>ENA-UOIY01000874-UOIY01000874.1-human-gut-metagenome-genome-assembly--contig:-P114-NODE-874-length-41007-cov-8.444447_pt1 | contig 41007 bp, 42 predicted proteins | sample MGYA00242335_ERZ723882 | MGnify/ENA metagenome assembly ERZ723882
GGCGCGAGGAGCAGCCGTCAGGCTGCTTCCTCTGTCATTTTCTGGCCGTGAGCCGTAGGCTCACAAGAAAATGACGTTTCCGATGCAAGTCCGCTTTAGCTGACTTGCATCGGCAGCCTGTCGAAAAACATTTTTCGACAGGCTGAAACGCGCTGCCTTTCTGTTGAAAAGCAGCGCGTTGTTTCATAGCGTCAGCACAGATTTATCGGTTCGCCATCCAGCCAGGCATAGAGATTTTGGAATACAATCCGCGCGCGGCGCAGCATGCTTTCCTCGCTGGCAAAGGCGATGTGCGGGGTCAGGATGATGTTGGGCGCGTGCAGCAGGGGCTCGCTGTCGTCCAGCGGCGGCTCGCGATCATATACATCCACCGCCGCGCCAGCCAGATGGCCGCTGCGCAGCGCGTCGCACAGCGCCTGCGAATCCACCAGCGCGCCGCGGGCGCAGTTGATAAACAGCGCGCCGGGCTTCATCTGGGCAAGCTCAGCTTCGCCGATCATTTTATGCGTCTGCGCGCAGGCGGGCGCATGCAGGGTAACGATGTCGCTGCTTTCCAGCACCTCGCGCAGCGAGGCATACTGCACGCCCAACTGGCGCGCCTGCTCCATGGGCTTGGGATCATAGGCCACCACCCGCGCGCCGAAGGCCAGCATCAGCCGCGCCACGCGCAGCCCGATGCGCCCCAGTCCCACGACGCCCACCGTGCGCTCGGCAATCTCGCGGCCGATCAGCCCCGCGCTGCCCTGATGCGCGCGCACCGCGGCGTCGCAATCAGGCAGCCTGCGCAGCAGTGCAATGGCCATGCCCACCGTCAGCTCGGCCACGCTTTGATTGGAATAGTTGGCCGCGTTGCTCACCAGCACGCCGCGCGCGCGGCAAGCCTCCATGGGCACATGATCCACGCCCGTAAAGGCCACGTCGATGTACTTGAGCGCGGGATTTTCCGTCACCGCCTCGGCGGGAAAGGGCGTGTTGGCGATGATCACCGCGTCCATGCCCTGCGCGCGGCGGATCACCTCCTGTGGGGAATCCGCCTTGGTATCATATACGGTCAGCTCATGCCCGCGCTCCAGCACGGGCGCGGCCATCTCCCGCAGCATTTCTTCGCTTACGTTCAAGGGCTCAAGCAGCGCGATTTTCATGAATAACGCCTCCTTTTACAGGTGCAGCGCGGCGCGCAGCCGCTCGGAGATCAGGCAGGCCAGCACAATCTTGATCGCATCGGGGATCAGGTAGGGCACCACACAGATGCTCAGCACCGCGCCCAGCGAGATAGCGCCCTTGGTCTGGGTGTATACCTGCATAAACCATACAGAGCCCGCGGCATAGCAGGCCAGCAGGCCCAGCGCCATGCTAAGCAGCGTAAACACGCGCCGCCGCGGCAGCAGCCGCTGCATCAGCGCCATCACCAGGGCGGAGAGCACAAAGCCCAGAATGTAGCCGCCCGTCATGCCCAGCAGATGTCCCAGCCCTCCGGAAAAGCCCGAAAACACCGGAAAGCCCACCGCGCCCAGCAGCAGATACAGCAGCACCGATACCAGCCCCCAGCGCCCGCCCAGCAGATCGCACACCAGCAGCACGGCAAAGGTTTGCAGCGTAAAGGGCACGGTCGCCGGCACGCTGATCCACGAGCACAGGGCAATAAGCACCGCGCCCAGCGAAATATAAGCCATCTTCAGCGCGGAGAGGGATTTTTTTGTTACCATTGTTTATCATGCTCCTTTGCGGAAAGAATACCCCAACAGTATACACCGAACGCCGCACCGCGCGCAAGGGCAGGATATGGGAGCAAATCAATACGCTTTCATCGGAAAATTATAAATAAAAGAAAAGAGCGGGAAACAGCGCCGCCGTTTCCCGCATCAGTTATTTGCTTGTCCCCTTTATCGCTCGCTTACAGCGCGGCGGCCTCGGCGCGCAGGGCGTCCACCATATCCAGACGCTCCCAGGGCAGATCCACGTCCGTGCGGCCGAAGTGCCCGTAGGCGGCGGTGGCGCGGTAGATGGGGCGGCGCAGATCCAGCCGGTCGATGATGGCGGCGGGACGCATATCAAACACCTTGTCCACCAGCCTGGCCAGCACATCCTCGGGCAGCTTGCCGGTGCCGAAGGTATCCACCGTCAGGCTGACGGGGCGCGCCACGCCGATGGCATAGGATACGGCGATCTGGCAGCGATCGCACAGGCCGGCGGCCACCAGGTTCTTGGCGGCATGGCGGGCGGCGTAGGCCGCGCTGCGATCCACCTTGCTGGGATCCTTGCCGCTGAAGGCGCCGCCGCCGTGGGGGCAGTAGCCGCCGTAGGTATCCACAATGATCTTGCGCCCGGTCAGGCCGCTGTCGCCCGCAGGCCCGCCCAGCACAAAGCGGCCGGTGGGGTTGATATAATAGCGGGTGTCCTTGTGCAGCAGCCGCGCCGGGATCACCTGATCGATCACTTCCTCGCGCATGGCGCGGGCGATCTCCTGCTGGCTGACGGTTTCGTCATGCTGGGTGGAGATCACCACCGCGTCCACGGCCACGGGCACGCCGTCCTCATAGGCGACGGTCACCTGCGCCTTGCCGTCCGGACGCATCCAGGGCAGGGTGCCGTCCTTGCGCACCTGGGCCATGCGGCGGGTCAGCCGCTGGGACAGTGCCAGCGCCATGGGGGTCATTTCCTCGGTTTCATTGCAGGCAAAGCCAAACATCATGCCCTGGTCGCCCGCGCCCTGCTCATGATCGGCAGTGGCAGTAACGCCCTGGGAGATATCGGGGCTCTGGCCATGCACGGCGGTGATGACGGCGCAGGAATCCGCATCGAAGCCCAGCGCGGGGTCGTTATAGCCGATATCGCGAATCACCTGGCGGGCGATCTTTTCCATGTTGCACTCGCCGTTGGCGGTGATTTCGCCCATGATCATCACCAGGCCGGTGGTGGCGCAGCACTCGCAGGCCACGCGGGCGGCGGGATCCTGGCGCAGCATTTCGTCCAGGATGGCGTCGGAAATCTGGTCGCACACCTTGTCGGGATGTCCTTCGGTCACGCTTTCAGAGGTAAAGAGCTTTCTCATTCTGTCTGTCCTTTCTGTATCCATGCGTAAAAGAAAACCGCTGGTCCTTGCAGACAAGCGGTTTGAGATGGTGTTTCCTTTACGCCTTATCTGCCGGCGCAATCGCGCCGCCGGAATTAGCACCGCACGCCTTGCGCCGGTTGCCGGGCATCATCGGGCCGTTCCCTCCGCCACTCTTGATAAGGTATTCAATTGTCGGCAGATATTATAGCACAAGGGCTCGAAGAATGTCAAGCAATAAAAATCAGCTATATTTTATCTGCGAAAAAAACGCCGGGAGAAGCTTCTCCCGGCGCGCAAATGGGCATTGCGATTGATTATTTGGCGTAGCGGTCGTAGGCAGCCTGCACGATTTCCAGGTAGCGGCCCAGGTTGCGGCTTTCGCAGCCCTTGACAAACTCATCCCAGGTCTCGTCGATCTTCAGGTCGCCGCGGATCATCTTGGATTCCATGGTGGCGATGTAGGTATCCAGATCCAGCTCCAGCAGGCTCAGCTCCTCGGCCTCTTCGGGGGTGTACTTGAGGGTGGCGGGGAAGCCAACCTTGTAGTAGGGCGCCATGTGGGTAACGATGTTCTGGGTCAGGTTATAGCTGGTGCTGGTGGGGTTGGCGTTGTCATCGCGGGAGGCGATGGTGGCATAGGGCCAGTAGTTGTTGCCGGGCTTGATCTTATCGGTCTGGAAAGCGCCGTTGCTCTTATACAGATCGGTAGGATACAGATACTTGCGCACCAGGTAATCCAGGTTATCCAGGGAGAAGGGCACAAAGTACCAGCCGGTGTTGGGCCATTCCTCGTTGGTGCCCAGCATGGGGCCGCGCCACAGCATCTCAGTGCCGTAATCGGAGTAGCACCAATCGCAGAACTTGATCAGGCGCTCGATAACCTCGGGCTTGTCGGCCAGCTTATCGGTGATGGTCAGGCCGCCGTAGAAGATGGCGTCCTTGGCGGGCCACATCTTGACGCTGTTGAACTCGCTGGTGTAGGGATCCACGGATTCATACTGCAGGTAGAATTCGGGGTCGGAGTTGTTCATCCACTGCGCGTGGTTGGTGAAGGAGCCGATCAGACCGGAGGCTTCCTTGGCGTTGAACTGCTCCTTGGTCTGGCTGAAATAGCCGGGGTCGATCAGGTTTTCGGACCACAGGCGGTTCATGTACTTGAGGAATTCCTTGTAGTTTTCCTGCACGGGAACGTACATGACGGCGCCGTCGTCGTTGGCCTGCACGCGGCGATCCAGGAAGCCGAAGGCCACCAGAATCGGGATGAAGTGGTCGGTATAGCTATCCTTGCCGTAACGGCCGCTGATGGGGAACTCGTCGGTGGTATCGCCGTTGCCGTTCGGGTCGCCGTCGCGCACGGCGCACAGATAGGTATAGAACTCTTCCAGGTTTTCGGGAACCTTCACGTTCAGCTTTTCGGCCCAGGAGACGTTGACGAAGTAGCGGGACAGCGCGTACTCGCGGGTGGAGCCGTTTACGCCGCGGAAGGAGTAGATGTGGCCGTCAGGGAAGGTCATGCCCTTGAGGATATCCGGATAGCCTTCTTCCATCACTTTGAACACGTTGGGCATGTTTTCGGGGGTGATGTAATCCTCCAGCGGCAGCAGGTAGCCCTGCGTGCCGTAGTTGGCCAGATCGATATCGTTCAGGTCGTTGAGGAACACCTCGGGATAGGTATCCAGCGCGAACATGGTGCCCTTCTTTTCAGCCCAGGCGTCCTCGCTGTACTGGGTAACATGGAAGCGGATGCCGCATTCCTTTTCAATCAGATCCAGGCACCAGAAATCGTTCCAGTCGCCGTGATCTACCTTGGCGGCCAGCGCCAGTTCAACCGTGACGACGTCCTGCGCCGCCGCTTCCTCCGCCAGCACGACGGAGCAGCAGGACAGCGTGAGGATTGCCGCCAGAAGCAAAGCCAATAGTCTTTTCATGGGTGAAACCTCCTTGTTTTTATTCAGGGGACTTGCCCCGAATGTTTTGCCTTAGCCCTTGACCGAGCCGATCATTACGCCCTTGACGAAGAACTTCTGCACGAAGGGATAGATGATCAGCATGGGCACGGACGCCACCACGATCAGGGAATATTTCATCGTCTGGGCCATCTGCACGCGCGCCACCATGGCCTCCAGCTCCTCGATATCGGCGTTCATGTCGATCTTCTGGTTTAGCACCAGGATCTCGCGCAGGAAGATTTGCAGCGGCTGCAGGTTGCGATCCTCAATGTACATCAGGGCGTTGAAGTAGCCGTTCCAGTGCCCCAGGGCGTAGTACAGCGCCAGGATGGCCAGCACGGGGCCGGACAGGGGGAAGATGATGCGCCAGACGATCTGGAAATCGTTGCAGCCGTCGATGCGCGCGGCCTCCTGCAATTCATAGGGAATGGAGGAGGAAATGAAGGAGCGGCAGATGATGCAGTTATACACCGACACCAGGCCCAGCAGCAGCAATACCATGCGGGTGTTGATCAGGCCCAGCTTTTTGACCACCAGGAAGGTGGGGATCAGGCCGCCGCCAAACCACATGGTGAACACCATAAAGAAGGTGATCAGCCCGTGGCCGTACATATCCTTGCGGGAAAGCGAATAGCTGGCCATGAAGGTGACCAGCACGTTCAGGAACGTGCCCACCACGGTGTAGAACAGCGAGTTGCCATAGCCGGTCAGGATCCATTTGTTGGACAGGATGGACTTGTAGCCCTCGATGTTAAAGCCCACAGGCCACAGCTTCATCCGGCCGCTGTTGACGGCCAGCGGCTCGCTGATGGAGGCGGAAAGCACGTAGATCAGCGGATACAGCGCCGCCAGGCCAAACAGGGTGAGGATGATATAATTGACGACGGTGAACACGCGGTCGCCGCGGCTGTCGCGGATGCGCGTGCCCTTCGCCTTGCGCGCGGAAATGCTCATTGTCCTCCCCCCTTCTCAGAACAGGCTGGTATCGCTCAGCGCGCGGGAGATGCGGTTGACAATCAGCAGCATCATCACGTTAACCAGCGAGTTGAACAGGCCGATGGCCGTGGTGTAGGAGAACTTGGCGCCCTGCACGCCGGTCTTGTACACATAGGTGGAGATGATCTCCGATACCGGCAGGTTAAGCGCGTTCTGGAGCAGATACGCCTTCTCAAAGCCCACGCTCATGATCTTGCCGCAATCCAGGATGAACAGCAGGATGATGGTCTGCCGGATGCCGGGAAGGTTAATGTGCCACACGCGCTGCAGGCGGCTTGCGCCGTCAATCTGCGCCGATTCGTGCAGCTGCGGGTCGATGCCCGACAGCGCGGCCAGATAGATGATGGACGACCAGCCGGTGTTTTTCCAGATGTCGGAGATCACATAGATGGCGCGCCAGGAGCTTTCCTGCGTCATGTAATCCACGCTTTTGCCGCCCAGCAGCACCACCAGGCTGTTGATGATGCCCGTATCGGGCGCGGTGAAGGCGATGACCATGCCGCACAGCACCACGGTGGAGATAAAGTGCGGGGCGTAGGTGACGTTCTGCACAAACTTTTTATAGCCGACGCTGCCGCACTCGTTGAGCAGCAGAGCCAGCAGGATGGGCAAAGGGAAGGTGAAAATCAGCGAATACAGGCTCAGCAGCACGGTGTTGCGCATCAGCTGGGGAAACTGGGGGGAATGAAGGAAGTACTTAAAGTGCTTCAGCCCCACCCATGTGGAGCCCAAAAAGCCGTTGCGCGGGCGATAATCGCGGAAGGCGATCTGCACGCCGTACAGGGGAATATAATGGAAGATAATCAAATAGGCCACGGCGGGCAGCAGCAGCACATACAATTGCCAGGACTGCGCCAGCCGCACCAGCGGAGATTTGCGGCGGGGCCTGATTACGCGGGGCGTATCCGTCTGCACGGAAGCTCCTCCTTTCGTTTTTCCAGGGATGAATTTTACGCAGATACAATAAATGATGCGTTATGCGATGTTCAAGCTGCACGGTATTTATTATACTGAATGGCATGATCAGGAAAAAGGACGCACATTGCGTTTTCCCGCAACCTGAATTAACCTGACCCTGTCCTTTTATGCGCCAGATGTGACAATCCGGCGGCGCTTATTCGCGCGCTTCATGCGGGCGCAGGTTTTCCAGCCACCAGTGCTTCACATTGGCGCGGTGCTTCCACAGCGCGTCCGAGGCCTGAATCAGCAGCCGCGTGCCGCCCTGGGGCGTATGCACGATCACGCTGTTGGAATAAAAGCAATTGCCCGCCTTGCGCTCGCAGATATAGGTTCCCTCATCCCAGTTTTCGCCGTCGGGCGAGGTATAGAGCACAAAATTCTGCGGCGGGGTATAGTGGCCTGAGCGGCCGTACATCAGAAACCACCCATCGTAAAAGCGCAGCTGCGGGTTGCGGATGCGCTTTTCCAGCGCCGCCCGCCGGGGCGCGCACCAGGTTTTGCCTCCATCGCGGCTGATGGTATAGGGCGGATGGCCTTCGTCCAGCTTATCGTAGATGTATACGATCAGCGCGCCGTCCGGGGCAAAATCCATGGTACCGTACACCTTTTCATGGGTATCAAAGGGCAGCACGCTCACTTCCTCAAAGCTGCGCCCGCAGTCCGCGCTGCGATACAGCCGGTACACATGCTCGGGCAGGCAGCCCTCGTCGCCGTTTATGCCGTCGTTGCAAAATTCCAGCGCATAGATCATGCCGTCGCGGCAGGCGCAGTCAAAAATGCGCCCCTTGAAGGGAAACTGCCCGGCCACGGCAAAGCTGTCGCCGCCGTCGCGGCTGACCAGCCAGCGTGGCTCCACCCATGGCCCCCAATACTTGCCCCGGCTGTCGTTCATGGTGGCGAACAGCACAATCGTGCCGTCCGGCGCGCAGGCGGCCTTTTCACAGCTGACGGTATACAGCCCATCCAGAAAGGTATCCACCGAGAAGGGCAGCGGGCGGGGATCATCCCAGGTCTGGCCCGCGTCCAGGGAGCGGCGGTATTCCATCCAGCCAAAGCCGTTATGGCCGTCGTTGCGCACGCCCGAGCAATTGGAATAAAAGGCCAGCACGCACCCCGGCGCGTACTCCACCAGCGCGTGCCCCAGGTGCCCACTGCGACCTTTAGCAACCAGATCGGCAAACATCAGCCCGTCGTTGGGCAGGGGCGAGGGGGTGATATCATAGTCTGCAAAGCGCATAAGGCCCTCCGTTATGTATAAAATCATTCGCATTTTTATACCAGATTATCAGTATAGCAGGCTTTTCCTTTTCCCGCAAGGACGCGGGTTGCCGCGCGCCGCAACCTGAGTTTACCTACTTTCTTGACAACGTCCGGCGCTGTGATATAATGCAGTTGATCATTTTGCTTGAATATACCAAAGGAGAACCGCGCCATGAAAACCGATATGAAAGCCAAGCTGCGCCGCCATGAAATGTGCATTGGCACCCATGTATCCCTCAACGAGGCTGTTGTTACCGAAATGATGGGGTATCTGCCCTATGATTATCTGTGGATTGATATGGAGCACTCGGTCATCAACACCGAGCGGCTGCTGGGGCAGCTGATCGCCGCGCGCGCGTCCGGAATTAACGCCATCGTGCGCATCCCGGCCAACGATCCCATCCTGGCCAAGCCCGTGCTGGACGCGGGCGCGGACGGCATTATTTTTCCCATGATCCGCGGCTATGACGATGCGGCGCGCGCCATGGAGGCGTGCATGTATCCCCCGCGCGGGGTGCGCGGCTACGGCCCCTGGCGCGCCTATCGCTTTGGCACCATCAACGGGGCGGATTACCGCGCCACGGTGGACGATACCCTGCTGCGCTTTATCCAGATTGAGGAAATGGGCGCCATCCGCGAGCTGGACAAGATTTTGACCATCGATGCGATCGACGCATTCATCTTTGGACCCAACGATCTATCCGGCTCCATGGGCAAGCTGGGGCAGACCAACGATCCCGAGGTGCGCGCGGTGATAGACGAGGCCATCGCCAAGATCAACGCCGCGGGCAAGGTGGCGGGCGTATCGCTGGGCCTGGCGGATGAAAAAGCCATGCGCTCCTGGTATGATCGCGGGGTACGCATGCTGTCCTCGGGCTACGATGTGAAATACATCATGGCTGGCGCGCAGGCCAACCTGGCCAACATGCGCGCGGCCTTCCATCTGGAGGACAAATAAGATGGAAAAGATCGCCAGCTTCACCATTGATCACACCCGCCTGCTGCCCGGCGTATACGTATCGCGCCGCGACGGGCAGGGGGATGGGCGCGTAACCACCTTTGATCTGCGCCTGACCGCGCCCAACCGCGAGCCGGTGATGGATACCCCGGCCATTCACACCATCGAGCACCTGGGGGCAACCTTTCTGCGCTCGGGCGCGCAAAGGGATCGGATTGTTTATTTTGGCCCCATGGGCTGCCGCACGGGCTTTTATCTGATTCTTTTCGGCGAGGTCAGCGCGCAGGAAGCGCTGCCGCTGGTGATCGACATGTGCCGTTTCATCCTGGGCTTTTCGGGCGATATCCCCGGCGCGCGCCCCGAGGAATGCGGCAACTATCAGGAGCAGAACCTGGACATGGCCAAGTTCTACATCGCCCGCTATCTGCGCGAGCTGACCGAGCACGCGCGGACGGAGTATCCGGGGTAAGGACGGGGAGACGAGGAGACGAAAAGGACGAAGAGGACGGTACTTTCTTGGAGCCCAAGAAAGTACCAAAGAAAGCTGCGTGTGACGTGAAAGCTGCTGAAATAAAACTGGAAGGGGACGCAGGTTTCTGCGGGGCAGGGAAAAGCTTGCGCTGCCTGGTCTAGAGCAAGCTCCCCCCAGTCATCCCTTCGCTTTCCCCCTTGGTCTGGCTTCGCCAGCCCTGGCATCCAGCTGCGCTGTCTGCTGCCCCGCAGACGGCGGTTGGGCGACTGGTGCTGAGCATAGCGAAGCGGATGAAGGGAAACGCAGTTTTTTACATATAGAGAGCGCGGCCACCAAAAGGCTTCCCCTTGGAGGGGAAGCTGTCAGGCTTGTCCTGACTGATGAGGCGCGTAATCCGCCTCTGTGCCAGATGCAGCGCCAATGAGGCAACGAGTTTTGCAAGCGTCAGCGTTGCAAAACGATTATGCCGAATTGTGAGGGTCGTAGCCGCCGCAGCGGCGTAGTCCTTATATTGTTTTGATAACGGCTGCTTCGCAGCCTACACCTCACCACCGCCTGCGGCGGAGCCTCTCCTCAAGGAGAAGCCTTTTGGTGAGCGCGTTTTTCCAACAGACGTCAATCGCTGCGCAAGACTTCCCGCACCCAACCACGCCCCCGTGGCACGCTGATCGCAGATCAGCGCAGGTCGTGCGCAGCACGACCATGGGGGCGGGGTAGCAGTCCTGCCTTTCAGTTTTATTCAATCGGCTTTCACGTCACACATCGGTTCTTTGTTCCTTTCTTCACTGAAGAAAGGAACGTTCCCTTTCGTCCTCCCCACTCGTTCCCCATCCCCTCCCCGAAAGGAGCCCACGCATGGACGACAGCCTGATTCGCTTTTTCGCGCCCCATACGCAGGAGGAAGAAAGCCTGCTGCGCGGCGAACCCCTGGCGCAGGGACGCTATACCGACCGCAGCGCCTTCATCGTGGAGGGCGAGCGCTTTGTGCCCTCGCGGCAGATGATCTCGCTACGGCCGCATACGCGCTTTGCCGATTTTCCCATGCACTGGCACGACTATGTGGAAATGATGTATATGCTGCAGGGCGAAACGCTGCACGGCATGCCCGACGGCAGCACGGTGCGCCTGCAGGCGGGCGAGCTGCTGCTGATCAACCGCCACAGCGCGCACAGCATCGCCCGGTGCGGGGAAAACGACATCGCGGTCAACTTCCTGATCCAGCAGGAGTTTCTGGATTTTGTGCCCGATATGATCGGCACCCATAACGTGCTGGGCAGATTCCTGCTGGACGCGCTGCGCAATTATGAGCAGGACATGGCCTACCTGCACTTCCGCGTGGCCGAGATCAGCGAGATCCAGTGGCTGCTGCAAAGCATTGTGCATTCGCTCATCGCGCCCAAGGCCGCCGGCCTGCAAATTCGCCGCACCGAGATGGGGCTGCTGTTTCTGCACCTGCTCAGCCGGCCGGAATGCATGCGTATGCCCGCCGCCACGCATCAGGAAAACCTGGTGGTCATCGAGCTGCTGCAGGAAATCCGCCAGAACTATGCTGATTTTGTGCTGCGCGATTTCGCCCGGCGCAAGCATGTGTCCTCCGCCTATCTGTGCAAGGTGCTCAAGGAGGCTACCGGCAAAAACTGCACCGCGCTGCTGCAGGAGCGGCGCATTGAAAAGGCCAAGCGCATGCTGCGCGAAACCGACCTGAGCGTGATGGAAATCTGCGCGGCGGTGGGCTACAGCAACAGCAGCTATTTTTACCGCATCTTCGAGTCGGCCACGGGCATGTCTCCCAGCGCCTGGCGGGTTAATTCAGGTTGCGACGAAAGGCGATAAACGTCCTTTCCCGCCGCGCTGTTTTCTGTACAATAAAGGATAGCGAACCTCAGCTTTGACTAAAGGAGAGATTTCCCATGAACGAAGGCTATCAGCTGGCCCTGCGCCGCTACGCGGACATTGGCATAGATACGGAAAAGGCCCTGCAAACGCTCGCGTCCATTCCCGTGAGCATTCACTGCTGGCAGGGCGACGACGTGACCGGCCTGGAAAGCCTGGGCGGCGCGCTGGACGGCGGCATCCAGGTGACGGGCAATTATCCCGGCCGCGCCCGCACGTTTGAGGAGCTGACGCGCGATTTTGAAACCGCGCTGTCGCTGATTCCCGGCTGCAAGCGGCTGAACCTGCACGCCAGCTACGCCATCGGCGGCGAGGGCAAGCGCGATCAGCTGCGCCCCGAGCACTTCGTCCCCTGGGTGGCGTTTGCCAAGGCGCATCAGATCGGCCTGGATTTTAACCCCACGTTCTTCTCCCACCCGATGGTCAAGGATAACCTTACCCTGTCCAGCCCCGATGAGGCGGTGCGCGCCTACTGGATCCGCCATGCTGTGGCCTGCCGCCGTATCGCCGCGTATTTTGCGCGCGAGCTGGGCACGCACTGCCTGTGCAATATCTGGATTCCCGACGGCTACAAGGACGTGCCCGCCGACCGGCTATCCCCGCGCCTGCGCCTGCGCGACAGCCTGGATCAGATCTTTGCCGAGCCCCTGCCCGGCGTGATCGACAGCGTGGAAAGCAAATTCTTCGGCATCGGCCTGGAGGCCTACACCGTGGGCTCGGCGGAGTTTTACGCCAACTACGCCGCCACGCATCCCGGCGTATATAACCTGATGGACAGCGGCCATTACCACCCTGAGGAGTCCATCGCGGACAAAATCCCCGCGCAGCTGGCCTTCTACGATAAGCTGCCGCTGCACGTAACCCGCCCCATGCACTGGGACAGCGACCATGTGGTCACGCTGACGGACGACCTGCGCGGCATTGCCGATGAAATCGTGCGCTGCAACGCCTGCGATAAGGCGCTGATCGGCCTGGATTTCTTTGACGGCTCCATCAACCGCGTGGCCGCATGGGTGATCGGCACGCGCAATATGCAAAAGGCGCTGCTGCTGGCCCTGCTGACCCCGCATCAGGCGCTGGCCGAATTGCAAAACGCCTGCCGCTTTACCGAGCTGCTGGCTCTGCAGGAGGAATACAAATCCTTGCCCTGGGGCGAGGTGTGGGCGGAATACTGCCGCCGCCAGGATGTGCCCGAAAATGAAAAATGGCTGTCCGCCGTGCAGCAATATGAACGGCAGGCTCTTGCCGAAAGGAAGTAAGCACAGATGAAAGCAACCGATTTTGAAGTGATGCAGTCCTTTGCCCGCGTGTGCGACGATGGCTGGCAGCAGGGCTGGCACGAGCGCAACGGCGGCAACCTCACCTATCGCATGACGGCTGAGGAGGTGGATCAGCTGCGCCCCTTCTTCCGCGCCGTGCCCGGCAAATGGGTACAGATGGACGTGCAGGCCGATAACCTGCGCGGCGAGTATTTCATCGCCACCGGCAGCGGCAAGTATTTCCGCCATGTGCAGCGCGCTATGCAGGATACCTGCTGCATTGTGGAAATCAACGCGGCGGGCGACGCCTGGCGCATTGTATGGGGGCTGGAAAAGGGCGGCCGCCCCACCAGCGAGTTCCCCAGCCATTTTCTCAACCATTCCGTGCGCAAGGCGGCCACGGGCGGCGCGTGCCGCGTGATCTATCACGCGCACCCGGCCAATGTAATCGCCATGACCTACATCCTGCCCCTGACGGCGCGCGATTTCACCCGCGCGCTCTGGCAAAGCGCCACCGAGTGCCCTGTGGTTTTCCCCGGCGGCGTGGGCGCGGTGCCCTGGATGGTGCCCGGCGGGCGCGATATCGCCCTGGCCACCAGCAGGCTGATGCGCGAGTATGACGCGGCGGTATGGGCGCACCACGGGCTGTTTGTATCCGGGCCGGACTTTGACACGGCCTTTGGCCTGATGCACACCATTGAAAAGGCGGCGCAGATTTACATGCTGGTGCTTGCCAGCGGCAAGCCTGTGCTGCAGACCATCACGGACGATGATCTGCGCGCCATCGCCAAGGAATTTGGCGTAACGCTGCGCGAGGAGTTTCTGGATTGATTTGATTGGGGGCGCGGCACCTGGCGGCGTCCCCATTTTCTGATGAAGGATAGGAGACGGGGGACGAGGGATACGTTACTTTCTTCAGTGAAGAAAGTAACAAAGAACCTATGTGTGACGTGAAAGTCGATTGCATCGGCGTGCCACGGGGGCATGCTTGGATGCATTGGTTGTTCGTATCTATTTGCGATTGTTGAATAGAACGGCAACCAGCATGAAAACCGCACGACCATAAAAGCCTTCTCCCAAACGCGAGACGAATGAGTTGCCGTCCTCCCATCCCCGCCAATCTATCATAAAGGAGCTTTACCATGCCCTGTGAAATCTATCAGCTGGCCCCGCAGACGCACACGCAGATGATGGGCTATGTGATCAAACCCCCCGGCGATTCGCTGATCGTCATTGACGGCGGCACGGCGGGGGACGCGGATTACCTGCTGTATCTGCTGCGCCGCCTGGGCGGCAATCGTCCCAGGGTGAAGGCGTGGTTTCTCACCCACCCGCACTCCGACCATGTGTACGCGCTCTACGATCTATTGCAAAATCGCCACGAAGCCTTTTCGCTGGACGCGCTGTACCTGCACTATCCCGAGCGCCGGGTGCTGGAAATCGGCGAGCCGCGCAGCCTGCCCGCCTGGGACGGCTATCAGGCGCTGCGATCGCAGATCGGCAGCCGGGAGCATATCCTGCGCGAGGGCGAGCATCTGGACATCGACGGCACGGCCTGGGATGTGCTCTATACCAGCGATCCTGCCTTTACCCGCAACGCCTCCAACAATTCCTCCTGCGTGCTGCGCATGACCAGCGAGGGCGTGCGCACGCTGTTTCTGGGCGATCTGGGCGTGGAGGGCGGCGAAAAGCTGCTGCGCATGCATGGGGACGCGCTGCAAAGCGATATCGTGCAGGTGGGTCATCATGGGCAAAGCGCCGTGCGCATGGATGTGTACCATGCCATCCGCCCGCAGGTGTGCCTGTGGTGCGCGCCCAAATGGCTGTGGGATAACAATCAGGGTCGCCGGGGCTACGATTCGGGCGTCTGGGATATTCTGCGCGTGCGGGAGGAGATGCGCCGCCTGGGCGTGCGCCGCCACGCAATCGCCAAGGACGGCACCTACCGCATCACCCTGGATGAGGGCAACATTGATATTTTCTGCGCGGATCCCTTTGCCGCGCAATAATAAGGAGGCATCACCATGCGAGTATACGGCATGCAGGTCAATCACATCGCGCGCCCGCTGGGCTTTGATCTGACCCCCCTGCGCTTTTCCTATAAGGTCGCCTGCGAGGGCGGCAAGCGCCAGCAGTCCGCCCGCGTGCGGGTGTACGGCCCGGATGAAAGCGTGGTTTACGATTCGGGCACGCGGCAGGATATCGACAGCCTGTGCTTTGCGCCCGATATTCCGCTGTCCCCGCGCACGCGCTATACCTGGGACGTCGCTGTAACCGCCGATACCGGCGAAACGGCGCTCAGCCCGCGCGCGTGGTTTGAAACCGCCAAGCAGCAGGAGCCCTGGCTGGGGCAGTGGATCGCCGCGCCCAGGGAGATTGCCAACGCGCGGCTGGTCAAGCGCTTTGCCCTGCCCGGGCGGGTGGTCTCCGCGCGGCTGTACATCTGCGGCCTGGGTCTGTACGAGGCCTTTATCAACGGCCAGAAGGCGGGCGACGAATACCTGGCCCCCGGCTGCAACAAATACGACAGCTGGCTGCAATATCAAACCTACGATGTGACCGACCTGCTGGCGGAGGACAATGAAATCGCCGTGCTGCTGGGCGACGGCTGGTACAAGGGGCGCTTTGGCTTCCAGGGGCAGAAGGAAATCTTCGGCGATACGCAGGCGCTGATCTGCGAATTGCACGCGGCGCTGGATAACGGCGCGGAGATCGTCATCCCCTCGGACGATACCTGGCGCTGCGGCGAATCGCCCGTGCTGTTTTCCAATATTTATGACGGCGAAACCTGGGACGCCTCCAAGCCCCTGTCCGCCGCTCTGCCCGCGCGCCTGCTGCCCGATATGGATACAGGCCTGCTGCGCCCGCGCATGAGCCCGCCTGTGCGCGCCATGCTGACGTTGCGCCCCGCCGCCGTGCTGCATACGCCCGCAGGCGAAACCGTGCTGGATATGGGGCAGGAAATCACGGGCTTTGTCACCTTCCGCGCAGCCGCCGAGCGCGGCCATACCTACACCCTGCGCTATGGCGAAATCCTGCAGGACGGCTGCTTCTATACCGATAACCTGCGCACCGCCAGGCAGACCTTTACCTACATCTGCGATGGGCAGGAGGCCTGGGCGCGGCCGCACTTCACCTTCTTCGGCTTCCGGTATATCCAGCTGGAGGGCTTTGGGGAGGAAATCGACCTGCATGACTTTGTGGGCTGCGTGCTCTATTCCGATATGGAGCAGACGGCCTTCATCCGCACCGCCAGCGACAAGGTGAACCGCCTGTGCGAAAACGCCCTGTGGGGGCAGCGCGGCAACTTTGTGGATGTGCCCACCGATTGCCCCCAGCGCGACGAGCGCATGGGCTGGACGGGCGACGCGCAGGTGTTCTGCGCCACCGCCTGCTACCAGATGAGCAGCGCGGCCTTCTACGCCAAGTTCATGCGCGATATGGCCTTTGAGCAGCGCGAGCGCGGCGGCGGCGTGCCGCACGTGGTGCCCTCCTTTGGCATGCAGGGCTCCCCTGCCTGCGCCTGGGCGGACGCGGGCAGCATCATCCCCTGGACGGTATATCAGTTCTTCGGCGATACCGCCCTGCTGCGCGAGCAATACGACAATATGAAGCTGTGGGTGGAGTGGATTCATCGCGTCGATCACGAGACGGGCGACCATCGCCTGTGGCAGGCGGGCTTCCACTTTGCCGACTGGCTGGCGCTGGATGCGGCCTTCCCAGCCTCCTGCACGGGCGGCACCGATCCCGATTTCATCGCCTCGGCCTTCTATCTGTACTCCACGCGCCTGACGCGCAAGGCCGCCGCCATCCTGGGCTACGCGCCCGACGCTGCACGCTACGCCGCCCTGGAGCAGGAGATTCTTGCCGCCATCCGCCAAACCTACCGCGCCCCTAAGGGCGGGCTGACCGTCAACACCCAGACGGCGCACATCCTGTCGCTGTTCCTGGGGCTGATGCCCGAGTCCGACACGCCCATCCTCAAGGCCGCGCTGGATCGCCTGTTTGAAAACGCCCGGAACGAGCTGCGCACGGGCTTTGTGGGCACGGCCTATCTGTGCAGCGTGCTCACGCAGGCGGGCTTTAACCACCTGGCCTACACGCTGTTCCTGAATGAAAACTACCCCGGCTGGCTGTATGAGGTGAACATGGGTGCTACCACCGTGTGGGAGCGCTGGAACTCCGTGATGCCTGACGGCCATATGTCCAGCACCGGCATGAACTCGCTCAACCATTACGCCTACGGCGCGGTGATGGAGTGGGTGTGCCGCGACGCGGCGGGGCTGGCTCCCGTGGAGGATGCGCCGGGCTTCCGCAAGGCGCTGATGCATCCGCATCCCGATACGCGCCTGGGTGAAATCGATTTCAGCTATGAATCCGCCATGGGACGGTACCGCACCCACTGGAAAACGGTGGATGAAACGACCTTCGATTGGGAGCTCGAGGTGCCCTTTGGCGCGCAGGCCGAGGCCGTGCTGCCCCTGGGCACGGTGACGGGCAGCGACGCGGACTGGCAGGAGCAGGCCGACGGCTGCCTGCACGCTGTGCTGGAAAGCGGCAGCTATGCCTTCCATTGCGTGTGCGCCGCGCCCTATTCGGGAAGGCTGCTGCTGGACGTGCCCTTTGAGCAGCTGCTCAAGCACGATGATCTGCGCGAGGAGATATTGACCATCGCACCCGAGCTGACCGAATTGAAGGCCGTCAAGGATATCCAAAAGATGTCATTGCGCCAGCTGCGCTCCTTCCCCTTCTCGCCCCTGGCTCCCTGGAAGCTAAAGCGCCTGGAGCAGGCCCTCAACGCCCGCGCCTTTGGCTGAGGAATGCCTATGAACAACGCCATGATCGCCATCGATATCGGCGCGTCCAGCGGCCGGCACATGCTGGGACAGGTAAAAAACGGCCGGCTGGAGCTGACCGAGCTTTATCGCTTTCCCAACGGTGCGCAGCGAAAAAACGGGCGCTTATGCTGGGATATCGACCGGCTGTTTGCCGAAATCCTGAACGGCCTGCGCACAGCGAGGGCGCAGGGAATCACCCCGCGCAGCGTAGCCATCGACACCTGGGGCGTGGACTTTGTGCTGCTGGACGCGCAGGGACGCATGCTGGGCGACGCGGTAAGCTATCGCGACGGCCGCACGCAGGGCATGGATGAAATCGTCCGCCGCGTCATCGATGAGGAAGCGCTGTATGCCCGCACAGGTATCCAAAAGCAGCCGTTTAATACCATCTATCAGCTGACCGCCCTGCGCGAGGCGGGAGAGCTGGATGCCGCGCAGGAAATGCTGCTCTTGCCCGAATATCTGAACTATCTGCTCACCGGCCAGCGCGTGCATGAGTATACCAACGCCTCCACCACGGGGCTGCTGGACGCGCGCGCGCGCGCTTGGGATTGGGAGCTGATCGACCGCTGCGGCTTCCCGCGGCGGCTGTTCGGCCCCCTGTCGCAGCCCGGCACGCGGGTGGGCGCGCTGCTGCCTGAAATTGCCCAGGCCGTGGGCTTTGATACCCAGATTCTCCTGGCTCCCACGCACGATACCGCCGCCGCCGTCATGGCCGCGCCGCTGGAGGCAAACGACGCATATCTTTCCAGCGGCACATGGAGCCTGCTGGGCATGGAGCTGCCCGCGCCCATCCTGACCCCGGAAAGCCGCGCGCGCAACCTGACCAACGAGGGCGGCGCGCAGGGCACGATTCGCTATCTCAAAAACATCATGGGCCTTTGGATGCTGCAGGAGCTGCGGCGCGAGCTGTGCCCGCAGACCTCCTTTGCCGAGCTGGCTGCGCTGGCCGAGCGGCACGACGGCTATCCAGGCCGGGTGGACTGCAACGCCGCGCGTTTCCTGGCCCCCGTCTCCATGGCGGCGGAGCTGCGCAGCGCCCTGGCCGAGGGCGGCTATCCCGCGCCTGCGGATGTGGGCGACCTGGCCGCGTGCGTGTGCCATAGCCTGGCGGATTGCTACCGCGCGGCGGTGGACGAGCTGGAAGCGCTGACCGGCCGCCGCATCGCCTGCCTGCGCGTGGTGGGCGGCGGCTGCCGCAACGATTATCTGAACCGCCTGACTGCCCGCGCGCTTGCGCGTCCGCTGACCGCGGGCCCGGCCGAAGCCACGGCGATTGGCAACCTCCTGTCCCAGCTGCTGCACGCGGGGGAAATCCACACCCTGGCCGAGGGACGAGCTCTGGTGCGCGCTTCCTTCACGCTGAAGGCATACGCCTGACGGCTGCTTTCGGACGGCAAAACGTATCTTTCATCCATTTTGGCTTGCACAGGCAGGGCATGCTTGCTATACTGCCTTTGGACGGTGCAGGAACCGCCGCCCAGAAGGAGCTAATATGGAACAAAGCAATCTCCAATCCTTGATATACGAAACCGACCAGGCCATCCAGGCGGGGCAGGCAGCCCACGCGCAGGCGCAGCAGGCGCTATCCACCCTGCGCAGTGCCAAGGGCTGGGGCGTGTATGATCTGCTGGGCGGCGGCCTGCTGTCGGGGCTGATCAAGCACAGCCGCATGGATAAAGCCGAGCAGGAAATCGCGCAGCTTCGCCGCGCGCTGGATCGCTTTAACCGCGAGCTGCGCGATGTGCGCGTGCGCTGCGACGCAACCACCGAGCTGTCCGCCTTCTGGCGCGTAACCGACATCGTGTGGGATAACCTTTTCAGCGATTGGACAGCCCTGAGCCAGATCAGCGAGGCCAAGGAGCAGGTGGAGCGCACCGACGCGCGCATCCTGGATATCCTGCGCCAGCTGCAATCCGTCCGGGAGGATATGCGAAGGGCGAAGGGATAAAGAACAAATCAATAAGCAAAAAAGCCACTGGTTGCGCGCTGATCCATACGCCCTGCGCCGTTCAAGGCTTCAAGGGACGCAACCCGCTGAGCATCTGGCTAAGCAGCGACGAGCTGCAAACCTTTGAGGATAAGCGCCTCATCAGCGATTTCCCCGGCGCTTTCTGCTATCCCGACGGCTTCAGCGAGGGCAGCCATCTTCAATTTACCATTGAGTATAACCGCCACGATATCCTCTATATCGACGCGGACGTCTCCAAAGAAGCCTGATGCGTCTTCCGTAACGCTTTAAGCATAATTGCCCTCACTGCGCTCCTGCAAGGCATAGCGTGCATGCGCCGCCCTTGCAGGGGCGCAATATTTGCCTGCGCCGGCGTGAACAATCCAAAATAGAAAGAGAGCCTTCTCTTTTCAGAAAAGGCTCTCTTGGCAGGGGCAGTAAGACTCGAACTCACAACAAAGGTTTTGGAGACCCACGACAGGTGCTGACGCACCTGCGGCCTTATGCGCCCTGCTTCCAGCCTCATTCACACTAATAGTATAGTGTTCCCTTGCTGATTCGTCAAGGGACAGCGCACTCTCACAATCTACATCAAATACGACAATGACCCTCCATTGATGGATGCTGTTTTCATAAGCCCCTGCCATTTTTGTTTGTATTCATAATGGAGACCAACATTTTTGACATACCAACAGCAGAAAGCACCACCTTTCCCTTTGTGGATTGGTGGTGCTGTTTTGTTTATGCCTGCTCCATCGCCTTGACCTTGCGATAGAAGGTCGCCTTTGTCATGCCTGCCTGTTTCATGGCTTCTACGGCGGTCATTTCGCCCTGTTTCCACGCCTCTACAATGGCGTTGAAGTTGTCGCAGGGCTTGATTTCAGGTCGCCCCATGCGCCCCTCCTGCTTTGCTATCGCAATGCCCTCTGCTTGCCTACAAAGGATTTGTTCCCTCTCAAACTGTGCGAGGCTGGCGAACACAGACAGCATAAACCTTCCTGCTGGCGTTGATGTGTCGATCTGTTCTTTCTGCGACACGAAAGCCACGCCCTTTTTGTTCAGCACATCAATGATGTTCAGCAGGTCGCGCGTATCCCTTGCGAGGCGGGAATAACTTTCGACCTCAACAATATCACCTTCACGCACATAGTCAAGCATGGCTTGGAGTTGCGGACGGTTGGTGTCCTTGCCGCTGATTTTCTCCAAATAGACCTTATCATACAGGGCTTTGTCCTGCTCTTGGCGGGCGGTGTTCTGTTCCTTGGTGCTGACGCGGATATACTTGATGCGTGCCATGTGATACACTTCCTTTCGACAGGCAAATAGTATCATAAGTGTATCACAATGTCAAGCGTTATTTTGATACGTCGCAAAATAAAGTTTTTAAGTTTGTGATACGCAAAAACGCAGGGATTTTGACCGTCTCACAAAGTATAGTATTTGATACGCATAGAGGTAGGGTAATTTCGGGAAAAAATATTTTTCGCACCCCCATATCGCCTTTGTGTGGCTCACGCTCCCACCAAATGATGTTTTGATTTTGAAAGACGGCGTAGGACGAAAAAAGTTAAGAGAATACGCCTGACCGCCATATATAGTGAAACCAATAAAAGGAGGTATATTTCAGTATGGAAAATAACAGCATGATTTGCGTCTCTGTTCGCATGACGCGCGAGGAATACATGGCTTTGTAGATGATGGCAAAGCAGGATTTCACAACCATGTCCGGCATACTCCGCAAACTGTTGCGGGATGCCGTGGAAAAGGAGTTATATCAATGAAAAGTAAAATGACTATGCTGAACCGACAACGGCAACTCATGGGCGCGTGTGGTTCATAGATGCCGAATGAGGTTCGCGCCTACAACGATATGAAAATAAAGATGCTGGAGGCCGCAGCCTTTGAGGAATTGAAGCGCGATCTCATACAATCCGCGCAGGATGAAATGGCGAAAGCCAACAGCGAAAACGCAAAGCAATTTGTAAATGAAGTGAATAAGGCTTTCGATTCATTGGGGTTCAAATAATTTTAGGGAGTGTTTCGCCGCGCGAAACGCTCCCTTTTGCGTTGTCCCCCTGCCATCGGCAGGGGACACGCCATTTTTGTATGAATCCTATAAGCATACCAACAGAATTGACGGACACGCCCCTTATTCCGGCGCATGGATAACGGAGAAACGATAGTTTCCCTTTCGCCCCTCTGTTATCTCATAGCCCGAGGCGATAATCCGGCGTTTTACGGTCGTCCATCCGCACAAACGCCCTGATTCGTTCCGAAGGTTCAGCACTTCACATAGTTTCTGTTTCTCTGCCGTAAATAGTTGGCAGTCAAGAAAATAATCCGGCACATTGACAATCGTGCTGTCCGTTGCGGGGAGGTACAGGCAGGATAAATCATTGTTGATTCGTCCGCGCACCTGACCCTGCGTATCTTCATCCAGACTATGAACAATAGCAAAATCAACAGGCGATTTGATTTTGAGACTTGTTTCACTACTGGAATTGATGATAAGAAGATTGTATTCCGGCGGGATGGTGTAATGTTTTAACACCTGCTCCCGCACATCCAACTGCTCTTGGCTCATTTCGTGGTCGGCGTTGCTGATACTCCACACGCACACAGGATTGAAGCCTGATTCGCGGGCAGTCTGTTCCAACTGCTTCATGGTTTTAATGTGTGCCGCATACAGCAGACCTGTTTTATCGGGGCTGATGGCTTTCAGCGTCTCTTTCAGGTTGGTATAGTGAAAGACGCGCTTTGTCTCATAATGAATGATTTCGTTATCGTCAATGGGGAGGCGGTATTTTGGCGTATCAAATTCGTTTTCTACCTGTGTCGGCGTAGCGGTCAGCGCAACAACCTTTGTGTGGTCGTTCCGAACAGCGCGCTCCAATCCTCTCTTGGCGATGCTGTGATAATTGGGCTGGCGGGAAAAATACTGAAACTTGATAAGGCTGTGTAATTCATCACAAATGATATAATCAAAATGCTTGTGAAAATCGGGGTCTCTATCCAACAGCACACCGAATTTCGCATAAGTGATAATCACAATCCGCCTGTCCGTTTCAAACATATCATTGTCGAAGATGATACCATCCAATTCCGTCTCCCACATCCGATACAGTGGGCGGGCGTTATAGTTTTGAAGGATTTGTTCTTTGCCGTTGATAGTATCAATCAAATACACAATCCTGTGGGCGGGGTCTTCCACGGCGGAGGGAATAGCGGTCAATGCGAAGTATGTTTTTCCGCTGCCTGTTGGTGCTTTGATGATATTTAGTTTGTTCTATGAAAGCATGGACGGGCTTACGAGTTGAGACAGATATTTTGTTCCGAGCATATACAATTTTCCTTTGCTATGTATTTGTTTAAGAAAAAATTATTTCTTATAGTAATATTATAACATATTTTTATATAAAAATCAATTAAAACGCTTTTGTATCAGCCTGATACGATTCATTTCGCGCCAAAACACATCGTTTCATAGACGAAACGAATCATATCACGCTGTTTAGCGTTGAATATGATTCAAAACGCAGAAATTCAGAGCGAAACGGCGCGGATTTGTGATTATTCACAGTAAATTCGTGTATATTCCCCGCATAACGACAAAATTTATGTATATTCACCAAAAACACTTGACAATTTGCGGGGGGGGTATAATAAAACCAACAAAAGACGAGGGAGGTATAAATATGCGCATTATTCTGGACACCGACAAGAAGACCATCACCGTTCCGTGGAACTATCAGGACAAACTCAATGCGATGAATGCCATGATAATGGAAGTCACGGGCGATGAGACCAAGAAGAAGACCTTCAAGGGCTACATCAATGACATTTGGAATGAATGTATGAACGACAGCGACAAGCACGTTGTCACGGGCAAGAAGCCCCCGAAGCCGGACAAGAAGGACAAGAAAGACAAGGAATAATATAGCGCCGGAAGTTGTGCGAATCACTTGAGAAGGAGAGATATTATGAAGAAGGTATTTGCACTTTTGCTGACTGTGATGATGCTGGCAGGCATTAGCTGCGCTTGGGCAGAGGGAACAACCGAAGAAGCGGTTGAGATTACCTTTCAGGGTATTACGTGGGGCAGCAGTGTAGAAGCTGTTGCGGAATGGGTTGTACAGAGAGAAGAATTTACGATGGATTATAACGCCGAACAATTGCTATCGGGTTATATACCGTGGAGTAAAGGAATTCATACAAACATCATTTTGACCGAAGATGGTGCGATATTGGATGTCAACATGGAGAATAATTACCAGAGCGTGTTGGCAAGCTGGGGTATTTTTGATTTCATGCTTTCGGGATATGCAATCGCCGGATACGGTATGAGCGAAATCTCCTATGCGTTCACCTATGATGGCGAAACGACTGGTTTGATTTCCGTTGGTGTTCAGCTTGATTGCCCCAATGGCCCGGATGCTGCATTTGAAGATTTGCAGCAAAAACTGCGCACCGTATATGGCGAAGGCGATGTTGATAATGAAAACATTTATTTCAAGAAAGGTGCAAACAACACGGCTGTTCTTCTGCACAAAAACAAAAACCCCATTCTCATTTATGGCGTTACCAATGCAGCGGAACTGATTGATGCGATGATGGCTGTTGAGACTCCGGCTCCTACGGCAAACCCTGCTGACACCAGCGGCCTGTAATTCATTCTACATCCTGCCTCCCTCCCCACCGAGGGAGGCGATTTTCTACCTTCTACCGCCAAATTTGTCTGTAACCATATAGAATACCAACAAAATCGGCAAAGCTGGTGGAGGCTCCCCACATCGCACCTTGAAAACCGCATACCTTCAATGGAAGGGTCATAGAAAGGACGCAACATGAACGCATCTATTTCTTTGACCTCCTATATCGCTGAATGGCTTTCCACGTTCAAGGAAACGACGGTGAAGCAATCCACCTATGACCGCCTCCTGACCTCCGCAAAGGCGTTAGAAGCCTATACAATCGCTTCTATGCCTATTGGAGATATAACGTGCGTTGACATTCAGCATTATGTCAATGACCTTACGAAACGGGGCTACGGGCTTTCAACCATCAAGAAACAGATGCGGATTGTGACGGCCCCACTCAAACAAGCCTCCGCCCTTCACATTATCCCTGCTGACCCTGGCATTGGGATTCGTCTGCCCTCACGCTACAATGTGGCAAAGCCTGAAAGGATTGTTGAGGCATATACCGCACAAGAACAAACCGCCCTGCTGAATGTATTATCCAGCGGGCGGAGGACAGGCTATTTTGCTATTGCCTTGATGATTGAAACAGGCTTGCGCGTTGGTGAAGTGCTTGCTTTAAGGTGGCAGGATGTACAACTCACACGCAAACGCATCAATGTCAGGAAGACAGTTGTCAGGCTGGCGAATAAGAAGCAATCCTTTGTTCAGGACAGCGTGAAAAGCGAAAGCAGCCGGAGAACAATCCCTCTCACGCCCGAAGCGATCAACATATTGGAAGAACAATATGCGCGCAGGGTAAATGAATGGGTTTTCGTCAATGACGATGGAGAACGGCTCTCCTACGAGGCATTAAGGTATCAGACGCGCAAAGCCTGTGAAGAAGCAGGGATAGAATACCGAGGAGAACACGTCTTTCGGCACACATTCGCCACGAACTGCTATCACAAAAGCATTGATGTAAAGATACTTTCGCGCCTCTTGGGTCATGCTGATGTGAATATCACCTATAACCTTTACATTCACCTGTATGGTGATGGCTTTGATGAAATGTATTCTGCCTTGGTTGGGAATGTACAATAGCAAAAGAAAGAACGCAGACTCTCTCGAATCTGCGTTCTCATGGCAGGGGCAGAAGGACTCGAACCCTCAACAAAGGTTTTGGAGACCCACGTGTTACCATTACACCATGCCCCTACGAACACGCATTATTATACCGAGATACGGGCAAAAAGTCAAGTAAAATTTTTGCTTCTTCGGCAATCGCGCGGCGGGCGCGGAAGCCGTCGTATTGGGTCGAGCTAATAATAGGTATAAATTGGCGCGAATGGCCAGAAAACGCTTGACAAATGCCCCGCTGTATGTATACAATAGCATGACCGGCTGAAAAGCGGCCGCGCGTAAGCACGGCGGCTATGCTGTTTTTCGATACACATGTCTTTTCGCTCTTTGCGAGTGGGCGTGGGTGCCTGCTCTTGCATGATAAAGCAAGCTGTTTTGGCATTGCTGTTTTGTTGTGTGCAAACCGAGGCTTCATGTTGTGCCCAAATTCAGCATATAGCCGTGGGGTTTTTAACCCGCACGGTTTTTTCAATTGGCAAGATTACATATTGAAATTTGGAAAAACAAGAAAGAAGGAGGCAGCCAGGTGGACTTAATTCTCGCAATCGCACTCATGGTCGTCTTCGCGCTGGTCGGCGCGGGCGGCGGCTATTTTTATCGCAAGAACATGGCCGAAAAGCGCATCGGCCGAACCGAGGAATACGCGAAAAAACTGTTGGACGACGCTACCCGCAAGGCGGCGGAAACGAAAAAAGAAATGGAAATCGAGGCCAAGGAGGAGGTCCTTCGCCTCAAAACCAAGCTGGACGACGAGATCCGCACCCGCCGCGCCGAAATGCAGCGCAGCGAGCGCCGCGTGAACCAGCGTGAGGAAATGCTGGATAAAAAGATGGATAACCTCGAAAAGCGCGAGGAGGCCATCAACCAAAAGTCCGAGCAGACGCAGGCCCTCTACGACGAGGCCGAGCAGCTGCGCGACAAGCAGGTGAAGGAGCTGGAACGCATCGCCGGCATGACCCAGGATGAGGCCGAGCAGATGATCATCAGCCGCGTGCAGAAGGAGGCCTATCACGACGCCGCCGCCATGGTGCGCGATATCGAGGCCAAGGCCAAGGACGAGGGCGAAAAGAAGGCCCGCAACATCATCGCCCTGGCCATCCAGAAGTGCGCCGCCGACCATGTGGCCGAAACCACGGTGTCCGTCATTAACCTGCCCAACGATGATATGAAGGGCCGCATCATCGGCCGCGAGGGCCGCAACATCCGCGCCCTGGAAACCGCCACGGGCGTCGATCTGATCATCGACGATACCCCCGAAGCCGTCATCGTATCCGCCTTCGATCCCGTGCGCCGCGAGATTGCGCGCATCGCCATCGAAAAGCTGATTCAGGATGGCCGCATCCACCCCGCCCGCATCGAGGAAATGGTGGAAAAGGCCAAGAAGGAAGTGGACAACCAGATCCGCGAGGCTGGCGAACAGGCCATCTTCGAGACGGGTCAGCACGGCCTGCATCCCGAGCTGGTCAAGCTGCTGGGCCGCATGCGCTACCGCACCTCCTATGGCCAGAACGTGCTCAAGCACTCCATCGAGGTCAGCCATCTGGCCGGCCTGATGGCCGCCGAGCTGGGCGCGGACGTTCAGCTGGCCAAGCGTGCGGGTCTGCTGCATGATATCGGCAAGGCTGTCGACCATGAGCAGGAAGGCACGCATGTGCAGCTGGGCGGCGAGTTGGCCCGCAAGTATCACGAGAGCAACGACGTGATCCACTGCATCCTGGCGCACCACAACGATGTGGAGCCGCAGACGGTGGAGGCCGTGCTGGTGCAGGCTGCCGACGCCATCAGCGCCGCCCGTCCCGGCGCGCGCCGCGAATCGCTGGAGAACTACATCAAGCGCCTGGAGAAGCTGGAGGCCATCGCCAACGACTTTGCCGGCGTTGAAAAGTCCTTCGCCATCCAGTCCGGCCGCGAGATCCGCATCATGGTCAAGCCCGAGGATGTAACCGACGAGGGCACCAAGGTGATGGCCAAGGAGATCGCCAAGCGCATCGAGCGTGAGCTGGAGTATCCCGGCCAGATCCGCGTAAACGTGATCCGCGAAACCCGCAGCACGGAATACGCCAAATAATAAAGCAGCCTATCAAGGCGGCAGGTCAAACGATCTGCCGCCTTTTTGCATGCAAAAAGCTTCCCCTTCAACTTCTCTTTCCCGCGCTATTTCGCTTTTTTACGCGCTCCGTATCGACGGCCCTTGCCCGGCGAACGCGCTATCATAGGCAGCGTAGGAGGGAGCGTTATGGTCGTCATAGGCGAGGAATATCTGCTGATGAACCTGCTGATGGATACGCTGTGCCTGACGGCGGCCATGCGGCTATCCTCCCTGCGCGCGCGGCCGGGGCGCGTGCTGCTTTCCGCGCTGGCAGGCGCCCTTCTGTCCATGATCGCCCTATCCCTGTGGGGGCTGCACGCCAGCGCCTATGCCGCGCTGCCCATCGCCGTGCTGATGGCGCTGCTGGCCTTTGGTCTGCGCCGCGCGCCGGGCGGCAGCGCCCGGCTGCTGATTGCCGGGCTTTTGTCCGCGGGCATGGCGCAGTATATGCACCGGTTGGGTCTGGGCGGCTGGGCGGCCGCGCTGGCCTGCGCGCCGGGCGTGCTTTACGCCGTGCATCTGCTGCTGCGCTGGCAATCGCGCGCGGGGGAGCGCGCGGACGTCCGCCTGCTGTTCGAGCGCGGCGGCGTATCGCTGGACGGGCTGGTGGACAGCGGCAACTGCCTGCGCGATCCCGTCACCGAATTGCCCGTGGTGGTGGTGCCCTATCAGGCCATCCGCGCCTATCTGCCGCCCGGCACGCGCTGCGAGCAGCTAAGCACGCTGCCGCGCGGATTTCGGCTGATCTGCGTGCGCACGGCCAGCGGCAAGCGGCTGATGATGTGCTTTCGCCCGCGGGGGCTATATGTGCGCGACGGCCGCGTATGGCGCGCGGCGGACGCGGTTGTGGCGGTATCGCCCTGCCTGCACGGGCGGCGCGCGCTGCTGCCGCCCACGCTGAATTTATAAAATCAATTGCCGAGGGGGATGACATAGATGATTGATATGCGACGGCAGCTATACGCAATCTGGGCGCGGCTCTGCGCGGGTTCGCTGGATTACATCGGCGGGGCGGACCCGCTTCCCCAGCCGCTTACGCGCGAGGAAGAAGCGGAGCTTTTGCAAAAGCTGCCCACGGATGACGGCACGGTGCGCTCCATCCTGATTGAGCGCAATCTGCGGCTGGTGGTGTTCATTGCCCGCAAGTTTGAAAGCTCGGGCGTGGGGCTGGAGGATCTCATCTCCATCGGCACGATCGGGCTGATCAAGGCAGTCAACACCTTTGACCCCGAAAAGAAGAACAAGCTGGCCACCTACGCCTCGCGCTGCATCGAAAACGAAATGCTGATGCATCTGCGCCACACGGCGCGGATTCGCTATGAAATCTCCCTGGATGAGCCGCTGCGCAAGGATTGGGATGGCAACGAGCTGCTGCTAAGCGATATCCTGGGCACGGAGAGCGATCTGGTTTACCGCCGCATGGACGACAAGGTGGAAAAGCAGCTATTGCGCGCGGCGCTGGCGCGCTTGCCCCTGCGCGAGCAGCAGATCATGCAGCTTCGCTTTGGTCTGGGCGGCGCGCGGGAGATGACGCAAAAGGAGGTTGCCGACGCGCTGGGGATATCGCAAAGCTACATCTCCCGGCTGGAAAAGCGCATCCTTTCGCGCCTGAACGTGGAGCTGACCCGGATGAGCAGCTAAGGGGGCAGGAACGAGGGGGACGAGGGGGACGAAGGGGGTACGTTTCTTTCTTGAGTCAAGAAAGAAACAAAGAACCTGTTTGTGACATGAAAGTCGATTGAATAAAACTGGGAGTGGCCCTGGCCACCCCGTGGCAGGAGAAAGCCTGAACCGCCCGGATGAAAGCAAGCTTTCCTCCGTTCGTTTCCTGCTTTCCCCCATGGTCGTGCTACGCACGCCCTCGCGTCCAGCTGCGCTGTCCGCTGCCACGGGGGCGTGGTTGGGGCAGAAATCAGACGTGGCGGGTAACGATAGTTGGTGAGTGCACTCACCAAAAGGCTTCTCCTTGAGGAGAAGCCTTCCGTTGCCCGTTCCATTAAATCTATTGCCAACCGCCATACAGGATTCCTGCACCCAACTATCGCTCCCGCGGCACGCTGATCGCAGATCAGCGCAGGGCGTGCGCAGCACGCCCGAAGGGGAAAAATGAAGAATCGTCCGGTTGGAGTTTACTCCGAACCGAGCGATTCAAGTTTTTCCCTGCCACGGGGGCGGCGGTGCCGCCTTCCAGTTTTATTCCAACAGCTTTTTCGTCTACAATACCGGTTCTTTGTTACTTTCTTCACTGAAGAAAGTAACGTTTCCCCCGTTTTCCCCGTTCCCTTCGTCTCCTCGTCCCCGTCTTCCCCCACAAAAGTTCGCCCCGCGCGCATAAAGGCGGGCGCGAAAAGCCATACTGATTTCATCGGAGGTAAAAATCGGTATGGCAAGCAGCAAGGTAGAGATCTGCGGGGTGGAAACCTCCACCCTGCCCGTGCTTACCAATGAGCGCATGCGCGAGCTGTTTCCGCTGGTACATGGCGGCGACCGCGCGGCGCGGGAGGAGTTTATCCGCGGCAATCTCAGGCTGGTGCTCAGCGTGGTGCAGCGCTTCAGCAATCGCGGGGAAAACGCGGACGACCTGTTTCAGGTGGGCTGCATCGGGCTGATCAAAGCGCTTGATAACTTTGACGTGACGCAGAACGTGCGCTTTTCCACCTATGCCGTGCCGATGATCATCGGCGAAATCCGCCGCTACCTGCGGGATAACAACCCCATCCGCGTCAGCCGCAGCCTGCGCGATACGGCCTATAAAGCCCTGCAAGCGCGCGACCGCCTGGTGGCCGAGATGAACCGTGAGCCCAGCGTGGGCGAAATCGCCAAGGCGCTGGACGTGCCCGAGGAGGACGTGGTGCTGGCGCTGGAGGCCATCCAGGATCCCGTATCCCTGTTTGAGCCGATCTATAACGACGGCGGCGACGCCATCTACATCATCGATCAGGTCAAGGATCCGCGCCATACGGACAGCCAGTGGCTGGAAAATCTGGCCGTCAGCGAGGCGCTGCGCCGCCTGACCGAGCGCGAGCAGAGTATCCTGCGCATGCGCTTTTTCGAGGGGCGCACGCAGATGGAGGTCGCCGGCGAGATCGGCATCTCCCAGGCGCAGGTATCGCGGCTGGAAAAGAACGCCCTGCAGCACATGCGCAAGTATGTGTCGGAAAGCTGAGCGCCACGCCCCCGGCGGGCGCATCCAGCAAATAAAACAACTGGCCCTCCGTATCTGCCGCGTCATACGGAGGGCCATTGCTGTTCATCATGAGGCCGCCCTGGCAGCGGACAAGGCGCAGGGGCGTCTGCAATGGGCGCGCCCGCAGCATCGCCGCGCCAAGGGGGCCGTTCGGCAGGCTGGCGGTTATCGGTTCAGAAATGCCTGAATCAATTCCATATCCTTTTTATCCTTTTCCCGTCCAAGCTCCTGTTTCATTTCAATCAATCCCTTGATGGATATGACCTTGAAGCCATGGACTGATTCCGTGCCGTCCATCAGCCATTCCTCAAAAATCTCTATATTCCTGCCGTATTTGAACCATCTTTTCCCATGCTCCGTTCGCCGGAACAGACAGCCGTCTGCTTCCAGACGATCAGCTAATCGCTCGCTGCATCCAAGATCAATGTCAGCAGTCTGCTCACGAATATCATATAGCACCATGGCTCCGCCAGTGATGACCCAATACTCATTTCGATCATAAGGGAATTCAGATAGGCAATTTAGAATTTCCCGCTTGTCCATAATCAACCCTCGCAAGCCCTGATTTGCCGTCCCCATGGGCATGCTCTGATTATACCATAAGGGCATGAGCATTTCCACTGCGGCTTCTGTGAAGGATGGGAAAGGCTATGGAAAAAGCCCGGGCGGTTTTCTGCCCGGGCTTTCCCGTTCAATCGCATATCCATGATGGCGCTCAGCGCATCGAGCCATGAAGCGCTCAGCGCATCGCTGGGCTTATTCGTCCTCTTCGTCGGATTCGGGCAGCTCGGCGTTGTGATACACGTCGGCCACGTCGTCATTATCATCCAGCATGTCCAGCAGCTTTTCGATCTTGGCGGCGGTTTCCTCATCGGTGATGGAGACGGTGTTCTGCGGGATCATCTTCACGTCCGCGGACAGGAAGGACAGACCCTGCTGCTCCAGCGCCTCGCGCACGGCGGAGAAATCGTTGGGCGCGGTGTAGATTTCAAACACATCGTCCAGCGCCTTCATATCCTCGGCGCCCGCATCCAGGGCGATCATCATCATTTCGTCCTCGTCCATGCCGGGCTCGCGCTCAACGACGATCTGACCCTTGTTATCAAACATGTAGCTAACCGAGCCGGGAGCGCCCAGGTTGCCGCCGCACTTATCAAAGATGTGGCGCACATCCGCGCTGGTGCGGTTGCGGTTATCGGTTACGATATTGCAAATGACAGCCACGCCGCCGGGGGCATAGCCTTCATAAACGATTTCTTCGTAGTTGATGCCGCTGCCTTCGCCCGCAGCCTTTTTGATGGAGCGCTGAATGTTATCGTTGGGCATGTTATTGGCCTTGGCCTTGGCGATGATATCGCGCAGCTTGCCGTTGCTTTCCGGGTTCGCGCCGCCCTCGCGCACAGCGATGGCGATTTCACGGCCGATCTTGGTAAAGATCTTGCCGCGCGCGGCGTCCGCCTTGCCCTTTTTCGCCTGAATATTATGCCATTTGGAATGACCGGACATACAAATCCCTCCAGAAACTCGTATCGTAGTACTAAAAAATTATAGCACATGGCGGGCTATCCGTCAATGATTTCAGCGCAAAAGCCGGAGCGCGCGCACGAAAAAACGGCATGATACCATGCCCTACGGTGCTTGTAGCCACAGAAAAACGGAAGACTGCTTTCGCAGCCTTCCGCATTGCACTCATCTTATAGCCTGCCCATCTCTTGCGAGGGACGCAGGCTTCGCTGTGACGGTATGATTACCGACGCATCGCGGCGAAGCACTCGCTGCAGTAGATGGGGCGGTCGTTCTTGGGAATGAAGGGAACAGTGGTCTCGGCGCCGCAATTCGCACACGTGGTGGTGTAAGTCTCGCGGGGAGCGCCAGGAGCCGGACGGCTGGCCTTGCGAGCCTGACGGCAAGCCTTGCAGCGGGTGGGCTCGTTCTGGAAGCCCTTTTCAGCGTAGAATTCCTGTTCGCCAGCGGTGAACACGAATTCCTGCCCACAGTCGCGGCATACCAGCGTCTTGTCTTCGTACATGGATGGTAAACCCCCTGATAATTTTTCCGGTTTAAGGAAGGCTGACCTGGTCTTTGACCCCACACTCGCCGGCAGGAGCATTGCTCATAGCATCTTGGCCCCCACGCCGCTCTCTCGGATTTTCATCCGGCCGGACTTACGTCTAAACCGCACCATGCTCACCCGGAAATTCTCCAGGCTTACGTGGACCGCTTTGCCTGCGACTGGCATCGGCTTTCAACCACAGACCCGAACCTTAACCGAAATCATTATATGGCGGTTTGGGCAAAAAGGCAAGTGTTTTTTGCAAATATTTTTGAAAATAATTTTTCCGCATCAGGAAAACGCGTCGTCAAGCGCCTGCCGCAAAGCCAGATGGCAGCCCTGCGCCTCATCATAGATGGCCTGATACAGCTGCAGCGCGGTCTGGGCGCGCGCCTGCGCCATGCGGCGGCCTGCCGGGGTGAGCATGCTGCCGGCCATTTTGGCAATCATGCCGTGATACTCATAAAAATAGTTCCGCTGCGCATCCCCAACGCCGTCGCTTACCTGCCCGTCCGCGCGCACCTCATAAATCGGATCGCCCGCCGCGCCGTGATACAGCAGCATCCGCGCCGTACCCAGCGCCCCGGCGGCGTCCAGCTTGTCCGCGTCAAAGAGGATTTTTTCCTCGATGCGCGCAGGCGCAGGGCCGCTGCCAAAGCTGTGCGCGGCGATGCAATCCGCCACACGGCTGCAAAATTCGGCTGAAAAGCCCTGGCGCTGCAGGAACGCGCGCGCCTTTCCGGTTCCAGCCTCCGCATGGCGCACGCCGGGCGTTTCCATCTCCTCGCGCCGGGCCACATCGTGCAGCAGGCAGGCCGCCATCAGGATATCCAGGTCAGCCTGCGGCTCCTCGCGGGCGATTTGCAGGGCGTTGGACAGCACACGCAGCACATGGTTTTCATCGTGCGCGCGGTCGGCCACGCAGGATTGCATATAGCCCAGCAGCATCTCGTACACGTCTTTGGTCATGGCTGGCTCCTCACTTGATGCGCAAAAAATGGAAGAACATCAAAAACAGCGCCTGCACCACGGCAGCCACCACATAGATCAGGTAGATGGCCGGCAGGCGGATGCTGATATGCACAGCCACGGCCAGCGTCCAGATAATGCCGCTGATCGACAGCAGCCGCCAGAGCTTTTTCCACCAGATGCAGGTGAGCACCGTGCACACGATAAAGCTGGCGGGCATGGCATAGATGAAGGCCAGCCACACGCGCAGCAGCGTGGGCACGGCGAGCTTGAGGGCAAAGTAAGCGATGGTAGCGACCAGCCAGCACAAGCTCACCGACATCAGCAGGATCATCCTGCGGCGGGCGTTGAGCTGGCGCGCGCTTTGCGCATCGTCCACGGGCTTGGGCGTATCGTCGCGCAGCAGCGCGTCCAGCGGCACGCCGAACAGCTCCGCGATATTCTGGCTGACCACCAGATCGGGCAAGCCTTCCGCCCGCTCCCACTTGGAAATCGTTTTATCGGAATAGTTCAGCTTTTCCGCCAGCTCGGCCTGCGTCATGCCCGCTTGCTTGCGGCAGGCGGCGATGTTGCGCGCCACGATAGGGCGCAGTTCGGCTTCGGTCAAGGGGAAAATCCTCCTTTGGGTTGGTTCAACGCTTTATCTTACTATTATTTCCGCTCCGCCGTCAAGTCGCCGCGCGCGCTGATTGTGGCAAAAAAGTGCGCCCAGCCCTTCAGCGGCAATCCTCGCGCTCGGCCAGCAGGATATCCACCTGCCGCAACGCGCGCTGATGCATGCGCAGCGCCGCGCGGGGCGAAGCATAGAGCGCCTGGGCAATCTCATCCCAGGTCAGGCAGGACAGGTAGCGCATCTCCATCAGCGTGCGCGCGCGGGGATTAGGCAGGCGGCCGACAGCCCAGGCTACCTCCCGCTGCGCGCGGGAAAGGTCTGCGCGCAATTGCTCCACGCGCCGCTGGACCTGCCGCAAGCGCAGGGGCGTAAGCACATCCTGTGCGCCCGAGGCCGCGCGGCCATGCGCCCGCAGCGCCCGCAAGTGCTGCAATTGGCAGGTCAGCTCGCTTTGCAGCGCGCTTACCCGGCTTAGATACGCCTCGGCGCGCAGCTCGTTTTCAGGCCGTTGGTTTGCTGCTGGCATAGATTCTCTCCTGATTGGGCAGGGGCGGGCAATCGGCCTCGGTGCGGGCAAAGAAATCCTCCAGCGCCGCGCCCGAGCACAGGATATCCTTGATCTCGATGGCCTCCTCCAGCGAGAAGGACGAGCGCCCGCGCAGCTTGCCCTGCAGGGTGGAATAGTTCATATCCAGCAGCTTGGCCAGCTCGGTTTTCTTGATGCCCAGCAGCGCCATGCGCGCCGCCACATTGCGGTATATAATCGTGCGTTTGCTCATGCTTCATCCTCCTTTAATGCAAACATATGTTCCCGTTAGCGACAAGAATTAGTATAGCCGCTTTGCGTTCAGTTGTCAACAACGGTGCAAAAAATCATCATTTGATGCGAAAACACATCAAATTCCCCGTTACGCTGCGGATTGCGTAAAAAAAGAAAGCGAACCGGCAGGCTATCCGGCAAAAAACCGCCGCGAACGGCAAGATCGGCAGCTCGCGGCGGCGGCGCGGCTCAGGCGCGCTTAAAAATTATTTTTCGTCCAGGCGCTCCATCACGTCCTTGAGCGCCTTGGGCAGCGGCACGCCCAGCGCGGCGGCGTTTTCCATGATGGATAAGCCCTCGTTGGCCGCGTAAAAGCCAATGGCCGCGCTGCGGCAGATATTGCTGTCGCCCGTCAGACGATCCAGCGCCGCGGCCAGCATCACGATGGCCACCATCATCAGCTTCTTGCTGATGCCGATAAAGGCCACCGAGGAGCGAAAGCCGCCGCCCTGCGTCTTGGGGCTTTTGCCCATAAAGGCCGTCAGCAGCCCCGTGGCATAGTCCAGCCCCATCAGCACAAACATCACCGTCAGCGCCGCGTCCCAGCCGCCCAGCAGATACACAAGATACGCCCCCACCGTGCTGAGCGCACCGGCAAGGCCCTTGAAAAAATGATTCATATGGAACAGCTCCTTTCTCACCCTGAGCAGGGCGCACGCGCCCTGTTTTATCCTATGCTCAGCTGTAAGTAACGGTCAGCACGGGCACAAAATCGCTGCCCAGGCCGTAAAACATGGTGTAGTGCGGCGAATAGCTGCCGCTGTAGGCCGCGCAGGGCTCGTATACGCCGATGCCATAGCCCTGCTGCACGGCGGCCATCAGACTGGTTATATCGTACACGCCCTCGCACTCGCGGCTCAGCTGCCCCGCCGGATAAGCAGGCAGCGCCGTGGGCGCGGTAAAGGCCGGGCGATAGGTAGTGGCCCAGTCCGCCTGCCGCAGCGCCACCGCGCCCAGATACACATTGCGCGCGGCGGAGGAGCCGCCGTTGGAGCGGCGCAGGCTCAGGGTGGCCTGATGGACGGTCTTGCCCGCCAGCGCCGCCGAAGCCTCGTCAAACCACAGCGTGCCGGTATTGAAATTATTGTAGCCCGCGCGGTACTGGCCGTACACGCCCTGCCAGATCACCTTGTTGTTGGGATAAGCCTTGCGGCTGCTGCCCGTGTAGGTGCAGTGGAAGCTGGGCAGGAAGGTGCGCGTCACCCGCGCGCTGCCCGGTTCGCTCATGCCTCCCGCCGTGTCCACGCAGCCCGTGCCCACCCGATAGGTGGCCATGCCGCTGCCGCAGTAATGGGCGATAAAGGCCAGGGGGTAGGTATCCTCCAGCGCGATGTGCGCGCCCTCCGCGCCGCGGGCGGCATAGCCCAGGTTGGCGTTGGTGGCGGGGTTATCGCCCGTGCACCCGCCCAGGCAGGCATGCATGCTGGCCGTGCCGCCCGCCGCGTACAGGCAGGCATTGCGGGAATACTCCATGCCGCAGCCGTCGATCACCGTGTTGCAGCCCTGCGCCTGCACGCAGTATTCGCTGCCGTCGATCGCGGTAGAACGTCCGCGATATCCCGAAAGATACAGGCTTTTAAGCCTCAGCCGCTGCACGGCTCGCGCGGTTACGGGCGTTTGCGCGCCGGTGGGATAGACGCAGGCGTCGCCCAGGCTGGCGGCTTGCAGCGATACCTCGCCGCAGTGGCGGATTTCCACCGTGCCGCGCAGGTATACGCCCGGCGCGAAGGCCAGCGTCAGCGCCTCGCCCCAGAAGCCTGCGATCACCACGTTTTCCATGTATGTGCCCGCAGGCACGGCGATGGTAACGGGCCTGGTCAGATAGCGGGGCAGCGCGTCCAAGGTGGATTGAATACCGCCCTGCCAGGGCGCGTCGGAGGTCAGGTGCTTGAGCACAGCGTTGGGCGCGGAAAAGTGATCCTTCACCACCACGCGCGGCGCGCTCAGGCCCTCCTGGTCCAGGCTCATGCGCTCGTCGCCCGCCTCGATGCCGCGGATCTCCAGCGAATCCGTGGCAATGTTGATATCCCCGCCCACCATGTTGATGGCCTCCTGGGTCAATTCCAGATGGCTGTTCGTGCCGTCCAGCTTGCCAGCCAGCAGCAGCACCGCCTGGTTGCTGGACAGTTCCAGCCCCGCGCCGAAATCATCCGTTACCTTGACGGCGCTGATCGTGCGATCGGCCAGCACGCCGCCGTCGATGCGGTTGTCGGCCTCGGCCAGCGACTGCGCCAGCTGATTGAGCGCGCGCACGATGGAAAACTCCGAGCCGCCCACGATCAGCCGGTCGGCGCTGAGCTTGCCCGCCGTAATCAGATCGGCCGACAGGCTGCCAAAAACCCCGCTATCGCCCGTCAGCGTGCCCAGGGCGATCTTGTCCGCCGTGATGCTGCGCGCGCTGATGGCCTCCGCGTCCACCGCGCCCACGGCCAGGTTGCGCGCCGTGACCACGCCGTCGCCCAGCGCGGCGGAGCTGAGCAGTCCGCTGCCGGCCAGCGCGCGGGGCAGGCTGACGCCTGAGGTATCCGGATCGCAGGACAGGGACACCGTAAAATCCTGGCCAAAGCTGAGCGTGCGGGCAAACACGCAGCTGTCGTGCGCCGCGCCGCGCAGATCGGTAATGCGCAGACGCTGGCCGATTTCCAGCGTCGGGTCGCCCGGAATATCCGCTTCAAAGGCTGTAATTGTCATGCCGCTCAGGGCGGCAAGAAGGCCGCTTGTCAGGCTTTGGGCGCTTCCTGCGCGCAGCAGCGCGTTATCGCGGAGCTCCAGGGTATTGCTGGCCCCGGCAGGCAGCGCAGCGTTGAGCGCGGCCTCGGCCAGGGGCGTTTCTTCATTGCCGCTATTGACGGCGCGCACGCGGTTGAGCGCAAAGTCCAGGCTTGACAGCGACATCGACAGGCATTTGCCCGCCGCCAGCGCGCGGAAGCTGGCAGGCCACACGCTTTGCAGGCGAATCCTGCCCTGCGGGGTGACGCGCGCAAAGCAGCCCATCGCTCCTGCCGCCATGCCCAGCGCCCGGCGCAGCGTGCAGCCCTCGCCCCAATCGGGGCGGGCGGGGATGCTCACCGCGCCGTTGCAGTCCGGCAGCGTATCATAGGGCAGATCGCTCTGCGCCAGGATGTGCGCAAGCACCGCGCTGAGCGGCTGCGGATAGGTCAGCCCATCGCTAAAGGGCGCGGCCAGGGCGTGCACCATCTCGTCATAGCCCGACAGGGTAACGCTGTCCTGCCCCTCGCCGCTTTCAATGCGGCTGACGATAAAGCGTCCGCAGGGCTGATACAGCGTTTCATCCCCAGCCAGCACGCCGATTTCCAGCGTTGCGGCCGCGCCGTTTAGCGTGCGCGTGCCCAGCCTTTCGCCGCCCGGCAGCCATGCGCCCGCGGGACTGGCCAGCGTCAGCTGCCCATGCGCGCCCACCGCGCCGCCCAGCAGCATGTCGCCGCCCTGCACGCCCTCCTCAAACCGGAAGGACAGGATATCGTCCGCCGACAGCGCGTAGGTATAGCCCGTCGTCAGCGTCAGGCTTCCCCGCGCGGTCAGCGTGCGGCAGGCGGCTGAAATGGCGGTTTGATAATCCATGCTCATGCCTCCATAAAGATGATTTCAACGCCCGTCCACACCGTCTCGCCGCCGCTTTGCCGGGCAAGGCCCACGCTGCGCTCGCCGCAATAGGCCTGCATGGCGCGGCTTTGGCCGGTCAGCGGATCGGGATAGGACAGCGTCGCCACCGCGCTGCCCGCCAGGGCCGAGAGCATGGCGGCCAGCTGCGCCGCGGGCATGTGCGCCCAATAGCAGCGCACGCGGCGCTTGACGGCGGCGCGGGACACGCTGGCCGCGCCAGACAGCGTGCGCCGGGCGGATAAAAGCGCATCCTGCAATTCCACGCTCAGGGCGGAGGGATCAGGCAGCGCCGCGCCGTTTAAGGTCAGCATCGCCATTGCGCATCCCTCCTTTAAGCCAGGCTGCGCCCGCCGGATACCAACCGGCGGCGCACCTGATTGACAACGGCGTTGGCTACGCGCGTGCTGTCGATATACACGGGCACGTTCACGTTCAGGGACGCGCTGAGCTTATTGACCGCGCTTTGCAGCGCGGCGGCCATGGCTTGCTGCGCCTCGGCTAGCGCGCCGCCCAACTGCACATCATGCCCCTGCACGGCGGCGGACAGCGTATCGCCTGCCCCGCGCAGCGCGCCGGCGATGGCCTCGTCAGCGGTGACGCTCAGGCGCATTTCCAGCTCGGCCGGCAGGGAGACGCGCTGGCCGCTCTGCCCGCGCAGGGCGGTCAGGCGATGCTCCAGCGTATCCAAATCCTGAAACAAACTGCCGGCCTCCGCCTCCAGGCGGACGCACAGCGTATCAAGGGTGGTCATGCTTGCTCCTTTCCGCCAGGGCGCGCATCACGCCCTGCATTTGGCGATCGGTCATGGGCGCGCCGGGTGCTGCGCCGCGGCGGCCCAGAAAGTCCTCCAGCGCTTCGCACAGCTCGCAATAGGTAGCGTCCAGCAGCGCAAGCGGCTGCGGATAGCCCGCGCGCCGGGCGGCGCGCAGCAGGCGGCGCAGGATATCCCGATCCAGCCGGGTCTGATCCAGCCCGCTCTCGGCCAGCGCCAGCGCCAGGGCGCTGAGCAGGCGGGACAGCGCATCGCGCTCCCTGGCGGCGGAGGCGCACAGCGCGGCAGCCTGGGACAGGGTAACGTGCGGGCAGCCGTCGCACAGCGCGGCGTAGAGCAGCAGCGCGGTATTGCGAAGGCCGGGGGCCAGCAGCTCCATGGGCGTCTGGCCCGTCAGATCCAGCAGCCGCAGCGCCCCGCGCAGTGTAAAGCGCAGGGGGTAGGCGCGGCCTGCGATATCCACATAGACGGGCATCAGGCGCTCACGCTTTCCACCGCGCCGTTCACGCGCAGCACGCAGCCAAAGCCGATTGCGCCGTCCACCTGCGCCGCGCCCAGGGAGCAGCTTTTAACCAGGGCGGGGAAGGTATAGGCCGCGCCGTCGGGAAAATCGATGCGCGCCGTGCCTGCCTTGCCGCTTTCATAGGCGGCGCGCAGGGCGGCCTGGCCCGCGTCGGTTTTCAGGTGGAAGCCCGTCAGGCGGATTTCGCCCGCATCGCGCGCGCCCTGGATAAACCGACGGCAGCCGCTCTGCTCGCTCAGGGTGGTCACGTCGATCAGCTCGCTGTCGCAGTTAAGCTCGCTGATGGCGGAAAGCTGGCCAATCTTGGCGGCCGAGCCGCCTGCGGGCGTAAAGGTAAAGGTGGTGCCAAGGCTTTTGGTGGCCATAAAATTCCTCCTTTTATTGGGTCAGCACGCCGTTTTCATCGCACAGCGCGCGGTAACGCATCACGCGGCGATGGACGCGCAGGTCTTCATCGTACAGGTCGGTGCAGGCGCTGCGGCTTAGTCCCAGGCTTGCCAGGGCTTCGTCCGCGCGCACGGACAGGGCGTGGGTTTCGCCCAGGGAAAAGGCCCAGATTTCAACGGTATATTCCAGCGCATGCAGATGGGTGCGGCCATCGCAGCGCGCCTGCACGGCGTTGCCGCTTTCGTATATCACCGCGCAGGGAAACGCCGCCTCCTGCGCGGGATACTGTCCCTGCGCGCAAGGGATGATTGCTTGCAGCAGCGCGCGCAGCTGCGGGGTAAGATCAGGCATGGCTGCCTCCTTTCTGTAGGGGAGAGGGAGGAGGGGACGGGGAGACGTTACTTTCTTCCGTGAAGAAAGTAACAAAGAACCAGTGTGTGACGTGAAAGCAGGGGGAGAAAAGGTGGAAAGAACCCCGCGGGGACGGCAGCGCCGCCTTCCAGCTTTATCAGCCTGACTTTCACGGCGACAAGGCAGGTTCTTTGTTTCTTTCTTGACTC
>ENA-UOIY01000880-UOIY01000880.1-human-gut-metagenome-genome-assembly--contig:-P114-NODE-880-length-40712-cov-153.887842_pt1 | contig 40712 bp, 39 predicted proteins | sample MGYA00242335_ERZ723882 | MGnify/ENA metagenome assembly ERZ723882
ATATGATATATTTTCTGATTGTTTAGACCATCTTCCAAGCCTATATACTTATAAACATGCCCCTTACTTACAGTACCACTAATAAGGAAAATAACAAGAAGTAAAATCCGTTCGGTATTCAAAAGCGTTTTCATATATAATTCGATATGTACCGCAAAATTATAAAATGTTGATTAAAATACCATTAAATAGATAAATAATCATGTATACTAATGTTTCGTCAAGGGGGTGTCCGTTCGTCTTCTAAATTTCACAAGGCCAAAGCATGGCGCATCCAAATATGCACCTTTTGTTACGCGGTTAATGCTGTTTTTTGAATTGATTTCTGTAACTGCTTTCATTGGTATATTTCGATATATGGTTGTATTTTATTACAAAAATGTTGAATAGCCCTTTGGATACGAATAGCGGCACAGTATCTCCTTCGTGTAGCTGTGCATATCTTTTCTGTTCTATTTGAAGTTCTTTTATATGTTCATTGCCTAACTTTACTTTCATATAATACACATTGTATGCTTCTCCTTGTGTATAACGATTTCTCCCTATGCGACGTGACTTGTGATGCACTTTTTTATATTTCTCCTCTACAATAGTCTTTCTTATACTTCCTTCTTCATCGTTGGCGAAAGTGTAATTGCAAATGTAAAACAACGACAAGCTGATGATACATGTACAGAAAAAGTGACATAGGGCGTTCGGGAGAAATTGCGCTGAGCCTGTTATCCATATCCATATTTTTGCTTTATAAAAGAAAATACCTGAAAGCAGGGACAATACAGAAAGGTACATTATTGGCGTAATGGGGTGGATAAGTGTATATTGCGATAGTGAATAAGCTCCTGTGGCTAGACATATAAGGAGAATGATGAGCGTAATGATAAAAATAATACGTCGGCTTTTTTTTATTTTCATGATTATATTCAAATTCTTATAATTTGCTACTTTTGCAATAGCAAAAATATAAAATTATAAATTATATGAAAAAAGTGGTTTTTAAAATTTTCGTGGTAATGATATTTTTTATCATTGTCACCCCGACCTATGCACAGTTCAACATAAAGAAAGCTATAGGTGGAGCTGCAAAAGCCGTAAAAGCGTTTACTCTTACGGATGAACAGATGGCTGAGTACGTCAAGGAGTCTGTGGACTGGATGGATGAGCATAATCCTGTGTTGCCCGAAGATAATCCTTACGTGCAGCGCCTCAGGAAACTTACTGTAGGTATTACTGATGCCGATGGTATTCCTTTGAATTTCAAAGTATATCATGTAACTGATATCAATGCTTTTGCGTGTCCTGACGGAAGTGTACGTGTATTTTCTTCACTTATGGATATCATGAATGATGATGAGTTGCTTGGCATTATCGGTCACGAAATCGGGCATGTACTCAAACGTCATTCTAAAAACGCTTTCAAAAACGAACTTCTCACAGGGGCCCTCAAAGATGTGGTGGCATCTACCAGCGGTAAGGTGGCAGCCCTTACCGAATCTCAACTTGGTTCTTTGGGACAATCGCTTATGAATGCAAAGTTCTCACAGCAACAAGAGAATGAGGCGGATGACTGTGGATATGACTTTCTTGTAGCACAAGGAAGGAATCCGTGGGGTATCGTCATGTCTTTTGAAAAGCTAATGAACCTTGAAGGCGATTCCGGCAGTAAACAAAGTTACATTCAAAAGATGTTTTCCTCGCATCCGGAGACACAAAAGCGTATCAAGCACATGCAGAAACGTTGCGAAGAAGACGGTATTGTACGCCCTGCTGCCTAAATGATGAAAGAGAATAATGCTATAACTTTTTCTCCGGTATAGTATCTGTGTCTTTCGGGTGATGTATATCAGTGGAGAATCTGATTAATTTGTTTGCCAAACATGGAAAACTAGAATGTCGTATTTAGCGTGCGTTCGTATTACTGGATAAACTACAATTAAAGGGCTGTCATAAAGACAGCCCTTTAATTGTAGAGAGTTTTTATAACATTTTGTGTGATCCGAGTATAATCAGCATTGTGTATCCCAGTATCAGTCCGACAATTCCCATGATTATTCCTACCTTTTCCATGTCTTTCTGCTGTATCATGCCCGTAGCATGTGCCAATGCGTTGGGAGGGGTACTGATGGGTAATATCATAGCCAGTGACGAGCCTATTGCCACACCTATCAGTAATGTCTCTACACCGCCTAATGCGGACAGATTTTCACGCATGCTGCTACCGGCTATGGCCAGAATTGGAACAAGCAGTGCGGCAGTAGCCGTATGTGAAATAAAGTTTGCCATTGTATAACAAATCAGTCCGGAGCCGATAATCATCAATACGGGTGGCCATGTATTGAACGGAATGGATTCGATCATATGTTTGGCTAGTCCGGTTTCCTGTAAAGCTACTCCCAATGCGAATCCACCGGCAACCATCCATAGAACACTCCAGCTGATTTCTTCCAGATCTCTTTTGGTGATGACTCCTGTTATGCAGAATACAGCTACCGGAATCATAGCCACTACATTCGAGTTTACTCCTGTAAACTTGTCAAACATCCATAACAGTACTGTGATTGCAAAAGTGATATATACTACAATTGACCGCCAATCTCTCTTCGCTTCACCTTCAATTTGCAGCTCAATGCTTTTCTGTTTGAAAGGGAATAGTTTCAGTAGGATGAACCAGGCAATGAACAGCACAATCATTGTATAGGGCAGCATAAATCCCATCCACTCCCCAAAACCGATATTCAGGTTCAACCCTTCCGGATCATTCAGATATTTCAAAGCGATGGCATTGGGTGGCGTACCTATGGGAGTTCCCATCCCCCCTATATTGGCTGCAACCGGAATTGCCATAGCCAACCCTGTTTTCCCCTTTCCGTCTGCCGGAAGCACCTTTAATACAGGAGTTAGGAAAGTAAGCATCATGGCGGCTGTAGCTGTATTGCTGAGGAACATTGAAAATACCGCTGTGACAAGAATAAATCCCAGCAGTACATAACGGGACTGGGTTCCGAAAGGTTTCAGCATGACACGAGCCAGTAATACATCCAAATTACTCTTAGTCGCAGCAATAGCGAGTATAAACCCACCTATGAACAGCATGATAATGGGATCGGCAAAACAATGCATGATGGATTTATATTTTACCGTTTGTCCCAGTTCTTCTGTCGGAATTCCTTGTACAAACAGCCACAAACTGCTGTCTGAAACGGTAAGTAGGAGCAGTACTACAATCAAGACTGACGTGGTCCATGCGGGGACAGCTTCGAAAACCCACATCAGTGTGGCAAAAATGAAAATAGAAATCAGCCTCTGTTCAATAATAGTCAGATTACTTATGCCAAATGCTTCAGTTGGAAGCAACCATAGGGTAAGGGATATGGTGATTGCTATAACCAGCTTTATACATCGGGCTACAGCTTGGCTCTCTGCCAACCGTTTGGCTTTTTTTAAATCTTGATAAGCCTCCACCAATGGAAAGCCTCTAAAAATTTTATACATAGTATTAGATTATGATTAAGATGAATACTAAAATGTCCGCAAAGATAATATTTTATTTCATAGGCTGGTCAGGTCGATTATGAAGTTTTTTCTTGTATTCTTTGGGGAAGTGTTTGTCACACCTTAATTTATATAAGGTTATATTGGCAGCATAGTGTATCATGAATCATAGATTCAAGTTTGCCATGGCTCTTACAAAAGAAATGACCTTTGCCCCTTTTGACAGGGGCGAAGTCTTTTATTTTATTCATTCTTTTTAAGCACCATTCCTGGAGTAATATATGGTTTCTGGAAGTATTATTCAGGATTTCATATTACGTAGCGAAGCTGAGTGAACATTGTGTACAAGATTATTTCGGTCGGCTGGATTTCAGGATCTTAACCTGTAAGATTGAATGCTCTGCTTTATACAGTTCGCATAACTTCACCAGGCCAGAATGAAAATCTCAGCCCCTATCCAAACAGCAAGGGTATGTTACTTGTTGAAGGATGTTGACATTATGCAACTTGAACTATGTACTCTTATTGTTTACTGTTAATAATTGGGTAATTGATGCAATACCGAATGAAAATATCCGGAATACCGAAAATATTTTCACAGTGTTATCGTATAGATTATTCCCTCAAGAAATTTTCCTGATGCAGGTTTTATTAGATATTTGCGGGGAAGCAGCTGTCCAATGAAAGCAACTTCCACCAGATAAACGGCGACATCGGCTGGTACCATCACTGGAGCGGTGGTTGTCAGACCGGCTTTGTCAAGTGTGATGTCCACCGTATTGTTGCCGTAGGTAACCGTACCTGTTTCCAAATTCATGGAGCCGGTATTTCTCACATTTAGAATTTTGATACTTGAAAGCAGGGTACCCAGAGCCGAGACATTAAGCTGTATTTGTGTCAGCTTGTGCTTGAAGGTAATCGGTATGGCCGTTCCGGGAGAATAGCTTCCACCGGCAACGCTGGCACCATGCATGATGTCCTCCTGTCCTGTAAGGGTGAAATTGAAAGTGGGAGCTGTCCCGTTTCCGGGAGGGGTGATGTAGCTGGTTCCGTTCGTAGCTGTGGTACGTGGATAATAACCGTAAAAGATGACTTTATGCCCTCCTGCCGGATAGTATAATGGAGGCGAGAAAGTGAGTTCATTTCCACTTATACCGGCAGGAGCTACATTGTTCAATAAAGGGGAAGTTGTCCAGGGAAATGTACCGGAAGTTCCACTTTCCGCCACTTCATAGATTCCCAAAGAACCGACACTGATATCGTTGATACTGTTGACGATGGACCTTGTGTGGGGGGTGTCTTCCACAATGGCAAGGTGGATTGGGGAGGGGTACCCTTCACTGTTGAAAGATACTTCCTCCATATCACTGTCGCAACTTACGGATAACAGCGGCATTATTACTATGAGTATTCGGGTGGAGAACTTCACTGTCGGAATGTGTATTATAGGATGAATTACTGCACAACAGACGACCCCGTTCCTCCGGTAACCCATGGCGTGACGATCGCGGAGACTATAATACCTTTGGGGGTAAAAGTCAGTATGATATTGTGGGCCTTTCCTGTTTCCGTATTTAAGTTTACCGTTACGTTAGGATAGGTCACTCCACCCGCAACGATGTCCATCACCACATTCGTGGCGCCGCTTTTTACCATCGGATAGATCGTGGCTGTAGTACCGGGGTCAGCACTGATGGCATACGAACCGGTGAAAGTGATGCCGGCACCTGCCGGATTGTAAGAGACGGTACCGTCGTTGATATTAAGCGAGGCGGGAGTCTGCTGGTTTTTGAGGGTAATACTGGTTACGGTTTTTCCGGTAGCGGGAAATCCTGTACCTGCCTTAAAGGTGAATTGCAACTGGGTCAGCAGATGGTTGAAAGTGAAAGCCAGTGCTCCGCCTGTTGTTTTGTTCCCGCTGGCTTCGCCTGAAATCATCACGTCATTGGAACCGTCTGTTTCCGAGAATGTGACAGTGTTGCCGGATAGCGTTCCTTGGGGGTAGTATCCCTTGATATGGACTGTACTGCCGTCAGCGGGGTAGTATTGCGCGGGGGTGAGTGAAAAGGTGGCGGAGGTTGTGGTCGAAGCGGTAAAGGTGCCGGCCGCGGTCCACAAGTTGGTGCTATAGTCTCCACCGCTTGCAGAAGCTATGAAACCGGCAGTGACAGATTGGCCGGTGTTGATCGGGCTTCTTGTCTGGATACCTGAGACACCTGCACTTGCCATGATTTCAACGGGGTATTCGTTTGGAGGAGAAGTACATTCATTCTCTTCATCGGTACTGCAACCTGCCATAAGGGTTGCAGTCATTGTCATTAGTATAAACTTTTTCATACGTCAAGGTTTTTGCTGTTTATTAATCGTTTTAAAAGGGCTGTTATAATCAAACAGATATACTTTTGCTGTTATAACAATATAGACAGGGAAATGTTTGGTCATTTGAATTCTCTTACTTGGATAATTTTTCCACGTTTTCCCCTATTATCGGTTTCCTCACAAAATGGGATATTTCGGGTGAAGAGTAGGCTCGTTGCACGATACCGAACATGAATGTAATTGTTTTAGGCACAAGCGCTATAAGCCATACTTCGGCTATATCAATTATTCGGGGCAATATGGGTGCAGATAGTATAAAACTCCGCATCGTCATCAACACAGAGGCCTCTTTCTTTTTTTCAAGATTTTGGAAAGACGATAGGGACATTGGCAATAAAATGAGAGGCATGCAAAATTGTGTGCCGTTTCAATTTGGTTGACCTTCCAAAATGGGCATAAAAATAAAGAACCGGAGTTTTTTTTATGAATCTCCAGCTTTCAATATTCCTTATTTTCAGAGAACTGTCAATATGATGGATTTACAACCAAAGAGAAGTTGGTTATGTTCAAAACCGGAAGTAACAGATAACATGGCAGTACGTTCAAGAAGGGCGGTATTACTTCTTTCTTCTCGCCGGCTGTATATAACTGATTGCAAACATCCAGTGCTCTTTCCATTGGCGATATTGAAGTTGGTTTTTATACTCTTTAAGTGAAGGCTCATACCCGGACACTTCAAATGGCTTAAACAAATCATCAGTGAGAGCCTCTAATCTTGAAATTTCCTTGTTTATCTCAAAAGCGGTATCTCCATTTATATTAGTTGTGTTCTTTTTGCACCGGCCGGTTTTGGCATCCCATTTTTCGGGTGAAATGTTATAGCCTACGTTGAACTGCAGTATATTGTTAGACCAACGAACGCGTATACGTATCTGGTTTTCTGTGCTGACACTGTTATACACTTTCTGCAAATAAAAGGAAATTCGTCTTTTAATATTCATTTTAGTACATAATTAGACGTTACTTGGTACATCATTGCAAATTTATGTACTATTTTTTAGACTCATAAAGACATAAAAAGAAACACAACGATGTTTTAATTTCAAGTAATGCATTGATTATTAAAACATTGTTGTGTCATTATAAACATCTGTGATGCTTTTGAGTGGAGCGTATGAGACTCGAACTCATCACCTCGACACTGCCAGTGTCGAAAAATATGCTTACTATCAGTTAGTTATCTTTTAAAAGGTAACAATTTGGGGTAATAACCTTTGTTGCAAAGGTACTATTTGTTAGCGTATTATGCAATAATTGATTGGATAAAGTTTGATGATGTTAGAATCATTGTAAGCGACTGCTCAACTACATCTTGTGCATTCGATTTATCAGTAAGATGCACTCCATTGTAAGTGTATCTCAATTTTTATATACCAACTTGTCTCAGGGTTGTTTTTGAGTGACAGTCTCGCTTTTTCCCATTTATTCCTGAAATTCGTGGAAGTGCTGAATATCAGAAGCATGGAAGAACTTGAGGAATATAAGAAGCGGCATAAGGAGTGACTTGTTTATTCCTCTCAATTGATGATTCCGTGTTCTAGGTATCGGTTTGTTGCCCGGACGTATCTTTTTTTAGACAGTGCAGTATGAGGCTGATAGTATAAAGAGAGGGAACATAGAATTTACACTTCCCTCCCGTTAATTGTGCCACTATTTTTCCCCATAGGCAAGATACCTGACAAGCCCTTCATTTTTTTTGCTTCCTGTCTTCATGCGCTGCAATTCCCTCTTGGCCGTTTCCGGATTGATTATTGAGCCATCCCTGAGACGAAAGAAGACGCCTGACTTTACCCAGATTTTACCGTCATCCGGCACCAGTTCTTTCAAAAACATATACAGCAGGATATTGGACTTGCACCATTGGAGGAGAACAGTGATAAAAAAGCTCCCTTTCTTTCTGCCGGTCAACCTGAAACAGAAAGTTTCCCTGCCCCACTCCTGATTCATAAGGCACCCCTTCTCCACCAGCCGGTCATAGACAGCCCCGGCTTTTTCCCAGGTGTAGTTTGTATATTCATGGGCATAGGTCAAGTTCTCCTTCTCCAGTCTGGCGGTATGAACCTCTTTCTGCTCAAAATGTTCTTGTAATTTTTTTATTGTTTGTTGGAGTAACTGGACCAGTGAAAAGAATGCCACAAAATTATCTACCTCATCTTTAGCTCTGTAATATTGATAGATCGGATTATCGTTATCTACGAGATAGTAATCTTTTGCATCGAATATCTCTGCCGGATACTGGTCAATGACTTTCTGAAGCTGTTCTTGATAGTGTACAAAATACCCAACATACGAAAAACAGTCGGAATTTTTGCTCATCTCATCCCTCAAGGCGTACCAGTCAATATCCTTCAACTTTTCATACAGTCTTTCTTCATTCACAATTTTATCTAAATGCTTACCCTCCGGATTATTGATGTCGATTAGAGAGATTGCCCTATCCAGAACCTTTTGGTACTGAATTAAAATATCTGTTTTCATTGTTATTTTATTTATGTTTTTACTTCTCATGTGTTATGTACACTTCCACAACATTTGTGCCAATCTTACCAAGTTCTATCTTTAGAATAGAACTGCTAAATTCCGTATCTCCTCCCTCTTTCTGCAAAAATGCTGTACCACGCATGTACCATATTGAATGTGAGTGATTTACATAGCTAAAAAGACTTTGTGACTCAAAAAAATACTATTTACATTTGCCGCTGCTTAAAGCTTTGGCAGGTTCTTTGACTTATTGTACAATAATATATGCAGGCACGCCAGTCTGCACTTTATGGCCGCGACTCTTTAAAGAGGAGTCCGGCAATGACCTCCAATACTCCTCCCGGTACATTTGTAAGTCCGGGATCAGTGTTGACTAATGACTGTAACAAGGATACAGTTGCAGGATATAAAAATACACCATTCAAAAGTAATGACGGATAATTTAAAAAAAATAGATATGAAATTACCAATTTTAGAAATAACCCAGCTGAAAACGAAGGCTGAGCGCAGACCGTTTTGTGAAAAATACGGTCTCAGTCATAAACAATTGAAACAGATTGTCGATGACTATAACCAGGGAAAGTATACAATTGAAAACGGATACATCGAGGTTGTTCCTCCGGCCGGTGAGGCTCGGGAACTCCCCAATGTACCTCAGACAACCAGCGGGCAGGAACCGGCAGTAAGAAAGGCTCCCCAGGCTTCGTCCCAGGGAGGATGGTATTATGAGACCCAGAACGATAAATCCCGCCAGAAAATAGGTGGAACAGATGGGAAGATACCGGAAAAAGTTGTGAACGCATTCATGTTCAACCAGATAGTTTCCGGGCTGAAAGCTTTTGCGGAAGCGGTCTGTTTATTCAAGGAGCTGTTCTTTCCCAATAAATGAGTTCATTAACAGGGCATGGAGGAGATACACCGAAGTGCCCCTTTTTTAACTTTTAAATTTTTAAATAGAATGATAAAAATAAATTTAGGTCTGATATCAGACCAAGAGAAATATGTTGCTGATATGATGCAACTTATAATCACAGTATATAACGCTTGCCGTAATAGATTACATGATACTGATGTCATCCATATCGTATCGGAGAACTATGTGAAAAGTATGGGCAGTCCCCAGGTGGAATTCCAGGCCTATATGCATTCCCAAGCCGGTATTTTTAATCCGATGGGTGTTGTCTTCCAGCTCTGTGCTCCATGGCCGCAGTTCCATGACATGCAGTCCCCATATGAAGAGAACTATGCGTCTCTTTTCGATCCGGACAGATACAGTTACAGCCATGATGCGGTTGACCACACCGCGCTCATACTCAAGAACACTTTTCCGGATATGAACCTTTGGGTAAAAGCATTGGGGCTGGATTATATTGACATCTATAACCTGGATAGAGTAAATAACATTATAGAATATTGAATTATGGATATTATTAAAAGTCTGCCGGTGGCTTCCCGATTAACCTCCGGCCTTGCAGACGATCTGGAAGTGTTTTTTCCAGAGTGGCTGTCAACCCTTCTCCCTTTTTATAACGAGGCCAGGAACGGCAGTGATTTTGCCTTCCATATGATGAACACCTGTGGCAGCGGATCATCTTACACTGTCGGAGTATATGACTTTTGCAGGACCAGACATTATTACGGTAACGGATACCATACGCTGCTTTCCTTCTACGGTGGGAACAGACTCTTCGGACTTGACTGGGAGGAGATGTTCCGGGCGCGTTATGGCTATGAACCATCCCTCTATGACAAGATAAGTCTGTTGAACTATGTATCAAGGATGGACAACAAGAGAGCCCCCTACGATGCCCTGAACAACAATCTTTCCAGCTGCTTCCGGGCTTTGACCGGCGATCCGGATGTGTTCATCTCTCTCGGTTCGTGGGGAACCTATATAGTACTTGATTCCGGAATATTCTGGAAGCACGAGGAACATGAAGAGAAGTGGCAAATGCATTTCTAAAAAGTGAAAACAAACGGGGTGGTATCGTGATGGGTACCACCCTATATTATCAAACAACTAAATATTCAATGAAAATGAACAGGAAAAAAGATACATTGATAGAAAAAACTATGGACAAGATGGAGCAGATCCTGAAAAAGATAGAGGATGAAAGAACCGTAACACTCGAGGAACTCCGGTCAGCCGGATTCATACTGGTTGTCGATAGGGATTTCGGAAGGATGATCAACGGGCCCCACCTGAAAAAGCTGAAAAGCAGCCTGAAAAAAGATGGCTGTATAGAACCCGTTTCCATATTCTTGGGAGCGGAATATTTTGAAGCTTATCCGGAACGTAAACTGACTGACCTCAATGACGGAGATAAGAAATATACCAAGGACTCTCCCGAAGTTCCTGCCACCCTCCTTGTTGCGGATGGAGTCCATAGGATACAGGCACATCTCGAACTGCTTTCAGAGGATGAGAGTTACAAACACCCCCTGAAGTTCAGACACGTGGAGAGTGGCCTTCCTATAGACCGCTGGATACGTATAAGGAATACCAACAACCGTAACTGGGACTCGAAGGACTGCTCACATTACATAGCAGCGCAGACCGGTTATGAGAAAAGCAATCTCACCACCGCCGTCAAGTGGCAGGAGGAACTGAAGCTGGGTGAGAAATACGCGTACACCATCCTTAACCTTTCCGACACCTATAAGAAAAAAATGCTGTCGGAGTATATGGAAGCTCCCGACAAGGGACTCCCCATGGTATTGAAAGGTGTGGAGGAGAACATAGACCGTGGCGAGCGTATCCTTCATGCCTTCAGGGTCTGCTGGCGTGATATCCCGAAGATGGTAAGGAACAGCGCGGCGATCAATATGTTCATCGAGATCTATAACGCGTGCGGTGACAGCATGAAGGAAGCCATGGTGAACCTGCTGGTCCTGTTCTTCACCACCCTGGACAGAACCGATGCAGAGAATGTTGCAGGTGAGAAGGACAATGATGAGAAAATCAGGCTGTTGAAGGGATTCTGGGACAAGTTCAGCAAGGATATTGAAGACGAGACCTTGAAGGCCGATTATGAGCGGAAGGCTTTCGAGGCTGAGGAGGAATTTAATACCATGCTTGAAAAGAAGGAGGAGGCTAGTGCAGGTGAGGCTGTTCCCGCAAAGAAGAAGAATGACAAATATCGCGGTAAAACCATCTACCAGCCGAGCGGAAAGGCCGGTGAGTACAGCGGCTGGTCCTGCAATTTCTATAGGGGCTGTAGCAACGGGTGCGAGTACTGCTATCTGCAGGACAGTCCCAATGCCGATATCTACACTTCCGTCCCGACCCTTAAGAACTGTTTCAAGGGCAAAGAGGAGAAGGCCATGGAGCTGTTCAAAAAAGAGTTTGCCGTGTGTCTTGACGAATTGAGAAAGTCCTGGCTGTTCTTCAGCTTCACTACCGACCCGCTGCTTCCCGAGACGATGGGACTGACGGCCAAGGCTGTGAGGATATGTATGGAAAACGGCGTGAACGTGAGGCTGCTGACCAAACGCGCAGATTTCGTGGAGCCATTCTTCGGTCTTCTCTCTGCCAAGGAGGGTTATGATGAGGAACTCTGCAAGAAACATATCGCTTTCGGATTCACCCTGACCGGACATGATGAGCTGGAAGGAAACTCGTCACCGAACCAGGAGCGTATAAAGACCATGAAAGAGCTCCACGACAGAGGCTACCGGACCTTCGTGAGTGCCGAACCGGTGATAGATCCGGCCTCTTCGTTGCAGGTGATTAAGGAGACACTGGACTTCTGTGACCTCTATATGGTCGGTCTGCTATCCGGCGATATGGAGTATGGGGAGGATGAGGTGCGTAATCTGGTGGACGAACTTCTGGGGTTGCCGGGAAAACCTAAGATCTACCTGAAGGATTCCGTAGTGAAGATGCTTAAACTCAACCGTAAGACCCTCCCTGACAATTTTGTGGGGAGTGACTATAATATGTTTAATTAATTTTTTTAATATGGAAAATAGTAAAATAGAGAATTTGGATCCATGTTTTCTGAAAAGAGTTGGGAATATGGATTTATTAGAGGAGATCAGCAATAAGCTGCATCTCCCATACAATGAAAGCAGATACGTCTATCATATGACAACCCAAATCATAAAAGTGGTACGCAAGTATTTTTTCTATGACAAATTCAAGTTGGATTATTTTACCTGCTCCTCCCTTTTAACCGGATGGGATAACTATGCGAATTACCGTCTACTTAGCAACGGGCAGGAAAAACAATTTATGAGTAAACTCTTTGAACCATATGAAAATATAGTAGAATATGACGGTGCCGTTTACTATCGGTATGCCAGTGATTTTGATGATAATGGAGGAAATCCCATTTACCCAAAAGGTACACAAGGTGCTACTTTGCATAAGTTTATGTTTCCTCACACAGACTATTCCCATTCCTATCAGGAACTTTTAGACCCAGACAACTACAGTTATTCACATGATGTATTGGATTTTGTTAACAGAAAACTGAATATGGCTTTTCCCGGGAATAACCTTTGGGTGGTCTGCTTTGATTTTGATTATGTAAGTATATACAATTTGGATACTTTATCCCATATGAAAAGGTATTAGTGTACAGAGTCTTCCAATCCGACCATGACTGAACCGACTGAGAGGAATAAGGTGCATGGGAATCGGGTTGGAAGACTTCTCTATAATAACCAATATAAATATCATGCTTATGTGTTCACTATTAAAAAAAGAAATTGAAAAGCACCTCTCGCTATATGGAGTGGTGTATGTGATTGAACCGACAGGAGCACTGATACTGGCCGATGGAAGGTCGTGTACCGTCAGTGATTACAAAGTAATACCGGAAACAGTCCATATTAAGAACGGCGCTTTCCTTAATTGTACCATAATAGAATCAGTAGATATGTCCACTTCACAGGTCAATTCCATAGGCAGCCTCGCTTTCTTTGGGTGTGAAAACCTAAAGGCCATACACTTCTCCGAGTATATAGAAAACATTGGGGAGTGGGCTTTCAACAGATGCCGACTGAAAAAAATGGATTTGCCGGCTGGCCTGAAAAACATAGGTGCAGGCGCTTTCGCGATAAATGCTGAGATAGAGGAGGTAATCATACCGGATGGAGTTACGAGGATAGATAATCTGACTTTTCAATACTGTTCTGGACTTGCCCGTATTTATATACCGCCTTCAATAAGCAGTATCGGGAAATATGCCTTTTGGCAAAGCAACAGTCTGAAAACTATTTTCGTTAAGCGAGGGTATGAAAGAAGAATCAAATATAGGCTTCCGTGGGGGCTAAAGGGAAAAGTGAAGCCCCTATAGAAACCTTATTGGAGCATAATGTTTACTTGACAATTCCCGTCTTGCCGGTAAGGTGGGACGGGATTATTTTTTCCGGTATAACACAACGGATCAGGTTGGAATTTGCTCCACCTCTTCCGGTGTCAATCCTGTAGCCTGGGATATGATATCGACAGCCACGCCCAATCTTTTAAGGTTACGGGCATTCTCTCTTTTTTCTTCAATACGACCTTCTGTTTTTCCTTCTTCCCTGCCTTTCTTCTCGGCCGTTGATATCACACTATACCAATCCCTGAAATTCTTGAGGCTGTCCCAATACTCACTCAGCTCGGTCTTGGTGAATTTCGCTATCTCGGCAGCTTCAAAGAGGCGGTCAAACACCCTGTTCTGCAAGGATCTGGGACGTTCAAGAAGCGAGGAGAGGTTACGGAGCACGAAAAGCCACTTGTCAAACATCGTCTCAAGCTCATCCTCGGTCTTGTTGAATTTGGGCATCTCAAGGTAAACGAAGGTAAGCTTGTCATAAAAGACTTTCTTTGTGTAGAGATCGACAAGTTTAACCTCATGATGGAAGTACTCGGTATCAGACGGGTCAAAGGAGAAGTTCAGGATACCGACCACATAGACAGCCTTCAGCTCATAATCCCACTCGCCACGCCTCGCCTGCTCACGGATAGGAAAGGTGGAGTAGAAAACGCTGCGGTCCTTGAAGAACTGCTGCTCGCCACGCTGCATCTCGACAAGGAATTTCTCACCTTTCTCATTTTCACAATAGACATCAAATACAGCCCGACGGTCATACTCCTGAGTTCCGAGATGCTCCGCGTTGAGATAGGTCACGTCCTTAATCACCTCCTCACCGAACAATAGGGCATTCAGGAAGCTGATCAAAAGCTCCTTGTTCATAGCCGTACCGAAAAGCAGCTTGAATCCAAAGTCTGTATATGGATTTACATATCTGTCCTGTATGCCTTCTGTTCCCATTGATTCCTCTTTTTTACCGTTTTAAGACCAAACCCTGCGTAAGACAAAACCTCACAGCCGGGTACAACAATTACAAAGGTAAGGATTATGATGGAATATTCAAGACGGAAGAGATGAATTATGAGAAAAAATAAGAGGCAAGCCATCATAAACTTACCTCTTTTACCTCCCGGATCTAATTGAACGGCGTATTCTCCCTCAACTTCTGATTCCTGTACACCACTCCCTGCTCCTTCTTGCCATACAGCTCCATCCTTGAGGCACCAAAACTTTCACGGTTGGCATTATAGTTGTTGATTACCATCCCCCGAATGTCATCCTCAGGGATACCATGCCTGCCGAATGTACCGGTGAGATATTCCAGAGCTGCATCATACAAGACACCGTACAGACACAACCATTTTGCTCTGGAGAGAATTGAACGGTGCCTGTTACCATCTTCATAACTGTCCGGATACTCTTTTCTCCATCTCTTGTCCACGTAGTTAATGAGAGTCTTGTCCTTCCATAACCTCTGAAAACCTGTATTCCTTTCAATCTCTTCCGGCGTATGAATGAAACTACCGCTTGAACCACCCTTATTATAACTCTTCACGGCAGGCTTGGGAATGGACGGGTCATATTCAAAGTGGTAGGGAAGTAACGTGTCTTTCTTAGGGTTGACATAGACTTTAGGATCGGAACTAAGAAAGAACGTGCGGCTTAGATTATGACAACTCTTATCGAATTCCTCAGTCCCCGGATATAATCTTTGCTTCACCTGCCAAAAAAGATTGTAATGGTGGTCCGGGTTGGTGTTGTCATGGATCATAGCCGCCTTCACACCTTTATTACCCGGAGAGAACCATACTGCGTAAAGATGGAGAGGGTTGGCATATAGTATCAGTCTTTCCTTGAATTCACTTGCCGCCTCATGTGACTTAAAATCATCAAAGTCAAGCACGAGGATATTTGAATATCGGCGCAGGTTGGTCGGGTCATCGTTTCTGTAGTCGAATATTCCGGAAGGTGCTATCATGGGGAGTCTGTGTTTCTCTTCCTTGTAAGCCTTCTCTGTCGTCTGCATCCTCACTATATCCGTTTGCCTGGAGAGTTTTGTGTCGGATGCTATAAGTTCAAGGATATGGTCGAAATTATAATAGATCCTGCTTCTTGAATCACTTGAGTTGTGGTAGTAGCTTATGTTCTTGTTTATCATATTATTGGATTTTTATTAGTTATTTGCTTTATTGTATCGTGAACCTTCCTAGAGACCGGACCTGGCTTTACTTTGGGAGAAAGCCGGTCCTCTCAGTATCTTCGTCTCTCGGGAAGAACCACTCTTTTTCGGTAAAGGAGCTATGGGAACGGTTGATGAAAGATTGAAGAGAGAGGCTACTTCGTACCCTTTCAGAGTGAGAGAGAAGAAGGATATTTTTTTGTTTCGTTTATCTTTTTCTTCTCACTTTGGTAGACCGCGAAGCAGGTCTCTTTCTTCACTCTCTATTCCATAACCCCTTCATTTACTATATTACCCGTACTTTTTTTATTCTCTATATATATTAGTATGTCCATCAAAAAAGTACGGGTAAGTAAATATTTGTCTTAGCTTATCATACGGACGGAAGTATCATTGTATAACCAGGGTGATTCCAAGTTTACCCAGGGTTTCAATCAGCTTCCTATAATAACGTCTCTCCCTGGCCGACCTCTTTATGCCCAGTATCTCTTCCAGATAGGCAAAAGTAACCTCCTTCGTATATTCACTATCCATGGTTATAGCCCTCTGCATATCCTTGTCATACCTGGCCAATAGTCTGATCTCCTCTTTAATGTTGCTTCTGATCCTCATTCCGTCCAGCCTCTTCTCCCAGTCAGTGTTGGATACGGATTTTCTGCCAATGACCCTGTTCTCATTGAAGTAGGCGTCCATTCTCTCTATGAACCTCCCGTCAAAATCATCCGTGTACCAGACCGTATATACTTCACCCTCGATATGCTTCCTGATGCCTATCCTCGTTATGAGCTGTGAGAAATACCAGTCCTTCTGACTGTGCGAGTCAGTAGTGGTACCATAAGCCCTCCGGATTCTGGCTGATTCGGTATTGGGCAGATTCCAGTCACCGCATAGGAAGATCTGTTCAATATCCCTGTATGAATTGGTGCTCTTGTTGTCGGTCGCTCCATAATAGGTGACGGTGAACAGATCCGGGCCAACACCTTCTGCTACCAACAGTCTTCTGAAACGTTCCGCATATCCTGACTTTCCCGGCCCGTCATCGTCACCGTTTATGTCCTTCCAGCATACAATCAGGGAAGGCTTGTCTATCAGTCTGCTTGTCCTCTTGACGAACTCACCAAACCTCACCTCGTCAAAATACTTTCTGGACAGTCCGAAATCCATCTTCCTGAACTCCGTTACGGTATTGTACTTGTTTTCAGTATCCAGAAGGGTGAAGCGTGTGGAGCCTCTGAAAAGGATATTGCCCGCTCCCTCGAATATGAGTATATGCGTGGAGATCGTCATGCCTTCAGGACAGAGGTCAACCGGATAGAATGTAATCCCCACCTTGTCGGTATCGGACATCATCCATGAGTCATAATACTTCGGAATCAGCCCCAGCACCACGTCACGCTTTATCCTGTTGATCCTGTAGGCCTGATTGAAGAGGTCATTCCTTCCGCCCCTGATGAAGAGATCATAATACCGGTTCAGCTCTTCAGGGGACTTGCAGGTGATGTTACCGTCTTCATCGGTCTTTCCGAATATCCCGAGTATGCTTCTGTCAAACTCCACAAAGGGATTGATGAAGGTCGGCGTCTCGTCGAATATGATATAACGCCTCAAATCATCCCTTCTCATCAACGCCCTGAAATCGCCGTCAAACGGGTCCACCTCTTTCCCGGGCTTATAGATGAGGAAATGGTTTATCAGGTCCGTCCAGAAGCGTACATGGGTAATCAGAATCACTTTCTTTTCCATGAGCACTTCGGGGTTGTCCCTATATTGCCCTAAGAAATCGGCTCTTCCGGGATCACTGGATATGATCATCACATCCTCCATTTTCATGAGTCCCTCCACCACAAGGTTCTCCACTATCCAGCCGAACATCTTTTCCAGTTCATCTCTGGTATCTACGCAATATAGGATACCCTCATCATGTTTGTGGCGGATAAGGCTCTTTATGCTTTCTGTCTTTCCCGAACCCATACCCGAACTGACGATATATCCACCGCTCTCGTCAGGAACATCTATCTCCCCGGTCTTGAGCCCCATTCTGAAACCCGGACCTGTGGAATGGGGAGTGATGTCAAACAGTTCCCTCATCGCCTCCTCCTTCCTTGGTATCGTCAATTATTATCCACTCGTCCCGGTATCTGTCGGTCAGGAACTCATAGTATGACATCACGTCCGACTCGTCGAAGTAGTTGTCGTCAAAGTCCGGTTCGGCCTCCTCCCATGCCTTGAGGTCGGCTCTGATCTGTGCGAGGAGTTCTGATTTCCTCACGATTTCTTTCTTATTGGTCTTCATTGTTTAAAAAAATTAGGTTTGATTAATCAATCGGACATGCTCACTGGAACATGTTCTTATTACACAGATTAGGGTATGGCTGGAAATGGCGCGCGTTTTTCATGTCTGGAGCGCTATTATATATAAGGTATACAGTCTCTCTCCGTCTCATATCTTCCCAAAGCCTTATTATCGAAGAAACAAATACTCACAATGAAGGGCGCCGAATGAATACCTGGAATATAAATTGCCATAGCCGGGAAAAGGCAAAGAGAATGACCAGGGAAATGGACGGCGCCCTTTTATTTTTTTCTCTTCCAAATCGCTAAAACGCCATTCACAGCCTGCCAACGCCTAATATCTGAAACATAAATAGCATAAAGCAATATGTTTAAAGAGTTCATAAACCAACTATTGGGACTTGAGCGGGAGCCTATGCCCAATCGTCAGGAAACTGTTACCGCACCTGATGTCATCGAAAAAGCAATATCATCCGAACCTATCCCTGAAAAATACCAAAGAGACATAGAAGCGCTCCGACAGAAATATGGAGACGCTTTTAAAACCGGTCTCTGCATCAATCTGACCCTACAAGAGGCTTTATCAATCATACATAGAGAAAGAAAACGGATTGACGCCTATTCCGGCCTTGTCTCTTATCTGAAAAGGGAATTGGGCATAACATTAACAATCACATCACAGAAAACTAAACCTAAATCATTATGAAAAACTATTTTATAGCAAACGGAGAAGTGCTCAATACAAACATGAGCATTGAAGAAATGGAATCACGGGTACAGGAATCATTGGACGAATACACCTCTGGAATGGCACAGTTCAGAATAAAGGAAATCAGCGAGAAGGAGGTCAGAATGTTCTTTGTCAGGGACTTCAACTATGATCCCGACAAACCGATTATCTACGATTCGGACATGGCCTTGATAACCGGGGTGGGAATAGGAGCATTCCAACTTCAAGCTGTCGGTGGATATCCGATGATACATCCGCTAAAATTTGCCGGGAAGAATTTCTATTCCGATATCACGAGCTTCATCAGGTTCTATAAATTCCAGCTGTTTGAAGAGACGGGGCAGACAGTGGAGCATATAGGCCTGAGATGCTATTCGGATCGTATCTTAATGCAGATAATATTCTGATGCACCGGAGAGAAATTGAGAAATATTCCGAAGATGGCAAATGTTATGGCTAATCAATGGGGAAGTTATGCTCTCGCCGGATAAGAATGTAATAATTAACAAATAAAAAATTAATGTATGAACAAGAATATTCCCAATAATAGGCAAATAATAGATAAGAAAATATTTGTAGCCGGCAAGGTGTATGACCTTCTGGCAATGGACAAGGATACGGTTGAAGCATCGGTACAGGCAGATCTGGACAGTTACGCAGGCAAGGATAAAGTCAGGTTCGAGCTGTACACAATCGGTAATGCGGTGGCGATGTTCTTCCACCGGGGATTTGACTATACCCCCTACAATGCTGACCCGACAAAAGATATAATGGACGCGGACGCATTCATGATGACCGCCCATGGATATAACGGCTTTTGGATGCCCAGCCCTTTTCCTATGATTCCGGGCTGCATATATCCCTATCATATAAGACAAACCGATTTTCTGGACGCATACCGGAGGAGTGCCAAGATTCTAGGGGCAAGCAGGATTAAGAACGCTTCTCTGGACATTAGCCCGGTATCTGCCATATTGAGAGTACAGGTCTGATAAAGTGGACATATGGAATGAAGTAAATTCCGGACTATAGTGTGTATTGAAAACCGTTGTGTGGGGAGCATGACGGTTTTCTTAATCCTTTTAACAGCAGTAATCATAAGAATATCTGCTGTGGAAATGCCTTGGATGATACACTATAGTCCTATTACCAAGTTAAATTGTAATTATAATATACTTTATATAATGGCACAATATTTTAGAATAGCGACAAAGGACTTCTGTAATACACTAAAGGCAGAATCTTTCACTGGAGATACTACAATGTGTCCTACAAGAAGCCAAATCGAGTCAGCTGGTTTGTATATAAAAAAGGGTTATGCCTATGCGACCGACCAGCTTGTTCCCGAAGACCATATCGAGCGTCTTGACTGGGAATATACTTTCTCTGTAACTCCTACGACAGCAACTATATCCGCGGCGGGAGGTTCACAGAAATTCACAGTGACTTCATACAAGAGACAGTTCAGTTACAGTAATGCAGGTAATCGTGTCTATGTAGAGGGGTCACAAACTAATGTAGCTTATACTTCTAGTAATTCTGGTTCTGGAACATGGACCGCCGCGAGTGATACTATTAGCTACGGAGCTAATACTGGAACAACTAATCCGAGTGGTACTATTACATGGACTCAATCAGAATCTTTTGGTTCAGATCCTAAAAAGACGCTTACAGTAACTCATTATCAAGATGCGGACTCTATCAGTAGCTATAATAATCCGGTTGTAGATGCTTTCTCTTATCCTGTTATTCCGGCCGCCGGGGGAACTGTGTCGCCAAGTTATACATATCATCAGGTTGTCCATTGGGTATCGGGAAGAACTACGACACTTACATCCGGCGGAACTTTATCTTTTAATAGAATTTCGGGAACTGCGGAAATTGATTCGTCTTCCGGTAGTGCTAAAATCGGTTCAAAAGGTACTGCACAATCCAGTCGGACTACTGTAGCTACTGTAACTTTGACTGTCTCTATGAATGGTAAATCAATAACCTCCGGGAACACCAATGTTGAACAGGCTGCGAACTCTTATTCGGATTCCTGGGAAGACTGGACTATTGATGTATCAGCTGATCCTGTAAGAATAGGTGCAACAGGTGGTACATCCTTATTATCGGGAACAGCGGAAAGAAAAGGTATCAGAGAATGGGATTCAGGCAGTAAGGAAGATATTGATGACTCCGCAACACCTATTTTCAGTATACCCGCACATAGTAATGGTTGGTCGTTATCGGAAAACATACTGACAGCGGTAGAGAATACAGGCGGGGAAAGAAGCGTTGTCGTTACCGCATCCAATGAAGAAAGCTGGGATGAAGTTGAAGTATACCAGGAAGCGGGAATAATAACATGGGAATATGTATTCTCCATAGATACTGATTCCATGTCTGTTCCGGCAGCGGGTGGAAAACAGCGGGTGAATGTATCTTCCCTGAAAAAGAAAATCATCAACGGAAAAGAATCGGGAGCAACGGAAGAGGTCGGATTTTCCGTAGAATGGCATTCGGGAGATAATTTCAATTCCATAGACAGAAGTGGAATGCCTGAATATGTAGAAATCAATGTCGGAAAAAATACCGGGAATGAAAGAACGGAATACGATATGTTCACCCAGGAAGAATCAGGAAACACTATCCTTTTCACATGCAGTCAGGAAAGGGGACTGACAGGATTTATCGTTTGTGGAAGCAACGGATATATTGAGAGAATAGAAATCTGATTTTACTTATTTTAAGTTTTTGACTTGTGAAATATAACATTAGAATTGGTATTTTTGCATTAAAAATGTAGAAATTAAAAGTAAAATCATGAAAATCAGATTATTTTGTATCGTATTGGGGCTTTGTGTGTTTGCATCCTGTGAGAAGGATGAACCTGTTATTCCGGAAGAACCGCTTGTTCCACCAACAGAACAACCCGAAGAACCGCAGGAACCTGGAACTCCTGTAGAACCGGAGAATCCACAAGAACCACAAAAGCCAATATCAACAGACGGGATAATTAAATGGAATAATGAATTTATAATTGTAGGAGATAATAATATGGCACTTATAGGAAGTGGAATATGGAATGCTGTAGCACATGGGAATGGGAGGTATGTAGCAGTGGGAAATAGTAGTTTAAGTAGTTGGGCAGATGGATATTATACAACCTCTGTCGATGGCATGAATTGGGATGCACCTAAAGTATTACCTGATATATCCGGGTATAATAATGGAAATGGCGTAGTTTTTGGAAATGGCAAATTCATAACCTCAAGCAGAGGTGGTGTCCATGTCTCCTCTGATGGGACGAATTGGACTCCGGTATGTGTTGAGACTCCCCTCACTTCAGCCCCTACATGGGGTAGGATTGTCTTCTTGAATGGAAGTTTTTACCTTTTGGACGGTCAATCCGGAGGCGGATATTGTGGAAAGTCTGATAATGGAGAAAACTGGAATGTCTTTGAAACGGAAAGTTTTAATACCGGAATAGCTCATGGAAATGGAAAGTATGTAAAAGTCCGGAATAGAAATACCGCCAACAATCCATCATATTCGGATATATCTTATGATGGAGTAAATTGGAGTAATGGCGGAATTATCAATGATGCGATGAAAGTTACCGACATTGCTTTTGGTAATGGGAAATTCGTGGCAGTAAGTGATAATGGGAAAATCGCCTCTTCTACTGACGGAGTGAATTGGAGTACAACAGGAGGTTATTCACTCTATGACGTCACTTATGAGAATGAAAAGTTTGTGGCGGTAGGAAGCAGTGGAAGTATTGCTTATTCTACTGACGGAGTCAATTGGAATTTGGCAACAAAAGTAACAGGCGCCACTTTGTATGGCATTTGTCCTGTTCAATAGACTTTCAGTACTTTATCAAACATCTTTAAATTAGCCGGACTAAGTTCCGGCTTTTTTATTATCCTATATAAACCGGAAAGTTCTGAGAACGGCGAATAACAAATAATAGAACCGGGATATATAAAAAACAACTATTAATGGCCTTCTGAATCTGAATACGCTTTTTTCAGAACTGTTATACAATTCTAAGATAAAAGTCCCAACGAAACAGTTAGTATAATTCATAAACAAAATTACTATGAATCCGGTAGTAGATTCTTTGAGTTATTCTGCTATTCAGCCGCCGGAGATAATTCGTCGCCTAGTTACTCTTACGAACAAACTGTATATTGACATCCGGAAAAACAACGACGTTAACATCCGGCGGAACTCCATCATTTAACAGAACTTCAGGAACAGCAACCGTAAATGCTTCATCCGGTTTAGCTAATACAGGATCTAAGGGTACAACTGCATCGAGTCAAACTACCGTAGCTGTTGTTTCATTAACCGTTACAATGAATGGTAAATCTAGTTCAGCATCTAGCGCTAATGTTAGTCAGGCTGTGAACTCTTATTCAGATGGTAGTTACGGTTCATGGGGAACTCCTTCTATATCTGCCAATCCTACAACAGTTGCCGGTGCCGGTGGAATATCTACAATATCTTATAGATCCTTTATATCCAGATCTTACGTCAGAACCTGATCTTCTGGAAGTACTCAGCATTTATTACAATCATCAAGTGGTTCTATTTATATATTCTAATCCAGAAGGATTTTTATTGTCTGGTTCTACACTTACTGCTTCGGCCAATAACTCCCGCTCCGTAATACCGTATTTTTGTTTCCAAAGATAGAATCTGCTATGGCTATAACCTTCATTCTCACAAAAATCAGCAATGGACAAACCACTCTGCTGCTGACGGAAAAGAATGGAGATAAATTTTTCTCTGCTCATCATATGTTTACGTCGCTGCATCATAGGATATTATTTTTTTTGCAGCAAAAGTAAGCAAGGAAAATGAAGAGTAGGAGATGTACTTACTTCAGGCGCTTACAATAAAAACCATTATGGATAAGAATATCATCGGGTTTAATGCCGGAAAAGTCTGGCAGGCCATGAATGGAACCGGGGAGAGGAGATTTCCATCCCCGAACTTGCCAGAAAGTTGAATCTGAGCGTTGAGAGCACCGCGCTTGCTGTCAGATGGCTGGCACGTGAGAACAAGATCTGCGTACAGCGCAAGAATGGGTTGATAGGTATCTCGGGCGAGGATCATTCGTTCTGTTCGTACCGGTCGGATGCATGACTCATACCGGACAAGAGCAAAAAAACAAAACTTAAACTGGCGAGTGCTTGCTGGTAATCCTTGTGAGAGCCTGTGGCTTACTGTTAATGAAAAGACGATAGGAATCCGCTGACTTCTACCGTCTTTCTGATTTAACAAATACCGGTGATTTTCACAAAGAACCGGTATGCAATTTATTTGAAACAATATGACTTTCATCATATATGCAGTATAAACAACAGCAAGCACATTTTGTTTCCACCGGTGGAAACAAAAAATAGAAATAAACTTTTTCAGTCATTATGTAATTAACATTATGATTGTATCTCTCATTTTTTCGCAAAAGAAAAGTGTGTGAACAAAGATGTATTTACTTAACTATTTAAAAAGACCCATGCACAGGATGTTCTGTACATGGGTAAAATGTTTTTAACTACGTTTGATAATGATAGGCTTGTGATTCTTATCATGGTAAGGCATACCGTAACGATTGGATTTCACTCTGCTGTTCATTAGGGAATCAATGGGGGTGTTCAGAGGTCTTACACCTGCAGGCAGCTCTTTGTTGGAGAAAGTTTGGAAATAACCTACACAAGCGTCTCTCCACCATTCGGCATCATTCTTCTGAATATTCAGCTTTTCGGATACCTCATTAAATATGCTTTCACTGACATAGGGCTTGAGCTTTGCCCATGTTTTTTGGTATCCCTCAACTTGCGAGATACCTTTGTCATAATGCAGGCATATCTCGTCCCAAAGTTCTCTACCTGAAGAAAGTTTATAGTTCCATGGAAGATGGTGGAACCAAAGAAGAAGATTTTCAGGACAGGTTTCCAGTGAATTGAATTGTGAAGCCAGCGGTTCATGGTATTGGTCTACATTAGCAGAACCGTTGCGTGTGCGGTCAAATCCCACTCCGTCTTTGTCTGCTTTATGATAGAATATAGGCGACCAGTCGGGACGTCTTATACTATTTTCCCATGGTCCCGGCCCATAATGCGAACCGCCAAATATATGATGGAATCCAAGTGGCATCATGTAATTTACGGCTGTCTCGCGGGAGCTCATCATTACATCTTTGACAGGGTCAAGAAACTTTTCTTCATAAGTTTCGGTGGTCATATTCTTGGGTTTGATGAATGTCTGACGTACCCATTCATCTGCAATCTGTTCGGCACTCAACGTGGGATCCCAGGCAAGACGACCGAAAGCATACCAGTTGGACTGAGCGAAGATGTAGCCGCAAAAATTAGGATCCTGACCGGTATTTGCTACACCTGCGATCGCTTTTACCATTTTGGCTACTGTAGAACCTTTTCCGTCCCTATACGTATCACTGTCTAGACATTCTTCATAAGTAGTGCCATGATAGACAAGATGATTGGAGAAGCCAAGATATTCTTGGGTGATTTGAAACTCCATCATCATAGGAGTTTTGTACAACTGTCCGAATAGAGGGCTGAAGGGTTCGCGTGGCTGGAAATCAATAGGACCGTTCTTGATCTGGATTATTACATTGTCTGCAAATAATCCGTCAAGGGATTTGAATTCTTCTACGGCCTGATTGGCCCTGTCGCTACTGGTAGGACTATAGACAAAAGCTCTCCACATGATGATTCCACCATAAGGAGCTACTGCTTCGGCAAGCATGTTTGCGCCATCGGCATGGGTGCGGCCATAATCTTGCGGACCAGCCTGTCCTTCGGAGTTGGCTTTCACGAGAAAACCGCCGAAATCGGGAATGGCTGTGTAAATTTCTGCCGCTTTGTCTTTCCACCACTGACGGACTTTAGGGTCGAGAGGATCCCCGGATTTTAGTCCGCCGAGAGTGATAGGACTTGTCCATTTTATCGAGAGATAGGTCGTTATGCCATACTCTCTGAGTATGGTGGCAATTTGGGCTACTCTTTCGATATGCTCTTTGTCGAGGATGAGGGGATTGGCATTGACATTATTGAGCACAGCCCCATTTAATCCTACGGAAGAGCAGAGCTCACCATAGTGGCGGATTCTCTCTACCGGAATCTCGTTTGCTGTCCATTCCCACATGGATAATCCGGCATACCCCCTTTCTACAGTGTCGTCAAGATTATCCCAGTGGTTGAGAATACGGTACTCATAATAGGGCTTCTCGTGAATATCCAGGCCGGGGGCCGCTTTACCGAGGACTTCCGCCCTTTGGAGGGCATACACTCCGTAACGGATGGCAGCTTGCGAGCCACCGTTGACATAGCGTTTACCGTCGGTGTCATAAATATGGTATTCTTCTTTGGCAAGGCTACTGTCGATTTTGGTTACGACGGAGTTGAGCACGTCTTCGTAGCTGCGTCCGTTTGCGAGCCAAAGCATGGTTCCATCCTGGTCTGCGGGTTCGGGAGTATAACATGCCGAAAATGTCAGAATGGAAAAAAGGATAATAGTAAGTGTTTTAATGTCTCTCATATAGGTATTTATTTAATTAGTTTAGAGGAGGGAGCCCCGAGGTATGCTGGTCTTAGACCACCGAAGTCTATAAGAATTTTCTCCATAACGATACCCGGATCTACAAATCTGAAACGAAGGATGTGTCTGCCGGCTTTCCCGAAATCGACTTTCGTATTTGTCTTGATAATGCTGGCGGCCTGCCATGGTCCGAGCCTTCCGTCATAATGGCCGTTGAAATTAATGATCTGTTCCTGACTGCCGTCTACACTAATAGCAAAACATAGTCCCTTGTTTGCATTGAAGTTGAGGGTAGGGGCAAGCAAAATACTTAGTTTTGCCGTACCCGAAGATACGGTCTTGAGTTCGTACTCTACATAAGCATTGTCCGGAGTTGCGGAAGCGGGTAAAGTGGTGACGGCACATTCTGTCTTGCCGAGGTCGGGGATGACGGTGGCTTTGTGATTGGTTTTGAAATTTCCGGCCTCTATAGAAATATATCCGTCGGCTTCCTTATGGCAAAGGTAAGCTGTGCCTTCGGATTTTCTCACTTTAGGCATAATTTGTGTTTCCGGTTGTTGCCAATAGGTGTACCCGATATGTACCTGATCCATCATATGATCCCATTTCCCGTTTGCAATCTCATGATGATAATGGGAGCATAGTAAGGAATCTCTCTTATACAATTCCTCGATGCGCTTCGCCCAACGGTTGATTTCGGCCGGGGATTCAGCTTTAGCGTTCATGGCTACGGAGTAGTACATCTCGTAGACATTCTGCATAGCCTGAATAGGGAACAGGACGAGTTCTTCGTAAGCATCGTACCAACGGGGATCAAGCTCCTGATAGACTCTCAAGGCACGAAGCTCCAAGTTGTTCCACTCCCTGACGACAGTAGGCCACTCGTCATAGTTGAACTGATATGTTTTTGCATTCAGAAGTTCGGGAGTGACTCTACGTGCATATTTACTGTAGAGCTTGATGATGTCCGCTATTTCTTCGGCATGTTCCTCGCCGAACTGCTGTGCTGCAAAGGCTATGGTATGGTCGAATATATTCGTAGGAGTGAATGCTTCAGGCCGCCAAGCCATATCAAGGAAAAACTGGATAGGGTATTCCATAGGCTTCAAATCACCTACATTTACAATCCAAAGCTTCTTGACGCCGTATTCATAGCAAAGGTTCATTTGTTCCCATACGCGCTCTACCTGGTTGCAGTTCAGCCATTTGTAGTTTCTGGGGCCACCTACATAGTCAAAGTGGTAATACATACCATAGCCACCTTTACGGGGTTTATCTGTTAATGAAGGCAGTTTTCTTACATTGCCCCAATTGTCATCGCAAAGCAATAATGTGATGTCATCAGGGACACGCATCCCCTTGTCGTAATACTCTTGTACTTCTTTATATAGTGCCCATACTTGAGGAGTTGCGGAAATCTTCTTGCCTGTAACTTTAGTTATGATTTTACGTTGGTCTTTGACAATATTCTGTAATAGATCAATATTGGCATCTTTGCTCATCGGCATATCGCCATCTCCGCGCATACCTATGGTAATTACAGACTCCCAATCTTTACAACGTTCCATTCCTTTTGTCCAGAAATCCCGGAGTACGGTGGCATTTTGGGTATAATCCCAGGCGCCTGTTCCGCGACGCTTCCAGTCTTGTTGAGCTAATCCCATAGGTTCGTGGTGGGAAGTTCCCATTACGATTCCCATTTCGTCTGCCAGTACTCCGTTTTGTGCATCATCGTCGTAGAAGGCGCTGTTCCACATGGCAGGCCACATGAAGTTTCCTCTCAGGCGGAGTATGAGTTCAAATACTTTTTCATAGAACCGGCTATTGAAACCGCCGAATGCCTTTTGTGCCCAGTTGCCTAATGACGGCCATTCATCATTCAGGAAAATACCCCGATATTCTATGGCAGGTTCTCCGTCTGTATAGCTACCCGGAAGAATTGAGATATTGTCGCTGTGTTTTACGGGAACGTCTGCCCAATAGTACCAGGGGGATACACCTATTTGAGAAGACAGCTCATAGATACCATAGATAGTGCCTCGCTTGTCGCTGCCTGCAATTACTACAGCTTCTTCCACTCCTTCAAATGGTTGTTTGATTGTGCATAGGATATACTTTTCATGCTTCCCTTTTAATTCATCGGCCGGGATTTTTCCCGATGACATCAGTTGCTTTATCCAGCTACTACGGTCAATTGAACCGATAATCAATAGCTGCTTGTCAGTTATGGAGTTTGTTATTTTTGGGGTTACACCGGTTACAGCGTGTGCATCTGTTTGCAGATTAGTAATGGCGCGAAGCACTCCTTTATGTTCCTCGCTATCTATCAGTATCGGATAAGATTTCTCTTTTTGTATCCATTTGAAACCGACAGCATCATTGGCTATGAAACGTTCTGCAGCTTTTACAGGTAGCTCCCAACAGATACTTGCTAAAAATAGAATAATACAAAAACTACTATTTCTCATAATATGAATATTTTACAAAAAAACCGCTTGCAGATACCTTGGGACATCTACAAACGGTTCTGATGAATACCTATTGCTAACTTACCCTAAATAAGACAATTTATCTATATTCGGGATTTTGATAGTTCTTCTTTTCGTCAGCACTCATTTCCATACCGTCAAGTTGTCCTTGCGGGATCGGGCGCAGATAATGTCCGGGTTTGATGGTACGAGTGTAAGTCTTGATTTCGCGATCTCCTTTCTCCGTTCCGCAAATCTGATATTCGTCGGCATATTCGTTCCATTTTTGTGTACGAACAAGATCGAACCAACGATAACCTTCACCGAAGTATTCACGTGAACGTTCATCTAGGATGAAATTGATGTCAATTGTTGCCGGAGTTTCAGCTGTTAATTGAGAACCATAGTCCTCGTCCATTTCTTTGTTTTCTGCATTACTGAATGTCCATTTTCCAGCACGATCGCGTAAAACATTAACTAATTCACGCGCATTCTTATCAGGCTTAGTTGTTGCACCTTTTACTGCCGCTTCTGCTGCAATAAGGTAAAGCTCGGAGAACTTGGCAATATTGTATGGACGTGTACTACCTGCATTTGGTATACCTGGCCCGTCGCCGTTATCTGTACGATAGGGACCGAGTTTCCAAAGACCTGGATATACGCGGCGGCTGATTGCACTGGGTCCCATTACATAATAACTGTATCCTACTATAACTCCTGCTCCAGTGTTGCTCTTTCCTGCAAACCTTGTAGTTTTGTCTTCGCCTTCGTACGTTGGGTCATAAGCGGGAGGATATTGTATGCTAGGATCATCTTCAGAGAGGAACTTTAATAACGGTTCTCCTTCAGTTACTTCCATGTCATTAGCTCCTATAACAGTTGTCCAATCTTTTCCATTTGTAGACCAGTTACCGCGGTAAACAGTTGTAAATGTTCCGTCGTAGCGGGAATCTTTGGCTTTATCCTTAAACGTTTTTGTGAATACACCATGAGGAGGAGCCATACGAGTCCATGGGCGGCCATAGGCTTGTTCTGCGACACGAATTACGGGTGAAATAGTATTACCATCTTTGTCTTTAGCTTGGATGTCTGTGTAGTTCCAATTCATCATCCAACCTGCAAAATTATTAGGAGCACCCCCTGAATTATTATCACTAAATATGCTACCACCATTGTAATACTCATCTTCTTGAGTATGATCGGCATACAGCAAAATTTCTTTGTTACGATCGTATGGGCCGGCGTTAACTTGGTAGAAACTTTCCATCAAACCATATGGGCCAGGATTGTCAATAGCTTCAGTTGCAATATCATAAGCTTGCTGATAATACCATGCTGCATCGTGTCCGTCAGGGTCTGTACGTTCACATTCCGGATATGTTGGAATATCATTGGGGTTTTCCAACCACCAACCATAAGTCAGATATGCCTTTGACAAGTATAAACGCGCTACAGTCTTAGTAACCCCACCTGTTACGCGAGGTTTATCCGGCAATTCGGTGACAGCTGTCTTTAAATCGGGAAAAACTGCTTTAGTGTACACTTCAGGAACGGTGTTACGTACGGAAGTACGTGAAGTTGATATGTTGAATTTTAATTCACCGGCACCCAAATCCAATGGCACACCGCCGAAAGTCTGTACCAATAAAAAATAGTCCATACCGCGGAAGAAATGTGCTTCAGCGAGAAGTGCATCAGAAACACCTACTTTAGATCCATTTTCAATAACACCATTAGCTGTATTGATATTAGAGAAAGCTGTTCCCCACAATACATCCGAACGACTGCTACTAGCTGTCAAACTTCCTACGCCTGATAAGTCGGCGTCTTTAAAGTTTCCATCAGCGGATTGAGCATAAGTTGCTTCATCCGTTCCTGTCAAACAGGAATTGTAATAGTATGCTTGTCCGTAAATGTAACGTAAGTGTGCATACATGGAAGTTATACCACCTTCTACACCTCTTTCAGTTTGAAAGAAGGTTGGTTCATAAATACTACGTGGCTGTTCGTCCAGAATATCTGAGCAAGAAGTTGCAAAGATCAAGGCTAATGCCGTAGTTCCTAGAACTCTTATATTAGTAAATGTTGGTTTCATAGTTTTTCAAAGCTTAATTAGAATGTCAAGTTAATGCCGAATAAATAATTACGTGTGGAAGGAGCATTGGTTCCTACTGTCAAGAAACGTCTTTGGAAGGCGGCCGTAGCTGAATTTTCATTTCCATAAGAGTTGGTTTCCGGATCTAGACCTGTTTCCTTGTGGAAAGGAGAACAGATAACGAACGGATTCTGTATTGTCACGTAAGCGCGCAAACTTTGGATACCGAAGTCCTTTAACCATTTATGATGATCGAATTTATAACCTAAAGAGATGTTGCGGACTTTCCAGTAGGAGCCGTCGAAGAAACCTAATGTACTACCGTATTTAGGATTATCACCACTCTGAATGCCGCCCGGTTTCGGATATTTGGCATCGGTGTTTTCTTCGGTCCAATAGTCTACATCTACGTTACCACGACGACCTGTCAGCATGTTCAGATAACCGCCGGCGTGATGTAATGTACTAATCAGTTTGCCGCCGTATCTGAATGCTGTGATAACATTCAAATCGAAGCCTTTATAAGCAACGCGCGTACTGAAACCACCTGTGAATTTAGGCTCTAAACTGATGATTTGGCGGTCGTCAGGACCAATCTGGCGTACAGGCGTACCGTCTTCATTGTATTCACCGGTATATTTCACTTTAATCATACCAACGTTTCCACCCGGTTCCAAGATATCAAGATAAGGATCGCCTTCTTGCCATAAGCCTATCTTTTCGTAATCATAGATTGCATCAATAGGATGACCCACAAACCAGCTATTGCCTTCATCGCGGTCGGCTCCCGAAGCAAGTTCGGTCAGTTTGTTGCGGTTAGCGGCGAGGTTGATGCTGGCATCCCACGTCCAACCGTTATAGTTGTCGAGGATGGTTCCATTCAAGGTAAGTTCAAAACCTTTATTTTCAGTCTTTCCAACATTACCCATGTAGTTACTTACACCGGCTGTTGAAGGTAAGTTGACATTTTGGAGCAAATCAGATGTCTTCTGTGTGTAGTATTCTAATGTACCGGACAGACGACCGCCGAATAATGTGAAATCAAGACCGAAGTTCCAAGTTGAAGAGTACTCCCAACCTAATTCGTAGTTAGGCAATGCGGAAACATAATAACCTGTAGCATAGCCTGTAGGACCGAAGTTGTAAGGACGGGTAGACAATTTTCCCCAAGTAGAATACGGATCTACGGCCTGGTTGGAGGTTTGTCCGTAACCTACGCGTACTTTCAGGATATCCAGCCATTCGATGCCATCCATAAATGATTCCTGTCTGATATTCCAACCCGCGGATACGGCAGGATAAGTGTGCCACTGGTGGCCTTTGGCCAAGCGTGAAGATGCATCAGAACGTACAGTTGCCATAAACATGTAACGGTTGTCGTATGTATACATGACACGTCCCATATACGACATCAAACCGCTTTTCTGATAATTCCAATTGTCCGGATTGACGGTGATAGCACCTTCTGCACGACCTAAATTATAGTATTGCAAGTATCCTGCTGGAATGTCCAATGCTGCAATGTTAGATTTTGTGTAAACAGTTTCTTCAGCTGAGTACATACCTACCACATTCAGTTGATGCTTACCAAATGTACGGTCATAGGTTATCATATTTTCTATAGCCCAGTTGGTTGTTTCAGTGTGTGTCAAAGAGGCTGTAGAAGGAGCGTCGACTGTTGTACTGTTTACACCTTCACCTTGAAATGTTCCACCTTTAGTAGAGCGGTAATTCAAGCCTAAATTAACGCGGTACTTCAAACCTTTAATCCATGGGCATTGTACCTCGGCAAAAAGATTATTGTAAGTACCGAAACCTATCTGTTCGTTCAGCCACGTATCTTCAAGGCTTTCTACAACATCGCGTGTTATAACGAAATGTTCGTCCTGGCTGTTGAGTTTTACGGTTCTCTTCAGGCTTCCGTCTTCGTTGTACGGATTGGCAATCGGAGAAGTTGCCAGTGTGTTGTAAAGACCGATATTTTGACCTTTTGTTACATTATAATTAGTGTTTGTAGCTAATCCGAAACGGAAATATTTACCTACGCCTTGGTCGAATGAGCCGCGAACTGAATAGCGAGTGTAATTCTGGGTGGGAACTACGCCTTGATCCTTATAATAGGCGGCGCCAAAACTGTAGCTACCATTATTCGTGCCACCGGCTACATTTACATCATGACTAGTAACCATACCGGTACGGAACATCAAGTCCTGCCAGTCTGTGTTTACATCATCTGATTCATCTAATGAATTCTCGAATTTGCCTGCATATTTACGCATTTCAGCAAACTTCTTGCCGTCCATCATCGGATATTTGGAGAATACGGTCTTGGCGCCTACATAGCCATTATACGTAAACTTGGCAGGAGTACCTTGTGTACCTTTGTTTGTTGTGATTAAAATAACACCATTAGCACCGCGTGAACCGTAAATGGCTGTAGAAGAAGCATCCTTCAGAATATCCATACTTTTAATGTCACCGGGGTTGATATCAGACAAGTTTCCCATGAAAGGAATACCGTCCAATACAACTAACGGGTCGTTGGAAGCTGTCAGAGAACGGGTACCGCGGATACGAATCTGCATCGTAGCACCAGGTTGTGAGGATGTCTGTGCCATATCCACACCGGCTATACGATTTTGTAAAGCGTATGTGATATTCGTTGCCGGCATTTCGCGTAGTTTATCGCCACCTACTGATGCAATAGAACCTGTTACATCTGATTTTCGCGCTGTACCGTAACCGATAACAACCACTTCCTCCAATGCTTTGGAGTCTTCTTTTAATGTAATGTTGAGATTTGCATTTCCTTTAACGGCAATTTCTTGTGTTACATATCCGATATAAGAAATTACTAAAGTTGCGTTTTTCTGTACAGTCAACGAGAAGTTTCCGTCCAAATCGGTTATCATACCATTGGTTGTTCCTTTTTCTGTTACGTTGGCGCCAATAACCGGTTCACCGAAATTATCTTTCACAATACCCTTTACCATGATATTCTGAGCAATACTGCACAGAGGTATCAGGCAGAGTAACAATAATAGCCCCAAAGGCCTAAAATAATAAGTTGTGCATTTCATAAAAAAAAGTTTTAATTGAATTAAAATGTTAAATCAAAGTGTAGACTCATTAAGGTTCTTTTTATGTTTTCATATGCTATTATTTTGAATAGGTTAAACAATAAATGTTATTTTGTGCAAAGGAAATAATTAATACTAAACAACCCAAATTATAACGATACAAATATTTTGCTATTTGTAACATATGTTGATACCTACGTTACATTTTCTAGTACATTTATTACATTATTAAACGGTAAGCGACTGCTCAACTACATCTTGTGCATTCGATTTTTCAGTGGGATGCCCTCCATTGTAAGTGCATCTCAATTTTCATATACTAACTTATCTCAGGGTTGTTATTGAGTGTCAGTCTCGCTTTTTCCCGTTTATTCCTGCATTTTCCCGGAACTGTCCCGATTATTTTCTCCACACATCCGGCAGCAGCTCCCTCAAGTCTCTGTCTGATTTGGGAGCCAGATAATAAGGGAGTCTGCCTATCACATCATTCAGCCACTCTCTGGGATTGACACCACGTTCCTTACATGAGCCAAGCAAGGAGCAGATTATAGCCATATTCTCAGCCGCCACTTTGTCTCTACAGAACAAACAGTGCTTACGGATTCAAGACTAGTGCTCCTTTTCTATTCTTAGCTACGTTATCCAAACCTGTTAAGCAATTGATAACCATTCTTGTGTAACCAGACAAAGTTCTACTCTATCACTACAGTTAAATGCATCATATCTATAAGTATGGCTGATTTGAAAAAAGTATGCCCTATCTATCACAGACAAAGCGTACCGACAGTAGTTTATAATTGAGTAGAGTATTTCAGTATGGCAAATATACGGATTTCAGACATAAGGGTCAAAAACAGATTGTCAAAGTCGATTACAGTACTGTCAGGATATCAATACCGAATTATCCGGTTTCTTCCACAAACTCTTTCAACCTGTACAAACCGATTATTGCTGTATTATAGAACGGATCCGGATAATGCAGGTTTATATCCCGGATACTTGACTTTACATATTCACGTACATCCGCAATATATTCAGAACCAAGATACGCCTCTTTCGGTAACTGTGCTGTCAACACCCAACGGACAATATCTTTCACAGACTCCTCATCAAGCCGGTATATTCCCTTTTCTGTCATCTTTTCCAAATTTTAAAGCAAAGATACAAATTCTGAACTCACAATATATCACCGCCGTACATTTTCCACACTGATATATTCTCCAGTACCAATGAAGAGTATGGAGATTGGAATAGTGTGGAAGATAAATCGGCGGTATGATGATACATAGTTTATTTCAGATTTTTGTTTTTGATCCGGATTTAATAGTTGCATTATATTTTCACTCCCAAAAGCATATCGCAGAGTCAACCGAAGGCAAGTTGTATGATAGGATACACTACTATTTGTATCTTAATAAGACCCACTCAAGCGGCGTGAGCCTACAACTAACGAAAGAGAAATAAAATATGATAACGGAATGCAACTTTTTTTGCTAAAATTGAGATTTTTACTTAAAAGGAATAGATTGCATAAGGAAAAATATTGATGCATCCTGTTAACTCTCCATTGGTCAGATTGAATACCCGAAAATGTTGCATATGTAAAATCAATAATAGACCAATGAACCAGAGCATGATACAGCTTATTTACTTCAGAACCTAATAAACCGATTATAACCAACATCACCTAACCAGAAATATCACTTCCAATATGCCCAGTTATTTAAAGGTGGTAATTACAAAACAACGAACTATAATCACGATCTCCATTCGACTTTCTGTTTATGATTCAGCAGTTATTTGTTTCTTCCTACCCTCAAAAGTAAGAAGCGGGGAAAGCAGGGCGGGAAACTATAAGACCTGATTTTTGATAAGGTAGAGTTTAAAGAGATCATACAAAGCATCATTTCCGCCCATATTTTTCCGCTCTTCTTTTCTCTTGAGGCAGGAAAATAAAATCCAATTACAGATCAATATTATCCATTATCCCAGCTATAATAAGATATGAATTTCTGACAACTATTATCAATCAACAAACTATCCTTAATCTCACAACCCAAATTCAGACAATACCATAAATATCAATCAATGACCGGAATAAAAAAATCTCTAATCGTTTTTCTTTTATCCCACCATTTACAGTTCCGGATGAAATAATTGTCGGCAGAAAAAGATAAAACCACGCCGATATTTATTCATCCGGTTAAGAATATGGTGATTGACAAGTAAACGACAACTTCATTTGATCAGGGGTAGGTCAGAGACAGAAGTGATACGAAGTATTGAAACATAACCCGAAGGGATGTTATAAAAAAACTGACAAAAACGTTATTCTTTAAGCATTTGTACCTGATTTGCAAACTTTTTTATAACACTTTGCCTTCCAGTTATGTATTACATTACACTCCGTTTCATACTTTCGTCTCCGACTTACCCCTTTAACCTGTAATATCCTGATTTTCCAAAAAACGAGTAGAGTAACCTTTTTTCTCTCTTTTTTATATACCTATATATAGGGGAATAGAAATTTTTGACAGTAAAAGGAGAATAAAAAATAAGAGAAACCTATTTAATTAAGTTCCTCTTATTCATTGTTTTATTTAATATCAGAGTTATATAATCCAATCTCATTTCAGATCATACCTTTTCAATAATATACTTACCTGTGACGCTTTAAACTCTTTCCCCATAGCTGTAACAAATCCTTCACTGTTCAGGATTCTAGCCATCTCAGACAAACTCCGTTCTTCTTTTACCAGCTTTTTCAGTAATGCCATCGCCCTCTTGTTGTTAGGGTTGTCAAGGGCTTTCTGATGATTGGTTCTGTTACTGTTCATTATAGCCCGTCCCAAATTATTCATCAGGTTCTCAGGCTTTCCCAGTTTCATACCTCTGGCTTTCTTCGCTTTTAATGACTGTTTCGTTCTCTGTGATATAAGATTCGCCTCATATTCAGCTATTGACGAGATGATATGTAGTACAAGTTTATTAGCCTCAGGAAAATCACAGAATATAATTTCAACATCACTTTCCAACAATTTACTGGTGAAGGCTACATTCCTGCTAAGCCTGTCGAGTTTGGCTACAATTAAGATAGAATTCGTTTTTCTGCATAATTCCAAAGCTTCAGCAAGTTTCGGTCTGTCAGATTTACGGCCACTTTCAGTTTCGATATATTCAGCAACCGTTTTTTTATTCTTCAGGTAATTCCGTATTATTTCTCTCTGTGCCTCAATTCCAAGCCCTGAGATTTCCTGCTTTTGCGTACTTTGTCTCAGGTATGCTATATAAGTCTGTTCCATTCTCTTTTATTTAACATTCTTTAATCCGCTTCTCGAATACCCAACGTTCGTTCAGTATCCTTTAAGTTTCAAGGTCTCACAAAAAATAAGTCCTGTGAGATTTCAAGCTGTCACATACTCTACTTTCCCACAGGATTTGATTTGTCATATTTCCCAGTTTCTCAGAGAACTGCCGATACCTTATTACACAATATACCTCAAAGCTCAACTTCTACCATTTTAGCTCTTCTGGTATAGACGCGGTTCTCTCTGACTATCGGATTTGAAACAATGATTCTGTAATAAACATAACCTTCCACTTCAATCGTCTTCTGCGAAATCATGAAAGTTGCAGGGCCTTCCACTCCGGCACAGTCCAGAATTTTTCTCCCCAACCATCGGCTGTTGAATCTCGCCCCCATACAGACCTCATCCGCATAGGGAAGGTTCGTTTTTCTAGGGTTCCAGTCTATCCTCACCCGGAAGCCGTCCAGGTCATCAGAACAACACAGATACCACTTCTTAGGGTTATCTTCGTCATTGGCCAGACTTATCATGCTTCCGTCATGCAGGCCCATCTCCGCAACGAGGGTAGTTGTAAGGGCCATATTTCCAAGGCGGTCTATCCTGATACTCCTCTGACCGGCCCTCGTCTCACTTGTCAGACATTTCTTTCTGTTATATACAAGCAATCCCATAATTACCTCCATTTCTTATTATTCATAAACATAAAGCATATTGCAACGTCTCTCAAAGCTGCTGTTGGTGCGTACCGCTTCCATCATCCTCTCCATTTTTTTCAGGAGAATGTTCATAGAAATACCCATATTCTCCGAAAGCAGTCTGAGGGAACATGGGGAGCCGTAATATCTCAGCATGAAAATCCTGCACTCCTGAGTTGAAAATTTATCCCTCAGAAAACGTAATATATCCCTTACCAACCTGTCAAGACGATCAAGATATTTAAGGTAAAAATTAGAGTTGTCATCACTGAACCTGAGGAAGAAATCATCCTCGGGGTGTGTATACCGACTTTCCTGCTTCATTGCAGTCATTTCCTTGTAACGGTAACATCTGAAAAAGTAGGCTTCGAAGTTCCCAATCCTCTCTTCGGAATACATCACCTTATTTCTCACAAAAAGATAGGTGTTATGAAAATTGTCCTCGTCTATAAAGTGACCGAATTTACCTTTCAGTTTCGTATATAAAGACGAAAACCATGTGTCGAATTCTGCAACAGCCTCTACGTTTGCTTTAGGCTCTGCATCAGGTTGTTCATTGGTTTTGTTATTCTCTTTGGACTGTTCCGCTTTAATCCTGCCTGAACACTCCCTTGTAAATACTCTTATCATAGTTCTTTGAATTTTAAGTTGCTGTTATTGAATGAAAAAAGGAGAAAGACCATATTTATCCTTCTCCCTTGTGAGTTAATTTGTTCTCCGGTCTAACTCAAAAACCAGCCATAATTCTCAGTATCCTCACCGTTCAGGGCATTCTGGATACCAATCGCAAAATCAGTACAATTCTGATTTCTCTCCAGGAACTTGTCTATGTAGGATTGCTTTGCGGCATCATTGAGTAGCTGCATCAGATCCCAGCATGAAATATTCGCTCTTCCACGTAACCCGAAATTAGGATTCTCTATGTAGCCTTTCGTAGCCGCATTGACATTGGAATCACCTAAAATCACCTTCGGCAGTTCTCTAAGTTGGGATGCAGGTAAAGCTTGATATAATCTCAATCTGCCTATTATCTGACAGAACTGCTCCTGTGAAATTTTCGTTCTTCCCAGGTTTTCAAGTAGCCTGAGATTCTGTTCAGGGTTAAAGTCTTGAAATAGTCTGAGTGCTGAACTGTATATATCTGCATCACTCATTACTTCCAGTCGTCCGGTCAAGCCATCATTTGTCAACATCATATTACTACAAACCTTTACTCTCCACCCTATGAATATCTTGAATTTCTCGGGTGATTTTCGGTTGTATAGATTTTCTTCATTAAGACTACGTACTCCACCTATGCAAAGATGTACCTCCTCACCGTTCATCATTCTACTCATGGATCTGATATGAAAGCAGAACGCCATTCTTTGATAATAGATGGTTTCGTCCTCAGGTTTAAGTTCTTCCTTCTTTTTGGTTAATGCGCCCGGAACTCTGCCTAAGATTTTATGTGAAACTCTGATTTCTGTGTTACCAAAATTCTCACCGGTAAAATAAGTCCTTGCAGCCTCCTCGATTCGGTGTATGAATATCTGGTGGCTGATTGTTAGTTGATTGTCTCCAAAACTAGGAACAATACAGTTTCTTTCAAGTTCTTCAAGCGTAATACCCGAAGTGTTGCTCTCAATAAAATTAGGATGCTCTTTCTGTTCTTCTTCCGATACGATTACAGCATCTTCGATAAATTCAGGTTTAAGCATACCCATTCCGTTCATCATTCCGATTGTCTGTGGAATGATGGTAAGTTCATTAGTCATTGTTTCCATACTCTTTGTTATTTTTTAGTCGGTTAATAAAATGCGATGAAACAAAAAAAAGCCAAGAGGTATTATTTCTTTGCTTTTACAAAAATTCCTCTAAGCTTTTTCATTGCTTTGAGTATTGAAGTTGCTACCTCCAATACCGTTATTATCACGTCCGCTTTCTTGTCATAATCCATTCATCAGACGTTCTATCAGTTTTCAGTCGCAGCATCAACGGCCTTGACTTTACTCGTGGCAGTTTTTCTCTTCTTGCCACAATATTTCTCTGCAAGCTCTATTACTACTGAACCTGCCACGATGATCTCGGCCACATAAGCTGCGACCTTCAATCCTTTAATTAAATTTCCCATGTCTCTTTGTTGTTTTAAATTGTTAGTTATTATTTCTATTCTCTTATATACATATTTCTCATATATAAGGCTTTGAGGGGAAATCAAGGAAGGGGAAGAAGAAAAAAAATAAACCAATCTTTCGACTGGTTGTGATAGTTGAACCGTTATAAATAGCTCCTCGCATTTACTTGGCCTATCATGCGGCATACATTCTTTCGTGGGGAACTTTATGTCTTGTCCACATACTGGAATTGCTACGCATCATCGAATCGCCATCTTATCCATCGTCTGAAAATAAGCGTGACCCGGTAATTGTTTTTATCATTAATGCTTGAAGCTGCGCACCTTGTCATTAATGGTGCTGTATTATACTCCAAGCTATTTCGTCATATATAAGGGTTTGAAGGGATTGGAGAGGAGAGAATTTATAAAAAAAAAGCAATCCCTAATTCTAAAATTATAGAGATTACTTTTTTGAAATAAATAGCAAGAATCTTAGAGCCTGTTTAAATTTTCAAGTTTGATATTGAAAGAGTGTTTCTTCTTTCCTCG
>ENA-UOIY01000884-UOIY01000884.1-human-gut-metagenome-genome-assembly--contig:-P114-NODE-884-length-40636-cov-36.802592_pt1 | contig 40636 bp, 38 predicted proteins | sample MGYA00242335_ERZ723882 | MGnify/ENA metagenome assembly ERZ723882
ATGGCCCACCTCGTGGGGAACCAACGACGCATATTGCGAATTTCTCGTTAAGCAGTCAAAGTGGAACGACGCCATGACGCATCCCACCGATATCGCGATATGTGGGAGCAAAACCTTAACGTATAGTTTTAATGGCTGGAACCCGGATGGGCATATGTATTGGATTTCCATCAATTCTCCTCGTATAGACGGCGAGACAGGATTTTGCTTTGGCATGACCGCAACGGACATTCCGGATACCTTCTGGATCAAGGCAATGAACAAGCTCTTCTCAACTGCCGTCAGGTTCGGCGACGAGGCCAGGATTAAGACGTATATGGGGGAAACGTCTAGCAGCGCTACATTGGTAAGAGATTTCTATCCCGGAGCGTAACAGCTTCAGCTCAGTCACAGCTGCGGAGTCGGCGAAATGCCGGCTCCGCAAGGCAAGGAGGGCTGGTTATGAAAGACATGAAATTGATCTGGCGCGTGTTTGCGGGCTCGCTTCGTATCCGCGATTTTCTGAAAAGTATTCTGCAGTATCTGCTGATCTTCGGACTGCTCGCCGTGATATCGGTTTCCCTGATTGAGCCGATGTATAAAAAAAGAAAGAACACCGAGGCGTATGAGGCGTATCGCTTTGACGTCTGCGTCGGAAGCTGCACGACCGAAACGTATCGGCAGATCGCACAGGGCGAGAATGTTTCCGCGTCGCTTGGCATTCAACTGTATTTTGAGCATTGGCCGCTGCGCCGCGGCGAAAATCAGGTCGAATGTACCCCCGGCGTGGTGCTCGAGGGCTCGCTGGAGCCGTTAAACCAAATGGTAATTCCAGACGAGCTCTATCTTTTCAAGGACGACGCCCTGATGCGGCGCGAGGACGCGATCGTAATTGACTATGGGATATATAGCCGTTTAAAGGCTGACCTCGGCGATACCCTCACCTGGAGCGTGCTGGGTTGTGACCTGGATTATGTGCTGGCCGGCGTATTCATTGACAGCGCAGTAGAATCGTTTCGCTCTAGTGGGAATTTGAACGCCTTCCTGCCCGCCTCCGAGCGGTACTGGAGCCTGTTTCAGAACGAGGAGTTTATTCCGTCCTCGCACGTCTGCTCCTATGCCTTCTTTACGTTTCGCGATGTGGAGCAGGGAAGGCAGTTTATAGAAAACGATTTTTACAGGGACATCTATTTATATTACAGATTAGGGGAGGAGTATAAGGAGCTGGCGACGGAAGAGGACTGGTACTCCGTTAAGCTGGATCCTGCGGGCCCGCTCTGGCGGGAATATGCCGCAAAAATGACGAATCTGGCCGAAAGCGGAGCTGTGAGCGCAAGCTACTGGAAAAACTCCCTGTTTATGATTTTTCTGCTCCTTCTTGCCGGATTGATTCTCTTTCACAACCAGAACAGGAAAACGGAGCTTTGCCTTCGCCCACTGGCAATTCTGTATGCCGCCGGCCTGCGCGCCAGAGCGCTGTTCTGGTATGTCTTTCTGCGTACGGGGCTGTGCTACGCGCTGTCCGAGATCGTATTCCTGTTCCTGTATCAAGCCTTCTATCGCGTGATGAAGCATAAATACCTCTACACGGAGCTGCTGCTCCAGTATGGCGCGCTGCTGGTCGTCTGCATTCTGCTGGCCGCGGCCGCCGCAGGGATCAGCACCGTGCGGAAGCTCAGAAAATCAAATCTCTCCGAGGTCTTAGCAGAGGAGGAACGAGCATGATTCGGCGCTTCAGGCATTCCGAATCACGATTTCGGCGCAGCAATCCATGACGGCGTCCTCTCGGATGATCTCTCCGATAGAATCCGCCGTAATTTTCCCGCTGCGGGGATTTTTAACGGAATCGATCGGCCCGGAAATATCCGCATCCACGTCGGAATACTCGAATGCAAGATCGGCGCCGTGCATCGTACAGTGGATCAGCTTTAGATTTTTGCAGTAGCAGAGCGGCTGCGTGCCGGAAATTTCACAGTTGATCAGCGTCAGCCCCTCGGAAAACCACCCCAGGTATTCCCCTTTTACAACGGAATCGGAAACGGTGACGTTTTTGCTGTGCCAGAATGCGTCTTTCGTATCAAGAACGGAATTCCGGATCGTCAGATCCTGCATATATTGAAACGAATATTTTCCTTTCATCCGGATCCGGTCGAGCGTAACGGCGCGGCTGTCCAGCAGAAAATATTCTGATTCGATTTCACTGTCGGAGATGCTGAGCTCGGCGCTCTTCCAGCCAAATTCCGGAGAATGAATTTCGGAATGCGTTACGGAAATCCGGAGACATTCCCGCAGGCATTTGACGCCGTCGATTCTGCAGTCCTGAATTTTCCCGTTCGTGCAGTACCAGATCGGCGCGCGCGTTTTTTCGTCCAGCTCGGACACCGTAAGCAGAAAATTTTGTGCGTGCCAAAGCGGATAACGCAAAGAAAAGCGGCAGTTTTCTACTGTGATGTTTCTGCATTCCTTTAAAACGGATTCTCCGTCGGCGGGCCCCGCAAAGCTGCAGTCCCGGACGACGGCGTCCGTCAAATGATACAAAGCGCGTTCCTCATCATAATTCCGCGCTGCGATAACTGTGCCAGAAGCCATAGAACAACCTTCCTTTATTAAAGAGTTTTCAAGGCGGCGGGACAATGAAATCTGTCCCGTCTCGGATATGATACCACCTGTATCCCACTCCAAGTCAAGCGTTTTCTTTCCGCTGCGAAAAGCATAAATTAGCTGTTGACATCATGAAACCGATGTTATATAATGTTTCACTGAACAAAGGCGTTCACACATGTACAGGCCAACCTGCGCATCTGTGAACGCCTTTTTCTTATTTGCAGAAGGTCCGGACGGCGAACCGGACGAATGAAGGAGGAACTGCTGCTATGATGCAAAGAGAGGGCGATGTCCGCATCCCGTCCGGCTGTGCGATCGCAGGCGTCATATCAAGAGACGGCGGAAATATTCCGGGAGATCTGATCGTAAAGTCCATGGCGACGATGCACGACAGATCGAACGGATTAGGCGGAGGCTTTGCGGGCTACGGAATATACCCGCAGTATAAGGATCAATACGCGCTGCATATTTTTTACGATACGATTGAAGCGCGGGAAGCGTGCGAAAAATATCTGAACCGGGTATTTGAGGTCGTAAACCTTTCGAAGATTCCCATCCGAAAATCTCCTAAAATTACGAATGAGCCGCTGATCTGGCGCTATTTTGTAACACCGCATCATAACCGGCTCGCCGACAGCCAGCTGGACGAGAAGGAATATGTTGTGAAAGCCGTTATTCATATCAATACGCATTTGACCGGCGCGTATGTGTTCTCCAGCGGCAAAAACATGGGCGTCTTTAAAGCAGTAGGGTATCCGGAGGATGTCGGTGCATTTTACCGGCTGGAAGAATATGAGGGATACAGCTGGACGGCGCATGGGAGATATCCGACGAACACGCCGGGCTGGTGGGGCGGCGCGCATCCGTTTGCAATGCTGGACTACTCGATCGTACATAACGGCGAGATTTCGTCTTATGATGCAAACCGGCGCTTCATCGAAATGTACGGATATAAATGTACGCTGCTGACGGATACGGAGGTTATCACATATATCGTGGATTTTCTGCTTCGCCGCCGGAAGCTTACGCTTGAGGAAACGGCGCATGTGATTGCCGCGCCGTTTTGGAGTACGATCGCGGGGAAAAGCGAAGAGGAACGGAAACGGTATACCTATCTTAGAAACGTATACAGCAGCCTGCTGATCACGGGCCCCTTTTCGATCCTGCTCGGCTTTGAGGGCGGTCTGATGGCGCTGAACGACCGGCTTAAGCTGCGCTCCATGGTCGCCGCTGAGAAAGGCGACCGCGTATATATCGCAAGCGAGGAATGCGCAATCCGGATGATGGAGCCGGATGTGGAACGCATTTGGGCGCCGAAGGGCGGAGAGCCTGTAATTATAACATTAAATCGGAACGGAGGCGAGCAGTCATGCCGTTGAATTATTCCTATCCCGACTATGAGATCGTAAGAAATGAAAAAAGATGCATTGCCTGCCGCGTTTGCGAACGGCAGTGCGCAAACGGGGTACACTCGTATGACGCCGATGCAAGGAGCATGATCAGCGACGAGACAAAATGCGTCAATTGCCACAGGTGCGTCTGTCTGTGCCCGACCAAAGCGCTTAAAATTGTAAAAACGGATCATACCTTTAAAGAAAACGCCAACTGGAGCGCGCAGGCGATCAAAGAAGTCTATCTGCAGGCAGGAAGCGGAGGCGTGCTTCTGTCCTCCATGGGAAACCCGAATCCTTTTCCCGTATACTGGGATAAAATGCTGATTAACGCGTCGCAGGTTACAAATCCTCCGATCGATCCATTGCGGGAGCCGATGGAAACGAAGGTTTTCCTCGGCAAAAAAAATGTCGGCATCGAGCGCGACCGGGAAGGAAACCTGGTGGACAATCTGCCGCCCCAGCTGGAGCTTCAGCTGCCGATTCTGTTTTCCGCGATGTCGTACGGATCGATCAGCTATAACGCGCATGAAAGCCTCGCCCGGGCCGCGCAGGCGCTCGGCACGTTCTACAATACGGGCGAGGGCGGGCTGCATGAGGATTTTTATCAGTACGGCAGCAATACGATCGTTCAGGTGGCTTCGGGACGGTTCGGCGTCCACAAGGCATATCTGGAGGCCGGCGCCGCGATTGAAATCAAAATGGGACAGGGGGCAAAGCCCGGCATCGGCGGTCATCTTCCCGGTACGAAAATCGTGGGGGATATTTCAAAGACGCGGATGATTCCGGAAGGCTCCGATGCGATTTCGCCGGCTCCGCACCACGACATCTATTCCATCGAGGACCTGCGGCAGCTCGTATTTTCCCTGAAGGAGGCGACGTGCTATAAAAAGCCGGTTATCGTGAAGGTCGCAGCGGTGCATAATATTGCGGCAATTGCAAGCGGGATCGCCCGCAGCGGCGCCGATATCATAGCGATCGACGGCTTCCGCGGCGGCACGGGTGCGGCGCCGACGAGAATCCGAGACAATGTGGGAATCCCGATTGAGCTGGCGCTTGCAAGCGTGGATGAACGGCTGCGCCAGGAGGGAATCCGGAACGAGGTTTCCCTGGTTGTGGGCGGGAGTATCCGCAACAGCGCAGATGTTGTGAAGGCCATCGCTCTGGGGGCCGACGCCGTATACATTGCGACGAGCGCGCTGCTGGCGCTCGGCTGTCATCTCTGCAGAACGTGCCAGACGGGCAATTGCAACTGGGGTATTGCGACGCAGCGCCCGGAGCTTGTCAGACGTCTGAATCCCGAGCTCGGTTCTCAAAGGCTTATAAATCTGCTGACGGCATGGAATCACGAAATTAAAGAGCTGATGGGCGGAATGGGGATCAATTCCATCGAGGCGCTGAAGGGCAACCGCCTGATGCTCCGCGGCGTCGGCCTGAATGAGAAAGAGCTTGAAATATTAGGAATCAAGCACGCCGGAGAGTGAGGGACGGATCATGAAGAAAGTTTATGTGAATGAAAAATGGTGCCTGGCGTGCCATTTATGCGAATATTATTGTGCTTTTGCGAACTCCGGAGCGCAAAATATGGCGAAAGCCCTGAAGAACCTTACAATCAATCCGAATATCCGGATTGAGGAACGCGGAGACATTTCTTTTGCCGTATCCTGCCGCCACTGCGACGTACCGCTGTGCGTGAAGGGCTGCATCAGCGGAGCGCTGACGCAGCAGGACGGCGTGATTTCCATCAACCGGGAGAAATGCGTTGGCTGCTACACCTGCGTGCTGAGCTGCCCGTATGGGGCGATCATGCCGTCCGCCGAAGGCGCCATGCAGAAATGCGAGCTCTGTCTAAAAACAAAAGAAGGCGTGCCGCAGTGCGTCAAGCACTGCCCGAACGGCGCCATCGTATATGAAGAAAGGTGAGGCGGCATGGAAGGAGTAAATCAGAAAAAAGCGTATCAATATGTGGTGATCGGAAATTCCGCAGCAGCGATCGGAACGATCGAGGGGATCCGCAAAACGGATCCGGAGGGAAAAATTGCCGTAGTCTCTTCGGAGCCTTATCATACGTACTCCCGTCCGCTGATCTCGTATCTTCTGGAGGGAAAAACGGACCGCACCCGCATGCTGTACCGCGATCCCGGCTTTTACGAGCGCAACGGCTGTGACACGTATTTGGGGAAAACAGCCGTTTCTATTGATCCTGCGGCGCATACCGTGACGCTGGAGGATGGCGCGGCGCTGGCGTATTCGAAATTGATGGTATCGACCGGCTCGGAACCGTTCGTACCGCCGTTTGCAGGATTGGAAACCGTTGAAAACAAATATTATTTCATGACGCTGGACGATGCGCTGTCTTTGGAGAACGCGCTGGCGCCTGATAAAAAGGTCCTGATCCTGGGAGCGGGCCTGATCGGCTTAAAATGCTGCGAGGGAATTTCGCGGCGCGTGCATTCCGTAACCGTTGTGGATCTGAGCCCGCGGATTTTATCCAGCATTCTGAACGAAACGTCTGCTCAGATCGTAAGGGAACAGATCGAGGCACATAACGTAACGTTTCGCCTCGGACAGACCGTGCGGGAATTCCGCGGAAACAGCGCGGTACTGGACAGCGGCGAGGAACTGACGTTTGACCTCCTCGTGCTTGCGGTCGGAGTTCGTCCGCGGACTGCGCTGATTCGGGAAGCCGGAGGCGCCGTCGGGCGCGGTATTATAACGGATCAATACCAGGAAACGAGCCTGAAGGACGTTTACGCGGCGGGAGACTGTACGGAAAGCTACGATATTTCCTCGGATCAGAGCAGAATTCTGGCTCTGCTCCCGAATGCATACCGGCAGGGAGAGGCTGCGGGGATCAATATGGCGGGCGGCAGCTCTTCGTTCGGCCAGGCGATCCCGATGAATGCGATCGGCTTTTTCGGCCTTCATATCATTACGGCCGGCTCCTATGACGGGGAGACGTATGAAAAGAAGGATGACAAGAATTATAAAATATTATATTATAAGGACAATCTTCTGAAGGGATACATCCTGACCGGAAACGTCGAGAGGGCCGGCATTTACACCTCCCTGATCCGGGAGAAGATTCCTCTGGACACCGTTGATTTCGAGCTGCTCTGCGAATCGCCGGGACTGATGGCGTTCTCGCAGAAATACAGGCTTCAGAAGCTGGGAGGGCTGCAGTCATGACTGTGCTGGATGCAAAAAAATACGGATTCGATTATCGGGCATTAAACAGAGACATTGCCGCGGGCGGCCGGGAGGTGACCGTAAACAACTGCCTGGGCCAGCGCTTTATCGGGAGCGGCCAGAGCGGAAAAACGATTACTCTGAACGGCGTGCCTGGCAACGCACTCGGCGCGTACCTTGACGGCGCGGATATCGTAGTAAACGGGAACGCGCAGGATGCGACGGGAGACACAATGAATGCGGGAACGATTGTTATTCACGGCAGCACCGGAGACGCCGTGGGCTACGCCATGCGGGGCGGGGCAATTTATGTGAAGGGCGACGCCGGATACCGTGCAGGAATCCATATGAAAGCGTACGCCGACAAGCTTCCCGTTCTCGTAATCGGGGGCCGCTGCGGCAGCTTCCTTGGGGAATATCAGGCGGGCGGACTGATCATCGTTCTCGGCATCGGATACGGCGACGATATCGCAGGAAACTTCTGCGGAACCGGGATGCACGGCGGGAAAATATTCCTGCGCTGTTCCGGGCTCGTACGAAAATTTCCGGAACAGGTCAACGCCAGAGAGGCCTCCGAGGCGGATTTGGAAGAAATCCGGCCATACCTCGAAAAATATACGGAATATTTCGGCGAGCGCCTGCATGCGGATTCCGGGCGGGGAAAGAAGTTCTACGTCCTGACGCCGAATACGCAGAACCCATACAAGCAGCTGTATATACAAAACTAAAGCAATGGATGCATTCAGGAAAGGCGGGTAAAGAAATGCTTTACACGGAAACGGATGTAATGGACTATATCGAGCAGGAGGACGTTAAATTTATACGGCTTGTCTTCACGGATATGTTCGGACTTCAGAAAAACATCTCAATCATGCCCAAGGAACTGCCGAAGGCCTTCCGAAGCGGCATTTCGTTTGATGCCTCCGCGATACGGGGCTTTGCGGCGGAGGATAAATCGGATCTGCTCCTGTTTCCCGATCCGGCAACGCTGGCCGTACTGCCCTGGCGTCCGGCCCACGGGAGAGTGGTGCGGCTTTTCTGCGATATCCGTTATCCGGACGGAACGCCGTTCGAAAAGGACTGCAGATATATTTTGAAGCAGGCCGTCCGAAAAGCAAAGGAAAAGAACATCCTGTGCAGGTTCGGCGCGGAATTTGAATTTTACCTGCTGAAAACGGATGAAACGGGAGAGCCGACCGCCGTGCCGTTTGACCGCGGAGGATATATGGACGTCGGCCCGCTGGACCGCGGAGAAAATGTCAGAAGAGAAATTTGTCTGACGCTGGAAGAAATGGGAATTCTGCCGGAAACCTCGCATCACGAGGAGGGACCGGGCCAGAATGAGATCGATTTTAAATACAGCGACGCGCTGGAAGCGGCGGACAACGCCATCACCTTCAAATGGGTTGTGCGGACGATCGCGGTGCGCAACGGCCTGCATGCGTGCTTTTCTCCAAAACCGTTCCGCGAATTCAGCGGGAACGGCTGCCATATCAATATGTCAATCAACAGCGACTTCGGAAAAAATGAATCGGACAGCTTTATGGCCGGCGTGCTTTCCCACATCAAGGAGCTCACGCTTTTCCTCAATTCCACGGAAGAATCGTACCGGAGGCTGGGCGAGATGAAGGCGCCGAGGTATATCAGCTGGTCTTATGGCAACCGCTCCGAGCTGATCCGAATCCCTGCCGCAACGGGAGAATATCAGCGGTTTGAGCTCCGCTCTCCAGATCCGGAAATGAATCCGTATCTGGCCTATGCGCTTTTGATTCATGCAGGGCTTGACGGGATCGAAAAGGAGCTGGATCCGCCGGATCCCGTAGAGAAAAACATGTACCGCTTATCTCCGGAGGAGCTGGCGGCCTTCGATACGCTTCCCGCGTCCTACCGAGAAGCGGCGCAGATTGCAGAAAGCAGCGGATTTGTCAGGGAAATCATTCCAGAGGCCATTCTGGAAGCATATCGTACAAGATATCGATAAAGGGCGGGAAATCAAAATGACGGCGGATGCGGGACCGCAGAGCGTGCTGATCGTTTCGGGAAATGAAAAGGGCGCGGATTTCATCAGAGAAATTCTTCCGAAATCCGAATTTTACCCTGTGACGGCGGTCGGCAACGCGGGAGAGGCAAAACGAATACTGGTTCAAAACGTCTTCGACATTGTGATCGTAAACACGCCTCTGCCGGATGAGTTTGGCACGGAATTCGCAATCGGGCTTTCTGACGAAACCTATACGGGCATTCTGCTTCTCGTGAAAAGCGAGCTTTTCGAGCAGGTCGTTTATGCGGCGGAGCCCTATGGGATTTTAACGGCCTCCAAGCCGATCCCCCGACAGGCGCTGTACCGGATCGTAAAGCTTTCGGCCGCTACGCGCCGCAGGCTGCAGAGACTGGAACGAAGAAACGAAAGCCTCAAAGAAAAAATGAATGAAATCCGCATTGTAAACAGAGCCAAATGGATCCTGATCCGGGAACGGGGCATGGATGAGGAGGAAGCGCACAGATATATTGAAAAGACCGCAATGGATACGCGTTCGGCGCGGAAGGAGATTGCGGAGGAAATCATACGGACATACGGCCGGGAAAGGAGCTGACCTGCGATGTCGGCAAAATACATATTTGTAACGGGAGGGGTCGTTTCCGGCCTCGGAAAAGGAATCACAGCGGCGTCTCTCGGGAGGCTTCTAAAGGCGCGCGGGCTGAAAATCGCCGCGCAGAAGCTCGATCCGTATATCAATGTCGATCCCGGGACGATGAGCCCGTACCAGCATGGCGAGGTCTATGTTACGGAAGACGGCGCGGAGACGGATCTGGACCTCGGCCATTACGAGCGCTTTATCGACGAGGATCTGAATCAATATTCGAATCTCACGACGGGAAAGGTCTACTGGAATGTTTTGAATAAAGAGAGAAGGGGAGAGTATCTTGGAGAAACCGTACAGGTGATCCCGCATATCACGAACGAGATCAAGCAATTTATATATGGCGTTGGACGGAAAACGGATGCGGATATCGTAATCACGGAGATCGGCGGAACGACGGGCGACATCGAAAGCCAGCCGTTTCTTGAAGCCATCCGTCAGGTGGCCCTGGAGCTTGGCCGCGGCAACAGCCTTTTTATCCATGTGACGCTTGTCCCATACATCAAAAGCTCCGGAGAGCACAAATCGAAACCGACGCAGCATTCCGTAAAAGAGCTGCAGTCCATGGGAATTTCGCCCGACATCATCGTGATGCGATGCGACGAGCACGTAGATGACGCCATCCGACAGAAAATCGCGCTCTTCTGCAACGTAAAACAGGACTGCGTGATTGAGAACCTCACGCTTCCCGTTTTGTATCAGGCGCCGCTGATGCTGGAGGAAAACCACTTTTCGGATATCGTATGCCGCGAGCTCGGCCTTCAGACCGGAATTCCGGATCTGACGGAATGGGAAGCGCTGCTGGATCGCATCGAAAACCGAAGGGATCGCGTGAAAATCGCACTTGTCGGAAAATATGTCAAGCTGCACGACGCGTATCTTTCCGTTGCAGAGGCGCTCTCGGCCGCGGGCTACGAAACGGGACTTTTTATAGAGATTGCATGGATCGACAGTGAAACGATCACTTCGGAGAACGTAGCGGATCTTTTGCGCGGCTGCGACGGCGTGCTGATTCCCGGCGGCTTTGGAGGACGAGGAATCGACGGAAAAATAACGGCCGCCCGATATGCCAGAGAGCGCAAGCTTCCTTACCTTGGAATCTGCCTCGGCATGCAGGTGGCGGTGATTGAATTTGCAAGAAACGTATGCGGAATCAAGGATGCCGATTCCGGCGAGTTCAACGACGAAACGGCGCATAAGGTGATTGATTTTATGCCGGATCAGAATAAAACGATTGCAAAGGGCGGAACCATGCGTCTGGGCAGCTATCCCTGCCGCATACGGCCCGGGACAAAGCTGCGGCAATGTTACGGGACGGAGCTGATCCGGGAGCGTCACAGACACCGCTATGAATTCAACAATGCATATCGGGATACACTGGAAGCAGGTGGCCTTGCCGTCAGCGGGACATCTCCGGACGGGCATATCGTAGAAGCAGTAGAGCTTCCGGAGCATGATTTTTATATCGGAGTTCAATTTCATCCGGAATTTAAAAGCAGGCCCAACAGAGCGCATCCGCTTTTCCTGGGATTTGTCAGAGCGGCGGACCGCTTCCGCAAATCAAAGCTGTAGATCGTCGAGAATGTCGTCCAGATCCGTCAGCCTGTCAATTTCTTCATCGGAAATAACGGAAAATTCGTATCGGGCTTCGAATTTCGTCAGCAGTCCGGCTTCCAGGATTGGCTGAGGATTCCAATAGAAATCGTCGCTGTGATGTACGGCATCCGGAAAATACTGTGGTTCCAGGCAGACCGCCGTACGCGCCGGCTCCAGGAAGTTTCCGCTGTAAAACTGCAGCCCGGGAGCGTTGGATGAGATTTTCAGACGGCGGCCGGACTCCACGCACGTCAGGATCGCCGCGTCTGCCATGTGGAAGGAATCGTGTTTAATCACGTAGTTATGGTCGTATCCGTGACGGTTGATCAGGTCCTCGCTGATTTTTTCTGCCTTTAATCCGGTCAGGATCCGTTTCGGTTTTCTGAAATCCATGACCTCAGAGACATCCAGGATCTCACCGGTGGGGATCCCGCTGCGGTCGACCGGCATATATTCGTCCGCCGGGATTTCCAGAAAATGGCGCGCCGCGTCGGAGCCCTCCGTATTTAAATTGAAATAGGAATGATTGGTGGGATTGAAGATGGTATCGCGGTCGCTTTGCGCCATGAGCGACATCGTAAGAAGATTGTCGTCTCCAAAGCGATAAGTCAGAGACATTTTAACGTTGCCGGGATATCCCTCCGTACCGTGGCGCTGGATGGTTTCGAAACAGACCGCATCTTCTTCAACACCGGTACATTTCCAAATCATATTGTGAAAGCCCTTTCTCCCGCCGTGGATATGATTGTCCCCCTCGTTCCGAGAAAGCACGTACAGCAGATTATTATAAATATAGATTCCGTCGCGGATCCTGTTTGCGCATCGTCCGATCACTGCGCCGTAATATTCGTGGCCGGGCTCCAGATATCCCTGCGGAGAATCGCATCCCAGCACCACGTTTGAAAGCTCCCCGTTTTTATCGGGAACGACGATGCGGCGCACTCTTCCTCCGAAATCCAGAATTTCTACAAAGGCGCCGGAATGATTTTTTATAATATAGGAATAGATGTCGCTTTTGCCTAATTTTCCAAATAAAAATTTTTCAACGCTCACGGTACTGATCTCCTGTAATTTTATTGTATGAGGATTACTCTTCGTCGATAGACTTTACGGACGTCCCCCAGGCCTTCAGCCGTTCGAAATAGACGCCGTTCATTTCCTGACGGGGCCAGAAGGTGAACAGCTTGAACGGCTTGTCGTTCATTGTATTGTCAATCCAATGAAAACAATGCGGCGGAATGACGAGGATGTCGCCCGGTTTGACAGCGACTTTGTCGTCGTCCAGCCAAACGAAGCCTGTACCGTCCACAATATAATAGATTTCCGTGTCTTCGTGGGCTCCGCCCGCCGTCCTGCAGCCCGCAGCCAGCGTTCCCTCGTTGATATTGATTACGGGACGGCCGGCCATTTCGTCCCCGGTGAGCATTTTTGAGCTATATGTTTCGTCACATACGAACGGTTTGACGGTTTCGGCGTTTACTAATTTCCAGTCTGACATTTGTGTAAGCAGCTCCTCTAAAAAATTTTGTGCGATTATTATACAATATTTGGGGGCATATATACAATCTTTTTTTGAACGGTTCCAAAATAATCATATAAAAAACTTTCTGGCAAGCCGTTCCTTCAGCGGCTTGTTGCAGTCGATGTAAAAGAGAACGACGCCGATCAGAACAAGCACGGTCAGGGGATAATAGGACCATATCAGCCGGTCCCGAAGCGCAAAGGCACGATTCAGAAGCAGCTCAATCAGCAGCGTGCCAATGCCGGCAAAGAGAAAAGAAAGCGCCGTTATTTTCATCGGGCTTACGATATGCCGGCATCCCAGAAGTGTCAGTACGATCAGCACTGCGGAAACGTAGAGAGCCAGGGGAAACGCAAACGGCAGGAACCAGCTGCCGCCGCTTTTCCGTTCAATGAACATCAGAAGAAAAATCATCGCGCAGGCGTCCGCGGTCAGACAGAATACGGGACGGCGTTTTTTCCCGGGCAGAGGCAGTACGATACAGAGGTAGAGAAACGCGACGGATGCCGCAACGTAGGCGGACCACGTGACGGCGCGGTTGATGCTCAGGTCGCAGATCAGAGTCAGCAGCACGGGCAGCAGAGAAAGCAGCGTAATAAGAATAATGATGCTGCTTTTACTAACGCGCTGTATGGTCAGCGGCTTATATGGAGGATAGGGGAGAGCATCCGACGATCCTCCTTTTGCTGCGTTCTTCGGCCGGTATACCTCCGTTCCGCATAAAGGACATTTTTCTTCGCTGCCGCCAAGCTCAACGCCGCAGTTTACGCAATAGGGCATTTCGAATCACCTCATTGAATTTTATGATTGCTTTCTACTTTAACGTGGATTCCCATTTTTACCAATCTTGTGAAAAACAGGCGTTCTAACGTGGATTCTTCAATATTCCGCGCAAAATTAATATAAATTTTACCGCCGCAGCAGACCACGCCGCAGTTGTTATGAGTCTGGGCCTGCATCCCGAGGATGAAATCCATGCGCTTTACAGATTCCGCCAGCTCCTTCGGCATGCTGACGACGCCGAGATTGGAAAGCGTTATGCAGGATTTTTTTTCACCGACCATATTATAGACGAGCTTCATTGCGAGGTTTTTTACAAAGAGCGGCATGATTTTCAGAAAAAGAGCCTTTTCCGAACGTACATTCTTCGTGATTTTTGCTGAAAGCCGCTGAGAGGTGAGCTCCATTCCCATCTGATGGTGAACGGATTTAACGATTTCCTCGAAGGTATAGCTTCCCATTTTCGGATCGACGCCGGGGGTGATATATAACACGAAATTTCGAAGCGTCCGGCTTGGAAACAGCTTTCGAAGATTTACGGGGATTAATACTTTAACTGGCTTCTGCCGCTTTGGGTTCGGCTGTGCGCTGTTTTGTATCTCAATAATAGAATCGATCAGGACCGCCGTTAAAAACGCAGTAAGGCTCGTTTTGTACTTTTTTGCGCATTCCAGCGCTGCCTGCGCCGAAAGGATTCCCGTTGTAATATGAACGTAGCCGTCCGTTTCATACGTTCCCTTTAGCTTATATGCCGTCGCTTCGCTTCTGCCGATACTGAAATTTCCTTCATATTTCAAAAAGCTGTCCTCAAATTCTTCCTCAGCCGGCAGCTCGTTCCGGTCCAGAACGCCCTGCTCCGACGGAATTTTTTTTCCGTATTTCTGCAAAAGGTATTCGGCAAGCAGCGTTTTCAGGAAAATCAGCCCGCCGTTCCCATCCGTGAGGGCGTGAAAAAATTCGACTGCGATCCGATTTTCATAATACAACACGCGAAAGGCGCACGTTTTGATTTCCTTAAAAGACATGCGGGTACATGGATAATATTCGTCTGGGATGACGCGAGGAGCCCGCTCGAGCTCTTCGATACAGTACCAGAACATTCCCTTGCGGAGGCGGACGGCGATGGAAGGAAAGCGCTTCACGGTCGCATCGAGAGCGCTCTGCAGCACGCCGGTATCGATTTTTTCCGTAAGCGTTGCCGATACGCGAAACAGATTGCTCCAGTTCCGCCTTTTCGCGGCCGGATATATTTTAGCGGCATTGTCCAGCCGCATCCATTTTAACGTTGTGCTGTTTTCCTGTGCGCTCATTTGTCCGCTCCTTTATAAAACCGATCAGCTCCTGCAGATCTTCTTTTCCCTCTTCCGTGCCGTACAGCACGTAGGCGTGCCACATTCCTGGGCGGATGCTGAGAGAGACGCTGCATCCGCAATTGATCAGGCGGTCGTATAAGGCGGCCGCATCATCCCGCATCACCTCGCTTCCGCCGACATAAATCCTTGAAGGGGGAATGCCGGCGAGATCTCCGTATACGGGGGAGATATACGGGTTTACGGGATTTTCCGAACTCGGTATATACTGCTCGGCAAAAAAATCAAGCCGCTCCTTTGTCATCGAGGGATCCTTTTTTGCGTTTTCTTCGTAGGAGTCTCCCTGCTGCGTCAGGTCGCTCCAGGGAGAGAGCGCGACGATACAGGAGGGGAGGGGAAGCGCATGCCGTTTCAGGCGCAGCGTGAGCGCGTAGACAAGTCCTCCTCCCGCGGATTCTCCAATCAGCGCAATGGACGCGGCATCGTATCCGGATTGCAGCAGGAATCGGTACGCTTCTTCGGCGTCCTCGAGCGCGGCGGGAAAAGGATATTCCGGAGCCAGCCGGTACGCGGGACAAAATACGCGCATGCCGCTTTCTTCCGCAAGCACGCTGCCGAAGCCCTTTGCATAGTCGAGATCTCCGGCGACATATCCGCCGCCGTGCAGATACAGAATCACGCCTGTTGAAGAAGCCTCCCGCAGACGGAGAAAGGCCGCCTCAAAGGAAGGAAAGGAAACGCGGGAATGCTCCAGAGCTTTCCCCCGAACTGCCATCATTAATTTTCCGAGCTTATCCTGCGCCGCCCGGGCCGTTTCTATACTGCAGCCCGTAATGATCGGCTTAAGGAGCTTTATCTGGTTTCGCAAAATTTTAGTAGACAGGCGCATCAGATGTCTCCCTTGTAAAATTTCATTGTAAAAGAGGCTCCGACGCCGTTTTTATTATTTTCCGCCTTCAGCGTACCGTTTTGACTGCGGACAATCATTCTGGCAAGCGCCAGCCCGATCCCGAAGCTGCTGTCGGAGGAATTTCTGCCTTTATAAAAGCGTTCAAAGACATGAGGAAGATCTTCTGTGGCAATTCCGCTTCCGTTATCCTTTACTGTGATGCGGGTGAAAACGGCGTTTTCCTCGGCGTCGATCTCGATCCTTCCGCTGCCGTCCTCCGGCGTATGCTCCATACAGTTTTTTATGATATTACCGAGCGCTTCTGCGGTCCAGGCCAGATCTCCGCGGAAGGACACGGATTCGTCTATGCGGCAAAGAAATTTCTGATTCTTCAGCTCCATTGGCACCGCCAGCGGTTCCGCCGCTTTTTCCGCCAGCTTTCGGACCGAAAGCTCGGAATTCTGAAATTGCACCGTACCGGCATCCAGCCGAGAGAGCTTCAAAAGCGTCGTAATGAGCCAGTCGATCCGGAACAAAAGCTGCTTGAGATCCCGCGTCAGTTCGATCCGGCGCCGGACGGAGAGCTGTTCCTCTCCAAGCATCGAAACGATGATATTTACAGATGTCAATGGCGTCCGAATCTGATGCGAAATATCAGCGATCGAATCGGCAAGAAAGATCTTATCGTTCTGAAGCGCTTCGGCCTGCTGGCGAAGACGCACCGTCATTTTCCCGATTTCGCATTGCAGAACCGAAAGCTCCCCCTCAGAGCAGGCATCGATTCGGAGGTCCGGACCGCCATGCAGCAGACCGTCGATCTGAAGGGAAAGCGCCGCGATTTTTTTATAGCGCAGATATGTGATGGTAAAATGAATCGAAGCATATATCACGCAGAGCACCGCCGCAGCGACGGCGGCAAGCGGGGATATCAGCAATGCGGCGGCTGCCGCAGAGACTGCGGCAAGGACCGAAAATAAAAGGAGCGTCTTCTTGATTTCCGGATTTCTGAAAAAAGCCATTTCCGCCTTCCTTTGAAGCAATTGTATGAAAGCTCAGATTTTATAGCCGATTCCCCGGACGGTTTTGATGATCGTCGGATTTTGCGGATCGTCCTCGATTTTATCGCGAAGCCGTTTGATATAGACCGTGAGCGTGTTGTCGTTTACAAAATCACCTGCGGCGTCCCAAATTTCCTCCAGCAGCTTTGTACGGGAAAGAACGGCGCCCTTATGCTGGAAAAACACCAGCAATAATCTATATTCCAGCGCGGACAAAAAAATTTCATTTCCGTTTTTATAGACGGCGGCGCGGACGGGATCTACGCAGACGCCCTCGTATGAAATCTGCTGTGTGTGCGGGCCGCCGCGTCTGCGCAGGACATTATTGATCCGTGAAACGAGCTCGCGCGGCCGAAAGGGCTTATTGATATAATCGTCCGCGCCGAGCTCGAACCCCGTTACGACGCTGAACTCATCGCCCGAAGCGGTAAGAAAAATAATGGGTACATCGCTGTATTCGCGAATTTCCCGACATAGTGCGAATCCATTCCCGTTTTGCAGAGAAACATCAAGGAGCAGCAAATCAAACTGCTGCTCCTTCATTTTACGGACCGCCTCGCCGGGCTCTGCCGCCGAATCCGCAGAAAAGCCTTCGGATCGCAGAAATGCGGCAAGATTCGTTACGATATCTTTATCGTCTTCTACAATCAGAATATTGGCCATGCTTTGCTCTTATAACAGCGATTTGTAGAGCTCTGCGATTTCTTCCACGCTCGTGTCTCTCGGATTTCCCGGACGGCACGCGTCGTCATATGCGGAACGGGAGAGGAAGGGAATGTCTTCGGGCTTTACGATCTCTTTCAGATTCTCCGGAATTCCGACGTCCTTGGAAAGCTGCTTCACTGCGTCGATTGCCGCTTTTCTGTACTCCTCCTGCGTCATGTCGTCTGTACCCTTGACGCCCATTGCCTGCGCGATATATTTATATTTTTCTCCCGTAGCCGGCGCGTTGTATTCCATTACGGTCGGCAGGATGATTGCGTTTGCGACACCGTGGGGAGTATCGTATAAAGCGCCAAGCGGATGCGCCATGGAGTGCACGATGCCCAGTCCTACGTTGGAAAAGCCCATGCCCGCAACGTACTGCCCGAGCGCCATTCCTTCGCGTCCTTCCTTCGTATTCGCGACGGCGCCTCTTAAGGATTTGGCGATGATTTCAATTGCTTTCAGATGGAACATGTCCGAAAGCTCCCAAGCGCCCTTCGTGATATAGCCTTCGATTGCATGCGTCAGCGCGTCCATACCTGTCGCAGCCGTCAGGCCCTTCGGCATTGTGGACATCATGTCCGGATCCACAACGGCGATTACAGGAATGTCATGTACGTCGACGCACACCATCTTCCGGTTCTTTTCGGTATCCGTGATGACGTAATTGATCGTGACTTCCGCCGCCGTACCGGCAGTGGTCGGCACCGCGATGATCGGAACGGCTTTGTTCTTCGTAGGCGCCGTACCTTCCAGACTTCTTACATCGGAAAATTCCGGATTTTTGATGATGATTCCTACTGCTTTTGCAGTATCCATGGAAGAACCGCCGCCGATGGCAACGATGCAGTCAGCGCCCATTTTCTTAAATGCTTCCACGCCGTGCTGTACGTTTTCAATTGTCGGATTGGGTTTGATTTCGGAAAAAATTTCATAGGCAATTCCGGCCTTGTCCAACAGGTCGGTTACCTTTTTTGTCACGCCGAATTTGATCAGATCCGGATCAGAGGCCAGAAAAACCTTCTGAAATCCTCTGCCTTTGATTTCTTCGGGAATGTTTTGAATGGCACCTGCGCCGTGATATGACGTTTCATTCAATACAAATCTGTTTGACATAATAAAACCCCTTTCTTGTCCGCAAATATTTTTGTAAAGCGTTTCCGGCCTGCCAGCAGGCCTTTTTATAGTTTAGCATAATTTCGCAGAAATGTGAAATTCATTTTCCCGCAAAAACCCTCGAGGGACTTATAAACGGGCGGCTTTTGAAAACATTTCTTCTGCCTGCCTTACGCAGTCGTCCAGACTATATTTCCGGGCGGCGCTGCTGTATTCGTATTCCATTTTTTTCTTTTCGTCCTCATGCTCGATCCAGTAGTCGATCTTTTTCGCAAGATCGCGGCTGTCGCCTGCCCGAAACAGGCTTCTTTCGTCAAGTGCAAACTGCGGCGTCGCGGACTTGCTGCTGTTGGAGATTACGGGCACGAGCCCTGCCGCAAATGCCTCCATACACGACATGGCTTCAATTTCCATGTCCGCGGCATGGACATAGAGATCGCTGATCGCGATGAGATCCAGCAGATTTTTTTTCTCATAGAAATCGATGACCATATCGATTTTTTTCTTCTTGGCCAAGCGCAGCAGGCGCTCTCTGCACGGCCCCTGGCCGGCAAGCATCAGCAGTATTTTATCGCGGTATCGCGATTCGGCGACGGCTTTTATCAGGACGTCCTGTCTCTTTTCGATCGAAAGTCTTCCGATCATTAATATAATATATCGGTCAGAAATTTCATGCGGCTTTTCCTTTTTTCGGTAAGTAAAATCGGGATCGATTCCGTTGGATATCACGATGAGCTTGTTCTGGTAGCCGTTCTTTTTCAGCTCATTTGCGATAAATTTGCTGGGGCAATGCACATATTCGCAATATTTGTATATGTAATGGCGGAACCAGCGGTAGATTCCCTTGTTTATGAGCTGCAGATGCCGCATATGGATGGAGGCCGTGATGTTTTCCGGCTGCACATGAAAAGCGGCTGTAAAAGGCTTTCCCTTCTCACGGGCAATTTTGATTACGTGGTGGGACAGAGCGAACGGAACTAAAATATGAATTACGTCTGCCCATTCTACGGCCTTCTCCAGCTTCCGATCGTCCGGCTTTGCGAAGGTCATCCCTTGGGAGCTTACCAATTTGTCGAATATGGGGATATATTGCTTTTTCATGATATAGGAGAGATTTGCGGAGGCTTCTGCATTCTCCGGTCCGTCTGTATTCCAGAATTCCACAGCCCTGCCGTCCGGATCTGTGCTTACGACACGTACGCTGTGCCCGTGTCGGATCAGCGTTTTTGCAAAACGCCGTCCGGAAATCGTCATTCCGTTGTTTGCGGAGTAAAATTGATCGGAGATCAATAATATTTTCATTTTCTGTATCGTATTCTGCTGCATATTTCACCCTCCGCGGACTATGATATCATATACTGTAAAATTTTACACTATATAAATTTATATTCTTCCGAGCCGTTTTCTTTCCGGAATTTCCTGTTGCGCGGAGTAGGAATTTATTGTATAATACACACGCTTTCTGTTTCTGATGCATGCCGGTGTGGCGAAATTGGCAGACGCACGTGACTCAAAATCACGCGGAGCGATCCGTGCCGGTTCGAGTCCGGCCACCGGCACCAGATTGAGTGTTTATAACGGATTTCGGTTGTAAACACTCTTTTTTTATCAAATCGTTAAGAGCATTCGCACCGCATGAAAAGCGTTCAGTTTATTGGTTGTATTTGAGGATCCCAGGTTTAATATCAAAAAATGAAAATAGCATCCGACAGGGATATGCATCGTGAGATGCTTAAATATTAAACGCATTCCGCGTATTGTTCAAGATCAGAAACAATCTTTTTAAAGACTTTTTCGTTTCGCAAAAAATCAAATTTCTTATCTTCCAATGCCTTCAATCTGAGATTACAAGCATTGCCTTTATAATTTTTGAAAGTGTCTGATTTTTTGTGTTTCATCCGATTTACCATTGGAGCCGTATAATCCATATCCTTTAGATTGGCTTCGATAATTGCATATCTACAACTTTCTTCAAGCGCTTCCAGTGTTTTTCCTGTATGATTCATATCGGAATATTTCAGTGCGATGCAATAATAGTAATATGATATATCAAAAGCGTAAAAGCCAACATTGTCATCCGAATATAACCTCTTGAGTATATCGATTGCAAAAGTATATGCTTCAATAGTTTCTTCATGTGTAAACTGAGTTTTTGAAATCATACTTGATGCAGTCATTGCCGCAGTATGAATCAAAGACATTATATAGCTTTGGCAAGCCTCTATCCCTTCTTCTCCATCAAGAATAGTACTTCTGAGATGTTCTCTTGTTATATGAAAATTACCACCCATATCAGCATAATATAATGCTTTTTCTTTACCTATACCATCATAAGTGTAACACAAGCATTGTACTGCATTTTCCCTTTGCCGGGTATCTGTGGATTTTTGCAAAAGCTCTTCTCCAAGCGCAATAATACGCTCCGCTTTATCTCTTGGGCAAGGATATATTGCATCTCTATTGATTGCATGCATAAGGCCTTCGATCACGCGGCAATCCTGCGGAAATTCTGTATATGCTTTTTCCCATATTTCAAGGTTTTCCTGATTTTCTCCGTTGTGTTGACAAATTTTGCTTTGTCTCTGATATTCGCAAATTGCGTCTTCAACTCTTACTTGATCAACACAAAGCAATTCATCAACAGTTATATCAAAATAAAACGCTATTTTAGGCAACAAAGTAATATCGGGAAAGCCTTCACCGCGCTCCCATTTTCCGACAGATTACGGAGTGATTCCGAGATGTTTGGCAAGAGCCTCTTGCGTAATATTTTTTTGTTGTCTTAATGAGCGCAATTTTTCTTTTAAGTTAATTTCCATAAGTTCAGATCCTCCTTTTTAGATCGATAAGCGCTTATCTTGACTATAACTATAACAAATTCCGATTTTGAATTCAAAAACCGCAAAGTTTATTTGTAGGCGCAATTTACAACTTTTAGTTGTTTGATACAAATCAATATCCCCAGTAAAATGCATCTGTCAAGAAGAAGTAGACACCGAAAACCACCAAAGCGTTAGAAGCCCCGTTCGGTCTTGTACTGACGTTCGATCCTTTTCAAATTGGCGACCATCGTTTTCCCACTGCCGATTCAAATTGCTTGGTCACACGAACATCCTGGGTTCCCAGTGGTTCAACCTGCCCCAACTGAACGCTACAGCGGAAGGATGGCTGACTGTTTAGCAGCTGGACATGGTTAGTCCATTAAAAGTCTCGTCAGGCCAATTTCCCTTCCATTGTAGCTTAGGCGTGAGTGCTTTTCTCGCTTGTCGGCATTGTAGCGATTCTGCTAAAAGTACAGTAAAGAGGGCGAATGGCACATCATTCCTTTCAATTATCATAGAAGTCCGCTTTTACAGATTTTTTTCACAGGCTCATATTAGCGGCTCAGCAGAAAATCCGCCAAATGCACAATTTTTACACCGTTGATATTTCCTGCGGCCAGTTCATCCAGCGTTACCACATATTTCGGGTAGTGGTCTTTGATTTCAAGAAGATTGGCAACCTCCCGATCTGATTCCTCCGGCAGCCTGCGGCACACCTGAACGTAGATACGCTCGTCACGCTGCACCGCCACAAAATCAATTTCTTTCGTTTCGTTCTTCCCGATGTAGACCTCGTAGCCTCGCCGCCGCAGTTCAAAATACACGATGTTCTCCAGCATAGCGGCAATGGACGTAGGATGAAAGCCCATGATACAGTATTTTAGAGAAGCGTCCGCCAGATAGAATTTCTCCTGCGTTTTCAGTACGGATTTCCCTTGCAAATCATATCGCTGGCAGCGGTAAATCACAAATGCCTTTTCCAACCAGTTCAGATAGTTATAAACTGCTTCGACGGACAGGGAACGCCCCTCGCTTTTGAGAAACTTTGCAATAGCGTTGGCAGAAAAGGTCTTGCCCACGTTTTCCACGATATACTTTACAACACGATTGAACAAGTCAAAGTTCATAATATTGTGACGCTTTGTAATATCGTTGGTAATCACAGAATTATAGATCCCCTCCACAATCTGATAGGCAGAGCGTTCGTCAAAGTTACCCAGCGCTACAATGGGAAACCCACCCAGCCGCAGATATTCATTTAACAGCTCTTTTGGGGAACGGGAATCTGATTTTTTGAAATCCAAATATTCAGCAAAAGATAGCGTATAAACCGGAATGGAGATATATCGTCCCGTCAAATAGGTGGAGATCTCGCTCGACATCAGCTTGGAATTGGAGCCGGTCACATAAATATCGGTATTGGCATTTTCCAGCAGGCTATTCACAGCTTTTTCCCAACCGTCGATTTCCTGCACTTCGTCCAGCAGCAGATAGTAGCGCCCATCGTCGGTCATCTGTTCTTTAATGCCCTGATACATAGCCTTGTCGGTCATTCCGTCGTCAAAATCCTCCGACGTATAGCGCATACTGATAATGTGGTCTGCGGCAATTCCGCTTTTCAGCAAATCGTCCCGCAGCATATCTAAAATCGTGGATTTGCCGCAGCGCCGGATTCCCGCCAGTATCTTAACAAGCGGAACATCCCGGTAGGTTTTCAGCGTATTCATATATTGTGGTCGGATAATCATATCGTTTGCCTCCTTATTCCTTACTAATAGCATAGCCAAAAACCGAAAAGATTTCAATAGTTTTTATTTGTAATCCGAAAAAACTTTCTTTCATAAAAATGTTTTTCGGATAGGATAAAAGATTCGGATACGAAAAAGCAGCACAGGAAAATCCCCTGTCGCCGATCACAATGCTCCAATTTTTTTGAGGTAGGAAAAGCAATCGGTATAGCCTCGAAAATAGATTTGCTGCCGTTCCTTACTTTCCAGCATGAATTACAGCTTGAAATAGTCTGCCAAGATTTCGTGTTCTTCAGCCGATAGGGCGAGCTCGCCTGTACCCTCTATAACATTTTGGATAAAAGGGCTCGTTGCTTTCAAATCGGATATGCTTTGAAATAAAGAACGGTAGTCCTCGTTATTCTCCCGCAGGTCAACGGTGATGGTGTCCTCAATTTCAGCAAAAGATTCTTCCGAACGTCCGGCTAAATCAAAATATGAACTGCTTTCACTCATAAAATCACTTCCTTGCTTTTTTATCATACTATACCCAACAGGCGAAACAATATCAAAGGTACGAAACCAGTTGCTTCCCCATACACTGACCAAAAAGATGCCATTAGAGGGATAATATCGAGCAGGGATATACGAGAGCGGTTATTCTCGACCTGTCGAAATACTTTGACACGCTGAACCTGTTGAGGAAACAGGTTAAAGATGAAAGAGTGGTGCAGATGGTGAAGCGGTATCTGAAACGTGGCGTGATGGAAAACGGTGTTGTAACAGAGACGGAAGAAGGCTCCCCGCAGGGAGGAAATCTATCCCCACTGTTAGCAAACGTGTATCTGAATGAATTCGACTGGGAATTTCACAGGCGGGGTATGCCATGTATCCGTTATGCGGACGATATTGTACTGCTGGCGAAAAGTGAACGGGCAGCAGAGCGTCTGCTGGAATCCCGAAGTGCTATAATAAAGTTGTAACGAAAGTGGCTAATAAGATATACTAAAAACAATGAGAAAAGAGGTTCTTATCATGCCACAGAATTACACACCAGAGTTTAAAAAGAAGATAGTCCGTCTCCATAAGGAAGAAGGACGCACCTACAAAAGTATCACAGCTGAATACGGCGTCTCAAAAGCCAGTATCTCCAAGTGGTGCAGCCAGTTACGAGAAGAATGCCAGACAAGCCCGGAAACAAAAGAAGAATACGATTATATGAAAGAAATGCTCAAGCTCCGCAAAGAGAAAGAAGAACTCCGCAAGGAGAATCTCTTCTTAAAAAAGCAGCGGCATTCTTTGCAAAAGAAATCGATTAGAGGCTTATCGGTTTGTTGAAAAATATCAGAAAGATTTTGGGCTGAACTGGCTGCTGCGTCGGTTGAAGATTTGCCCTAATGCTTACTATAACTACCGGAAACACCGGAAGGCGGATTACTATACCCAAAAATCTAAGGTATAGGCGCAGATCCGAGAGATTTACCACGAGCATAATGGAGTGGACGGATACCGAAGCATGACCGTTTATCTGGCACGCAAAGGCTTTCATTACAGTCCAATAACCATTCATAAGTATATGAATAAAGAGATGGGGCTGTATGCGATTGTACGTCCTAAAAAGCCAGAATATATACACGGGAAGCCACACAAGGTATTTGAGAATAAGCTGGCTCAAAATTTCACTGCTGAGCGGGCAAATCAAAAATGGTGTACAGATTTCACCTACCTGTTCTTGAAAAATGGGGAGGTACGTTATAACTGCAGTATTCTTGATCTCTACGACCGCAGCATCATTGCAAGTATAACGGATCGCCATATCACATCAGAACTTGCCATCCGCACTTTGCAGAAGGCCTTGGATTCGCAGGCGATGCGAAAAGGAGAATTACTCCTTCATAGCGATCAGGGGGCACAGTATACATCGAAAGCATTCGTTGAGTATTGTGAATCCGTTCATGTAACACAAAGTATGAGTAAAGCAGGATGTCCGTATGACAACGCACCAATGGAACGGTATTTCAATACCTTGAAGAATGAATGCACAAATCAATATGAATTTCGTACGGAGGAGGCACTCTATCAGACGGAGGAGGAATTTGCATATATCACGTATAATCATGTGCGCCCTCATAGTTTCAATGGGTATCAAACACCATATCAAGCTCGAATTTCATAAATCGATTTCTTAGCCACAAGTGTTACAAAAACGCTTGACCACAACAAGGGAAAAAGGCGGGATATCTGACCTACTATGAAGAAATGGAAAACATGGAGCGAGGGTGCGGACCTTTTCCTGGACTGGTTATGCAATCATACCAAGGCACTGCCGATACTCCCAAGGACTCATATTTCCAAGTGATTTTTTAATCCGTTTTGTATTATACCTTGATATATCGTGTCGATCTCGACGCGCCGATACGTTTTATCATACCGCTTTTTACCATGGCGCCGAGGACGGATTCAACGGTAGTCGGGCTGACATCAGGATGAATCTTGCATATCTCCGCTTTGGAAAGCGGCGTCAAGCTGTTTAATATCGTTGCCTCCACACGTGCTTTCTTTGTGATCTTCTTTCCGTGAACAACGGCGAAACGCTTATCAAGTTCCTTGTAACACATATAAAGGGTGGACAAGAAATTTTCGATAAATGGAAAGTAGCTGTTTTCGTTTGCTTCCCAACCGATCGAGGATTGACGGAGCGCTTCATAATAATAGGCTTTGTAGTTACTGATCTGCTCTTCAAAGGACACATATTTTCCTGCGTCGAATCCGTTTTTATAAAGAAGCAGCAGAGAGAGCAGCCGTGACATTCTGCCGTTTCCGTCCCGAAACGGGTGTATGCAAAGGAAATCCAAAATCACGCAGGGAATCAGCAAAAGCTGGTTGATATTGGCGTCGCTGCGCGCTTCCATATATGCAAGCTCTAATTGTTCCATTGCCTTTGGCGTTTCCTCGGCCGGCGTAGGACGAAAACGAACCCGTCTGCTGCCGTCAGCGTCGATTTCCAAAATCACGTTGTCATCGGTTTTGTACCTGCCGCCGTATTCATATCCGGCAAAGGACATCAGCATTTCGTGCAAGCGTAAAATATCACGCTCTCTGAAATCAATATGCTCAAAGCCCAAATGTATTTCGTTTAAGGCGTCCCTGTACCCGGCGATTTCCGCCTCGTTATGATTTAACGGGGCGCTGTTTTGATTGACAATCGCAGCGATACGCTCATCGCTTGTCACAATTCCCTCAATCGCATTTGAGCTTTTGATAGACTGCACTTTTGCAACAGCCTCTAACTCCGTAAAGATTTTTGCATATTCCTCTTTGCGTACGCCTGCCATTGTTTTGAGAGCAGATATATTCGCCGTAAGATTAACGAGATTCGCAGGCAGCAAGCCATTGCTCAAAAAAGAATAATCAAATTTTCTCATATAGCGCCGTCCTTTCTGCATATAAAAATACCATATTATATGCAGAAGATCAAGTTGGAAATAAAGTTTACTGCATATAAAAAGTTGATTTATATGCAGATACGGAAAAAGCGGCACAGGAAAATCTCTTGCCGCCGATCACAATGCTCCAATTTTTTGAGGTAGGAAAAGCAATCGGCATAGCCTCGAAAATAGATTTGCTGCCGTTCCTTACTTTCAAGCCGGAATTGTAGTCTGAAATAGTTTGCCAAGACTTCGTGTTCTTCGGCTGATAGGGCGAGCTCGCCTGTACCCTCTATAACCTTTTGGATAAAAGGGCTCTTTGCTTATTGAAGTCTTGGCCAAAAACACCGAGGCTTTCGGAGGTTTTTACTTATAATCCGTAAAAACCTTTTGCGATAAAAGGACATTGTCTGTGCAAAAACGCTCCCGTTCTATTTTATCATTCGTCAACATTCGCAGCTTTGCTTTTCGGATAATAATTTCTTACGCTTTGCCCGTCTCACGCGATGAATATGCCTCTCAAAATCTCCGCATGAGATGAGCTCCGCCAATACGAACTGCTCGAAAGTCGGCACCGTACAGGAGTAAAATCCGAGTTTTTCCGAAAATTGTTTTATAAGGCGCTTTGGCAGGACCATATATCCCACGCGCAAAGACGGCGAGATCGTTTTTGAAAAGGTGTTCAGATAAATCACGTTGTCGGCTTCAGACAGTGAAAACAACGTTTCCTCCGGTTTGCTGGAAACCGAAAATTCAGATTCAAAGTCATCCTCGATGAGGAAGCGATCCGGCTGCTGTGCCCAGTGTATGTATTCATACTTTTTGGATGCCGATGCGGTGATTCCGGTGGGAAAGCTTCTGTACGGTGAAATATGCAAAACATTTGCTTTTGTTTTTGCAAGCGCTGCATTCTCTATTCCATCAGATCCAAGCGGAAGAAATTCATACGTCACGCCCTCCGCTTTGTACACTTGTTCGATTTTTTCATAGGAAGGGGATTCCAGCGCAAAAATTTTTTCCCGGCCTAAAACCCCGACAATCAGGCCGTACAAATATTCTGCGCCGGATCCGACGACGATCTGATTGAAGTCGACATAAATTCTGCGGTTGCGAGCGAGATATTGCCGGATTGCCTCGCGAAGCTCCGAACAGCCCGGATTTGGAGACTTGTCAAGAATCCTTATGCCGTAATCGTTCATAACGCGACGCATCGTCTTGGTCAGGACGGAAAAAGGAAATTCAAATAATGAATGATGCGCGCTGTGGGGACTATGGGGCGTTTGGTAAGAAACTGGTTTTTCAAGGGAAGAGGAAAACCCGTCCGACGGACGAAAAATAATAAAGAATCCGCTGCGCTGACGCGCTTCAACATACCCTTCCTCACAAAGCAATGCATACGCGTGTTCTATTGTGATCGTGCTGACCCCTGCTTCTGCGGCCATGATTCTCTTGGATGGGAGTTTGCTCCCAAAAGCATAGACTCCTTGGACAATGGCCTTTTTTATCTGATTGTACAGTTGGATATATGCGGGGATTTTTGATTTGCTTTCAATGATGCAGTTCATCTGATTATATATAATACTCCTTTTTTGGATATTTTAATATGTTCAAAAGGATTGTACAATCCTTTTATTCACAAATCAAGGAGGAATCACTAAAATGGCAGAAAACAGATATGAATTAAATAAAAACCTGGCTCAGATGCTAAAGGGCGGCGTGATCATGGATGTAACCACCCCAGAGCAGGCGAGAATCGCAGAGTCAGCAGGCGCCTGCGCCGTTATGGCGCTTGAAAGAATCCCTGCCGACATTCGTGCGGCCGGCGGTGTTTCACGCATGAGCGATCCTAAAATGATCCGGGGAATTCAAGACGCGGTGTCGATCCCTGTTATGGCCAAATGCCGCATTGGCCATTTTGCGGAAGCACAGATTTTGCAGGCAATTGAGATTGACTATATCGATGAATCAGAGGTGCTCTCTCCGGCGGACGACAAATATCATATTGACAAAACAAAATTTGACGTACCGTTCGTCTGCGGTGCAAAGGATCTTGGCGAAGCGCTCCGCCGCATTAACGAGGGCGCCTCTATGATCCGGACGAAGGGCGAACCCGGTACGGGCGACATTGTACAGGCGGTAAGGCATATGAGGAGGATGCAGGCCGAAATCCGCCGCATCAGCGCAATGGCAGAAGATGAGCTGTTCGACATAGCCAAGCAGCTCCAGGTTCCTTACGATCTCGTACTGTATGTCCATGAACACAAAAAGCTTCCTGTGGTAAACTTCGCCGCAGGCGGCGTGGCGACGCCGGCAGACGCAGCGCTTATGATGCAGCTTGGCGCAGAAGGGGTATTTGTCGGCTCCGGCATTTTTAAGTCAGGCAATCCGGAAAAGAGGGCGGCCGCTATCGTGAAAGCGGTCACTAATTTTACAGATGCTAAAATGCTGGCGGAATTATCTGAAGATTTGGGTGAAGCGATGGTCGGCATAAATGAGCAGGAAATTGAGCTGTTGATGGCGGAAAGGGGAAAATAAACGATGCGGATCGCTGTGCTTGCACTGCAGGGAGCTTTTATAGAGCATGAGCAGATGCTGTCGCGGCTCGGAGTTCCTTCTGTTGAAATCCGTCAAAAAAAAGATCTGGAACAGTCCTTTGACGGGATGATTATTCCCGGCGGAGAAAGTACCGTGCAGGGAAAACTAATGCGGGAACTCGGGCTTTACGAACCGCTGAAAAATCGCATCACTGCAGGGCTTCCTGTGTTTGGCACCTGCGCCGGGCTATTATTGCTTGCAAAAAAAATACAAAATGATGCCCGGCTGCATTTTGCCACAATGGATATAACGGCAGTGCGAAACGCTTATGGGCGGCAGCTGGGCAGCTTTTACACAGAAGCGGATTTCGAAGGCATCGGCAAAATTCCCATGACATTTATCCGAGCGCCCTACATCCAGGAGGTGTTTGGCGATGCGCGGCCTCTGGCGGTCGTTCATGATCATATTGTTGCTGCGCGTCAGGGAGGCCAGCTTGTAACTGCGTTTCACCCGGAGCTCAGCAACGACTTATCTGTCCATCAGTTTTTTATTGATATGATTAAACAGAATTCTGAATTTTCCGCGGAGAAATGAAGCGCCGCCGCTTGGGTGCGCTGCTATCGCCCGATTTCGCCGCGTACGGGCAAAACGGAGCCGCAGGAGGCTCCGTTTTATTGTCTCCTAAACCCAAAAACAACTGGCAATACCAGTGGAAAAAATAAGTTTCAGCTACAAGCAAAACCTCCTATGATAAAATACATTGGGTTTGTCAACCACAGCAAAAACATAGTCTGCCAGATTCTTGCGTTCACTGCTGGTGGGACTAACAGCAAATGGCTTTGCCACCACTTCCCCAAAGGGACGGAGAACGGATACCATGCTTTTTCTCTTGGAAATATCGATTCCAGCCACATTGTTCATGTAAATCGCTCCTCATCTTGGATTTGTCTTTGGCGAGCAACCATTCCATCATTGCCGGTACAATCTGTTTGATGACACGGGCGCACCGATGTGGCCAACAACCTGCATAAATTGAATGCTGCGAATGAGAGGCTGGCTGACGGACTATCTTACGGACGCAACGATCCTTGGAGGCATACATGAGGCTAAGCTGCTATCATTCTAACAGCTTTGACAACAATGCGGAAAAAGACACGGCTGACTGCCGTGCCTTTTTCCGTAAACCTATTGTAATAGGAGACCTAAAAATGGCAAGAGAAAAGAAAAACGTACACAGAGTGGAAATGACGGAAGAAAAAAGAAATATAAGCCCGTCCATTGCTGGAGGAGTATGACATCCAGAGCGCCAGAGACATCCAGGAAGCGCGCAAAGATCTTCTGGGCGGGACGATCAAAGAAATGATGGCAGCAGAAATAGCCAACCATCTGGGATATCGGAAATCTGAGCGTTCAGATAGCGACGACTATCGCAACGGATACAAAAAGAAGCAATCTCAGCGGCGTTTCCAAAGACAGAATACCAGCGCTGCATAGTCCATCCGGTGCGTAATACGCTAAAGTACGTAAGCAGTTTGCTGCGGACTTAAAGACAATTTATCATGCGGCGACAGAAGAAAGCCATAGCAGCTTTAGAGCAAGTGAGCGAAAAATGGACAGAAAAACATCCTAATTCGATGAAAAGCTGGAAGCAGAACTGGGACGCGATTGCATCTATTTTCAAGTTTTCAATAGACGTCAGGAAGGTCATATACACGACAAACGCCATAGAGAGCCTGAACAATACATACCGCAAGCTCAACCGCCAGAGAAGCGTACTCCCGCGCGATACCGCATTACTGAAAGCCTTGTATTTAGCCACGTTTGAAGCTACTAAAAAATGGACTCTACCGATCCGTAACTGGGGACAGGTATACGGAGAGCTAAGTATCTTGTACGAAGAACGCTTACCCGAATAAAATAAATCAGGAGCAATGACAGGGCAGATCCGTTTGGTCGGATCTGCTTGCCATTGCCTCCCGATTCTGCTAAAAGTGTAGTAAAGAGGCCGAATGGCTAATATCGTTCCTCTTTTCAATTATTATAGAAGTCCACTTTTACAGACTTTTTCACAGGCTCGCCGATGCCACAATTCCACCATACCCAGGGTAGGATTCCTTTTCCGCATATCCCGGATGAGTTTTAGTTCTGCCTCTGTGTGCTGGTTCGAATGGTGGTGCGGCCGCCTGGACCGGCAGGCCAGAGATGCCGCCGTTCCATCCCAGCGTGCCTTCCAGAAAGGCGCTGTTTCTCTACTTTTTCCTCCCTCTTCTGCCCAATTTGTATTGTAGCACTACAATACAAATGCTAGCATGTGTTCAGAATTTTATTGAGTATAAGCGAGTCTCATGATATAATTATATATTCCATAGATGACAACGCGGGCGGTGGATATCCTCCTGCATGTAATAAAAGGTGGTGAAATTATGCTTTGCATGATATGCGACGATGAGAAAAGCGAGCTGGAAAGGATGCAAAAAATCGTTTTGGACTACGCCGGAGAGCACCCGGATCTATCCCTTGCGATCCAATGCTTTTCTAATCCGTTTGATATGCTGGACGAAATGAATAGAAGCGGCGCTCCGGATATCGCGTTGCTGGATATCTGCATGCCCGGTGTTCTTGGTACGGAGGTCGCACGGGAAATCCAGAGCAAAAGCGAAGACGCTACCGATATTATTTTCCTGACCACCAGCGCCGAGTTTGCTGTGGAGGCTTTTTCATTGCATGTAAACGATTATCTCACAAAACCCTACACGAAAGAGCGGCTGCTTGACACCCTTGACCGGGTGATTGAAAAAAGGCGGCAACGCCTGTATATCCCCGTGCCATGCGGGAATGAAATTCGTCGGATCGATCTCTACTCTGTCGCATATGCGGAAGCCAGAAATCACAGCCTGGAGATCCATCTGAAATCGGGAAGCTGCCTAAAAACACGCATGACGCTGACAGAACTCAAAGAATGGTTCCAGGGAGTCAGCAGTTTTGCAGTGGTCGGCGCTTCCTATATTGTCAATCTGCGCTGTGTGCAGAGAGTACTTCCGGCTGTATTGGAAATGGCAGGCGGAGAGACAATCCCTGTCCCAAGGCGGCTGCGCAGCGAAGTGAAACAGCAGTATTTCGATTTCTATACAAAAGAGGCGATCAGGCAATGACAGGCAGTGATATGATCCATTTGGCCGCGGCAATGGTCATTCTTGTCCTGACACATATCTTCTGCCTGGCCGCCATGACCGAGCGGAAATATTCCGCCGGGAAAACCGCGCTGATCTATGTGGTATTCGGCGTCCTTTTCATCGGCCTGACGCTGGTTGTTTTCGCGCTGTTTGGCAGCGGTTCTGCCAATACGGCGTTTATCAGCTTTACCGGTACGGCCCTGATGGCCTTCTTCATGTTTATCCTGACTTCGGCCGACGCCTTTTGTAAGAAGCTGTTTTTATTTATCAGCCATTCTATTTTGTTTTGCATATTCTTTTGCATCGCTATCCTGGTGTGCAATGCGTTGTTTCCTGAGCTGTCCGAGACGGGAACGCTGTATGCGAGAAATCTTGTGAGAACACTGTTGTATCTGCTTGCCGTGCTGGGATACCAAAAGTTTCTGCGCCCATATGTGCACATGGTGCCGGGGACAAAGAAAAGAACCTGGTATTCCATTTCCCTGGTTTCAATGCTGTTTTTAGTAGTTTTTATCGCGTTTGTCGTCTTTCTTTATGCGGGCTATGGGCACGAAAACGAAACGATTTTTCTTTTCGCAGCGGTTGTGTTGCTCTACGCTTCGGTACTATGGGTGATCTTCGGAACGATTCGGTACATGAACGATGAGAGCAAAATGGAGCTCATCGGCAAGAATGCGGAATACCTGCAAGGACAACTGGCGCTTGCAAAAGAGAACGAGCTGACCGCCAAAACCATCCGCCACGATTTTCGGCACCATAACCAAAATATTGCGGCGCTGCTCCAAAAAGGCGATATCAAGGAAGCCCTGCGCTATATAGAGCAGTATGATGAAAGCCTGGACGCGGCGAAGCCGAAGGAATTCTGCCCGCATGCCACGGTCAACGCCATTCTGAGCAGCTTTTCTATCAGAGCGCAAAAAGAGAATATCTCGGTTTCGATATCTGCCGATACGCCGGAAGAGTCGCCCATTGCCGACATGGATTTTGTCGCAATTCTTTCCAATCTTCTGGAAAACGCTTTAAACGGCTGTAAGGAATGCGGCTCTCAGGGAGAGATCAGGGTGGATCTCCGCTCGGTTGCGGACAAGGTCGTAATCGTATGCGGCAACCCCTGTAGGCCCGGCCTGACGATTGAAAACGGGATGCTCCGGAAAAGAGGCACCGGGATTGACAGCGTTGTTCTTGCTGTCAGAAAATATAGCGGGGACATTCGCTATGAACTGGAAGACGGATATTTAACCGTTTGCGTTATCCTCAATGCTTGACCAATTACGTCGCAAAAACGACCAATCACGACAAAGCCATCCGCAAGGGTGGCTTTTTGTTATACTGAAACTTGAGAAAATTTTTATAATTTCGGAAGGGGGATATCCCCCTTTCCTTGGGATTACATCCCAAGGAAATATCTTTATCAGAATGGATGCTGTATTTCTGCTCGGAGGTAAGAACGATGCGGCTATTTAGAAGAAAGATCACATTTGACCAGGCAGTCAGGTTCAATTATGAGCTGGACTGTAATGAAAAGCTGAAGACGGCGCTGAAAAATCTTTCCCTCAGCCAAAGCGAGATGGGAAAAAAGAAATATCTCTCCGAGCTGCTGCGCCTGTTCCGGGAAGAAGGGCTTGACTTGTCGCTCAAGGAGCTGGACATGCTGCTTCTGCTGCGCCAGAAGACCGGCCAGCTGCTGGAAGAAAACAGGTATGATATAAACATTCAGCCCGGGATGAGGGTACGTCTGTGAGGTGAGGAAGTGTGAAAATCAATCAGAGCTTAACCGCTTTCTTTCGGCGATGGAGATGGACGCTTTGTTCTGTCGCCGTGCTGTTCTTGTCGGTGGTACTGCTCTTTCTTTTTCCAAGAAAGGAGTATTTGGCGGTTTCGACTGCCTTTGCCATCCTTTTCTGGCTATCGATTGCGGCAACTATCGTATGCATGGCGCTTGCTGTGCGAAACAGAAGAAAACCGCCGCGCGGCAAACCGGCCAGACAGAATAAAACGATTTGATTCCGGAAAGGAGATTTTTATATGGACACAAGAAAACAGCCAAGCCGTTTGCTGGCGACAGTGCTCAGCTTATGTATGCTGTTTACCATGCTGCCGGTAGGCAGTATGACGGCGCAGGCGGCGGGAGATGTGGAAGTCATATCCGAAAACACCGCATGGGATGTCCGGACCATATCGAATGACGTCCAAATCGCAAGCGGCGTGACGGTGACGGTAAACGGGGCTATAACCATAGACGGCACTGTCACCATCACCGGAGGCGGAACGATCGTCCGCGGGAGCGGAAACGCATATTTCGACATAAACAGCGGCAACAGCCTCACGCTGGACGGTGTCACCGTGGACGGGGACAGCATCTCATCGAGCAACAGCATGTTTGATGTTAGCGGCGGAACGCTGAATATAAAAGACAGCATCGTGCAAAACTGCGTGAAAAGCGATACCCGTGGCGGCGCGGTCAACATGGACGGCGGGACGCTCACCATTGAAAACACGACCATAAAAGACTGTTCGGCAACGGGCTACGGCGGCGCGATTTATCTGCGTAATGGCGCAGATGCGACCATTAAAAGCGGTACCTTCTCCGGGAACAGGACGACAAACTCCAGTTACGGCGGCGGCTTTATCTATAACAGAAGCACGCTTACCATTGAGGGCGGAACCTTCCAGAACAATTCTTCCGCCGGCAGAGGCGGGGCGATCTATAACGCCGGAACGAGTGGCACCGCGGCTTATATCCGCGGCGGCATTTTTGAGGGCAATACCAGCAGCTACAGTGGTTATGAAGGGAGCGGCGCGGTTTATTACTCGTCCGAAAATACGGCGGATACCATTATATATATATCCGGCAGCGTCCGGTTTGGCGACGGCACGGCAAGCGACGGGACGGACGGCGTCTATCTCGACACAAGCGGCAACGCTCTCCGCAAAATGCAGATCAGCTCGGCTCTTCGGTATCCGGTCCATATCTATGTGGCGTGCTCGGAAGGCCGCGCCATCGCACAGGGCGTGGAGGACTATCAGCTTACCGCGGCGGACATGACGCGGCTCCAGTTTCACGATATCGGTTCCTCCGGCACGGATTGGTACGCATGGCTTGACAGTGAAAATAACGAGGTTGACGTTTCCGCAACGGAGCCAATCTACGTCGTCTACGACTCAAACGGCGCCACAGGATCGGTGACGGATAATACGATCTATTCCGCAGATAATAATACGGTCACCGTGAAGTCCAACGATGGGCTTACTTACGAGGGGCATACCTTCACGGGCTGGAATACCAAAGCGGACGGCACCGGCACAACGTATCAGCCGGGTAACACGTTTAATATAACGGAAACGACCACCCTCTACGCGCAGTGGGAGACTGTCGCGAGCGAGGCCTATGACGTTTGGGTCGGCGGCGTACAGGTGACAGAGCAAAACGCCTCTGACGTGCTTGGAAACGCAGATGGAGACGGCGCGACGGTGACCTATGATGCCGAAAACAAGACCCTGACGCTGAACGGCGCGAACATCACGGCTGTCAGCAGCGTCCCCGACAGGGGAAATGCCGCCATCGTCTCGTACGACGAGCTGAAGATCGTCCTTGCCGAGGGGAGAGAAAATAAAATCACGCTCACCGGTTCTGGTATTCTTACCGGCGTGATTGCGATAGGTGAAAGTGGACGGGACACCGACGTCAAGAATGTTACTGTTTCCGGAAACGGCAGTCTTGATATCGATATTACCACCAGCAATGCCGCTGCATTCGGCATAATGGGCAGCGCCGTCACGACAGACAGCGGCGCGGACGTAAGTGTGACTGTAAACGGCACAAGTACGGAACAGAGTGTCGCCTATATTGGCATTATGGGCTACTTGTCCGTTGCAATTGAAGAAGGATCGGTCGTGACAGCCACAGTCAGCGACGATGCGATAGGAAATATCGCCGTAATGAGCGCAGGTGCGGTCACGATAGAAAACGCCGACGTTACGGCGAGCGGTTACGCCGGAATTATGAGTATGGGCGGCGTCTCCATTACCGGCGAAAGTACCGTGAAAGCGACGGGTACATACGCCATAGCGACAGCGCAGACAGGAAATATCACATGGAGCGACACCCTGACCGCCGAGGGCAGAGAAAATGCGGAGACGGGCGAGCTATTGGCGGTAGAGATAGGCGTCGCCACTGCCGACGGTACCGATAATGCCTACAATACCTTCGTCCTGTCGTCGGATGCAGAAACCATCGCGAAGTATGTCGAGATCGTGCCCAACCTCCACCGCCACAACATATGCGGCGAAGCGGATTGTACCCATGACGGCCACACAGCCGTCAACTATACCGCGCTTGAAGGCGATGTAAACGGCCGAACTCTGACGGGCGGCAATTATTACCTGACGGATGACATTACAGACGTCAATACAACCAGCATTCAGATCACCGGGACGGTCAACCTCTGCCTGAATGGGCACACGATCTCCGGCAGCGCGGAAAATGGCATTATCCGCGTCGGCGAGGGCGGCATGCTCAACATCTGCGATTGTGCAGGAAACGGAAAAGTTACGGAAACAGGCGCAACTGGGCATAACCCTATTTTCCTCCACAGCGGCGGGGTGCTGAATCTCTACGGCGGTACCATTGAGTCGCGTATCACCGCCGTTGTTATAGACGAAGACCCGTCTTCCGGCGGCAACAATTCGACGGGTGGTACGGTAAATGTCTACGGCGGCACAGTGTTAAGCACCGGCAACAGCTATCAGGCGATCAAGGTCAACGCCGACATGACCAATGCCGCTGTCAACATTTTCGGCGGTGAAGTCGCTTCGTCAAACCGGGGGATTTCGGCGGAAAGCGGCGAGATCAACATCTCCGGCGGCAAGATAAGCGGCAATGTTGTAACTGCTGATAATGTGACTATGACCGCCGGTACGATAAACGGACAGCTTACAATCGATAGCAGCCCTAGCGAAAAGAAGAGTGTCAGAATATCCGGAGACGCAAAGATCGAAACGACCAGCGGCAATGCGATCTATTCACAAGCGAATATAGACCTTGAGATTAGCGGCGGCACGATCATCGCGCAAAATGGCTATGCGGTGTCTGTAACAAGGAGCCTCTCCAGAATCTATCTTTCCGGCAGCCCCATTATCTCAGGCAGCAGCGCTGACCTTAGGATTTTGCCGACAAGCAGTGCGGACAACGCCGTTCTGGTGCTCCATGCAAAGAATGACGAGACCAGCGTATACGAGGGCGGCGCTCTTTCGATAGGCTCACATGGAACATATAACGAGGACTATTATGTCGCGCAGGGCGTGACCAGCGCCGAAACGGCAAATAACTTCTCTCTTGTAGGTCTTTCCGGTTATTATCTGGCATACGATGAGACGAGCAAAGCCATCCAGATCAAAGAGAGCACCTACACGGTCACGCTGCCAAGCGGCCAGAACGGCTATACCGTGACGGCGGCAAATGGCAGCACAAGTCCGGTGGAGAACGGCGGCAGCTACAGCTTCACCGTGACAATATCGGACAAGTATTATAAGACGGACAGCTTCGCGGTGAAAGCAAACGATTCAACCCTTACGCCGGATACAAACGGCGTGTATACCATAGAAAACATCACCGAGGCCCAGACCGTGACGGTCGAGGGCGTGGCGCTGGACGAAACAGCGCCGACGGCGCAAATCCAGGTTGGCGAGAACAGGTGGAACACCTTCCTCAATAGCATCACCTTCGGTCTGTTCTTTAAGAACATTCAGACGGTGACAATATCGGCGACCGACCATGATTCCGGTGTTGAAAAAACGGAATATTTCGTATCGGAAACAATTTATCAATCGACCGAGGCACTGGAGGAAGCGGCGGACGGGCGGTGGGTTTCCTATGAAAAAGCCTTTAATATAACGCCCAAAAGCAAAAACATCATCTACGCAAAAGTTACCGATAACGTGGGCAATGTGGGCTATGTGAGCTCGGACGGAATTGTCCTCTATACTGACGCGACGCAGGATACGCAGTCCATCTCCTTTACAAAAACAAGCACAGCGGACGTCAACGCGAGTGTCAACCTCAACGGCAACACCATCAGCGGAATTTACTGCGGCGAAGAAGCGCTCACATATGGGGAGTACTATACGGTAAACAGCAATACCATCACCTTTAAGGCAAGCTGGCTTGATACTCTCTCAGCAGGAGACCATACGCTGACGATTCATTACAATCCGATGGGTGAGGAATTTGTTAACGGTGGTGGAAACGTCGCACCCGCGACAACCACCATCAGTCTGAGCGTGCAGAAAGCGACAGGCAGCGTGGAAATTACAAATGACATCTCCAAGGTATATGATGGTCAGCCCGTGTCTGCTGTTACATATCAAGCGTCATCGACCGGAAAGGTGACGGTGGAATACAAAGTGCGCGGCACCTACACCCCCACAAAACCGTCGGCTGTAGGCGAATATACGGTGCGTGTGACGGTAGCGGCGGACAATGATTACAACGAAGCGAGCGCCACGGCGGATTTTGAAATCACCTATCTGACAACACCGTCTGACCCGTTCCAACTTTCCGGCACAGAGGGTACAGGCGGCTGGTATACGAGCAATGTGACAATCACACCGCCGGAGGGTTATACCATTTCGAACACTTTGAACGGCGAATATTCTAATGCCCTTACGGTCAGCGCAAGCGCGGAGAATGTCACAATATACCTGAAAAATGAGCAGAGACAGATGACCAACGCCGTATTGGTCGGCGAGATCAAGATCGACAAGGACGATCCCACGATCACCGCGACCGGCAATACGACGGATTATCTGACAGACGATACGGCGAAAATCACAGCCTTAGATTCTACCTCAGGTGTCGCAAAGGTGGAAGTGAAGAAGGATAACGGTGAATTTGCCGATATTACCCTTTCCTATGATAAGGGCTATTTCATCACCGAAAACGGAACCTATACCTTCCGCGTAACCGACAACGCGGGCCGGACAAAGGAAAAGGTCCTTGAATATAACCGCATCGACAGACAGACGCCGGAAGCGGCGATCACCGCCACAGCCGGTGGAGAATCTTATACGGACGGCGCATGGACAAATGAGGATATCACCCTTTCTGTATCCAATGGGAATGAGGAAAATCTAGGCACTACGACTTATCAGTACCGCGTGGACAAAGGCGAGTGGCAGGATTATACCGCACCTATCTTCATCAGCACCGACACGGACGCTGACGGCATCCTCTACGAGTTCAAGGCGAAAAGTGCAAGCGGTGTGGAAAGCGAATCAGTATCCATCACCGTCAAGCGGGATACCATTGCGCCGGACGGCGATATCACGATAAAGGAGAGCAGTATTCGCCAGTTCTTCAACTCCATTACCTTTGGATTATTCTTCAATGAGGATGTGAATGTCGTCATCACAGGCACGGATGGCCTCAGCGGTGTAGCGTCTGTCCAGTACTACCGCAGCGAGGAAATCCTGCGCGAAGAACAGGTTGAGGCTCTCACGGGAGGGGACTGGACGGAGTACACCGGCACAATCAGCGTGACGGCTGTGGACGCGGAGAAATTCGTGTACTATGTTAAAGTAACCGATAACGCAGGCAATACTACCTATTTTGCCTCCGACGGAGCAACATTTGACCTGACCTCTCCGTCTGTAACGGGTGTCGTAAGCGGCTTTACCTATTACACCACGCAGAAGGTCACGGTAACGGACACAAATCTCGATGTGGTCATGCTCAATAACGAACGGATCACTCTTGAAAACGGCGCTATGACGCTGCCCGGCAACACAGAGGCGACATATACCATCACTGCCACAGACAAGGCGGGCAATACTACGACTGTGACAGTCACAATGAAGTCCATTGCAAGCCTTGCGGAGGATATCCAAGGGCTGACAACATCCAATGTGGCGTCGGCCGATGAGGAAACGGTCAATGCGGTCAAAACCGATACGAACGCCGTGGACACTGAAAACGCAACCGAGGAAGAAAAGACTGCTTTGCAGGAGATTTTGGACAACTGTGAGGATCTGCTCGAAAAGATTGACGAGATCGAGCAGGAAATCAGCGGTGTGACAGACAGCATCGGCAGCTTCGATCCCGACAGCGTGAAATCGTCGGATAAGGAAGCCATTGAGGAGTTTATAGAGCACATCGAAGAGTTGCTGGGCGGCG
>ENA-UOIY01000908-UOIY01000908.1-human-gut-metagenome-genome-assembly--contig:-P114-NODE-908-length-39054-cov-82.020206_pt1 | contig 39054 bp, 35 predicted proteins | sample MGYA00242335_ERZ723882 | MGnify/ENA metagenome assembly ERZ723882
GTCACATCCACCTTGCAGACGCTGATGCTGCCCTTCTCCTCCACGGCTTTGATTTTAATATACGCCTTCACGGGGTCGCGCCCCACGCCGGTATAACCGGCCATCGCCTGATACCGTCCCGTCCGGTCGTACCAGCAGATCACCGCTCGATCCGGATCGATCTCATAGGCACTGCCGGTGGCCGAGTAGGTTTTCTCGGTGTCGAGATTCTTGGCCGCCGCTGCCGTGGCCGTGATGGTCAGAGCGTTGCCCTTCCGCGAGAAAGTAATGCCGCTCCCGCTGTTGGCGGCGAAATTGTAGTCACTCAGTACTTCATTGTCATCCGTGACCGTAGCTGTATAGCTGCCCGCCGCGTTCCTCTTCAGCTCGATGGTGTCGCACCAGCGCGGTGCGTACTCTGCAAAGCTGGGGATCATCGTGGCGTTCTGCATCGCCGCCGCGATCTCGTCATACCACAGCTCGAAGGTCGGGTAGCGGCTCGTGTCTACGCAGCCATAGAACGGGCTGTATCCCCAATCGTCGTAGGTATAAGCGTTGCGGTATTCGCAGATCAGCTCCCAGATGATGGCCTGCGTGGCCGCCCACTTTTCCGCGTTGATGATGGCACTACTGTTCCGGTCGCCGGATGCAGCACCGTAGTCGGCGCTGGGATAGCCCAGGGACATCGCCAGTGCGATACCGCTCTGCACAGAGGCGGGCAGGTTATACCAGCTGGCACTGGATCCCTCCTTGTAGGTGCCGCTGTCATCGGAATGAACACCCGGCTCGATACAGTAGGCCACCGCGCCATCCGCATATTTCATGTGGTAGAGGGCGCTGCCGCTGCCGAGGCTGCTGGTAGCCGAGATGGTCAGATTTGTAATGGACGGCGTTGTGCTTTGGCTATAATCATACTGACGAAATGTGATCTCGTCAGAATAGACGTAGACCCTGTACTTGACCGTCACGCTGGCAGCATAGGCGGTCACCGCCAGTGCTGCGAGCATGGCCAGTGTCAACACAAGGCCCAGCAACATTTTTTTGTGTTTCATGGCTCCTCCTATTCGGATATAAGATGACCCCCTCCATGTTGGAGGGGGTCTTGTATGAAGTTACCGCTTAGCCATCGTACAGGACATAGATCAGCAGGCTTGTGCCGTCCTCTACGATGCAGACGTTGCAATGGAAGCCCGCGTCCGCGATGCTATCCATGCCCGCCTGCATCATGAGCTGCCGGAAGGTGTAGTCCACCATGTCCCGCGCCTTGGCCTCCAGCGCTTCCTGCGAGGCATCTGCCGCAACACTGGCAGGGAAGCGGTAGGCGCTGTTGTCCATCGTCAGACTGCCGTCTGTGATGACGCCATACTGCGTTACCGCGTAGGCATTGGCGGCGCTAACAGCCGCCCAGCGGTCTGCCGGTTCGGGTTTCGGCTCCGGTGCAGGGACAGGTTCGGGCGTAGGCGCAGGTTCTTCCTCCTGTTTCTCTGCCGGCTTCTGTGTAGGTGCCGGTGTGGGTGCGGGAGCAGGTTTATCCTCCGGTGCAGGCGCGGGCATCACCGGTTCTTCCGGTGCAGTGGGCGGTGGTGTTACCTCCATCTTACCGGAGGGTGTCTTCGCACTATCGGCAAGTTTCGGAGTATCCTCGCCGCCTGCGGGCTCGGTCTCCTCGACAGTCTCCACGGTAGACGAGTTCTCAGCACCCCCCTGCGCCCCGTCACCTGCCGGTGCGATAACCTGCGCCGCGCTTTGCGGTGGGGGTGTTGTCAGTGTGGAGATATCCTTTGTCTGCCCGCAGGCCGTGAGCAGCAGAACGCCCTCCAGCGCGAGCAGTGCTAATCGTCTCTTTATCATTTTCTGCACTCCCTTCTTTTCCTGTTGTTTTTATTTTAATCATGCTTATCCCCGGAAATCAATAGGCCCACAGACTTTATTTTGGGCGGCATAAGCATTTAAAATAAAGTCTTGACAAGCCTTTTGACACTACCACTTGGAGAGAATCTTTCCGTACATCTGACGCTTGTTGCTGTCAAACCGCTTGACCGTCAGGATCACGGTGTCACCGATCTCAAAGTCGCTGTCCTCATACTGATAAGCATAGGAGCACATGCAGACAGTGCCATCCGGCAGGTTGCAGAAGACACCGCCGGCATACTTGCCGGAGATCACAGCCTGCCGCCGGCTGTTGACAGGGTGACGCCGCTCGGCCCCTTCAAAGGGATCGGACAGTGCCGCCTTCACGGAAACCCGGAGCCGATCCTCATCGGCATCATAGTCCGTCACAACGCAGTCCAGTTCCTGCCCGGGACGGTAGACAGCGCGCAGGTCTGACACGGACATATAGCAGAGATCCTTCTGCGTCAACCGAATGTCATGACCATAGCACTCCACTGTACAGCGGACGGGGCCAACATCAATGACACGGCATTTCAGCCGGGTACCGAGCGCATTCAGTTCTGCCCGATGGGCAAAGTAGGAACGGCGTGCTTTCATGGCCGACTTACGGGAAGCCAGTGCAAAGCCGTTTTCCCTGTCCACCTTGATGATGTTGAAGGACAGCGTCGCGCCCATGATATGATTCAGGGACATTCCGGGCCGCCCCTCTCCTGACCACATTTCCGTTTCGGGGATCAGAATACGCACACGGTAAGGGACGACGATGGCGCAGGACAGTTCCCGCTTTCGCACCTCGCCGCTCCTGCGGCTGCGTACATTCAGCGAGAACATATCCACACCGATCACCGTACCGCTGAGAGGGCTGCCGCCGCGATAGGACGCGTAGATGGCGTTCCATTCCCGACGTTCCTCCTCAGATAGATTGCGATCCAGCTTATGGAAATCCAGATGGAAGAACTTCTCGCGGTCACTCATCTCCGGCCTCGGTGCAGATGCTTCCCGTTCCTCTGCGGGATGAGCTTCAGCTATGGGCGGCGAGGCGTCTTCTTCCACAACAGCTTCTTCGCCCTCTGATGTGGTTTCCGGATCGGGCGGAGAGCCTTTCTGTGTGGTGGGATCCTCCGCAAAGTCTACGGTCATATCCGCATCATCATAGGACGGTTCTTCTGCATCTTCAGATGCTTCCGTTGAAGCCACCTCGGTTTCGGCATCAGTTTCTGATGGCATAGATGGAATCTCCAAGCCCTCTCCGGGAGGAGTACTCCCAGTCAGGCTGTCAGCGGGCGGCTGCTCCACGGGGTCGGGTGTCGTTTCTACTGTGGATTCCGTGACCTCCACAGGGGGATCAGACATTGGTTCGGTCGGGATGGCTTTCTTTCTTGGCATTTGATGACCTCCTTTACAACGTTGTGTTTTTATTCGCAAAGAAACGGTGTGTACCGTCCTTTTGCTTCTGTGCAATGATTTGGCGATCCGGCAGTTCCTTGCCTTGCAGGGCAAGGGCGTGTTCCGGAAGCCAGATGAGCCGCTCTTTTTCTCCAATCTCTATACGACGAAAAGAGGGGTCGCGTTCTGCGGTCAAAGCCGCCACATAGTAGGCGGTCAGCTCATCACCGAAGAGAAAACAGAGCAGAGCGGGCAGACTGGTGGGGATAGAGAATTGAAGCGGACACCCGCCTGTGATCTCCAGCATCACGTCGATGCTCTTCAAAAGCAGCGGATTTGCCGTTTTTGTGATGAGCCGTATCACATCATCCTCCACACAGACAGCGTGAGAGATCCCGCTGAGCTGGCGCAGCATGGGCGTCAGATGCTCCGGGCGCATGGTCATTACTCGCTCCCGGTACTTGCCATACAGCAGCGCGAGAAGCTGGTCGCGCCGGATACAGCCGACCTTGCCTAAGATCTCCATGATGCACTTTTGCTGGTTGGTCAAAAGCATAATGATCGTATCTCCTTGTTGCATGAATGAGGGCAACTGAGTGTGCATATACTGGGTAGAACTGGAGAACAAAACCCAGTCACACAGTTCTAACTTTTTGTTGACAAATGGTGTGGTAATGAGGTAAAATAACTCCAGTGAATAGGTCACAGAAGCTCGCGGGGCCTGTGATCGGGGGAGTCCCTGCGGGGACTCCCTTTTCTATTAGTGAGGTGTTCCACCACTATGCCTAAGCCGTTTTTTACATATGAACAGCAGATTAAAAAGCTTCGAGCAAAGAATATGGAGATTAGGGATGAAGCATTTGCAACAGAGTGTTTACATCGGTATGGCTATTTCGCTTTGATCTCTGGATATAAAGATCTTCTCAAAAATCCTACAACGAAAAATTATTATGATGGGACAACCTTTGAGGACATTGTGTCAGTCTATCGCTTTGATGAGGCTCTGCGTGAGTTGACATTGAGATATCTTCTTCATATCGAGCGACATGTCCGGTCAACACTTTCTTATGCTTTTTGTGAAGCCTTTGGAGACTCGCAGGCTGCATATCTCACAGATGCAAACTTTGATATTTCAACCACCAACAAACAACGGGAGGTACAAAAGCTTATAAAAAAGCATTTAGACAAGCTAGTATCAAAGCCTACCGACTACCCATACATTGAGCATCATAAGCGCAAGTATAGCAATGTCCCGTTGTGGTGTTTGGTCAATGCATTGACATTTGGCACAGTTTCAAAGTTCTATGAGTTTTCCAAGACCCAGATTCAGTCTGCGGTTAGTAGAGAGTATGATGGTATCAATGAGACACAGCTTAAGCAGTTTCTTGAAGTCCTTACGGATTTCCGGAATGTTTGTGCCCATAATGAAAGATTATTTACCCATAGATGCTCAAGACACGACATTCCGAACTTGCCGCTCCATCGTAAATTGAGTATCCCGCAAAAAGGTACAGACTATATTTGCGGAAAACGAGATTACTTCTCGGTTGTATTATCCTTTAGGTATTTGCTGCCCAATACAGAATTTCTTGAATTTAAAGGCCGACTTACGGTTCTAATGGACAAGTTAGTGTCTGGTAATCAACCAATTACAATGGAACAATTATTTGAGATGATGGGATTCCCTCAAAACTGGAAAAAGGTTACCTCGTATAAAAAGCACTAGACAAACAGGCATTATCGTTGCGGTAATGCCTGTTTGCGTTTTCCTATGGCCCGCCAAGGCTGTTTAGATAGGGATCGACGACCAGATCGCTTTCACCCTCCGTGATACAGTTGAACAGGACAGCCATGGTGTATTGGATCGAGTTGCGGATATTGCGCTCCTGATTGGCCCGCAGCCGCTGCTCCGTATCGCGCAGCGTTAAGTTGTCCAGATCGTGGAGCCTGTGACGCACCCTGCTTTGCGGCAATGTGGCGTTGCCTACCCGAAAGCTATCCGAATAAAAAAGCCGCTCGATGGCCGTTTCAAAAATGCGGGCCATCTCCGGCTCAAAAGAGGAGAGCTCACAGGCATCCAGAATGCCGGTAAGCTCTTCTTCGTCCGGTCCCTCCGTGACGGATGGACTGACTTCAATATAACTCTCATCGTTCTTCCTCTTATCAGTATAACTTGGCCGCAGATTTTGCGGTTCTGCAGGCGCAGCATCTGCGGTTCTTGAACTGCTGTTTTCGCCGTTCTTGAACCGCCTATCCTGCGGTTCTGGAGGATCAAGAGCCGCAATATCCGTGGTTCTTGCGCCGCACTCCTCCGGCGCCATAAATGGCGCACACTGGTAATCCGGATCATCCATAGGCTGCACGCAGGCGAGATAGATCTGGTTGGCGTCGCCGCGTCCGCAGCGTTTTTCCCAAATCAGGTGAAGCTCCGCCAGCTTACGGAAGGCGGCGGACACCCTCTGCTCACAGATGCGCAGCTCCCGTGCCAACGCTTTGCGGGGAAAGATTACAAAGACCTCGCCATTGTCATTGACCCAGCCGTTCCTGCGGGAGAGCTGAAAGCGGTTCAGAAGGAAGGTGTAGGCCACCTTGGCATCAAGGCTCATTTCCGCGTATCGTGGGTCGGAAAATAACCACCGCGGCATTTGCAGATGGTGGACGCTCTGTATATCCGTTTGCTTCATAAGCGCAAACGCAGGGCGCTGGTTCAGTTTTGCGGCTTTCATACCGGCCCCTCCTCATATCATTTTGTTATTCTGCCTGTTTTCGTGGCGCAGGCGTCAACTCCACCATGCCGAGATCGTCGCCATCCACCTCATAGGTAAAATCATCGTCCTCTGCTGCGGAAATCGGCGGCTCTGCCTGTGGGGCAGGTGTCCGTTCTTCGGCAGGAGACTTTTCTTCCTTCCGAGGCGCGGTGGTCGGTGTCTCCTGCGCTTTTTGCTTCCATGCGGGGATATAGTCCACCACGCGGCAGGTCGTAAGTCCGGCGAAGTCCGGTAATTCTTCCGGCGTCAGCTTATACAGCAGCGCGGGCCGGTGGCCCTGAAACAGCGCCAGACACTTTTGCTGATCTAAGCGCAGCACCTCATCCGGCTGCATCAAGTCCCGCTGGATATTACTGCGGGTTTTGGAATAGGGCCGGGTGCTGTTATAGATGGGTGAGAACAGCGGTTGCATGGGCATCTGGTTATTGGTAACAGCAACGGTGACCTTGCCGCACTTTTCCGAGATGTACTTGGCAGAGGTCAGATCGTTGCAGCCCATGTAGATGGTCTGGTTAAAGGTGTTGAGCTGATTTTCCCATTCCTTGCCGGGGTATCGCTGCTGCCACTGGCTGAGGCTCTGCACCACCACCTGACACGCGATATTGAAGCCGCGCACACTGTTCAGCGCGTCGGCAATGCCTTCCATGTAGCCGATGTTGCAGTATTCGTCCAAGCAGAAGTTTACCAGTACCGGCAGCCGCCCGCCCTTGCAGTGGAGCCGTGCGTAGTTGGAAAGCTGCGGCATGGCCAGTGAAAAGAACAGTGAACTGAGAAAACGGTAGGCACTGTCCTGCGCGGAAATGATGATGAAGTATGCACAGGGCCGCTGTCCCGGCAGCACGAGGTCTACATCGTGGTTGCGGGTGATCGTGTCCACCAGCTTGTTCTGGAAGATGGCAAGCCGGTTGCCAAGGCCGGTGATGATATTACCCCATAGATTTTCGCGGGCCTTCAGGAACAGCCCGTGGTGGCCTTTGGCGGGGTGGTCAGGCGGCAGCGACGCCAGTGTGCGGTTCAGCTCATTGACGCTCATGGTGGCAAGGATCTGATACACGTCACCCAAACCCCGCTGCTCGATGGGCAGCAGATCACCTTTTTCATCCCGCAGATTGCAGACGTAGTGGATCAGGGCCATCAGGAGATTCAGCTCCGCACGGCTCCAGAAGTCGTCAGCCTCTTTGGGGCTGGAGGTATTCTGGATAATGGTGTTGGCCACCGTCTGTACCAGATCTGTTTCTGTGTCCAGTCCATAGAGACAGTTCCAGCCATCTGAGTGTGCCATGTCCAGAAAGTTGACCGCTTTGACGTAATGGCCGTTTTCACGGAAGTAGGGGGAAAGCTGCTCGAACAGTTCACCCTTTGGATCGACGCAGAATACGGACTCCTTTCGCTGAGCGCAGCCCATCAGAAAAGGCAGGATCAGGCCGCGGGTCTTCCAGCTGCCCGGTGCGCCGATGCAGAGAAGGTTGTTGTTCTCGCCGGGTACCATGCGATGAGCCACATAGGCGGCGTATTTGTCCGGGTCCTCTGGCCGCTCCTTGATCTTGCCCAGCAGCATCCCGGAGACGCTTTGTATGGGACCGATCTCCAGAAAGGCTTCCATCTCCCGCTTGGTGAGAAAGCCGGAGGAACCGTGCGTCCCGTCCGGAAGAATATCAAAGCCCCGTGGATCCCGCGTATACTTATAGCCGGAAAACCAAAGGTAGCCGCGTTTGGTCACAAGGCAGAACATCAGCGCAAAGAACGCGGTGGCTTTCAGTCCAAAGCCGGAGAATATCGCCAGCCAGTTGCGGATCGGATCGAATATCCAGATGGCGGTCACGTCCTGCCCCGTGTTATGAAAGACGGCGTCAATGCCGAGACGCATGGAGTTCAGGAGCATTCCGTAAAAATACCAGCACACCAGCCCGACGGGGATGTAGAGGGGCAGCTTTTTCTTGTGCCGCTGGAACCATACGCCCCAGCGGGCTTCAACGGTATCCTCCAGCTTTTCCAGCAGCTTTGATAAGCGGGGCATGGATCATCTCTCCTTTTTCTATGACATAGGGGGTGTCCGGTGGACGGTAGGGCTTCGGCGTTTTACCCAACAGCTGCGTGATGGCATCCTCGGTCAAGGTAAAGACCCGCGCTTTTCCGGTGTCTTGATAGCGCGGACCCCATACTTCTGCTACCTGCTGCGGCAGAGCGGCCAATACGAGCTGCGAATAGCCCTGCTCCCGTGCCAGCGTATAGGCGGCGTCCACACGGCGCAGCTCCATGTCCGCCGCCAGCACGAAGGGCTGGTCCTGAAACAGCGCGTCCCAGCAGGGACGATCAGGCGGTGGAGGGCGGAAATGGCCTTTCAGCGCCAAGCGCGTCAGTCTCTGTTGATAATCTGGCTGAGCCATGATTTGAAGCTGTGTCACGCCGGTATCGTTGCAGGCCAGAAGATAAACCGGCTGCTGAAACCAGCGGGCAGCGGCGCCGTAGGTCATGAGCTTGCTCTCGTCCTCTGCCATAGGCTTGTCCAGTTCGGTAAGCATATCTGAATAGCTTTCGCCGCAAAAAAGGAAGCTGCGTGTTCCGGGCAATTTTGCTGTATTGTTCTGAAAGGCAGACAGCTCATCTATGGGGCAAAGGCAGCCGATGTCCGGACAGACATAGTGCGCGGCACAGAGCAGATCGCCCATGTGGAGCAGCGCCGCCGTGCGGGTGCTGCCCCATGGATTACGCCCCCGGCCGCGGCCGGCAGAGGTGAGAAACAAGGCGTTTCCCTCCGCCAGCTCATCCGGCTGTGTGGCATAGACGTTGATACCGGACTGATAGGCTGTCAGCAGCAGAGAAGCAAGCCGCAGCCGCCGCACAACGGCATCCGCATGGTACGTTCTCGGCGTATCCGGCAGCCATATGGTTTCCGCCAGCAACCGACGTCCCTCTGCGGTAAGGATCAGGGCCTCGCTTTTGCTGTGGTATTTGATGAGCTTCATCGTCAGCAGATTCGATAGCTCTGTCTCGCTGACGACCCGCAGCAGCTGGGCGGGTCGGATATACTGGCACCATCCCAGCAGCCGCAGCGCCTCGATCTCACGCACACAAAAAACCATTCGCACCCTCGTTCCTGTGAACGCCGAAAGCACCCTTACACCGTGCCGGTGTAAGGTCACTTTCGGCGCCTTTCTCGCATCAAATCTGTTGGCTCCCCGTAGAAGGCAGTTTTTCCACCGCTGCGGGCAGGAACAAGGGCACGGAAAAGTTTGCCGGCAAAAGGGCTTGCGGGGCGTATATACCCAACAGATTTTGCTTTCTGAGGAAGCGCGGGATTTTGCTCCGGTTTGGCAGAAAACCTGTTGGGTGTTTCTGTCTCAATAGAGCCCGGTAACACTGTAATCTCCCGCCCGTGCAGAGAAGAAATCCGGCACGTCCTTCATGTCCAGTACGGTGATATGACACACATTCTGGCAGCTCCGTGTGGAGAGCAGTGCCACCGACAGCGTATACTGGTCATCGTCGGGGATCACCCTGCCCTTGATGGCGTTGCTGACCGCTTTCCAGCCCTTGTTGTCCTGGTCGAAGATATGCCGGCCATCCACATCGCTGTATTCCTCGATCACCAGCAGTGCGCTATTGAAATGAGGAAGCTGTCCACCGCAGGCTTCATAGGCGTCCAGCAGCTCCACCAAGGTTTCTGTCAGCCATGTGGGCGGCTGGAACCGGCAGTGGGGCAGCAGAGTGTTGATACGGATATGAAGCCAGTCGATGCCGATACGTTCCACGCTGCCCACAACCTCCAGCGGACGGAGGGCGCGGCCCCGTTTATACCCGCCTGTGCCGGGACTCTGCTGTTCGCAGAGACGGCGGAGCTGCAAGGCGGTATCTTCAAAGCTGCCACATAACGCCTCCAACATTTTCTGAAAGGTGTCAGGCGGCAGGTTGTCTGCTTGGATCAGCAGCTTGCGGGCGTCTATGGCGGCGTCTTCCGTCAGGCGCTGGATCTCCCGTAAATCAGTTTGTTTGCTCATTTGCTTCCTTTCTTCCGGGCCTGCCGGTCGGTGGGTGATGTGGTAATGGCGTCATACTCCTTTTTCGTGACATGGAAGGCCACGGAGACGTGATTATACCCGATGCACAGCAAGCCCTCGCCGCGCCGGAAACGTGTGATCTGCCGTACCTCCTCTTCCGAGAGGTTGAGGATCTGCTGAATGAGGCGGGCTTCCTGCTCCTCCATCTGCATGACGAATTTGATACGGCTGGAGTCCAGAATGCCTTTGCCATATTTGCCGCCCTCCAGACTAAACAAATCCTGCATACCCTGCGTAGAGGTGATGGCAATACCGCCAAGTCCGCGGATGGTCTTGACCATCTCCTGCACATAGGCAGCGGCCAGCGGATTGGAACCGGCGCCTACCAGACTCCACAGCTCATCCGCAATCAGGGCGGACAGCTCGCCGCCTGCGTTCATGATGATGTCGTTGGCCACGTCGATGGCCCAATAGATACCGGGCAGGATCAGATCGTCCGGCATACCGGAGGTGTCCAACACGATATACTTGTTGTCGATGCTGATGTGATTGCGGCGGCCCATGGCGGCGGCAGAGCCGGTCACATAGCGGGTCAGCACCACTGCCAGATGCTTGGTTTCCGCCTTTTCCAGCAGAACATTGTACCAATCGGGAATAATGGGCATTTCCTTGAATGCTCCGTTTTCATCCACCACGGAGGCGTTGTCAAAGGTGATCCCATAGCGGTCATAGCACTCTACCAGTGAGGCGTCCAGATAGTTCTTGTCTTCCTCTGTAAGATCCTTCTTTTGCAGGGAATACCAAATGATGAGCCGGGAGATCTTATCCGCCAGCACGGAGTCGTCCCGCGCCGCCAGCTCCTGTATTCCGGCATAGGCGTCCAGTGTCCTACGGCGGATAGCCATGATATTGGGACAATCCCGCGAGGAGGGGGACAAGCGCAGATACAGGCCGCCCAGTTGCTCGCAGTTGGGGCGGAACTCGTGGCCTTTCTTGGGAATGACGCACACCACACGCTTTCCCTGCTCTCGCAGGCGTCCGGCCAGGCATTGGAGCGTTACGCTCTTGCCGGCGCCGGAGTTGCCGCCGATCCACCAGTTGCCGTTGGTGTATTTGTAGTCGTCGTAAGGGTCGAGGAACACTGGGGACTTGTTGTAGAGATTCAGCCCCAGAAAGATGCCGTTGCGGTCGCTGTGCTCATAGGACACAAAGGGGAATGCCGCAGCTACGCCGGTGGTCAATGCGTTGCGGCGGCTTTTACGCTCAATGTCGGCATCCAGTGTGACCAGCGGTAGTGTAGAGAGGAAGCCTTGTTCATTGGCGTAATCGCAGCGGCGAGCGATCATGTCCACCGATACACACAGCTTCTCCACGGCGGTGACGCGCTGCTCCAGCGTATCCGGATCGTCCGCCACCACTTCGATAAGGGTGTGCATATAGTAGAAGTCCTCACCCTGCCGGTTCATGACGTCCTTCAGATAGAGACCGGAGGTGATGGCACTGTCCAGCTCCTCATAGTCCTGGCGGGTATCGCCCACGTCCCGCATCCGGCTGCGGTTGAGCATGGTGGTCTGTGCAATTTTGGAGAGTATCTTTTCACGGTTCTGGCGGGTAAAGCTAAAGCTGACATTGACGCCCTCGCCAGCCTCCACCAGCGGCGCAAGCCAGCAGGAGCCGACTGTGGTGCTGTAGCCATAGCCGGTGATGTAGAGGTAGGCATGAAAAACGCCGTCCACTACGATGTAGTCACGGCTTTTCGTATCAATGGCGGTGGGGGAGAGAATGTCCAGAATGGTGGTGGAGCCGGCTTCCAGCTCGGAGATATCCGGCTTTTCCGGGCCGAACAGCAGCCGTTTCAAAAGCGGCTGCTTCTTGATAACAGGTTCGGCTTCTGCCGGTGGTACGGGTTTCTTTTGCTTTTTCATTGGTGATACTCCTATGATAGATGGTGTGGCTGATGCAGTCCATTTCAAAAACATAAAATGAAACACATCAAAAACATAAAACAAAATCCTTCAAAAACACAAAACGAGATTGACGTAAATAGAATTTTTGCGTATACTATAGAAGAACAGGAGGTGCAGCGTTATGCAGCAATACTTGCCACGAATCGTAGACCGTGAACTGGCCTTGAGGTTAGAGGCGTTTGGCGCAACTTTGATTGTCGGCCCCAAGTGGTGCGGAAAAACAACAACGGGTCAGCAGCAGGCGAAGAGTATTCTGCGGATGCAAGACCCAGACAAAAAGGCAGCTTATCTCGCGACTGCTGAGGCGAAACCTTCGTTGCTTCTTAAGGGTGATAACCCGAGAATGATTGACGAGTGGCAGATTGCCCCCGTCCTTTGGGACGCTGTGCGAACTGCGGTAGACATCCGGCAGGAAGAAGGCCTGTTTATTCTGACGGGCTCCACCTCCGTGGATGATAAGAAGATCATGCACACGGGGACAGGACGAATCGCCCGCCTGAAAATGTATCCCATGAGCCTGTACGAGTCTGGCGAATCCAATGGACAGATTTCGCTGAAAACGTTGTTTGACCAGTCAGATACGGATATTGATGGGATCACAAGCCCGCTCTCTATCGAGCAGTTGATTTTTGCCGCGTGTCGAGGAGGATGGCCTGCAACGCTGCGCAGAAAGAGCCTTGAGGCTCAGCTTTTGACTGCACGGGAATATATCACAAATATTTGTGAGTCTGATGTTTCCACAGTGGATGGCGTACAACGAAACCCCGTCTGGACCAGCCTGATTCTACGTTCCTATGCCCGGAATATCTCCACATTGGCGAAGAAAACCAATATCCTGAAGGACGTGTCCGCCAATGCGGACGGTATAACTGCCCCCACATTGGATTCGTATCTGAACGCGTTGGAGCGCCTTTTTGTGATAGAGGACATTGATGCGTGGTGTCCAGCTATCCGCTCGGCAACAGTAATACGATCCGGTAAGAAACGAGGTTTTACAGATCCGTCCATTGCTGTAGCCGCTATGGGGCTTACCCCCGAGTATCTGGAGCAGGATCTAAAGACCTTCGGCTTTATCTTCGAGTGTCTTGCCATCCGAGATCTGAAGGTCTATTCCTCAGCTTTAGGTGGAAAGGTATCTTATTATCATGACCGGCTTGATTTGGAGGCAGACTGTGTATTGCATCTTTCTGATGGAAGGTACGCGCTGATAGAATTTAAGCTGGGCAGCCGTGAGATTGAAGAAGGCGCTCAGCATCTGCTTGAAATCAAGAATTTGATCCATCAAGCCATTGAAAACGGCACGACCAGCCTGCGGGAACCGGATTTGTTAATGGTCATTACAGGCGGAGAAATCGCGTATACCCGGCCTGATGGGGTGAAGATCATTCCGATTGGCTGCTTAAAGGACTAAGACTAATTTGACGGGAAAGGGCATCGCTGCTGCGATGCCCTTTCATTGTGTCTGCGCCTCATACACGCCATGCACTGCCGTGGTCATGTCAAACACGCCCTCCGGCAGCTTGACGCGCTGGCTGGTGCGCTTGTTGATGATCTCATAGAGCAGCTCCAGCGCAAAGTCATCCGCATAACGCGGCTCCTGCACCTCCAGCTCGCACAGATCCAGATAGCGGCGTGCGGTGTCCGCCTCCTCATTGAGCCGCTGGATAATGCCCTGTACGGTGTTGGGTGACGCCCGCATCTGCGATTCATACTGGAATACCATAAAGAACCGGTGCTGCAAGGCATTGCTGGCCACACCCATGCCGATGTCCTGAATGTTGTCCTGGATCATTTCACGGCAATAGGCGTTGTCCTCGTTCTTTGCGTACTCCTGCATCCGCTCAACGTAGCGTGATATGTCGGCAGGCAGCGTCCGTGCCTCAAACTGCATGTGATCCGGCGCGATCTTCAGATATGCGGCAAAGGCTTCCACGATGGCCTGCCGGTCCTCAGCAGACTTCAGGTATATGTTCACCGGTACGATCTCAAGGATCTTGATAAAGCGGTTGTCCTTTGTAATGACCACGCCGCCGATGATATTCTTGACAGGCAGCCAATCCTGAATGCTGCCCTGATAGCTGGCGGTAGCGCTGGTCTCCACACCGCCGCCAAATAGTGCTTTTTTGATACTCATGCCGTTACCACTCCTCTGAAAAACATCATGCGCCTGCGGCAGTGCCATGCCCACCAGCCCTTCAGCCATCGTGTCAGACTGTCGTCGCTGACGCCCATCAGCCCAAAGCCGCCGATGGGGACGACCAGCGAAACGGTCACGATGATCTTCGGCGTCAGGGAGAAGGGCAGATATGTCAGGCACACATACAGCACCGGCAGGCATAAAAGAAGGGCCTCGATGAGATTGCGGATCTCAAACAGGCCCAGAATCCGTCCGGCATTGGTAAAGTTGACTGGGATATAGTAGGTGTCAGTGTTCATCCTCGACCTCCTTTGCGGGCTGCAAAAGTCGCCCTTTATAGGTTTCATATTCTTGCTTCAGCTCATCCGGCGCATCGTCCCATTCCGCCAGCAGCCGCTCCATACCGAGGCAGAGCAGACGCTCGTGGTACTCGGTGGGTGGAATATCCGTCAGCTCCATGCGGCTGAGGTGCTGGTTGCTGATGTTCATGCGTCCGGCAAGAGCGTTCAGTGTGATCTTATATTTGATGCGCAATACGCGCAGACGGGTGGGAACGTACATTATCCGGCCTCCCTGTATTCAATATAGGGGATGCGGCACCAGCCCTGCCAGCCGCGTCCGGCGACCTCCGTCCGTACTACGCCGTACTTGGTACCCATGGCCTCCACCGCGTAGCCGTTGCCTACATAGACGCCGATATGCCCCTGCTTCCATAGGGCGATGCCCACAACCTCCGGTATGGTGTCCATTGTTCCCGCCATACCGGCCCTCTGGGCATTGGCGTACATCTGGTCAGCGCCGACATCGGGCATTCCGTTCGTGCCGTAGTTGATGGAGCCGCTGGCGGCATCAAGCCACCCATAGCCTTTGATAAGCCCAATGCAGTCCGCCGTGCGTCGGCCCAGCCAGTTGGCGCGGATGAAGTCCTCATATTTCCCGACGCCCTCCGGATACTGCTGAAGCTTGTAGTTGAACAGGGCTTCCGTCAGGACATTTCCATAGGTGCCCCAGCAATAGCCCCAGTTGTTTTCCCACGCCTGCATGACGTAATCGGCAAGGTCTACATTGTTCTTGGTGGAGGGGCTGACAAAACCGGACGTGTCAATGGTGTCGCCGTAGCTACCGCCATGCTCATAGTCTCCGGTATAGCCGGTGTCGCCGCTGTAATTGGGACGATATGGCGCGTAGTATTCCGCGTATTCCTCCAGCGCGTCGCTCTCGGTCAACACCTCATACAGCGCACCTGCCCATGTGCGGGCATCCTCCTCAAAGGAGAGCTGATCCATAAATGTCTCCGGGTCAAGGTGGTCGATTTTGATGACCAGCGTCCGCTTGAGCAGGCCGCCGAACTCGAAAATGTTCAATGTCGGCTCATAGCGGAGCCGTGAGGTCGCCAGCGACAACACGGCCTCCGTGGTCATTACCTCCAAGTCCTGTTGATAGGCCACAGAGCTGATAGCAATGAATCGGCGCAGGTCATCCTCATCAAAGTCGCTGTTGATCTCCACCCCATCGATCCCTATACCCTCCTCTTCATATTGCTGGATAAGGCTTGTCACGATGGCGTCGATCTGCGTGTTCTCAAAGTCCTCCAGATCCATATAGAATCCACCCAACGTCATGGCTTGTCCCGTCATGCGGGCAACGGACGCTGTCCCGGAGGAGGAAAAGCCAAAGAAGATATTGGGAAGGTAGGCAAAGATCAGCATAGGCAGCGCGATCAATGCCACCAGTACCCAAATTGCCAGCTTGGCGAGAAACGGCGCAGCCTCCTTTGCCGCCGCCACGGCGGCACCGTGGACACCGCCCGCTGCGGCGGCCTTGGCGATCCTCGCGGCACTGACAATGCGCCTTGCCGTCTCGATGCCGCTGTGCTGGCGCTGATTATCCTGCATGGCCGCCATCCTTCTTCTTACCAGCCCGCTTGCTGCTCTTGGCGTCCTTCGGGACAGCGCGGCCCGATACGGTGGGCTGTTTCACCGGCGTAGGGATATGCAGCGTCTGCTTGGGCGCACCTTGGGTATTCTTCGTGGGGCTGACGGTCGGCCTGCGGGTGCTGTGACTCATTCCTGCGGTATCGGGACGAACCCCGCTGCGCTGACCGGTGGACACAGCAGCGGGGGCAGCACTCCGTTCCTGCGGTATCGGGCTGAAGCGCGACGCCTTGGTCGGAGTATTGGCAGACGCGGGAGCCGGACGCGCGGTTTTTCCTACCACGGTGGAACGGGCGGGACCGGTATTCCTGCTGTATCGGCTCTCAAAAGCAGAGGTAGCCGTATGTTGCTGGGCAGCAGAAGCGGTATGCTGCTGCCCGCCTGCCTGCACATGGCTGCTGCGGCTGGCGGTATGGCCCGCTTTTCCTGTGGTATCGGAGGGTGCGATCTTCTGCTCTCCGGGGACGTGGCTCACAGGGCGCCGCGTACCGGGCATAACAAAGCTGCGATCTGTCGCTGCGGACGCCGGCTGCGCTGACGGTTCCGCACCGAATGCCCGCGGCTCAGTCTGACGCGGCGAGCTGCCGGACTGCTGCTCGGAACGTCTGCTGTCGGCAAAGGTGTTGACTGTGTTGACGCCACCATAATAGCGTCCGCCGCTGGCGGGCTTGCTGCCGGACTTGGTCTGCGTCTGTGCGCCGGTTTTTCCTGCGGCAGTGTTTTTTCCTGCGGTCTGCACAACACGGGAGGCCATCGTTCGCGCCACCGTATAGGTCAGCACACCGGGGAAGGAACGCCCCAGAGAGTCGCCGGTGATGGCAGGATTCAACCCGATCCGCATGATGATGGCATCGCTCTTCTTGGCTACCTTGACTACGGTAAGCACCATCACGATCCATGGCAGAACCGCTATCCCACTGGGGTGGAAGGACAGGATCGACAGCAGCATTTTGACGAACACCACGTTCATCACCATCAACAGGCACATGGAGCCATACATCCGGCACCAGCCGGAGAAAATGTCCGAAGTGCTGCGGCTGCCTCCCACGCCAAAGGCCAGCGGTGCCGTAATGGTCAGCACCGCCAGAATGAAATACCTCTCCGCCATCTCAAAAAACAGTTTACAGGTCTGAAACATGACGATGAGACCGAAAACGATGACCAGCAGCCACGAAGCGGTCAGATCAACGAAAAATCCTTCATCCGGCAGTTTGATGGCCGCGGCGTCCGGCATCTGCACCATGTCGATGATAACCGAGGTCATATTCAGGCAGATGTCGCAGATTTGCGGACTGGCCACCAGCAGGAAAGAAAAGACAAAGGTGCGGGTGAACAGCAGCTTGGGGTCGTCGGCCTCGAAGCCTATACCGGCCACCATGCTGCGGGTGGCCTGAAACACCAGATTGCCCAGCAGCAGCGCCCAGCCCACACCCAGCATGATCTGCCGGATGGTCGTGATGATGGGCATGTATGTTTCCAGATAGGCAAAGTCGAGGCTCATCAGGTCAAAGAGCACCGAGGAAAAGTATTCCCAACACTCTAATATCAGCCCGTATATCCATTCAAAAAAGCCCCGAAAGAGCAGCTCAAGCATAGTCGGTCACCCCTCCCATTCGAGGAATGTGATATTTCACGGCTCCAGTGTGGCAAGTCCCTGAAACAGCGGGACAACATAGGCGATAAATGCGCCGATGCCGTTGATGATGGCCCACGCCAGCCAGATGCGCTTCAGCCAGTCCCATGCTTGGTCCGACTTCTGCTGAGTATTGGACATCTTCGCACCGATCACGGCGATGGCGGTCATAAGACCTGCCAGCACCGTGCTGACCGAGGCGATGTGGGTATAGATGTCCTTGATGATCCGGCTGGCCGCTGTCCACATATCCTCCACGGCGTAGACGGGAACCAATAAAAAAAGCCCTGTCAAAAACAGGACACAGCAAAAGAGATAGACCTTGTATGCGGTTTTCATGTTCATTCAGTTTCCTCCATAGTGGCAGATGGTTCGTTTTCTTGCAGGATATCTGATAAATGCGCGGCAAAGGCACGCATGAAAATGGGGAGGATATCCTTGCTGCCTGACAGCCACCAGATGGGGTCAGGCAGACCGCGGCGCATGGCGTCATAGGACATGGATAGTGCCAGCAGTGCTTGGCGGGGCCGGTTTTCTCCTTCCTCGTTGATGATGTGCTGGCAGACGCCGGACGCGCTCTCATGACTCTCTACGGAGTCGCAGAGCTGGTCGTAGTAAAGTCCGGCGCTGACATAGGCCAGCGGTCGGATAATGTGTTCATCCGGCGTTCCATCCGGTGTGAGCAGCCCCATCCGCCGCAGCCGCATGGCGGCGGAATCATCAAAGGGGGTGGTAATATGCGGCGGCATTCGTTGTGCGTGCATGGTGATCCTCCTTGCGGATTAAGTAGCCATCACAATAAAGCAGCTTAATATTCGTACGCTAAGCTACTTTATCGTGATGGCTATATTCAAACACACTTATTTCGTGTGACATTATGTTGTCTTTCTGCTTCGTTAGTGGTATACTAAAAAATAATAGTAAAATGGAATTATCTGCTTTGATATTATCCTAAAAAGGAGCATTTATGATTAATATATACTGTGATGAGAGTTGTCATCTCGAACATGACAAGGCTAAAGCGATGCTTCTAGGGGCAATTAGTTGTCCAGCCAGTGAAAAGAACCGCATTTACTCTGAAATTAGGTCGATTAAGCAAAAGTATGGTGTTTCATCTTGGACCGAGATTAAGTGGACCGCAGTTTCGCCTTCAAAAAAAACACTATATATCGCATTGATTGATTATTTTCTTCAAGAAAAATCATTGTCCTTTCGAGCAGTAGTTGCAAAAGATAAGGCTAATCTGAATCATGCGAGATACAATGGCGGTAGTCATGATCTGTGGTATTATAAGGCATATTATTATCTTCTTGATGCGATGATTGGATACTCTGATGAATATCGAATTTTTATAGATATAAAGGACACTTGTGGTGGTTCAAAAGTTCAAAAACTGCAAGAGGTTCTTTGTAATAATAAGTATGATTTTAAGCACGAAGTTATCAAAGATATTGAGCAAATTAAGTCTAACGAATCTGAGATTTTGCAACTGGCAGATTTGATTATGGGGGCGATCGGTTTCTATCATAACGGTCACTATAATGAAGCTAATGCTAGTAAAGCTAAAATTGCCGTTGTGGATAGACTTTTTGAACAGTATAAAGCTGCGATTATTAATGGAACAACTCGTAACGCGCCGAAGATGAATATCTTCTTGTGGAAGTTGGTGAAATAAGTAATGTTCGGAGGACTGTCTTCACCATTGCCCCTTACAGGAGATTTCGACAAGGACATTGAAACAGCGTATACATATTTTCAGCGAGAGCTAAACAATCGACAGAAGCGCCCGACACTATTTGACAAGCAGGTTTTCATTGAAGCACATGAGCAAATAGATGGGCGCCCGCAAGGTTTTTGGCATATTATCAGCCTTGAAGAACAGCACCGATTTGAAATTTTGCCTTGCGTAAATGACCAAAATATTTCTTTGTGTTCACAGAACTGTACGAATTCCCACCATACAGTCCTAATTAAAAATGAGAGTGAGCGGCGAAATATTTGCTTGTTGCGAGCAAGTCGCCTACCCTGGATTGTGGACATTATAAAGCTTGCAAATAGGGACGATTCGAACGTATCTGTTTGGTTTAAATCAGAGAATGGAAAGCAATCTGGAAAACTTTATCTACGCTATAATCATGCTGGCGCAGACTATATTCTTATTTTTTCTGCCGAAAAGCATTTTTATCGGTTGATATCGGCATACCCCGTTTTTTACAACAGAGATAAAGCAAGGTTTGAGAAAGATGCAGAGAAATATTGCTGGTCTTACTTTGAAAGAAAATGAAAAAAGGTTGCCGCATTGCGACAACCTTGGTCTCCTTCTACAACATGGTAGATGAGATGAGCGACAATATAGCACAATTAGTGCATCTTGTCAATATCATTGTATCACTTTTTTAAAAAAAGTCAATACAACAAATGGGACCCTTCATAGATTATGTGCTTTTTTTAAGAAGTTGCACACTTCTGTGCAATTTCTTTCAAAAAATTCAAAAACATTTCCTCCAGCTCCGCCTCACTGCCGATTTGCTCTAAGTACGGCGCAAATTTCCTGCGGTCGAAGGTGATTTTCTTAGATGGTGCGGAATGCTTCTTATCCGCGGCGGTGCGGGCTTCCCGCCATGCGGCGTAGATGGCCTGCTTATCCGCTGTGGGCGGCGGACATTTCTGTGTGATGTGGTTCATGGCGGCCTTGTTCAGCCGATACCCTTCAATGCGGCACATCTCCACAAACGCCTCCTGTGAGGCTGCATTGTAGTCGGCAATCATATCCGCGCAGCTCAGCGGCAAGTGCCGGGGATCGCTTTCCAGAATATCCGCCAACGGCGGGATCAGACCTGCCAGCTTGACAGCCTTGCGGATCTCATATTCTGTGACACCGAAGAAATCCGCTACGATTTCACGGGCATTGTACCTTTGGCGATTTTCGCCAAAGGTTTCCGGTGCCGCATTGCGTTGACCGTTTCGGTTCTTGGCTTCCAGCATAGCTTTATATGCTTTTCCGCGTTCGATGATGGTCAGTTCCTGCCGCCGCAGCAAATTGGTGGCTGTAGCGATAATAATGGCGCGGGCATCGTTGGCCACAACCACCTCAGCGGGAATTGTGTCATGCCCGGCCATGCGCCATGCGGCGGTGCGGTTATGTCCGGCCAGAATCTCATATTCATCACTGTCGGGAATACTTCTGACGATAATGCGCTCCAGCAAGCCTTGCTCAAGAAGCTGCTGGGAAAACGCCCGCAGTTTTTCTGGGGAATATGGGTGAAATCCGATATCGGTGGTGAAAAAGGGACGCAGCTTGTCTACCGGAAGCTCGCGAATCGTAGAAGCTGCCACGGGAAGCGGGTCGATAAGGCTCTCGTAAGCCCTGTTGCCGATCTCCATTTCCGAGACCTGCTGGGCAGCGCTCATGCGCTGCTTCAGCAAATCTTTCATGTTGTTGCTCTTAGCCAAGCGACAACACCTCCCGCGCCAAACTGCGGTAGGACTCCGCGGCGGGGTTCTTCGGCGCGTAGTCCAGAATACTCATACCGGCGGCAGGACATTCCGCCACCTTGATGGTCTGCTCAATGGGGCGCTCAAACACATGAAACGCCTCACCGTAGACTTCGCCGACTGTTGCCCGGACGCTTTGGCAGAGCTGCGGTCGGGATTGATACATGGTCAGCAGGATACCAGCGATTTTCAGCGAGGGGTTGAAGTGGGCCTGCACCGTGCGCACCAACTCCAGTACGTCGGGGATGCCTTCACTGGCAAGGTAGTGAGCCTGCACGGGAATGATGCAGTAATCTGCGGCGGTCAGTGCATTGACCGTCAGCAGTTCGTGTTTCAGTCCGCAGTCGATGATGATATAGCGATAGGTGTCGCGCAAGGCGACTGTGATATGCTTGAGCATTGCTTCGCAGCTGCGGCTGCTATCGCCGTAGGGCTGATACTGAGATAGCTGCATGATTTGCAGCCGGGCCGCGGCATCTGCCAGTCTGCGATTGGCGGGAATAATGTCCATGCCGGTATCGCTATGTAGGATAGTCTTTTGCAGATGCTGTGCAATGTCCTCTGGATAGTCGATGGCGGCCAGCAGCAGAGAAGCCAGTGTGTGCTTCATCTCGCCGGCGGTATATCCCAGCGCCGCAGTCAGATTGCCCTGCGGGTCGTTGTCAATGAGCAGGACTTTCTGCCCTTCGGCAGCCAGCGCGGCGCCTAGGTTCAATGCCGTCGTCGTTTTCCCGACGCCACCCTTGGAATTTGTAATGGCTATGATGGTTGAATTCTTCATAAATAGAAGCTCCCTTCAAGAATGAGACCTGAATCGATCTGCTTGAGATGATCACCTCCCTTGGGCAGCTGCGGTAGATTTCGTATTGCGCAAATACGGCCTATTTTATGTCAGTGAAAATAGGGACAACGCCAGAAACCCTTGTAAAATCAAGGCTTTCCTGTGTTGTCCCTATTATATATCACTCACATCCCCTGCACGATGCCGCCGGTGGCGGACAGCAGCCGGGGATCGGTGATGCGCAGGAGCATGTTGCGGGTGGGCTCGTCCGCGCCGTAGAGCCGGACGATCTCCACCTGGTACTCCGCCGTGTCGCTGCCGGAAATGGTGGCCAGAATGGTGGCGCGGCCTGTTTTCACCTGCTGCGCCGTGGCTACAGGCACCGGCGTGCCGCCGGAAAGGAACTCTCCGTCCGCCACGGTGCCGAAGATGCCGCCGTCACTGTTGACGGTGACGGTGCCCACGTCCCGCTGCACGGAGAAGTCGCCCTTCAGCTCGCCGGGGTCGCCCTTCCTGCCCTTCTTCACCGCCTTGACCGTCGTCTTCATGATGGAGCCGGAGGCCAGCGGCATCAGCTGGGCGGTGTCCACATCGGTGATGCCGTGACCCAGCGCGCCGTATTGCCCGGTGGCCGGGTCGTAATAGGTCAGCGTGCCGATGCCGGCCATGCTGTCGCGTATCCACGCGCCCAGCTGCCAAGCGCCCCCTGCGCCGGGACGGGCGCAGGCGGACAGCGCCAGTGTGGAGCTGCCGCGGCGGACGGTGAGGGTCGTCTCCTGTCCGGCGGCCTCCGCCAGCAGGGACTGCACCTGTTCGGTGGAGTCGATGGCAGTGCCGTCCATGGCGGTGATGATGTCGCCCTGCCGCAGGCCGCAGGTGCGGGCAGGCGTGTCGCCGTCCGCCAGACCCACCACCAGCACACCGGCAGCAAAGAGCTTGATGCCCACTGCCTTACCCAGAGGGATCACGGTGCGCTCCGCCGAGGCTGCGGGCTCCGCCCACGCGGACTGGACGCACAGCGAGAGGGAGAATACCGCCGCCAGCAGCCACGCGGCCAGGCGGCGCGCTGCGGGGATATGCCGTGTTTCATACAAGCGTCTCACCCCTGATCCTGTTGTTTGATTTTGTCGCCGGCGACAGCGTTACTTTGCGCCGAACGGCGGCGAAGCATGAGAAACAAAATCAGGATGAATTGGAAAACGGCATGGACACTGGCGCGGCGGCGGCTGGGAAATTTTGCTGCGCAAAAAGGCGGAGCTGCAACAGCCCCGCCTCAGCTTGTCGAAAAAGCCTGTCATTGCGTGCCAGTGCGCGCTGCGAAGCAAGTGCCCTTGGGGTACTCCTCGGAATGACAGGGGTGAGGTCTATCGACACGCTGGAGCGTCCAACGGACGCTCTTTTTACATTATCTTTTCTGTGCGTATGGCGGCCAGTGCCTCCACCGTGTCCACATCCCGCAGCTCCGCCGCCGCCGTTTCGTACAGCAGCAGCGATTCCGGGTGCGCCCGGATCACCACGTTGCCGCCGGTGTCGCCGGTGAGCGCCATCAGCTCCGGGAAGAACCGCCGGGGGAAGATGCAGGGGTTGCCCCGCACGCCGTTGTGCCCCAGCCCCACGATCCTGTCCGGATGCGCCCGGAACAGCTCCACCTCCCGGCGCACCGTGTCCCGCTCCAGCAGCGGCTGGTCGGCTACCTGATACATAATGGCGCCGCACCCGGCCATAGCCTCGGTGCCCAGACGCACCGTGCGGCTCAGGCCGTCCTCCGGACGGTCGTTCCGCACCACTGCGAAGCCGAATTCCTCCGCCAGCGCCGCCGCGCCGTCATACTGTGTCACCACCGTCACGCAGGCAAACTCCTCCCGCGGCACCGCCTCCAGCGCCCGCCGCAGCAGCGTTTTCCCGTCTATAACGGCCTCCAGCTTATTGCGCCCGAAGCGGCTGCCGCTGCCCGCCGCCATCACAAGGCAGCCTATGCGAAGCTCCGCCATGCCGTCACCCTCTTTCTTACCGTGTAGTGTATCAGCTTCAGTATGCCCCGTCAAGATGCGGCGTATCGTTATTCACGAAATAAAATCACGCCCGCCCTGTACATTTTGTGCGTTGTGTGCTATAATCTCCATGAATACATAGCATAAGTGCAAATAATAGACAATTTACCAACAGGAGGCTGCCTACTATGAGCAAGGTGGGAAAGAGTGAGATCCGCGTGGACGCCTTTGACAAGGCTACCGGGCGGACGAAATATTACGAGGATCGGATGCCGGCGGGCGCGCTGTACGCCCGCATCAAGCACGCCACCATCGCCCACGGCTACGTCAAGTCCATTGACAAGTCCGCGGCGGAGGCCATCGAGGGCGTGGTGAAGGTGCTGACCTGCTTCGACGTGCCGGAGCACTGCTTCCCCACGGCGGGTCATCCCTGGTCCATGGATCCCGGCCATCAGGATGTGGCGGACCGCAATCTGCTGAACCGCCATATGCGCTACTACGGCGACGATATCGCTGTGGTCATCGCTGAGGATGAGGTGTCCGCCATGCAGGGCGTCCGCGCGCTGGTGGTGGAATACGAGGAGCTGCCCTTCGTGCTGGACGTGCAGAAGGCCATGGAGCCGGGCGCGCCCCAGCTGCACGAGGGATACCCCAACAACATCCTTAAGCACTCCGACATCCGCAAGGGCGACTATCAGGCCGCCATCCAGGAGCCGGGGCTCATCAAGGTGGAGGGCTGGTACGACACCCCCACCGTGCAGCACTCCCACATCGAGAACCACGGCTGCTTCGCCTACGAGGAGAACGGCCGCATGGTGGTGGTGTCCTCCACCCAGATCCCCCATATCATCCGCCGGATCGTGGGACAGGCGCTGGGTCGCCCCTGGGCGGATATTCAGATCATCAAGCCCTATATCGGCGGCGGCTTCGGCAACAAGCAGGACGCCCTGTATGAGCCGCTGTGCGCCTGGTGCAGCACGCAGGTGGGCGGCCGCTGCGTCCGCGTGGACTGCTCCCGGGAGGAGACGTTCGTCTCCAACCGCGTGCGCCACGCTATCCGCTTCCACATCGTCACATGGCTCCACAAGGACGGCTCCATCGCCGCCCGCAAAGTGGAGTGCTTCTCCAATCAGGGCGCTTACGCCTCCCACGGCCACTCCATCGTGGCCAAGGCCATGGGCTCCTTCCCTCAGATCTACCCCTGCGACAACTTCGAGGGCGACGCGTGGACGGTGTACACCAACCGCCCCGCGGCCGGTGCCATGCGCGGCTACGGCATGCCGCAGGCCTCCTTTGCCGACGACGCCAACATTGACGAGTGCGCCAAGGCCGTGGGCATGGATCCGCTGGAGTACCGCATGAAGTACATCATGCCCAAGGGCTTCCACGACGGCTTCTCCGGCAACACCAACTACTACGACTCCTTCCGCGACTGTCTGGAAAAGGGCAAGGCGTACATCGAATACGACAAGAAGAAGGCTGAGTATGCCAAGGACACCGGCAACATCCGTCGGGGCATCGGCGTGGCCGCCTTCTGGTACAACACCGCCGTGTATCCCATCTCGCTGGAGACTTCCAGCAACCGCATGCTGCTGAATCTGGACGGCACCGTGACCATGCAGTGCGGCGAGACGGAGATCGGGCAGGGCGCCGACACCGCCTACTCCCAGATGACCGCCGAGGCCGTGGGTCTGAAGAGCTACAAGGACGTACACGTCGTCTCCTGTCAGGACACCGACATCACCCCCACCGGTCTGGGCGCCTACGCCAGCCGCCAGACCTATGTGGCGGGCTTCTCCATTCGCCAGACGGCCACACAGCTGCGCCAGAAGATCCTGGCCTACGCCACCAAGCTGACCCGTCAAGCGGTGGACAACATGGACATCGTGGACGGCAACATCGTCCGCAAGCAGGACGGCGCGGTGCTCATGAGCTTGAAGGAGCTGGCCATGACCGCCCAGTACAACGCGGCGGACAGCGAGCACATCACCGCCGAATCCACCTACACCATCCGCAACAACGCCTATTCCTTCGGCTGCACCTTCGCCGATGTGGAGGTGGATATCGCCCTGTGCAAGGTGAAGCTCAACAAGATCATCAACGTCCACGACTGCGGCAGTCTCATCAACCCCGCTCTGGCGGAGGCACAGGTACACGGCGGCATGTCCATGGCCATCGGCTACGGCATGAGCGAGCAGCTGCTGTTCGATGAAAAGACCGGCAAGCCCCTGAACAACAATCTGCTGGACTACAAGCTGTCCACCTTTATGGATCACCCCCATCTGGAGGCGCAGTTCGTGGAGAACCCCGAGCCCACCTCCCCCTTCGGCACCAAGGCGCTGGGCGAGCCGCCGGCCTGCTCCGGCGCACCGGCCATCCGCAACGCCATTCTCAACGCCACCGGCGTGGCCATCGACTGTGTCCCCATCACGCCGCACGTTCTCTTTGCCGAGTTTACCAAGGCCGGGCTGATCCACGACAGCTGGAACGAAAAGGAGGGCAACTGAGCCATGTATGATATGAAAGCCTTATACGAAGCCACCAGCGTGGAGAACGCGGTGGCGCTGCGGCTGGAGCACCCGGAGGCGCAGATCATCGCCGGCGGCAGCGACGTGCTGGTGCAGATGCGCGAGGGCAAGCGCGCCGGTGCGGAGCTGATCTCCATCTATGGGCTGGATGAGCTGCGGGGCGTGCGCATGGATGAGAACGAGAACATCCGCATCGGCTCCCTGACCAGCTTCTCCCACATCACCCGCGACCCCATCATCCAGAAGTATATCAACGTGCTGGGCGAGGCCGTGGACATGGTGGGCGGCCCCCAGATCCGCAACATCGGCACCATCGGCGGCAACACCTGCAACGGCGTGACCTCTGCCGACTCCTCCTCCACCCTCCATGCATGGGATGCCATCGTGGAGCTGACCGGTAAAAACGGCGTTCGCCGCCTGCCCATCCACGAGTTCTACATCAAGGCCGGTAAGGTGGATATCCGCGTGGAGGACGGCGAGATCCAGACCGCCATCCTCATCCCCAAGGAGAGCTACGACCGCTGCTGGGGACACTATATCAAGTACGCCATGCGCAACGCCATGGACATTGCCACGCTGGGGTGCAGCGTCAACGTGCGGCTCAGCGAGGATAAAAAGACCATCCAGCGGGCGCGCATCGCCTACGGCGTGGCAGGCCCCGTGCCTCTGCGCTGCGCCACGGCCGAGGCCGCCGCGCAGGGCAAGCCCCTGACGGAGGAGACGGTGGAGGCCTTTGCCAACGCCATCCTCAGCGACATCAACCCCCGCGACAGCTGGCGCGCCAGCAAAGCCTTCCGCCAGCACATCGCGCTGGAGATCGCCAAGCGCTGTCTCGTGAAATCCATTGAACTGGCAGGAGGTGAGCTGGCATGAGCAAGCAGTATAAGCTGATCCGCTGCAACATCAACGGCAAGGACGTGGAGAAGATGGTGGACGTCCGCGCCAGCCTGACGGACATGCTCCGCAACGACTACCACCTGACCTCCGTGAAGAAGGGCTGCGAGGTGGGCGAGTGCGGCGCCTGCACCGTCCTCATCGACGGCGAGACTTTCAACTCCTGCATCTATCTGGCTGTCTGGGCGGACGGCAAGCACATCCGCACGCTGGAGGGGCTTCTCAGCCCCGACGGTGAGCCCAGCGACATTCAGAAGGCCTTCATGGAGGAGGCCGCCATCCAGTGCGGCTTCTGCACCCCCGGCTTCCTGATGACCGCTGTGGAAATTCTGGACAGCGGCAAGCTGTATTCCGACGAAGAGCTGCGCAAGCTGCTCTCCGGCCACCTGTGCCGCTGCACCGGGTACGAGAATATCCTCAAGGCGGTAAAAAAGACCATGTACCGCCGTCTGGGGATGGAAGTCCCCGCCATCTGATTCGAATAGCAAAACACAGCGGCCACCTTTCGGTGGCCGCTGTATTATTTTGTCTAAAATTCGTCACTGCCCGTCCGTCCGCGCCGCAAAGCGAGTGCCATCAGAATGACAGGAGAGTGCTTTTTGCGTTACTTCTTGGGCGCATACGGCGTGTTTTGCAGCGGCAGGCTGAATTCCCGCTCACCGGTGAGCCGGTAATAGGCGTCGGCGATGGCCGGAGCGGTGGGGATGGAGGTGATCTCTCCGATGCCGATGGCGCCGCCCGCCACGTTCAGACCGGGCTTCTCCACCACGATGGCCTGGATCTCCGGCGGGATCTGGTTGGCGCGGAACAGCCCCAGCGTGCCGTATTTGGCGGTGGGCTTGCAGTTCTCGTCGATGGGGTATTTCTCCGTCAGGGCGAAGCCCATGGACATGACCACGCCGCCCTCGATCTGTCCCTCCACGCTGAGGGGATTCACGGCCTTGCCCACATCGTGGGCGGCCACCATCTTCTTGATGCGCCCCGTCTCCTTATCCAGAATGCACATCTGGGTGGCGTAGCCGTAGGCCACGTGGCTGACGGGGTTGGGCACGTCGGCGCCCAGCGGGTCGGTCTTGGCCAGATACTCGCCGTAGAACTCCCGCCCCTTCAGCGCGTCCAGCGTCTTGCCGCTGTCCAGCTCCGCCTTCAGCTTTTCGCAGGCGCGGCGGGTGGCCTCGCCGGTGACAAGGGTCTGGCGGGAGCCGGAGGTGTCGCCGGAGTCCGGCGCGATCCAGGTGTTGCTGCGCTCATAGACGATGTCGTCCCGGTGCAGCCCGGTGTTGGTGACCACCACCTGCACCAGCACGGTGCCCAGTCCCTGCCCGATGCAGCTGGCGCCGGAGTAGATGTGTACCTTGCCGTCGTCCTCCACAATGAGCTTGCAGCGTCCCCAGTCGGGAATGCCCACGCCCACGCCGGCGTTCTTCATGGCGCAGGCGATGCCCACCGGGTCGCCGCTCTTCACCGCCTCGTCATAGGCGGGCTTGATGGCCTCCAGCGTCTCCACAAGGCCGGTGGACTCGTCCACGATCTGGCCGTTGGGCAGCACGCCGCCGGGGCGGATGGCGTTGCGGTAGCGGATCTCCCACGGGCTGATGCCCACCAGATCGGCCATCTCATTGAGCAGCGTCTCGGTACAGAAGCAGGTCTGGGTGACGCCGAAGCCCCGGAAGGCGCCGGCGGGGGGATTGTTGGTGTAGTAGGCGCGCCCCTCGATCTCGAAGTTCTCGTAGGCATAGGGGCCGGCGGCGTGGGTGCAGGCGCGCTCCAGCACGGGGCCGCCCAGGGAGGCGAACGCGCCGGTGTCGGACACCACGCTGGCCTTCACGCCCTGAATGATGCCGTTTTCGTCGCAGCCCATGGTGAAGTCCATGTCAAAGGCGTGGCGCTTGGGATGCACCAGAATGGACTCCTGCCGGCTGAGCTTGAACTTGACCGGCCGGCGGCTCAGATAGCACAGCAGCGCAGCGTGGTGCTGCACGGACATATCCTCCTTGCCGCCGAAGCCGCCGCCCACCAGGCAGTTCTGCACCTGGCAGTGGTCGTAGTCCACGCCCAGCATGGCCGCGCACTCGTGCATGGTTGTATGGGCGCTCTGGTCGGTGGTCAGCAGCCTCACGCCGCCGTTATCCAGCGGCAGCGCCACGCAGCACTCCGGCTCCAGAAAGGCGTGCTCCGTCCACGGGGTGGAGAAGTGCTGGGTCAGCACATACTTGGAGCTTTTGATAGCGCCCTCCGCGTCGCCGCGGGAGACGTGCTTATACGCCTGCACGTTGCTCTCGTCGCCCTCGAACACCAGCGGCGCACCGGGCGCGGCGGCCTCGACGGGGCTGTGGATGGCGGGGAGCACCTCGTACTCCACCTTCACCAGCTTTTTGGCGGCCTCCACCGTCTCCTGATCCACGGCGCAGATCAGTGCCACGCTGTCGCCCAGATAGTGGGTGATCTCTCCCACGCCGATGAGGGTGGGCTGGTCCTTCTTCAGATGCCCCACGTTCACCTTGCCGGGAATGTCCTTCTGGGTGGCCACGCAGACCACGCCGGGCAGCGCCTCCGCCTCGGACGTGTCGATGGACAGAACGCGGGCGCGGGCGTACTGGCTGCGGACAGCGCCGCCGTAGCACATGCCGTCTACATAGATATCATCGGGGTACTGACCGTAGCCCAGCACCTTCTCCTCCACGTCCAAACGGTGGACGCGGCTGCCCATCTGCCAGTCGTCGGCAGAGGGCGCGGGGAGCTTCCCCTCCCGGAAGATCTTCGCCGCCAGCAGAATGCCGTCGATGATCTTCACATAGCCGGTGCAGCGGCAGATGTTGTTGCGGATGGCAAAGGCGGCCTCCTCGCGGGTGGGGTCGGGGTTCCCGTCCAGCAGCCCCTTGGCGGAGATCACCATGCCGGGGATGCAGAAGCCGCACTGCACGGCGCCAGCCTCGCCGAAGGCGAAGGTGTAGACCTGCTTTTCCCAGTCGGTCAGCCCCTCCACGGTGACGATGGTCTTGCCCTCCAGCTTGTCCGTCTGGGGGATGCAGGCCTTGGTGGGCTTGCCATCGATCAGGACATGGCAGGTGCCGCAGGCGCCCTCGCTGCACCCGTCCTTCACGGAGGTCAGATGCAGCTGGTCGCGCAGATAGCGGATGAGCTTCTGGTTCTTTTCCACAGTGACGGTCTGCCCGTTCACGGTAAATGTGGCCATAGTGTATCTCTCCTTTATGCGTTGTGCTGTGAAAGCGCACGTATATTCAGCATAACTATACCATACTCGTGAGAGGAAAACAAGGAGGGAATGTACCCGGCGGTGGGAAAGCGTGATAGTAAATGAAGAATAGCGCGGGCGGGTGGCAGCGTCGTCCGCCCCCGCGCGGACGGGACGTCGGGGACGCCGTCCCCTACAGAACGGAATGAGGACATACAAACGGGGACGCCGTCAGGCGTCCCCGAAAGCTCGTATCATCCCCGATGCTCCAGCACCGGCAGCATCACCTGTAAGCGGAACTGCCCGCCGCCGCAGGAAAATTCGCACAGGCCGCCGTTGCGCCGGGCGATGGTCTGGATGCTGAGACAGCCATAGCCGTGTCCCGCGCCGCGGTCGCTGACGGGCAGGCCGTCCTTCATGGTCACGGCCTCGCCGCAGGGATTGGTGATCTCGATGAGCAGCTTATTGCGCTGCACGCCGCAGTACAGCGAGACGGTGCGGCGCTCCGGCGGCAGCTCCTTTACGGCGCGGAGGGCATTTTCCAGCCCGTTACTCAGCAGAGAGCACAGCTCCGTGTCGGAGATGGTCAGCGCGTCAGGCAGCCGCGCCTCCACTGTGAGGACGGCGCCCTGCCGCTGCGCCTTGTCGGTATAGGATGAGCACAGCAGATTCACCAGCTGGTTTTCGCAGAAGCGGCGGGGCGTGATGGCCTCGATGTCCGCCTGCACCTCCTTGATGTACTCCTGTGCCTGCCCCGGCTTCCCGGCGGACAGCAGACCGTCCAGCATGTTCAAGTGGTGGCGCATGTCGTGCTGATAGACGGCAGTCTGCGTCTCCATGCGGTGCAGGGCGTCCATCTCCAGCTGGGACTGTTCCAGCTCCATGGTCAGCATGGAGCGCTGCATCTCCGCCGCCGCGCGCTTCTGCGTCTCCAGATAAAAGGCGGGCAGAAACAGGATATAGAACGTCACCAGCACCGTGGGCAGGAACTCGCTGATAATCAGCACGTTGGAGTACAGCGCATTGGAGTACACCGTAGTGGCATAGTCAAATATGTAATAGGTAACAGGCAGACTGCCGAACAGCAGCAGCGTCCACCGGGAGTAGGTCATGGTGGCATAGGCCGCCTTCACCAGAAAGCGCTCGCACAGCCAGAACACCCCCACCAGCAGGACGATGTACGCAATGTCGGCGGCCAGCATGCTGCCGGTCAGGGCTTCCACGGCGTTCTTGCCCCAGCGCAGCGGCTGGCAGCACAGATAGGCCGTGCAGGTGCTGACCACAGCCACGCCCAGCGGCTTTTTCAGCGCCAGCGTCAGTATCAGCACCAGCGGCAGGTGGACGATCAGCGGGTACAGCTGCATGGTCTTGTCCGTGCCCAGCGTCAGCGCAAACAGGGATTGCAGCACCAGAAACACGGGGCACAGCAGCGCCACCAGCTTTTTGTCTCTTTTTTCGGTGCAGCCGCCGGCGATGGATACGCTGAGAAACAGCCCGTAGATCAGCACCAGCCCGTAGTTGAACACGTCCAGCGCCGACTGGAATGTCACATCAAATACGCCCTTCATGCGTCCCTCCCGGAAAACAGCAGCTCCAGATAGTCCTTCTGCAGCTGGTTGTACAAAAGCCGCGACACCGGCACGCTCCGGCCGGAGAAGGTGACGACCCCGGCGGGGGACAGCTTCTCCGCCTGCAGCATATTGACGATGTAGGAGCGGTGGGTGCGCATGAACTCCGGACGCGCCAGCAGCGCGCCCTCGTACTCCTTCAGCGCGCCCACCACCTCGTGTACGGAGTCGTCCGTCATGTGGAAGAACAGGTGCTTGCCCATGACCTCCACATAGCTCAGCTGGGAGAAGGGCAGCCGCACCAGAACGCCCTCGGAGCGCACCGTCAGTCCATCCTGCGGGTTCTGCTCCCGCTGGTACAGTCTGTCCAGCAGCGGGAACAGCAGCTTGGCACTGACCGGCTTGAGCAGGTATTCCAGCGCCCGCACGCCGTAGCTCTCGTAGGCGAAACCCGGCGAGGTGGTCAGGAACACGATGTCCGCTGCGTCATCGAAGCTGCGGATCTCACGGGCAGCCTCCATGCCGGTCACGCCGGGCATGAGCACGTCCAGCAGGTACAGCGTAAAGCGCTCCCTCTGGGCGGCGTCCAGCAACTCTCCGGCGCTGCGGAAGGAGCGGAGCCGGACGGCGGCGCGGCGGTCGGTCTGCCACGCCTGCAAAAGTCCCATGACCTTTTCCAACTCCTCGATCTGATCGTCACATACAGCGATATACATGGCAGTCCCTCCTTTGCCTGTCTTGCAGATCATGCACGGGTATTCTACCACAGAAAACCGGACTTGTCAGCCGCGATTTTGCATTTCGTGGGTGCCAACGCGCATTTCAGGAATGGGAGCGCACATTTTTCCGCCCATCTGCTATGATGTGAGCCGCAGGGGGAGGCATCCCTGCGGAAGGGGGTCAATGTATATGGGTTGGATCGCAGCGCTCATCAGCACATCCGTGCTGGTCATACTGTGGTTCTGGGAGGTGCGCCGCCGTCTGCGGGAGCAGCACAGCATGGTGGAGAGCGCCAGAAGTCAGATGGATTCCTGCCGGCGGCGTGCCGCCGGCTCCTCCGGCGACGCGGATGCAGCGCAGGTGCTGCGCCGCTGCGAGGACATCTACCGCCAGGCGGCGGAGCATTACAACAACACACTGCGCCGACCGCTGATCCACGTCCCCGGCTATCTTATGGGCTTCCACCGGGAGCCGGACATGCCGGAATGCGGCTGCGGTACAAGTCAGAAAACAGCATAGCATGAGGAGGATATGATCATGGGACTGTTCAGCAACAACAAGAAGCTCTGCCCGCTGTGCGGCGCGCCCACACCCCGGCTGCTGCCCACCAAGGTGGAGGATATGCCGCTGTGCAAGGAGTGCGCGGCGAAGATTGACCTGCCCGGCGGCACGCTGGACACCATGCGCGTGGCTGATCTGGAAACGTACATGGCCTGCTACGAGGAGAACAAGCCCCTGCGGGACGCGTTCACCGAGACCATGCGCCGCAGCTTCGGCTTCCTGAGCGGTTCGCTGGTGCTGGACACCGACCACCGCCTGCTGCGCTTCAACGCCGGCGACAGCTTCGTGTTCGGCCCGGAAAACTTGAAGTCCTTCCGCATCACGGAGGACGGCCGCCCGCTGTTCGAGGCCAGGGACGGCGTGCTGTACTGCCATTACAGCGATGTGCCGGACAGAGTGACCGCCATGCAGCCGGCCATCGACCGCTTCTACATGGACGTGCACGACTACGAGCGCATGGAGGAGATGGATCGCCGCATGCACCGGGACGATGACGACCACCGCCCCGTCCGCTTCCGCCCCACCTTCGACATGAAGGAGCCGGTGGAGAAATTCGCCGTGGAGCTGACGCTGGCGCATCCCTACTGGCACAGCTTCCGCGAGGAGATCGGCGCACCCGATTTCGACAGCTACAACCCCAGCACGGCGGAGTATCTCAACGAATACGAGGACGATGTGAACGGTCTGCATGATCTGGCTGCCGCCCTGCTGCACATCATGGATGCCAGCGGCACCGAGCAGTGGGACGAGGATCCCTACGCCGCCTCTGCCTCCGCCGCCTCTGCGGACAGCGCTTCCGTGGCCGCTGCCGCTGCCGCCGCTGCCGTGGCCGCGGTGCAGCAGTCCGCCGCGCCGGTAGACACCGTGGCGGAGATCCAGAAGTACAAGGCGCTGCTGGACGCGGGCGTCCTCACCGAGGAGGAGTTCGCAGCCAAGAAAAAACAACTGTTGGGGATCTGAGAATGAATAAGATGAAACGACTGAGTGCTCTGCTGCTGGCGCTGGTGATGGCGCTGTCTCTCACCGCCTGCGGCGACGAGCCCGCGCCCTCCGGCGAGGACGGCAGCTGGGCGGTATACTGGTATCTGTGCGGCAGCGATCTGGAGAGCGAGGGCGGCTTCGCCACCGGCGATCTCAACGAGCTGCTGGAGGTGGCGCTGCCGGAGAACGTCACCGTGGTCATCGAGACAGGCGGCGCGGCACAGTGGCAGAACGAGGTCATAGACGGCAGCCTGCTGCAGCGCTACGTCTACGACAGCGAGGGTCTGACCCTTGTGGATGAGCAGCCCTCCGCCAGCATGGGCGACAGCGAGACGCTGGAGGAGTTCCTGCGCTTCGCCAGAGAAAACTATCCCGCCGACAGAACAGCGGTGGTGTTCTGGAACCACGGCGGCGGCTCCGTGTCCGGCGCGTCCTTCGACGAGCTGTACGACTACGACTCCCTGACCCTGGGCGAGATGTACGAGGCCTTCTCCGCCGTTTGGGAGCCTGACACCGAGGCTCCTCCGCTGGAGCTGGTGGGCTTTGACACCTGCCTGATGGCCACCGTGGACACGGCCTACACCTTCTGCGACCTGAGCCACTATCTGGTGGCCTCCGAGGAGACGGAGCCGGCCAACGGCTGGTACTACTCCCAGTGGGTGCAGGCGCTGGCGGACGATCCGTCCATGGACGGCGCGGCGCTGGGCAAGGTGATCTGCGACGCCTATTACGAGGGCTGCCAGGCGGTGGAGACGCAGGACAGCGCCACGCTGTCCGTCACCGACCTGACGAAGATACAGGGACTGCTGGACGCCTACGAGGAATTCGGCGCGCAGGCGCTGTCCGCCGCGGCGCAGGATCCCGGCTTCCTGTCCCGGTTCAGCCGCGCGGCGGCCGGCACCGAGAATTACGGCGGCAACACCCGCGAGCAGGGCTATACCAACATGGTGGATCTGGGCGGCATTGCCCGGCACACGGCGGACACCCTGCCGGGCGCACAGGCGGTGCTGGACGCGCTGGACGAGTGCGTGCTCTATCAGGTCAACGGCAAATACCGCAGCGAGGGAACGGGACTTTCCTGCTACTACTCCTACAGCGGCGATGTGGACGATCTGAACGGCTACATACAGCAGGGCGCAGGCGCGGCCTTCAAGTACCTGTACGCCTATCAGCTCACCGGTCAGCTGGATCAGGACGGCATGGACTATATCGCGCAGCTGGGCGTGGATACGCTCGCGCCGGTGGAATCCCTGAGCACCATGGGCTGGAATAACGCGCCGCTGACGCTGACGGACGACGGCTACGCCACCCTGACGCTGGGGCCGGAAGCGGACAGCATCCTGGCCGGCATCGGCTTCAGCCTGTACTGGCTGGACGAGGAAAGCGACGCCATGCTCCTGCTGGGCACCGACAACGACATGACCTGCGACTGGGAAAATGGCGTGTTCAGCGACAACTTCCGGGGCGTGTGGGGCAGCATCGACGGTCATCTGGTGTACATGGAGCTGTCCAGCGAGGGCGAGGACTACAACCTGTACTCCGTGCCCGTGCTGCTCAACGGCGAGGCATACAACCTGCAGGTGGTCTATGACTTCACCGACGAGGAATGGCGTATTCTGGGCGCGCGGCAGGGCATCGACGACAGCGGCATGGCCGACAAGGAGCTGCGGCTGCTGAAGCCCGGCGACGAGATCACCACGGTGTGGTACCTCTCCGACTGGAGTGATGACAGCGGCTTCGAGGCATACGAGGCCGAGACGCTGACCGTCACGGCGGACACCGCCTTCTATGAGCAGTCACTGCCGGACGGCGAGTATCTGATGATCTTTGAAATGCGGGATTCCCAGGGCAACAGCGCCTATTCGCAGGGCGTCGGGTTCACTGTGGACGGCGAGGATATCACCACGTCGGTCTATGAATAAACAGGGTATAAGCCGCTCTGCGGTTTATATAAATACATCCGCCGGAATCGGCGGGAAACAAGAATTTTGGAGGAATATCACAATGAAGAAGTTTTTTGCCTGCCTGCTGGCTCTGGTCATGGCACTGAGCCTGATGGCCTGCGGCGGTGACACCGGTACCGATGACACCAACTCCGGCGACGATACCCAGGTGGAGGACAACACCGGTGACGATGCCGCCACTCCCGGTGAGGGCGACAGCATCATGGCCATCCTGAACGACCGCTTCGTGGCCGCTCCCGAGCTGGCGGGCACCACCTGGACGTTCATCGGCGGCTATGTACAGGGCAAGCAGATGACCGAGGATCAGACCAACGAGGTGCTGAGCCAGCTGGATAACGAGTACGCCTTCTATTTTGATGAGAACGGCGCCGTCTCCCTGACCGAGGGCACGGACACCGTCACCGCGGGCACCTATACCATCTCCGAGGACGGCATGTTGGCCAGCATCAGCATGGACAATGACATCAAGTACGCCGGCAGCTTTATCGAGCAGGATGACGGCCCCGTCATGGTGGCTCTGCTGGACGGCACCGGCATGAACGCTCTGTACTTCCATCTGGTGGTCGAGGGCTAAGCACCCATACACAAAAAAGAAGCACCCGGCGGGTGCTTCTTTTTTTGTCTTTATTCCTCGTCCTCCGGGGGTGCTTCCTTGGGCAGCAGCCACACCTGCGCGGCATTCACCTGATGGTCGGCAATGGAGGTCACGTGGATGCGCATACCCTCCGCCTCCAGCGTGATGTCCTGCTCCCCGTCGTCGGGGATCATGCCCAGCGCATCAAACACCAGCCCGGTGAGGGTGTCGTGCTCCTCCTGATCCAGCTCGATGTCCAGTGCATCCTCCAGATCGTCCAGCTCCACGTTGCCGGTAACGGACAGGGAGCCGTCAGGCAGCTTCTCAATGCGGGGCTCGTCATCGTCCGGGATATTGCTGTCATCGCTGCCCAGATCGCCCACCAGCTCCTCCACCAGATCGTTCAGCGTCACGATGCCCACCATGCCGCCGTACTCGTCCAGCACTACCGCCAGCGGGTTGCCGGTGCGCTTCATATTGCGGAACAGGGCGTCGGCCTTGATGGTCTCCGGCACGAAATAGGGTGCGCGCACGGCGCCGGCCATAACGCTCTCCCGGCTCTTGTCCGCCAGCCGGAAATACTCCTTGGCGTTGAGGATGCCCACCACGTTGTCGGCGCTGTCCTCGCACACCGGATAGCGGGTGTGGCGGGTGTTGTGGATCGTCTCCGCCCAGTCGTCCATGGTGTCGTCCAGCCACAGCAGATCCACATCCGTGCGGTGGGTGGCGATCTCCTCGGCGGTCAGGTCGTCGAACTCGAACACGTTCTGGATGAACTCCTTCTCCTCGTGGTCAATGCCGCCGTTCTCGCTACTGGCGTCCACCATCATGCGGATATCCTCCTCGCCCACCTGCTCCTCCGCCTCGTTGGGGTCGATGCCGATGAGCCGCAGCATACCGTTGGTGGACACGGTCAGCAGCCAGACGATGGGTGCAAACAGCTTAGAGATCACCGTCACCAGCCCGGAGATGCCCAGCGCCACCTTTTCCGACTGCTTCATGGCGATGCGCTTGGGCACCAGCTCGCCGAACACCAGCGTGAAGTAGGACAGGATCAGGGTGATCAGTATGACCACCAGCGTGTTCAGCGTGGCGGGCGGAATGGTCACGCCCAGCCCGATGAGCCAATCCACCAGCGGGTCGGAGAAGTTCTCCGCCGCGAATGCGCTGCCCAGAAAGCCCGCCAACGTAATGGCGACCTGAATGGTGGCCAGAAATTTCGCCGGCTGCGCCGTCAGCTTGCTGAGGCGTTTCGCCTTCCGGTTGCCGTCGGCGCACATTTTATTGAGCTTGACCTCGTTCACCGACAGCACGGCGATCTCCGCGCAGGCAAAAACGGCGTTGAGGAAAATAAGCACCACCTGTAAAAGCAATAGCCAACCTATAGAAGTTCCCAAGATCGATCTCCTTTCCTGCTCTCCGCCCTTCCCGGCGAAAAGCGCAAAAGACACGGCCTGTGTGCCCGGCGCACAGGTCATGTCTTACTTATGTCCGATTCGTATTCGTATTTCGTTCAGGGCAAGAGTCGCTGCCGGCTGTGTCCATCCTGTGATAGAACCTCCCTGCTGATGTAGCATGGCACCATTATACCGTTACTTCCGGGTGCTGTCAATATGATTCTCCCTGGCGCAGAAGGGGAACAGCTCCCCGAACAGCGCCTGTCCGTATTCGTTCAACCGGGCGCAGTACGTCTCATAGGCCGCCATGATCTGCCGCGCCTCGTCCGTCAGCTCTGCGCCGCCTCCGCCGCTGCCGCCGATGGTGGAGTGCAGCAGCTTGCAGCCGAAGCCCTGCTCCGCCGCGCGGATGATGCTCCACGCCTTGGAGTATGCCATGCTCATGGAGGCCGCCGCCGCCCGCAGCGACCGGTGCTTCTCCACCGCCTTCAGCAGCTGCTCCACGCCGGGGCCGTAGCACTTCTCCTCCGCGAACAGACGCGCCGTCACGCGCACGGTGATATTCTTTTCCACAGCCGCGCCTCCTCTCCGTTTCTTTTATTGTACCAGACCCGCCGCGTGTTGACAACCATTTTCCGTTGTGTTACCATCAGGATACCATCGATTGACAAGGGCAGACACGGTTTTGACGGGCAGAAATGCGCCCATA
>ENA-UOIY01000910-UOIY01000910.1-human-gut-metagenome-genome-assembly--contig:-P114-NODE-910-length-39038-cov-107.570736_pt1 | contig 39038 bp, 28 predicted proteins | sample MGYA00242335_ERZ723882 | MGnify/ENA metagenome assembly ERZ723882
GGCCGCGGCGGCCATCAATGATGGGGCGGATGCCGATTACGGGGTATTCGCCGATGTAACGATTCTTTGCCATTCTAAATTCCTCCTCTTTGTATTTCTGTGTTCAGATTTCTGCCCTTGTTGTTTTCTGCTACGCTGTTTTTAAGTGGTTTCCCACACAGGAAAACCGTTTTACGGTTCACTTCTTCATCACACACGACGAAGTCCGCGCGTTTTCCGGGCGCGATGGAGCCTATCTCGTTCTCGCAGCCAAGCTCCCTCGCAGGGATCAGCGTCGCGGAGAGAATGGCTTTCTCTTTCGGAATGCCAAATTCGACCGCCTTGCGCATACAATCATAGAGATTCGTCGCGGAGCCCGCGAGTGTGCCGTCCGCCAGCTTCGCCACACCGCCTGATAAGAACACGTCCTGCCCGCCGAGGGTGTACTGCCCATCCGGCATCCCGCAGCAGCGCAGCGCGTCGGAAACGAGGCAGATGCGTCCCGGAAACAGCTTGAACGCCATGCGCACCGCGCTCGGGTGGGCGTGCTGGCCGTCGCAGATGAGCTCGGCGACGACATTCTCGCGCTCAGAGCCTGCTCCGATGGGGCCGGGCTTGCGGTGGTGGATACCGGGCATGGCGTTATACAGGTGCGTCAGGTGGCTTGCGCCCGCGCTAAAGACGGCGGCGGCCTGCTCATATGTGCGCGATGGAGACGGTGCAGAGCTTGCTTGCAAGCTTCGTGAATTCTACCGCGCCGGGCAGCTCCGCGGCTACGTCGGCGATGCGGATGAGGCCCTCGGACGCGTCGTATAATTTTTTGAACGCGTCGAAATCCGGGTCTTTCAGATACGCGCCGTTCTGCGCGCCCTTTTTCTTCTCAGAGAAGAACGGTCCCTCCATCCGGATGCCCAGCAGGCGGGCGCAGCCGGACGGCTGCTCGCGCTTCAAGCGGACAGCGGTTCTGTACGCCGTCTCCAGCACGTCATACGGGAGTGTCATGGACGCGGGGGCGAAGCCGGTTACGCCGTTTTGCGCGAGATAGCGTGCCATTTTGACAAGGCCGTCGTAATCGCCGTCGGAAAAATCCGCGCCGGAATTGCCGTGATTGTGGACATCGACCAATCCGGGGATGACATACTGGTCGTTCAGGTCGATGCCGCCCTCTGCGGGGACCGTGGTCAATATCTCGGTAAATCTTCCGTTTTCCGCGCGGAAGGAGCCGTGTCGGAATTTGCCGCCCACAAAAATATTGGCATTCTTAAAAAGCATATCGTTCCTCCACAAACCTTGCCGCCGCCTCATCGCAGATAAGCGTCACATCGTGGTGGAACTGCAAAATCGAGCCGGGGCCCTCCGGCGTGACGGGGCCAAAGAAGACTTTATGCAGGATCTCGGCCTTGTCCGCTCCGGTGATGATCATGACGATCTTCCGGGTTGCCATGACGGTGCCGATGCCCATCGTGATCGCGGCAGTCGGGACCTCGTCGATGGAGGAGAAGAACCGCTTGTTGGCCTCGCGGGTCATTTCCGTCAATTTCACTTCATACGTCATGACCGGGAAATGGTCACACGGCTCGTTGAAGCCGATGTGCCCGTCGTGACCGAGACCGAGCAGCTGGATGTCCACGCCGCCCCAGTCCTCGATCCGGCGCTCGTAGGCTTCGCACATGGCAGGGATGTCCGCGGCCAGACCATCGGGAACGATGGTGTTTTCGAGCTTGATGGAAATATGGTCAAACAGGTTTTCCTGCATGAAGCGGCGGTAGCTCTGCGGGTGGTCGGGCGCAAGACCCTTGTACTCGTCGAGGTTTGCGGAGCGGACGCGCGAAAAGTCGAGCTTGCCTGCCTGTTCACGCGCGACCAGCTCGCGGTAGAGCGGCAGCGGCGTCGAGCCGGTGGCAAGTCCCATCACACAGGCGGGCTTGCGGCAAATGACCGCCTCAAATTCGTCGGCAGCCGCCTTTCCCATTTCTTCGGGTGTTTTGACTTTGATGATATTCAGGTGCAGCATTTTGATCGCTCCTTATTGCTCATATCCGTTTGGATTTTGTTTCTGCCAGTTCCACGTGTCGCGGCACATATCGACGAGATTTTTTTCCGCCTTCCAGCCGAGCACTTCCAAACTCTTTGCGGGATCTGCATAGCAGGTAGCCAGGTCGCCCGGGCGGCGCGCGGTGATCTCATACGGTACCTTGACTCCGTTTGCCTCCTCAAAGGCGTGAACCATGTCAAGCACGCTGTAGCCGTGACCGGTGCCGAGGTTGAACCCGCCCTCGCCGGTGTGGGTCATCAAATACTGGATCGCGGCAACATGACCCTTTGCCAGATCGACAACATGAATGTAGTCGCGCACACCGGTGCCGTCCGGCGTGGGATAGTCGTTGCCGAACACGTTCAGATGGTCGCGCTTGCCGATGGCGGTCTGCGAAATATACGGCATAAGATTATTGGGAATGCCGTTCGGATGCTCGCCGATCTTTCCGCTTTCGTGTGCACCCACAGGGTTAAAATAGCGCAGGTTCACGACCGACCAGTCGGGGGCCGCTTTTGCGATGTCGCGCAGAATTTGTTCACCCATGTACTTCGTCCAGCCGTAGGGATTGGTGCAACTGCCCGTCTTGGAAGTTTCGCGCAGCGGCATCTCGTTCTCACCGGAGTAGACCGTCGCAGACGAGGAGAAGATGAGCCGCTTGACATTGTGCTTTGCCATGACCTTGCAGAGTGTCAACGTCGCGTCGAGGTTGTTCTGATAGTATTCCATTGGCTTCGCGACGGATTCGCCCACAGCCTTGAGTCCCGCAAAGTGGATGGCGCAGGAAATCTCATGCTCTGCAAAGATTTTTTCCAGCAGCGCTTCGTCGCGCACATCGCCCTCGATAAACTCCACTGTCTTGCCAGTAATTTCAGCCACGCGGCGCAGGCTTTCTGGGTCGGAATTGCTGAGATTGTCAATTACAATCGGCGTATGACCCGCCTCGATCAGCTCCACACAGGTGTGGCTGCCAATATATCCGGTGCCGCCGGTCACAAGAACATTCATTTTGCTTCCTCCTCCACGATCTTCCGCATTTCGTCCCATTTTTTCTCCATGTCCGCCACGAGCTTGAACTGGGTGCGGGCGCGGTCGAGGTTCTGCCCGTCGCGGTGGACGGCGAAATAATGATCCCCATCCAGATAGTCTGTCAGGAAGCGGACGCCGCACTCCATCGTCATGGTCTTTGCGCCCATCGGCAGCAGCGCCAGCTCCTTTGCCGACAGGCCGGGGCAGGCGCAGACATAGCCGCGCGTAAAGACGCGGAAGCGGTCAAGGCTCATCTCCATTTTAGAGAGATCTTTTTCATCTTCTGCGGCAGTCGCCGCACCGAAGCGGATGGAATCACCGAAGTCATAAAGACTCGAGCCGGGCATGACCGTGTCGAGATCGATGACGCACAGCGCCTTGCGTGTTTTTGCGTTCAGCAGGACGTTATTGAGCTTCGTGTCATTGTGTGTCACGCGCAGCGGCAGTTCGCCGGCAGTCAGCTCATTCTGAATAGTTGCCATCTCTACCTGCCGGGCCAGCGCAAATTCAATTTCAGACTGAACCTGCGCTGCCCGGTGCATGGGGTCGCGCTCCAATGTCTCCAGAAGCGCGCGGTAACGGTCCGGTGTATTGTGGAAATTCGGGATGGTCTCGTGCAGCTTCGCCGCCGGGAAATCCGTCAGACGCTGCTGGAATGTGCCGAAGCCCACGGCGCTCTGATAAAAGTCCTCGTCCGTCTCGGGAAGCTGGAGGCAAATCGAATCTTCCACAAAGTCATACACGCGCCAATAGGCATCCTGCGCATGCAGATAGCTTGCGCCGTCATGCGTTTTTACAAGCGTCAGGACGCCGCGCGGGTCGTCTGTTTTTGTCCGCAGGAACTCCGTGACGGCAGTGATATTTTCCATCAGCCCTGCCACGTCGCGGAACGTGTTGTTGTTGATTTTTTGCAGGATATAGCGCAGGCCGCTTTCCGTCACGGCAAGATAGGTCACCTTGATGTGCCCGCAGCCATACGGCTCACAGGAAACAGGCTTTGCGTCCAGCCGGAAGGCGCGCAGTACTTCAAACAGGTTTTCGTTCATTTCCAAAGCTCCTCCGTATAAATGCCCTCCGCCTTCATCTTGGCCATAGCTTCCTTGACAGACGCCAGATCTTCGCGGTAGGTCACGCCGGTCAGCATCCCGGCTTCGATCTCGCACACGCCGCGCGCCACGGAGCCGAACTCCGTCACAGTATTTTTCAGGCGATAGCCGACCATGGCATACTTGCTCTCATCGGTCTGTGCCGCCAGAAAATCATAGATTTCCGAGAATGCCGTGCTCCCGTAGAAATCATCCGCATTGATGACGGCAAACGGACCGTTTACCACGCCTTTGCAGCAGGCCAGCGCATGGCCGGTGCCCCACGGCTTTGTGCGTCCCTCCGGAGCCTCTATGCCCTCCGGCAGGCGGTCAAGATCCTGATAGACGTAGGACACATGGAAATACTGCTCCATGCGGTCGCCGATGCATTCGCGGAACTCCGCTTCCATCTCGCGCTTGATGATGAACACTACATCGCGGAAACCAGCGCGCCATGCGTCATACAGCGAAAAATCAATGATGATATGTCCTTCTGGATCGACCGGCTCGATCTGCTTCAGACCGCCGAAGCGGCTGCCCATGCCCGCGGCCAATATGACAAGCGTTATTTTCTCCATACTCGTCTCCTTTAAAAAAATCACGCGCCGATTTCTGTGAACCGGCGCGTGTATGTCTGACCTTACCGCTCCAATGCAGCGCAGATCTGGCTGTACTGGCCTTCCGTATAACCAATTCCCCAGGAAGCGTCGGATTTTTTCTTTCCGCCATACCAGACACGCAGCACGTCTGCCTCACGATCCAGCAGGAATGCTGTGCGGTACAGGCAGAAATCATCCCAGCTGCCGTCCTTGCCCTGCTCCATCAGCGGATTCAGAAAAACTTTCCATGGCTGACTTGTTTCCTTGACCGCGTAAAACAGCTTGCAGTAATCGCAGTTTGTGCCGTTCGGATACGCAGGATAGATCGCGTGCAGCGTATCATCCGCAGGATCGCGCCAGATCGTCAGATGCCAGAGCTGATAACCGGGCTGCGCGAGATCCTCGCAGGTCTTTTCCGCGCTCCAATGCAGACCGTCCTCCGAGGTGCGGGTGCGAACCTTGTTGCTTTGATTCTGATACCCCGTATTTCCGGTATCAACATACCACATCCGCCAGCTTCCATCCTGCATACGCTGGATGCAGGGCGACAGAATGCTGTATTTCTGCACCGGGTCGTGGAGCACGATCTCTGGCTTCGTCCAGTGAACGCCGTCGGCTGAGCGCATCAGCTTGACCCACGACTGCACAATATCGTCCGCCTCCACATAATACAGCCACAGCTCATCACGCTCTTTGTTGTAAACAAGCTCCACGTCGCAGTTATGACCGGGCTTCGGCGCGGGGGTCAGCGGATTTGTCAGTCCCTCAGGAACGATCCACGTCTGCGCGTCATTGGAAACCAGAATGGACGGATCCTCCAATCCATCATTGTTATAGGGATACGGCGTCATCGCCATCCAGTACAGGTATCCGTGCCAAGGAGCGTCAAAGCGCAGCACCGAAGGGTGCGTGGACTGATCAGAGCCGTCATAGGTCGGGATGTGCTGCGGGCATACCGCGTTTTTCAGAATACTCACTCGTTTGTCCTCCATTCATTCATGTCAATGGCTTCTCCGCCGCGCAGGCGGCTTTCCTCTGCGGCCAGTGCGATCAGGTGGCTTTCCACCGACGCGTCCGCGCTTGTTTTGCTCCCGCCGCCGCGATGCAGCGTCTGCAGGAAGTCTCGCATCATGGCGGCGTCACTGCCGCTGTGTCCGCCGGCTGGCGTGTGAACGTGCAGTGTTGTCTGATTTCCGGACGCAAAATCGCTGATCTCCAGCGTAGACGATTCCATGTTGCCCCGAATTTGTCCGCAGCTGCCCATCACATTGATGATCCGCTCACAACGCTCTGTAAAGGCGCACATCGTCATGCTGACGCTGACGCCGTTTTCATACAGCAGGTTCACGACCTGATTGTCTACAACATTGTTATCACACTGATAGACGCACCGGCCATACGGGCCGCGCTGCAGTGCGTTCAGAACCGCTTCACGGGAAGGATCCAGGCTCACCACAGAGACAAATCCATCGGAAACGGCCTTTGGATGCTCCAGATAGAAACGCGGCGCGTAATAGGGACAGGTGTCCCTGTGCATACAGCCATCCAGACAGTATTGCGGTGCGCCGTCCGGCTTGTGCGCGGAATTAAAGTGCGCAAGCGAGCCGAAGCTGCTGACTTCCCTGCACGGGCTTCCGACCAGCCATGTCAGAATGTCCGTATCGTGGCAGCATTTTGCCAGGATCATTGGGCAGCTATCCTCGCTGCGACTCCAGTTTCCGCGCACAAAGCTGTGCGCCATATGCCAGTAGCCGACGCTCTCAATATGCTGAATCGAGACAAGCTGCCCGATCGTGCCGCTGTCGATCAGCTCCTTGAGCTTCACAAAGAACGGAGAATAGCGCAGCACATGGCAGATGGAAAGCACGTGCCCGGTCTGCCGGGCTTTTTCGCCCATTGCGATCAGCTCCGCGCGGTCATAGCTCATCGGCTTTTCGCAGAGCACATCGTAGCCCTTTTCCAATGCCTGTGTGACCGGTGCAAAGTGCATCCGATCCTGCGTGCAGACAAAGACGCAGTCGGCAAACTGATCTTGTGCCAGCGCAGCTTCCCAGCTTGCAAAGCATTTGTCGGCTGCGATGTGATGCGCTTTCGCAAACGCTGCACGCCGATCCTCCCGCGGCTCTGCCACGCCGACGATTTTCAATTCATTCGGGAAATTCAGCGCGTAGCCGCCGTAGACATTCGCGCCGCGCTGACCGGCGCCCAGAATGATCGCGGTTATGGGTTTCATTGCGGATCCTCCTTGTATTCGATTGCAAGCACGGTATCGGTCGTGTCCGGCAGCAGATAGGTAAAATGCGGGATCGTACCGAGGGTCACAAACGCGAGATTTTCATAGGCATTCGTGATCCAGCTCTCTCCGCGCAGCACCTCGCTGCCGTCCGCCAGCCGCCGCACCGCGCCGACGCGCTTTGCGTCAAGCCCCGTCAGCGCCAGCGGCCCGATGGGATTTTCCAGAATATGCGCATAGATGCGGCCATCCTTCTTTGTGTACCAGCCCCAGTCCGGCTTCGGTACGTCGGCGCTGCCGCAGCCATAGATGCTCTCGCCGTTGACTGCCAGCCATGTGCCGATCTCATCCAGCAGCCGACAGCTTGCGTCATTAAACCGACCGTTCGCGTCAGGTCCGACGTTCAGGATCATGTTGCCGCCCTTGCTGACGCATTCGACCAGCTTGCGGAGCAGCATGGACGCAGGCTTGTAGTCTGTATCATAGGGGTTGTAGCCCCAGTTGTTGTTCATCGTCGTACACAGCTCCCACGGTACGCGCTCGCCGCGCACATTGCGGATGCCCTCCGGCGGCAGGATCTGTTCGGGGCTGACAAAGTCGCCGCTATAATATGCGGGCTGCTCGGTGACAAGACTGCCGAAGCCCTCGCCGCTTGTTTCCAGCCGATTGTCAATGATGACGTCCGGCTGATGGCGGCGCACCATCCGGATCAGATCTGTCGCCCGCCACGCCTCGCCGCGCAGCTCGTCATAGGCATAATCGAACCAGAGAATGTCGATCTTGCCGTAATTCGTGACCAGCTCCTCGATCTGTCCGTGCATATAGGCAAGGTAGCGGTCAAAGTCGATCTTCTCATCTTGATAGGCGGGATCGCCGCGCATGGGATGGTTGCAGTCGTTGTATTTTGGGAAATCCGGGTGATGCCAGTCGATCAGGGAGTAGTACAGGCCCACGCGCAGCCCCTCGGCGCGCACCGCGTCCACGAATTCCCGCACAAGATCGCGCCCGCAGGGGGCATTTGTACTCTTATAATCCGTCAGCTTGGAATCAAACAGGCAGAAACCGTCATGGTGCTTGGCGGTCAGCACAACATACTGCATGCCCGCCCGCTTCGCGCGCCGAGCCCAATCTCTGGGGTCATAGGCCTTTGCTGAAAACTCCTGCATATAGCGCTCGTACTGCTCGGCAGGGATCTTTGCCTCGCTCATGTACCACTCGCCGCGCCCGGGGATCGCGTAAAGGCCCCAATGAATGAACATACCGAAACGCGCTTCGGTGAACCACTGTGTCCGTGTTTCTCTTTCTGTCATAGGCTATCCTTTCACGGCGCCTGCCGTCAGCGACTTGACAAACGTTTCAGACAGCAGGCAGAAGATGATGATGGTGGGCAGGACAATCAGGATGATCGCCGAAAACATTCCGTTCAGATTCTTGGAATACGCCGTCGTAAACTGACCGAGCAGCGCGGGAAGCGTCATGTGCTCCTTGGATTTGAGCAGGATGGATGCAAAATAATACTCATTCCAGTTATTCAAAAACGCCATGATCGCGGCTGTGGCAAGGCCCGGCTTCGCGATCGGCACAATGATCCTGAAATAGGTGCTGATATAGCCGCAGCCGTCCATCATGGCCGCCTCCTCCATTTCCTTTGGAATGGAGAGAAAGTAGCTGCGGAGGATGAAAAACGTGACCGCGATGCCGAGACTGGCGTAGACAAAGATCACACCGGTCAGCGTATCCTTGAGTCCGAGGTCGGAGAGCAGCCGGTAGATCGGGAAGCTGATGGAAATTGACGGGATGAACAGCGTTGATGCGAACATCAGCGTTACAAGACTTTTTCCCTTAAAGGAGATCCGTGCAGACACATACGCCGCAAGAGAGACGGCAAAGACGCTGATCACGGTCGATATGACGGTCACGATAAGGCTGTTGAGAAAATACTGACCGATATTGAGCTTTGTAAAGATGGTGATGTATCCGTCAAACACCCATTTTTCTGGAAGACCCAGACCGCCTGGCGTCTGCTTGAAGGAGTTGAGAAGTACCCACAGGATCGGATACAGGGAAATGACCAGCACGAACGCCATCAGCAGATACCGAAGCACTTTTACAGGAATTGAGGAACCATTGCTTTGTTTCATTGTTTGATACCCCCTAGTCCGATGTATCCGAACGGAATGCACGGTTGATCAGGCAGACGATCACGATCCCGAGAATGAACTGGATCACGCCTGCGGTGTTTCCACGTGCAAAGTTCAGCTTCGTGCTTCCAAGCGAGGTTTTGTAGATATAGTAGCTCAGCGAATACGTGGCGTTATCCGGGCCGCCGGACGTGATGAGCGCGATCTCGTTGTAAAGAAGCAGACCGTAGTTTGCCGCCATAACGGAGATGGTGCCGATCATCGGCCGCAGCAGCGGAAGCGTGATATACCAGTCGATCTGCCGGTCGGACGCGCCTGCGATGCGGGCCGCTTCATAAACAGCAGGATCAATGGAAAAAATCTGTGTCAAAAGCAGCAGGCAGTTGGAGCCGCCGAACAGGATAAAGGTAAAGGTAACGCCCCAGAACGCATATTTGGAGTTAGACAGAACGCTCACATCCGACCCGGGCCAGATCAGATTGCACAGCTCTGTGACGATGCCGCGCGCTGGACTGTACAGGTTCAGAAAGATCAGACCGATCGCTGCGGTCGAGATGATGTTTGGGATCAGGAACATATTGCGGGTGAATTTCCAGCCGCGCATTTTCTTGGACAGCGTCAGCGCGACCAGAATGGTAAACGGCACCTGGATCAGCAGCGTCAGCGCGACCCACTTGAGCGAGTTGACCAGCGCCATTTTGAAGTTTGCGTCGTAGCGGAACAGCTTGATATAATTATCAAACAGGTTTGACCATCCCAAAAACTCCGGCGCGGTGAAATTCTCGTAATTCCATTTACAGAACGAGGTCAGGAAAATCGTGACCAGCGGGTATGCGTAGACAATCAGAAACAGAATCGTGCAAGGGGCAAGGAAGGCCAGAAGAAACCCTCGTTTCCGGTACTTTCCCATTGCACGGGCAGCTTTTTTCTCAGCTGTTCCAGCCTTCATGATGCGTCATCCTTTCTTTGCGATATAGCGAAGGGGGCGTTCCGCCCCCTTCGCCAGTTTGCATGGAAATCAGTTTGCGGCGATCACTGCATCAAGTTCGCTGACAACATCGTCAACTGTCTTGCTGCCGTCCTTCAGACCGGCGTATTTAGCCTGAATTTCGCCCTCAAAGTCGCCGAATTCGTTGCCGAGGCCGAGCGCCTGATAGTCTGCCGCCATGCAGAGCTGGCAGGCGGAAACCAGAAGTTTTGCTTCGGGTGCGTCAACGCTGTCCATCAGCGTGGCGTAGTCCACGTTGGTGTTCGGCGCCATGCCGATGCCGAACGCGATGATCTTGTTGGCGATCTCTTCGCTCGTCATATACTTGATGAACTCGATGCAGGCTGCGGTCTGTGCGTCGGTCAGGCTGTTCGATACCACAAAGCCCGTGCCGCCGGACATCAGGGAAGCGCGCTTGCCGGATTCGTTCGTCGGGAAGTTGGCAGGCTTGATGTTCTCCGCGCCCGCCGCACAGTCTACGCTTCCGCCGGCATCCCAGACGCCGTTGAAGAGCATAGCGGTCTTGCCGTCAAAGAAGTCATTGCGGTACTGCTCGTCGTCGTCACCGCCGGGGCCAAAGTTCGCGGAGTCGATCTTCTGCAGAACCTTCTCCTGCATGAACGTCATGACCTCACGGAACGCGGGATCGTCAAACGATGCGACCTCTGCGCCCTGTGCATAGAATGCGCGGGTCGCTTCGTCCGCCTGGAAACGGCCAGCCGTCAGAATGTTGGTGGGCCATCCTGCGTTCAGGCCGAACGGGGTAATACCTGCGTCAACAAGCTTGTCGACTGCTTCCTCAAAGTCCGCCCATGTGCTCCAGTCGGCGGGGACCTTCGCGCCAGCCTGCGCGAACAGCGCTTCGTTGTACCAGAAGCCAACAGCTTCGATCTGCTCACGAACGGAATAGATTTTCCCATCCGCAGTCAGATTCTGATCGTAGCAGACGCCTGCGCCTGCCTTGAAGCCGGCATCTCCATCCAGATACGGCTTCAGGTCAAGGATCAGACCGGCCGCGCTTGCGACGGGAACGATGTTCCAGCCGCCAAAGTCGGCGATGTCATAGAACTTGCCGCCGCTGATGTCGTTGAGCGCTGTGTTGTAGATGCCCTCCGCGCCGGATTCATCGGGGATCGCGACAAAGGTGAACTCATCCTTGTGCAGATCAGCGAAATCCTGATAGATCTGACGCATCTGCGCAGCTGCGGGCCATTCGGACTCGTCATGGTAGTAGCCGTGAACGAAGGTGATCGTAGGCTTCTCCGCGTCCATCGGCATCTCATCCGTCTTTTCGCCCATGTTTTCCTTCGCCGTTTCGCCGTTGGCGGCGGGCTGCTCGTCTTTTTTCATGGTGTCATTGGTCTGCTTCGCGCAGCCTGCAAACAGGCTGATGACCAGAAGCGATGCCAGTAACAATGCAAGGATCTTCTTCATAATACCCTCCGTAATTTTTATTTGTCAGGCCTGTCTTTTGCAGGTCTGACCGGTAAGTTCAGTCTAGCTGCGAAAAAAGAAAAACGCCATAAAACATTTTGCCGAAAGGTTGTGCTTTTTTGACCTCGGGCGAAAAAAGAATCCGCCGCCGGATTGTGCAATTTCAACAATCCGACGGCGTTTTGCGCTGCAATAGATGTAATATTTTGATTCAGTTGCGATATTTTTACCGTTATTCGCGCTCCTGCTCCAAATCTGCTATGATGGAAACAACAGACTGCTGCACATCCTTTCCCCGCAGCAGCTCTTCCAGCTGCTGCTCCAGCTGGGCACTGGTTTTGGCGGGCAGGACGGAATAAAGCGTCAGAATCTGCAGATCCGCCTGCTTACAGACCTGCACGGCATCTGCCAGAATCGGCACCTGCTCGTGGATCCATGTATCCGGGATATTGGGATTGCTCGGCGCCTGATGCGTTTTTGTGACGATCTGCTCCTGCACGTCTTTACTGAGCATATATTTCAGGAATCGAACGCAGGCGTCGATCTGTCTTTCTGAGCCGTCGTTGCTGATAACATAGCCGGTCGCAGGATTGGCGTATGCGATCGTTTCTCCCGAAAAACCGGGAAACGCGGCATAGCGGATCTCCTGCTTTGTCGTCGTTTCCGCAAGCTCTGTATTCGCCCAGACGCCGTCAATATAGATCGCGCTCTTGCCGTCAAAGAAATTCCGGCGGACGTCCGGCGCTGTGCCGCGCTGCGTGTCATAGGCCAGCGCACGCATAAGCTCGGACACCGCAAGCTCTGCATCCTCCCGGCGGCACACAGGCGTCTGCTTTTGCATAAAGGACAGCGCATCCCCGGATGCAGCTGCCAGTCTCGCGCCAAGGAAGAAGCCCATCTGGCTGACCTGAAGCTGAAGCGGCACGGCGCCGGTCTGCGGCGAGATCTCCGCCAGCGCATCGCAGGCCGCCCAGAACTCCTCCCAGGTCTGCGGAAGCACGACCGTGCCCTCCGGCGTTCCGGTATCCGTGATCCCCGCCTGCTGGAACAAAGACGCATTATACCAGTAGCCGATATACTCCACCGCATCCGGGAGCGTATAGACCGCGCCGTCCGGCTCCTGCAGCGCCTGCAGGATCTGCGGACTGACGTCCGAGGCGAACGTCGCGTCCTCCTGCAAATATGGCGTCAGATCCAGCGCCACGCCCTTCTTTGTGGCATTTGAAACATACTGCACATTTCCATTTGTACTGATGATGTTCGGTGTTTTATCGACCGCAAGCATATCCGCGGCCTTTTCCATGACGATCCCAAGATCCGGCGAGGTATCATAGACAATGTGAATGTCCGGGTTTTCTGCCTCGAACGCGGCAAACAGCTCGCGCATACCGACATGGTCGGCCCCGCTTCCGCCCCAACCGTGCATGAAGCTGATGGACACCGGCTCCGTCTCCGCTGCCGCGGAGCAGGCCGTCAGGAAAACGCACAGAAGCACGAGCAGCCCGCACAGCTGCCTTTTTTTCATAACCACACTTCATCTCCTGTTCAGCTTTTCTTTCTTTTATGCTATCATAACAGGAAGAACGGCAAAAAAGCAAGAGAAAGGCAAGGATATTTTTATGCGCGAACGATTTAGAAACTGGATGCGCACACCATCCCTGCGCGGACAGCTGATCTGGCTGAGCGTCAGCTCCGTGCTGGTCACGCTGCTGATCAGCCTGCTGATCCTGGTGCTTCTCATCAGCAACGTCATGGGGCCGTTTGTCAACCGCGAGGCCGAGTTTGCCATGCAGACCGTCAGCCGCAGCCTTTCCACAAAAACGCAGCTTCTGGAAGACATCCTGCTGCGCATCTGTAAAAGTCCGCAGATGACCGGCGAGGCCTCGGATGCCAGAGGGGAACAGTTCCGCAGCCTTGTTGATATTTACTCGGATAAAAATATTGTTGCGCCGGGGCTTCCGTTTGTGGAGATGGCATATTTCATGGATATGCACGGCGCGTTCGACGTGGTCAGCTACCACGAGCAGCTCTCAAGCGAGCAGCTTCGGCTGAATGAAGACAATCTGGCGCGCTATCGTGCCTTTCAGGAGAGCGGCACGGACGTACAGTGTACTGCGAGCGAACCATATCTGTACATTATCTTTACTGTTTACGACCGCTGGGCGGACCCGTTCGGCACGATGATCTTCGTTGTCAACCAGTCCGCGGTCACGTCGATCATGGGCAAGCTCTCCGACTATCAGGATGCGTTCTGGTATCTGTTTGACAAGGACGGCGCGGTCGTCCTGTCGGAGAGCGCGCTGCGGCTGAGCGCGGAGGAACAGCGTGAGCTGGCCGATGCCGGTCACGATGCCTGCTATACGCGAAAGCTTGACGGAAGCCGGTATCTCCTGTTCAGCGAAGCCTCCGGCATGGGGCTGCACTGTGCTGTCGGCGTTCCATCGGTGCAGATCCTGCGGCTGTTGTATCAGGTCGCCGCGCCGTATGTGATCGCCTGTGTTCTGCTTTTGCTTGCCGTCGCAGCGGTCATGTTCTTCGCTGTGATGCGGCGGCTGCGGCCGCTTCAGGAGATGACGCTCCAGCTCCAACAGGTCGCGCAGCAGAATTTCAGCGTCAAGCTCCCGCAATACGATTGTCAGGAATTTTCCACCATGAGTCAGGCGTTCAATGCCATGACGGACACGATCGACCATCTGATCAACGACGTTTATGAGAAAAAGCTCATCGCCATGGACAGCGAGCTTCGATTCCTGCAAAGTCAGGTAAACCCGCATTTCATGTATAACGTCCTGTGCAGCATCGCGCTCATGGCGCAGATGGATGGAAATACGGACATCCAGAAAATGGCGAGCAACTTTGCGGGGCTGACGCAGGCGCGGCTTTCCAGCGGAGGCGACATCAAGATCCCGCTGGCGCAGGAGCTGCAATACGCGAAATTTTATATAGAACTGCAGCAGATGCGCTTCGGCAATAAAATATCCTATCAGGTGTCCGTCTCGGACGAGGCGCTGCTTTCCTGCCTTGTTCCGAAGCTCACGCTTGAGATGCTGGTGGAAAACGCGGTCGGACACGGCATCGAGCCGAAAGAGGGCTCGGGAACTGTCCAAGTCTCCGTCGGCTGCACCGAAAACGGGTCGCTGGAGCTTGTGGTCACGGACGACGGCGTCGGCTTTGCTGGACAAAACGGGCAGATCCAGCTGCCGCTCGACCTGCCTGCCGTCGGAAGCCGCCACAACAGAGTCGCGCTGAACACGGTCTATCAGATGCTCAAGCACCTGTACGGCCCTGAATATGGGATCCGGATCACCAGCTTTGAAAACAGTGGGACGAAGGTCACAATCCTGCTTCCAAAGGAGGACGGTCAACATGTACAAAATTCTGATTGCGGACGACGAGGCGCTGATGCGCAAGGGCCTTTGCACGCTGATTGACTGGGCAAAGCTCGGCTGCCAGATCGTCGGTACCGCCGAAAACGGTCTGCAGGCAAAGCAGGCCGTGCTCGACTATCAGCCGGACATTATCATCGCCGACATCAAAATGCCGGTCATGGACGGGCTGGAGCTTGCGCGCTGGGTCTGCGGCGCACAGCGGCAGATCCAGATCATTCTGCTGACCGCCTTTGCGGATTTTTCCTACGCACAGCAGGCGATCCAGTACGGCGTCAGCGACTACGTTACAAAAACGGGAAATATGAATGACATCGTTGCCGCTGTCGAACGATGCAAGCAGAAGCTGGATCAGCAGCGGCTGCTCCATGTGGATGTTGGAAGCCGCATTTCGTCCATGCTCAGCGCAGTCCTGAGCGGTACGCTGCACCATGAGGCGGAGATACGTCAGCAGGCGGCAGCCCTTGGGCTGACCGCCTCCGGCTACGCCGTCGCAGTCGCGGATCTGCGCAGCGCGGAGGCCATGAACCCGTCTCCCATGCTTCGGGCAGGACTGGAAAAGCTGTTTTACAGTCTGCTTCCGCCGGAGCAGCTGTATCTCTGCCCGCAGGGGCGGCATGAGCTGTATATGGTGTTTCCGGACTGCTCCGACACACAGCTTCGCAGCTTCTGCTTCGACTGTGTTTCCACGGCAAGAAAGCTGCTGGGAAAGACGCTGTATCTCGGTGTGAGCGAAAACAGCCGGCCGCTGTGCGAGCTGCAAGACGCGCTTGCGCAGGCACACCGCGCACTGCAGGATCGCTTCTATGATCAGCAGGAGGTCCATTTTTTTCGGTATGTGCAGACCCAGCGCGCACCGACGTACGCCGCGTACTTCACGACGCTCGGCAACGCGCTCAAAAGCGCCGATCTGCCGCAGGCGGAGACGGCTCTTGAACATATTTTTGACACACAGCGCCGCCAGCATGCGCCCGAAGCGCAGGTCAAGGAGACGGCGATGATGGTCATGCACACCTGCCGCAGTACGCTCGAAGCGTTCGGCGCAGATCTGGACGCAGTGGATCTGGACCGGGCGGAGTGGAAGCGTCAGCTTCAGCAGATGCAGTTCCATCAGGACTGTATCCGCCACCAGAAGCAGCTTGTGCGCGCGGTCTGTCAGTATCTCGCGCTGCTCTCTACGGAGGGCGGCAATCTTCTGGCGGACGTGCAGAACTACATGGACATGCATTTCTGCGAGGCGCTGACGCTGAGCGAGCTGGCGGCTGCCGTGCACGTCAGCCCCGGCTATCTCAGCCGCTTCTTCCGTCAGAAGACCGGGCGGACGGTCATGGAAACGATCGCCGGAAAGAAGATCGAGTACGCCCGCCAGCTTCTGGACGAGGGAAATCTGAAGGTATTCGAGGTCGCGCAGCGCGTCGGCTTCGAGGACACCACCTATTTCAGCCATGTTTTCAAAAAATACACAGGGATGTCCGCCAAGGAATATCTGACGCAGGCCCAGCGCCGCAAGCGCGCGGCGGCGGAAAAAACGCCCTGACATACACCAGCGGGGAGCCAGTCGGCTCCCCGCTTTTTCGCTATTTTGCCAAATCCGCCCCGCAGTTTTTATGCAGTTTATGCAAATAGAACAAAAGTGGTCAAAAAATCACAAGTGGACGTGAAAAAATCCCATGTTATTAGGACTTTATTTCATTTAGTATGGGAAACAGGATACCAGCCATTTTGAAAAAACAGATAAGTAAGGAGGATATGAAATGATAAAAGGAACCCGCTTTTTCAGCAGGCGCCTGCTTCCGCTTCTTTTGGCGGCTGTCATGCTGCTTGGAATGCTGCCGGCGCTGACGCTGCCGGTGCTGGCGGAAGACCCGCCTGCATTGACAAATGTTGCACAGGGAAAAAACGTATCCATTCACGGCCCGACCAGTGGCGCGGACCGTCCAGCCAGTTGGTTGACGGACGGTATAACCGATAGTGGAAAATATGTCGAGATCAGCAAGGATACGGAGCAGAACAGCACAGATCCAAGCTACGCACAGATCGATCTCGGCGCGTCTTATGATATTGCAAAGGTGGAGTTTTGGAACTACTGGGATGATGGACGCACGCTCATCGGACTTGTAATTCTTGCTTCTGAAAAAGGTACGTTTGCTGAAGATGATTGCACAGTCATTTTCAACTCCGACACGGAGAACTTCTTTGGATTCGGTGTTGGGACAGATGCTTCCTATAAATCTGTCTCTGCAGGCCTGAGTGTAGAGAAAGCAGCAAGGGGTCGCTATGTTCGCGTGATGAACAACGGACATGACGGCGGCACGCCAGGGCAGAAAAAGCAAGGTGGACATTATACGGAGATCAAGGTCTACGGCACGGAGCACACCGGCGGCGCGCCCGAGACTACGCTATATAATGTCGCGGCGGGCTGTAGTGTAATTGTAAATAAATGGGGTGGTGGAAGTGACCGTCCGAACAGCTGGCTGACAGATGGCATTAAAGATAACGCAAAATATATCGAGGTCTGCAAGGACAAAGCACAGGACACGAACGACCCGTCCTATGCACAGATCGACCTTGGCAACGAATATCCCGTCAGCAAGGTCAATTTCTGGAATTACTGGGAGGATGGCAGAACACTCAAGGATCTGCACATCATCCTCAGTACGACCGAGGACTTCCGGGACGGAACTACAAAGGAAGTCTATAACGCAAATTGGCCAGCCGCTCAGAACGGACTGGAAGTGCAGATTGACAGTGGCCCGTTCACAGCTCGCTACGTCCGCATCTGGAATGACGGCCATGACAAGGGAAAGGGCGGTCACTATATCGAGGTCGAGGTCTGGTCCACTGAGAAACAGCAGGATCCGCTTCCCGTACCTTATCAGTTCCGCGATGTGCTGACCATCCCGACCTATGAATATCAGGGCAAGACACCCAATAACGTCACGCACCCGGACGTGCTGGACTTCACGCTGGTGAACGGTGTGGGCGGCACGCCGCTTGGCACATGGGGTGGGCATCGCTTCTGGATGGCAGTCACGCCAAATCAGGAGGGCAATTCGCAGTTTGAGAATCCGTGCCTTGTATGGTCAGATGACGGAAAGATCTGGTCGGCGGAGGGAATTCCCAACCCGTTGAGCGTAGTTGAGAGAGAGCCGGACGGCACGCACAACTGCGACAACGACGTGATCTACGATCCTGTCAGCGACGAGCTCTGGGTCTATTACGTCTGGGAGCAGGATGCGCAGAATTATGGTCAAATCGGAACGAGCAATTTCAAGCCCTCTATTCTGCGCCGCATCCGCGTTGCGGCGACGCAGGGCGGCAGTGGTTTTGCCTATGCTGTACAAAAGGACGCGGGACAGGAAAATCCTTACACCGATTTGGTGACATCAACCTATCACTACGATATGCAGTCGCCTGCCGTTGTCCGGCGTGATGCGAATACATGGCTGATGTGGTCGAACAACTCCGATCAGGGCGTTGCACCGACCGGATGGAACAATCAGAACGGCTTCGTTGAGCTTCGCCGCTCCACAAACGGTACAGAATGGGGCGAGGCGAAATCGCTCAAGCCCACGCTGGTGCTGCAAAACAGCTGGATTCCGTGGCATCTGGACGTTCAGTGGATCCCGAACGTCGGCGCAGATGGAAGCGGAGAATACTGGGCGTTGATTTGCGCGTATCCGAAAGGCGGCGGCTCCAACCATACAGATCTGTTCTTTGCCAAATCGGCGGACGGCGAACTATGGACGACTTATCCCAACCCCATTCTTTCGCCGCGCAGCGGGCAATGGGATCAGAACTTCATTTATCGCTCCAGCTTTACCTATGATGCGGACGGCAAGCTGAGCGTCTGGTACTCCGGCGGCAAGGAACAGCCCGGAAATCACTGGCGCATTGCCTATACGGAGTTTGAGAACTTCCTGACGAATACGCTCCTGACCTTGGGCGCGCCGTATACGCCGGGTACACCCACGCCGCCTCCCGCCGGCGAAGACGGATGGGTTTCGGTTCCGGCATCTGACGATACAAACATTCACTTTGACGGCGCATGGACCTATGAGGCACCCAACCGCTTTGCCGGTGCAGAGGGATCAACCGCGACGCTGTACTTCTATGGCTCTGGCATCCGCTACTATGCGCAGTATGAAACGAACTTCGGTGAGGTAGAGGTTCAGATCGACGATGGCACGCCTGAAACATATGATCTGCATCGCAATGCGCCGGGCGCGATGGACAACAAAATTCTCGAGAGAGAGCTTGAGGAAGGCTATCACAGAATCACCATTAAGCGCAAGCACGGCGGTGGTCTTGACAGCGGCGTCATCGACCTGAACAAATTCGAGGTTCGTTATGACACGTCTGCAACCATCAGTAACCATCTCTACGGTGTTTCTCCCACCGAAAAAACGCTCTGGGTAGACGATACCCTGCAAATCTCGGCGCTTGTGCCCTTCAACGCGACAGACAAGACCGTTACCTACACCAGCAGCGACACAGGTAAGGCAACTGTGACCGCCACCGGCCTTGTGACTGCACTGACTGCCGGTGATGTCACGATCACGGTAAAAGCCGGTCAGTCAGAGAAGACTGTTGCGCTTACGATCCGCTCGCTGGAGGCGGGTGAACTGCGTATGACGGTCGATAAGGATAATCCTCTGTTCCTGCACGGCCTTTACAAATATGATGGGAAAGGGTATCCTGCGAATGGTCTTGCAGGCCCGCTGCAGGGCGGCAAGAGCATTCAGGGCTTCTGGACCGCACTGACCGGGTCGGACGCAACAGGCTGGCAGGGCCCGACCGTCCAAGCAGGCAATAAGACCATCCATCATGCGATCCTGATCCATGCCAGCGGAACGGTTGAGGGCAGTGCGGCGAACAAGCAGTGGTATCTTGACCGCATTGCCGAGACAAAGAACGACAACATTCCGTTCTTCCTGATGGTCTCCAACTCCCACACAGGAACATTCCTGGATCTGGACTGGCTGGATGGCGTCTATGAGCAGAATGAGAATATGATGGGTGTTGTCTTCTCGGAAAACCACAATGCCGTTATCAGCGAGAGAGACCGCCGCATCACCTATATGGATGCGCTTGTCAAGCAAGCCGCAAAATGGGGCGGCTATGTCATCAACTGCGATATGAACGACGCCCCGAAGGACTCCGGCAGCAGCGACCATGGCGGCACGCTGGAATACTTCCTGAACAATGAAACGCTTTATCAGACGCTGAAAAAGTATTCTCAAAACTACATCCTGCTTGCCAAAACGACCAGTGCTTGGAGCAGCGTTTCCTACAATTCGCATGAGAGCGTCGCCCTCGGTGCATGGCTGGACGGTCTGTGCGGCAACTGGGGCAGCCTGATCGACTCCTGGATGTGGTTCATTGAGGGATACGGCCCGCAGTGGGGAGACAGTACCTTCGACGTGTTCGGCGGTGCGGAGGAATGCCGCGGCCCGGTCAGTATGCCGGAATTGCTGTTTGCCATGCGTATGGTGCAGCAGGCGCGCACAGGCGCAACAGTATTTACCTTTGAGCATCCCGATCACGCCGAAGCTGTCGGCGACAATGAGGGCGCAAAGACTTACTTTACGCCGAACTACAAGTACAGCATCGCCAAGGCCATGGAGTACATGCGCGACTATGCCATCCCGACCCGTGAACAGGTGATGCAGAATACGAAGGTGTTCTACGCATCGAGCGGCGGCACGCTCAATAAGCTTGGCTCGAACGCGGCCAACCGTCTGCTTGACCCGCTTTACGGCGACAGCGGTTCGTCCGGCCCCAACAAGGGCAAAAACAACGGAACGACCATGATGACCTATTCAACAGGCCGTTACGGTACGATCCCGTCTCTGCCCAAGCTGGCGCAGGACCCGACAGGCAAGGACATCCTGACCATGACTGACGTTCAGGCGCTCGGCGGAGCATCTGGTATTCAGAACTATTTCAACGCCCGCTATCCGCAGCGCTATACCGGCACTGGCTATGCGCACTATGACGAGCTGACAAAGAGCTGGCTGACCTACAACAGCAACTGGTTCTTCGACACCCGTGAAAGCAGCGCGCTGCACAGCAAGCAGAATGTGTCGCTCCAGTTTACGCAGAATAGCTTCGGCGCGAATATCGAATTTGAGCCTTACTCCATGCTTCTTGTGGACGAGGCGCAGGCGGGCACACTCCAGTTCCGCTTCAATAACTACTGGGTCGACAAAAACCCGATCTGGGAAGGCTATGTGAAAGGAACGACTCCCACATGGGATTCCGACAACAACCGCCTGATGTATAACTACCTCAAGGACAGCTACGCCCAGAACACCGCGCACGGCGAAAGCACGTGGCGCAAAGCCACTATTACAATCTCCGGTCTTGGCGCGGAACCAACGCTGGCGCTGACAAGCAGCCTTGCAGGACAGTCCAAACAGATTCAGACGGCGTTCGACGCTGCTGCCGGCACATACACCATTACACTTGACGGCAACGGCTATCAGGAGTTCACGCTGACGAATCTTGTACCGGCGCAGGCTCCTGCCGAGAACTGGGTCTCCGTTCCTTCGCGCGTCAATGGCAACCAGCTTTCTCCGCATATCCAGTTTGAGGAAGGCTGGGTCGTCGACAAGCTCAATCAGGAGGATCCGTCTTCCTATACCAAGGGTGCACAGGCATCTCTGGTGTTCTATGGAACGGGTGTCCGCTATTTCGCCCAGAAGGATACTAACTTTGGCACTGCGATTGTCAGACTCTACCGGCATAATCCGAGCGGCGAGCCCATTTTGGTCGAGACGAGTGAGGTGGATCTGAATGCTGCAGCGGCTCCGGCGGCAAAGGTCTATGAAAAGACAGGCTTGACGCCTGATGTCTATCTGATCAGCGTTGAGCCGAAGGAAGGCTGGAATAACGCCGATAAAAATGTCATTGATCTTCAGAAATTCGAGGTCAATCAAACGGCGATTGAAACCGTGCCTACACGGGTCTGGTCTGTTGAAGCCAATCCGGCAAGCATTACGGTGGGTGGAACTTCGACGCTAAAGACACGGCTGAACTTCAACGCCGCCGTCACGGCTGTCAGCTATGCGCCATCTCCGGACGGAAAAGTCACCATTGCCGGCGACACCGTGACTGGCGTAGCCAGAGGAACCGTCACCATTACAGCCACCGCTGCGGGCAGCTCCAAAACGACAACGCTTACCGTAACTGGCGGTACGGCTGGAAACTGGGTATATGTGGACAGCCACAGCGGCCAGATCCAGTACACCGGAAACTGGGTCGATGAAACCAGCACAAATCATTACGAAGGCAGCGCGAAGGAGGCCAATGACGCTCCCGGCGCTACTGCAAGTCTGACCTTTACCGGTACCGGCTTCCGTTGGATTGGTCAGATGGACAGCAATTATGGTCGCGCATGGATCTATGTTGACGACGTGTTGGTCGCGATCGGAAATGCAAACAGCAGCACAAATTCGTATCAGTTCACGATTCTGGAGCTGCACGGACTGGAAAACAAACAGCACACGGTTCGTCTGGAGGCGGAGAGCAATGCCCCGGTCCAGGTCGATGCCTTTGCGTATTACACCGGTACGGATCTGGATGAAACCGTCTCCTCTGTCGCGCTGGAACCCAGCGGTCTCATTCGCCTTGGAGACGGGGAATCGAAGCGTGTTCTTGCAATGGCAATGAACGCTGAACGTGTTGTAGTTTTCCGCGATGATTTTAGATTTACACTGGAAAACGACACAATTGCCGGTCTTTCCGGCGACGGCAAGACGCAGAAAACTGTCACCGGTAAAATGGCGGGACGCACCAGACTGCACGTTACGCTTCCTGAGCTGAACGACAAGTCTGCTACGGCGGAAATTGTCGTTACCTCTACAGAGCCGGCAACCACGCCGCGTATGCTGGTCGATGCGGAGCATCCGCTGCTGCTTGTGTCGCTGTATGCAAATACAAAGCATCCGGCATGGTGGGATAATTCCGGTGTTCCGGGCGTTCCAATACAGGGTCACAATACGATGGAAGGCGTATGGAGTTTGATTCCAGAGGATCTCAAGCCTTACACGGCAATCCAGCTTCATGCTGACGACTATCTCGGCCACGCATGGGGAGGCACTGGCAATAAGGAGAATCTCCAGAAGTTCTATGAATACCATGTTGCAATCGCACAGGAAAAGGGGATCAACCTTTACCTGACGCTGATGACCGGCGGTGTTCCGATCAACACGTTCCGCAATCTGATCGATATGGACTGGCTGAACAATTTGATCGATAACAATTCCTGCATCAAGGGCGTTGTCTTTGCCGAAAACCATCATAATGGAGATACGGGTGCCGTCGCACAGCTGACAGCAGAATACCTTGAACTCTTCTCCTCCAAGGGCATCTATCTGGTTCTGACCGACATTGACGATGCAAACCACCGGATGGAAAAATGGTTTGAGAATGATACGCTGTTTAAGGCTGCGCAGAAGCATCATAAGTATCTTGTCATCAACTCTAAGAGTACCTCCAGTAGCGGCTACAATACGGTGCGCAGCTTCGCGCTTGGCACATGGCTGAGTGGCCTTGCAGACAACTGGGGCGCGCTGACCGATGCGTGGGCGTGGTACGAAATCCGCTACCACAAGCTCTTCGAGCCGGTCATGAATACCACCTATGAAGACGTGCGCCGCGTTTATACCTTCCCTGAAACGCTGTTTGCCATGAGTATGCTCCAATCCTACGTCAATGGCGGCACGGTATTCAACGCCGAGCATCCCTTCTACTGCACCGGTGTCTATGATGAGGCATCCTGGGTTCTCAAGGAGTCAATCATCCCAACAATGCGCTATATGATCGCAAATCCCGCTGCAACGCGCGAGCAGGTTAAGGGTGAAATCAAAGCCGTCTATCATACGGACAGCTATCTTCCGACGAACTTTGCTGAAGGATTGTACGGTACAGCGCAGGACAACAATCTCCTGCAAACGAGCGGCCGGTACCGCACACTGCCCGTTCTGTCCAGTAAACTGTCTGATGCAGAGGCTTCCGCGTTCGGCAGGGTGCTGAAAAGCGCAGATCTGGCAGATAAGATAAATATTCTGAATGCGCAGTATCCAGAACTTTCCACAGGCGACGCCTTTGTGGAGACACTCCTGGGCGGCGGAGCAGGACAGACCGGCAGACGGCTTCTCATTATGAATAGTCTCTTTAATGAAAACAAGAATCAGTCTGCTACGCTCACTCCCACAGACGCGACATTCACAACCAGTATGGGCTTTACTCTGACGCCACATACCTATTTGATTGCGCATGAGACGGCTGACAGCATTAAGATCGATCTCAACAACTTCCGCACGGACAAGGACGAGCTTTGGGTTCCCGGCGAAAGCGAGAATCCGGACTGGACAAGCTTCGGGAACGACTGGAACGGCGATCATAAGGACTATGTACAGGACTATATGAAATACCATATTTCCAATCCCAAGCTTGATAAGGACCGCGATCTCCGAAGCACGGTGATCACGCTGCACACCGGAAACCGGCCGACCGCAGTTGTCACCAGAAATGGCGGCAGTACAAAACTCGCCGATGACAACTTCTACACGGAAACGTATGAAAACGGCGTCTACACACTGACCATCACGCACAACGGGCAGGTCAATGTGACGATCCGGAAGGGCGGCGCGGAGCCAACCCCAACAGTGACCGACTTCCGGCTCACGACAGATCCCTCGCCGCTGACCTCTGCGGGCGGCAAGGCAATGCTGACCCTTACCGGAACGAACCTGCCGGATGGCACGAAGTTCTATTGGGGCACAGACCAGGCTATGCTGACTTCCGTTGATGCGGAAGGCTCGGATGTCTCCCGCAGTGCGGAAGTCAAGCTCCTGGAAAATACCGGAACGGACGCTGTGACCTACTACTTCCGTTACAGTCTGGACGGAACGACGCTCGCGGGAGAGCTGACCGCAACAGTTCCCAGCACGGGCGGCGGCACACAGCCCACTGAGCCGTCGGTGACGGACTATAGCGCAGCGCCCACGGAGCTTCCCTCCAACGGCGGCATGATCATGGTCACGCTCACCGGCACGAACCTGCAAAATGGCATTCAGATCAAGGCTGGCACGATCACTGCGAAGACGAGTGGCGATGCAGCGGAGCAAACGGCAACCCTGACTCTGCCTGCTAATTACAGCAGCAGCTCCGTCAACTATACGGTGCAGTACAGCCTGAACGGAACGGACTGGTTTGGCGGCAAAACCGTCCGTGTTTCCGGCCACTATACGCCGCCAGTCGGTCCTGTCACGCCGTCTATGCCGACCAAACCAGGCGTTCCGGAAAGAGATCCTTTCCCGTTCGCCGATGTCTCCAGAAGCAGCTGGTATTATGACAGTGTCCGCGCCGCATGGGAAAAGGATCTGATCGACGGTGTAACGAGAACGCTCTATAAGCCGGATGACACGCTCACCGTTGCACAGGCTATCAAGCTGTCCGCCGCACTGCACCAGATGCTGAACAACAACGGAAAGGTCACACTGCGCAATGGCTCTCCGTACTGGTACAGCAGCTATGTCAGCTACGCGGTAAATAACGGGATCATTGAAAAGATGTATCTGGATTATACGCCTGCGCAGATGAATACCCCCGTCAAGCGCAATGAATTTGTCCACATTTTCTATGGCGCGATGAGCGACTACCGGCAGATCAATACCGTCGCGGACAACAAGATCCCGGACGTCATAACAACGGATACTTACGCATTGGAGATCTATACGTTCTATCGCGCGGGCATTCTGACCGGTTCTGACAAAAACGGCACCTTCTATCCGACGAACGACATCAAGCGGAGCGAGGTCGCGGCAATCCTCAGCCGCATGTATGACAAAACAGCCCGCAAGACTGTCTCACTTCCGTAAAAACGCAAGTTTCCCCCTGCTTTGGCGCATCCGGTTCGACCGGATGCGCCTTCTTTTTCAGTATGCCCCTTGCCTGATTGGGAAATTGGACATACGAAACGCCTTTCTCACGATTTCCTGTTCCCAAAAAGAAGCAATTTTGCGCACATTCAGCATGATTTGCAATATTTTAGGCAGGATATTGCATTGCTAGCGTGCACTCCATGTCATATAATTGAGAACATGTAAGCCAGACATTTGCCGCACGGCAACAGAAAGAAAGGAGATCCTTCATGCACAAAAACACAACGAGCAAGCGAAAACTGCCGGATACATGGCTGGTCGTTTTTTTCATATTGGTCGTGATCGCGATTCTGACGTGGATCGTTCCCTCCGGTTCGTTTGACTATGAAACAATAGATATAGACGGCGCTGCAAGAAAGGTCGCAATTGCTGGAAGTTACCATGAGATCAGCAAATCTGAAGTATCCGCCACCGGACTTCTCGGCCTGTTTGCTTCTTTGTATGAGGGCTGCGTCAGCGCGGCGGACATTATTTTTGTGATCATGACCTGCGCCGCGACATTCGGTGTCATTGTCAAAACCGGCGCTTTCCACGCATTTATCGGTCGCGTGGTGCAAAAAAACGGTAGCCGCTCGCTGATCCTGATCCCTGTTCTGATGCTCGTCTTTGGCCTGGGAGGTTCTCTTTTTGGAATGCTCAGCGAGTTTTACGGGTTCTACCCGTTGATCGTCGGACTGATGATGGCTCTTGGATATGACGCGATGACGGGATTTGCCACGATCGCGCTCGGAGAATATATCGGGTTTATGGCCGCGACGCTGAACCCGTATACCGTAGCCGTTGCGCAGTCCATTGCCGGTGTGCAGCTATATTCTGGCATCGGTTACCGCGCAGTCTGCTTTGTCGTGCTGATGGGAGCAGCAGTGGCATATCTGATGCTGTATGCACGCAAGGTGCGCCGGAAGCCGGAGCTTTCGGTGGTTTATGGAGATTCGTGTACGCACTCGTTTGAACGCAGTCAATTAGACTCGTACACATTTACATGGCGACATACACTGATTCTTCTGGATGTGCTTGCCACATTGGTCATCCTGATGCTGGGAATGATCCGCTGGAAGTGGGGCTATAAAGAACTCTGCGGATTGTTCATTATCATGTCTGCCGTGGCCGCGCTGATCGATAAGTGGTCGCCAAACGACTATTGTCAGGAGATGCTTGCCGGTATCAGGAGCGTTGTGTGGGGCTGCATTCTGACCGGCCTTGCCAAGGGCATCATTGTCATTATGAATCACGCGCAGATCATGGACACCATCATCTATGCACTTGGAAATCTTCTGGAAAAAGCGCCCTCTGCAATTTCAGCACAGCTCATGCTGGTGGCGCACACGTTGATCAACTTCCTGATCCCGTCTGGATCCGGTCAGGCCGCCGCTACCATGCCTATCATGGCGCCATTGGCCGACGTGCTGGGCGTCAGTCGTCAGGTGGCCTGCCTGACGTTCCAATTCGGCGATGGTTTGAGCAACCTGTTATGGCCAACCTGCGGTATTGTGATCATTTGCGGGCTGGGTGATGTACGCTATGACCGCTGGCTGAAATGGTTCGGAAAGCTTTTCCTGATCCTGTTTGCCGCACAGATGGTGTTGGTCGAAATCGCCGTGCTGACAGGTTTTTAACGGGAGAAAACTATGAATTATATTCGAGAAGCCATTACACAGCAACACATCGGGGAAGAGGCCATTGCGTTGCGGCGACACCTGCACGCCCATCCGGATCTATCCGAGCAGGAGTTTCCGACGATGGAATTGGTATGTGAGCATTTAGATGCGGCGGGCATTCCATACAAGAGGAATGTGGCAGAAAGTGGCGTCGTAGGGCTGATTAAAGGATCTTTCCCCGGTCCGGTAATTGCGCTGCGGGCGGACATGGATGCGCTTCCGATACAGGAAGATCATCCGGACGCGCCATATTGCTCGAAGACAGCGGGTGTGATGCATGCCTGCGGACACGACGCGCATACGGCGATCCTTTTGGGAACGGCAAAGCTGCTCCAGTCCATGCGCGAATCCCTGCATGGCTCCGTCAAGCTTTTATTCCAGCCGGCAGAGGAGACCATTGGCGGCGCAGCGCGCATGATCGCGCAGGGCTGCCTTGAAAGTCCACATGTAGATTCCGTGCTTGGACTGCACGTTGCGGGCGATCTGTCTGCCGGACAGATCGGGCTGAAATACGGGAAAATGTATGCAGCTTCTGATATGCTGACGCTTAAGGTCTATGGAACGTCCTGTCACGGTGCACATCCGAACGAGGGCGTGGACGCAATCCTGATCGCGGCACAGATTCTGACGGCAGTACAGTCACTGATTAGCCGAAACATCAGTCCTACCGATTCCGCTGTATGTTCCTTCGGATCCATTCACGGCGGAACTGTGCGAAATCAAATTGCTGATTACGTTGAATTGTCCGGCATTATTCGAACACTTACGCCGGAAACACGTCTGTTTGCCAGAAAACGCGTCCGCGAAATTTGTGAGCAGACTGCAAGCATGATGGGTGGACGAGCAGAGCTGATTGTCGAGCCGAGCTACTCTCCGCTGATCAACAATGACCGTATGGTTGATTTGGTTCGTAATGTAGCGTGCGCACAGTTTGGCTCAGACAAGGTGATCCTGCGGGACGTGCCATCGTTGGGGGTGGAGGATTTTGCGTATTTTGCCGCAGAACGTCCAAGTTGCTTCTTCCATCTGGGGTGTGCGCATCCAGAAGAAAAGCGACGCATCGGACACAGCTGTTTCTTTGACATCGATGAGCGATGTATTCCGATCGGGATCGAGTTGTATATTGCCAGCGTCTTGCGCTTTTTACAACACGGCAACAGCGACGTAGCCGGTATCGTGTAGTCAATTAAAAAGCCCCGGCTCGGTATTCCGAGTCGGGGCTGCCATTTGTCCATCAAAAATCCATGTCAAGCCGCTTTCCGAAATCGCAGGCCGTTTGCCCTTACGGACAGCTCCTGCGACAGAAGGCGCAGCGTTTCAAATTCATCGTCGAGGCCGTCAAGCTCCCGGCGAAGAATTTCTTCATAGTGCTGCTTCTTCTGCTCCAGCGTGGCAATTTTGTTCACCCACCGCTCCATGACGGCGGGGCTGCGGCTGCCGCTCTGGATGAGATAGTCGGCCTTCTCCTGATACAGCGCGATCTCCTTTTTGACCGCGGAATAAAATTCCTCCGTCATTTTGTCGCGCTGCTTCGCGTCGTCAATGATGTAAAAGCTGTTGACGCTCAAAGCGTTATCATTCTGGTTTATCGCGCTGAGCTGCTCAATGAACGTCTCAAACGTATCCACTTTGTCCATGTGCTGACGCGGGATAAAATACAGATGTCCAGTAGAGCTGACCTTGGTGGCCTCCAGCATCGCAGATATAGTACCGATGTAAGAAGCATTGCTACAATACGTTTCATAGCCATTCTTTTTCCATCTCCTTATTGTTCGCGGATAACAGGTGGCTGCCAGCTATCCAGTGCTGTCATATCCGGTACATAGATCCGCATGAACAGATGAAATTCCCCGTCGGAAACAGGCAGCCAGTTAGAGGTGTCTTCCGGTGCATCCTTGGACAGGATAATATCCAGTGTGCCGTCCGCATTCAGCTTGAAGTCGGAGCGGTCGTTGATGCAGTAGCGGTCGATGGAATTGTCAATGAGGAAATCATCCTCTCCGTAGGCGGTCACGGACCAGAAGCCGCCCTCCAGCGTGGGAGGAAGGGTTTCAAAGTGGAGCGTATACTTCTTTTCTCCGGTCAGCGCTGCGCCGGTCTCATCCACCGCTGTCTTGGGATAGATTGCCACGTCCACGGTGTTGGCGCCAAGCCCCACCAGCGCTACCATCGCGCGGTAGGTATACTCCGTGCCGAAGTCGCCGATGGGCTTGCCGTAATAGATCCACTGACCGAGTTTTTGCGCATACTTCGCGCCGTCGGCGGCAAGCGTGGCGCGAAGCCCCTGAAGCATCTGCGTCCAGCGCTCGGCAGCTCCTTCGCCCAGGAGGGCGGCGTCGAAGGTCTTACCCGCGCCCACGTTGATGGCGGAGAGTTTCTTCAGCAGTTCCTCATCCGCATCGGCGGGCGGGTTGACCTGCATCAGAGCGTTCGCCGTATTGAAAAACTCTGCTGGCGTCATGGAAAGCACCTTGTTCACGGGAACAAAGTCATTTTCCTCTTTATAAGCTCCCTGCGGTGCGGTATACTCGCCTCCCTGTACATAAGCCGAAAGAGGCAGGAGCTGCATCTGCTCCTGAATGGCATAGACATTGGGCAGATCCTCGTTCCCGGACAGCACCGTGCGGGTGATCGACCACATCGTTGCGGTGGGCACGTCCACGCGCGTCACACCGTCGGGCAGCTCGCCCTCCCAGCCGGGAAGCGCGATGGCATAAGCACCCGCCTTGTCCAGCACGGCGGCGGTGTTCGTCCACGCGTCCAGAAGCTGCACATTGCAGAAGCGATCCGTTTCCGGCAGGACGTAGACCATAGGCTCTGTGCTGATGTCAAGCCATGCCTGCGAATAGACGGTATCGACGTTCGGCGTCACGACGGTGCGGAAAGAGGCGTCCGCCAGCTTTTTTGCATGGTTGAACTGATTGATGGGCGCACGGCCAGTCATGGTCCCGTCCGTATTGGTCGATAATGTTTTGGTTGCGTCGGTCAGCACCAGCGGGAACGCATAGATGTATGCCTCGCTGACCGTTTCCCACACGGTTTCAGTATCCGGTGTATCCGGCTGCGTTTTTTTGGCAGAGCAGGCGGAAAGAAGCCCGCAGGAAAGCAGCGTAAGCAGCGATAGTAGAATTGCAAATATCTTTTTCATGTTATCCTCCTATGATTCTCTTCTGTTTTTGGTCATCTCCTCGGAAGTGTTTGTGCGTATGGATTGACTATGAAGTCGTTTGTGATTTTCTCTTTATGGTAAACTATCGATTATTCCGCCCCTTTCTTTCCGCAAGCCTTGAAAGCTCTTTTTTGACCGCTTCGATTTGTGGGTCAAACAGCGCTCGCTCGGCAAAGATCATATAATTGTTGATGGCGAGGATCGACAGGTGAACGAACGGCGCAACCTCTTCGTCGGTGCAGCCGAGGATCTCCGCAATCCTGCCCGTGTAATAAGGGTATCTTGCCGCAAGCCGCACAAGGGAAGGCTTTACCTTTTCTCCGTATTCGCGCGACACACATACGCTGACCAGAAAGCGCATGGTAGGCGACATTTTATCCGCCAGCTCACCGAGATGATCCATCATGCTTTTGATGTCACGAATATCTTCAAGCACGATAGCAAACGCAGCTTTTTCAATTCGACTGATCGCTTCCTCGGCGCAGGCAAGAACGATTTCCTCTTTGGTGGAGAAGTAATAGTAGATGCCGCCGTTTTGCAACTTTGCCGCCTTACAGAGGTCCTTTGTCGTGGCAACGGTCAGCCCCTTTTTGACAAAGCAGTCAAGGCAGACGCCTACAAGCTCCTGTCTCTTTTCGGCTTTCTTTTCTTCCCGCAAAATACAATCCCCCCATTTCTGTGCATTATCCAGTGTTTCTTATAATAAGATATCAGACTTCACAAAATAAATCAAGCGATTGCTTGAATAATAATTATAAATTTTTAGGATCACATTGCTTGATCAAACATCACAACAGCCTCTTTCAGCAGCCGCACCTCCAGCAAGCTCTGGATGTACCAAATCGCCGTCTTTGCAAAGATGTTGGACTTTGTCGTATCCCAATCTGCAAGTTTTACGATCTCCGCTGTGCCATTCTCAAAATCAAACCGCAGCTCACCCCATTCGCCGTCGTTGTCTGCCTGATACAGGAGGCAGCGGCGGCTATTTTTTTGTTCTTCTTCGTGCTTTTCACCTGTTTCAAGGTCACGGTATGCACCATGCCGCTCTCCATGAGCTTCAGGCGTAGCTTGTCCAAAGCGCGGCGGTAGGCGCGCTCCGCGCCGTTTGCCCCACTGCCCTCGAACATGACCGCCAGTTCCTCAAAGGATTTCTGCTTCGACATGGGGCTGACCCGCCCGAAGGCCATGCAGATGGCGTTCCGTCCCTCTAGTAGTCTTTGCTCCCGCAGCTCCATTTCCCAAAAGGCTCTCTTTACAACTTTGGAAAGGCAGGTGATTCTAACGGTTCATGTTCATAGGTACACAATGTGACCTATGGGACAGACCGGACGGTACAGGGCACGAAAAAATAAGTCGAGGGAATTTCCCTCGACTTGCTTTTTTCTTTGATCCCAAGTTTATCTGAGCGACAACATTTTATTGGATATGCAGACTTGATCCACGACTCTCGCCGAATCTGCTATCCGGCTAAAGCTGGAACGAAAGTGGTCCAACCGGTACCGCCCCGCAGTGCGGCATCATTTTCATCTGAGAGGGTGAACAAGTAAACGGGCTGGTGGAATCCCTTGCTGTCGGTCATATATTCGAGCTTACAGTCAGTGACTCGCACTTGCCGTGGGGACAAATAGTTGAACATGGGCACATCACGCCAAGAGAACTGCCCAGCACAAAGACGCTCATACGCCTCTTGGGAAGAGATAACTGCAGCATTTCCATGAAGGGTGCTGACAGAAAGCTGGTTGTCTACCTTGTAGAGGATACCGCCCTCTGCCACCCAGCAGACCAATTCACCATTGGTAAGCACATCGTCCTCTACTACACATTCTGCCCGAAAAGCGTACCTTCCCGCGCTCTCGTCCGCGGTGACAAAACTGGCCGCATCGGGGATCTCGACGCCCAGCTTGTCCAGAGCGGCACGAAGGTCGTCCTCTGTGATCGCTCCACCCTTTTCGCTGTATCGTTGTTTACTGTCCACGCGATAATCCGTGTACTCGTAGGAGTGATCATTGTAACACACCCACAAGGCATAGGTGCGGTGGTCAGAGTAGAAAGCTCTGCTGTCATAGTAATCTACATCGGGAGTACCGAATCGAATTTCCGCTCCCTGTCGCCCAACAAATTCTGACGCAAAGGCATCGCAGTCCTTCCTTGTGAACGGCTCCGTCCGGTACACTCCGGACGGTCCGGGCTCATTGGACAAAGAACATTCCTGCACCCATTCGATTTCCTTGGTCTTCGCGTTGTAGATCGGACCGTCCGCAAGGTTGCCATAGGGCCGGAAATGATAGGTGAGGAACACACCGGCCAGAGCAGCGATGGACAGAACAGGAAAAATAACATAGACTCCGGCGGTTTTCCATTGTTTCCTCACCAAGCTGACGAACAGCATACAAAAGCAGTACCCCAGCATGGCCCCCAAAACATTGCATATCAGATCGTCCACATCGGCCTGTCCACGACCAAGGACATACTGAAGCAGCTCGATCACAAGAGATGTGCCGACCCCTGCGGTCAGCATCCAAAACCACCGTCGGAAATGCTTTACCGCAAGAGGAAGCAGTACGCCCAGTGGAAGGAACATGGCGATGTTCAGCAAAGGGTTTAGCCAAATTTGCAGGGTAAAGTTATTCCACGCCTCCCAAAACGCCAAAAAGGGAAGGAGCTGGACGCCCGTTCGCATACCATCCATACGGTTCATTAAAGTGATGGCAGCAAGCCCACCCAAGTAGCACAACAGAAGGAGAAAGGCGACAGCTTGCCCTTTCGGAAAACATTTTCCTTCTCGACGGCACTTCAGATTCAGCATAACAAGAATTACTGCACCTGCCGCCAAGCCGATCAAAGCGAGGGGAATTGCATTTCGAAAAAAATAAAAAATGGTTCCGATAAAATCATGCACGGTAATCCTTCTCCCTTCAATAAAATCGTATGCGAGCGAAGAAGCACGCCGAAAGGCGCACAACGCCGCCGCCTGTGAGGATGCGAAACAGGTGGATATTTAGTTGTGTCGCAAAGGCATTATATCATATTCTATCTGGCAAAAAAAGAGTGAGGGTAAGATAATACGATTTAAGAGTACAGATTATTGGATGGAAAGTCGAGATTTGCGTTGCAAATCAAACACAAGCTGTTGTCAGTATGGTCCAGAGCAGTCTGCGAAGTGCTCCGCTGCTCCGGACTCCGTAATGGGACTACGCAGCGCTTCGGCACTGCGGCGCAGGAGGAAACTGCATCCGCATGTGCGGACGCAGCTCCCTCCTGCTTTTTCGCTCACAGCTTATTCATTATTCAGTTTTTGCGTGACCTCATGCACAGTGAACGAATTGTGCCTCGTTGCATTTCAGTAGCGGAGTGATGTTTTTATCAAATATAGACGCAAAAAAGCAGCAGATCTTTTTCAAGACTTATTGTTTATGTGCCGATGTGATAGGCAACAGTTATTTGGCTGTAAGAGACGGCGATAGAAAGATTTGCTTCTTTAAGGTATAATGTTTATAAGAATATCCCCTTTGAAAACTGAAAAAGTGCCAACTCTACGATTCATAGGTTTCGATTCTAAGTGCTTTTTGATAAAATATAGCTAACAGGGGGCAAGAATATGGACAAAAATATAACAGGTCGCTTTATTGCCGAACTCAGAAAACAAAAGGGTTTTACACAAAAAGAATTGGCCGAAAAGCTTATGGTAACAGATAAAGCAATTTCACGATGGGAAACAGGAAAAGGACTTCCTGACACTTCATTGTTAAAACCGCTTGGAGATGTTTTAGGCGTTTCCATCACTGAATTGCTCTCTGGAAAAAGGATAGAGGAGGTTGATATGAAAGAACAAGCTGACAATATTATTTTGGAGTCTCTGAATTATTCAAAGCGTATGCTTGCAAGTGTAATAAGTGTAATCATTTTCATTATTGGCATCGCTTTCATAATTTCACCGCTATTTTTGGTAAGTCAAAGTTATATCTGGACACTGGGTCTTATCATTGTTGCAATAGCAATTCTTTACATCTACACACGAAAGAAGAGGGATTCAATGAAAGCAACGAATAGAGCCTATCATCTGTCCGCTCTTGCGTTACAGGGTATAGCGTTAATTTTAGAGATACTACCGATTGGTGCTGTCATGGTGTTCGCGACAAGTCCAACCACACAAACTATTGAAGTGTATTCATATTTCAGTCTGCTCCCCGTAGGGTATGCGAATTTCACACCGCTGTTGACAGGAATCCTCACAATTTTGATTATCCTGCTTGGTGCAATTGCCTTGTTCAAATTTGACAACGCTGCCAGCCTCAGAAAAGCCATGTTTGTTTGCAGCGTCATCTCACTACTGCTTTCGATTGTTCCGTTATTCCTATTCGGAACGGTTGGAATGACAGCTGCAAGTTATGCGGTTTCTTGTGCAATCCTCTTGTCGATCTGCCTGCAAGCTGTAGCCAATCGAAAGGAATAGTTCGTGCTTGGTGAACGACACAAGCGGTATTTATGACTTCCGCAAGTGAGGTGCAGTCAGACCGCAATAGGCCGTATATGAGCTTGCAGCGATTCTTATATCATCGGGCAGATATGCTTCAGCCGATTCCGCCGGAAGCTCTGCCGGCCTTTCAGGATACACCCGTCTTCTCAAGCCGATATGGCTGGGCAATGGTGAACGCGATAGAAGGAGAGCTTCTCTTTGCAAGCGGGATGCGTCTGTCGCTGGCAGATGCAGCCGAAGTGTATGTTCTGCCTCCGGCCTTTGCAACACCCGGCGCGGCAGTAACCATGCCGTTGAGAAGGGACGAGCTTACCGGGTACGACTGCGTATGGGTAGAGCCAATCTCCATGGACGCCGCCCTGCGGGATGAGCTTCGCGGCTGGTATCATATTAAAAGACGCTTTGTGGAAAACGAGGTGGGGCAACGCTTCTACTTTGATTTTTACAGCGCAAAATGGCTTGCCTTTGCAAACGGACCGGGAAATATATGAATGAGGTCCATCTTGATGCGCGAAGTGAAATCAGAATAAAAACGTCCGCCCGTTTCTGCCCTTGAGGCGTGGAGCGGGCTTTCGTTCATTTTCCGGATTGGTCTCGCTGCACTTTTGTGACACTTTCCATGCACTTTTGCGGGGGAACTCCGAGGCCGCTTCTGGTATGATGCAGTCAAGGTTGATACACAACCACAACATACTTCAAAAAGGAGCGTAACATACCATGAAAAAGAAAACGATTTGGAGCCTTGTATTGGCACTGGCGTTGGTGGTAACAGCCATCGGCACAGCAACCTCCGCCTTTGCCGCCACATCCGCACCAATGGAGCCTGTTACTAAAATTGCCACCGAGAACGAGGACGCCATCTGGGAGCAGATCGAGGCGGTGGAAGAGAAGAGCGATGCCATCTTCCAAAGAAACGCGGCGCTGTGGGAAAAGCTGGACGAAATCTGCAACGCCCTGCCCGACGACTACGACTTCACAAACTTTGACGAAGCAGCGTTTATCCGCAGCACCAACGCCCTGACGGAAGCGGAGAAGGAAACGCTTCTGGCGGACATCAAGGAGCTGAACGAGCTGGACGCCCAAATGGAGGCACTGTACGCTCAGCTGCCCGACTGCGACAATATGCCGCTTTACGAGAAGGCACTGGAAAAGGCCGACCCCAAGGTGCTGGATGAGATCGACACCTTGGAGCAGGAGTATGACCGCGTCTGCGAAAAGCACGCCGACCTGTGGGACAAGGTAGATGAAGCGTACTTTGATCTGCCGGACGACTACGACTTCGACAACTACGATGAGGCAGCCTTCATCCGCAGCCTGAGCTTCCTGACCGACGCGGAAAAGGACGCGCTGATCGCCGACTACAACCGTCTTACGGAGATCGACAGCCGGCTGTGCGAGCTGTACAATTCCATCTGGGGCAACACCGGCTGCGAAAGCGGCATCTGCCCCCTTTGACGGAAAGGCGGTTTTCTGATAGTATAAAATCAACATCATGCCGATGCTGCGCCCACGCGCAGCATTTGGCGCTGCTTTCAAGGAGGACGCATGGGACATTCCATCTATTTGGCGGACGATGAAAAGAGCATCCGGGAGCTGCTCCATAGTTTCCTCGCAAGCGACGGCTATACCGTGCGCTCCTTTGAAAGCGGCGACGCGCTGCTGGAGGCGTTTCGTCAGGAGCCTGCGGAGCTTGTGATCCTGGACATCATGATGCCCGGCACAGACGGACTTGCCGTGTGCCGGGAGCTTCGCTCTGTTTCCGATATTCCCATTATCCTGCTTACGGCCAAGGACAGCGAGCTGGACTACGTCATGGGCATCAGCCAGGGCAGCGACGATTATCTCACCAAGCCCTTCCGTCCAACGATATTACTGATGAAGGTGAAGGCGCTGCTGCGCCGTGTGGAGATGGACAGGGGGAAAATGGCGGCAGCAGAGGATGAGCTGCGCTACGGGGATATCCGCTATTCCGCTACGGAAAACGCCGTCTTTTGCGGAAGCACGATCGTGGCGCTGACCCAGACCGAGCTGCGGCTGCTCAGCTATATGATGAAGCAGCCGGAAAAGGCCTATTCCCGCGAGGAGCTGCTCAGCGCGGTGTGGGGCTTTGACTCGGAGGTGGAGACCCGCGTGACCGACGAAACCCTGCGCCGTATCCGGAAAAAGCTGCTGCAAGCGGGCAGCACCGTCAGCGTAAGCACCATATGGGGCTTTGGCTATAAGTTGAAGGGGGCAGAGCGCACGTGAAAAACATCAAGCTGCGGATCGTATACCTGATCCTTTGCTCGGCTCTGCTGCTCTTTGCACTGTTCATGCTGGCGGTGAACCTCATTATACCAGCACACTTTGTGCGTGAGGCAAAAAAGGCGCTCATCAGCGAGGCACAGTACCAGAACCGCACCATCCCCTATACCGACGATGGATCCTTTTTTGACGATGAATGGAATGACACGGAGGAGCACTTCCTTACGCCAAGCATCGTATTTTTAGAGCTGGATAATGCCAATCAATCAAGCGGTTGGAACAGGGACGCATATCGCCTGGAGAAAAAACTGCTGGAATACTGCAAGGGGCGGGATCTATCGCTCAACCAATGCTATACCTTCAAAACGGACAGGCATCACCTGATCTTCATGTCCGTGCAGGAGGAGCAGGACGATTGGGAAAAGCCGTACGCCTATATCATGTACATAGACATCGGGCCCATCACCCGCTATATCGTGACGCTGAACTGGGCCTTCTTTGCGGTACTGCTGGCGATCTCCTCCGTCATGTGCCTGCTGGGCTTCCGCTTCGGTCGGGATATTGAAAAGGAGGCGGAGCGGCAGCAGACCTTCTTCCAGAATGCCTCCCACGAGCTGAAAACGCCGCTGATGGCGATACAGGGCTATGCCGAGGGCATACAGGCAGGCGTGATGGACGCGGGCGGCGCTGCGGAGGTGATTTTGGCGGAGAGCGACCGCATGACGGAGCTGGTAGAGGAGCTTCTGGACATCTCCAAAATCGACATGGGGCGGCAGCGGCTTACCCTTTCCGAAACGGATATTCGGGAGCTGCTTTACGACGGCATACGCGCCGTGGAGCCGGCAGCCGACAGCAGCATCGCCATTGTGCCGGTTTTCCCCGAGGAACCCGTTATGGTCAGCTGCGATGATACCCGGCTGCGCAGAGCGGTCACCAATATCCTGTCCAACGGCGTGCGCTATGCCCGCAGCGAGCTGCGCCTGACCTGCCGCGCAGACAGGCGGCAGGTGACGATACGCATACAGGACGACGGGGACGGCATCGCCGAGGAAGATCTGCCCCACATCTTTGATCGCTTCTACATGGGGCGGAGCGGAAAATCCGGCATCGGCCTTGCCCTGACGAAGGAGATCGTTCATCTGCATAGAGGGACGATCCGCGCGTATAACGGAGAAACCGGCGCCGTGTTTGAGATAACGCTCCCGATGGGCAGATAAATCAGGGCGTTTCGAGTAAGACAGAGAAATGTAAAAGCATTTTGACAGAGAAATTTAGCCTTGTAAAAGCGTTTTGATAGACAGCGCTTTTCGCATAGGGCATAATCCAGATGAAGTTCATGTTGGGAGGGCAAGCGTGTGGATATTGGAGGCAAGATCAAAAAGTCAAGAACAGATGCGAAGATCACACAGGAACAAGCGGCACAAGCCCTTGGCATCAGCAGACAGACAATATCGAATTGGGAGAATGAGAGATCCTACCCCGATATCGTAAGTGTGCTTAAAATGAGTGATTTGTATAGTGTCAGCCTTGACTATCTCTTGAAAGGAGAAGGCCCTATGAAAGACTATCTGGATTATATCGAAGAAAGCACAAATACGGTGAAAAGCAAGACAAGGTTATCAAAACTGC
>ENA-UOIY01000920-UOIY01000920.1-human-gut-metagenome-genome-assembly--contig:-P114-NODE-920-length-38842-cov-6.755562_pt1 | contig 38842 bp, 36 predicted proteins | sample MGYA00242335_ERZ723882 | MGnify/ENA metagenome assembly ERZ723882
GCTCCAGCGCCATCTCCTTGGGCAGGCCGCACTGATACATCTTCAGCTCGGGGCCCACCACGATAACGGAACGGCCGGAATAGTCTACACGCTTACCCAAAAGGTTCTGGCGGAAGCGTCCCTGCTTACCCTTCAGCATATCGCTCAAGGACTTGAGCGCACGGTTGTTGGGGCCGGTCACGGGGCGTCCCCGGCGGCCGTTATCAATGAGTGCGTCCACTGCCTCCTGCAGCATCCGCTTTTCGTTGCGGACGATGATATCGGGGGCGTCCAGCTCCAGCAGCTTCTTCAGGCGGTTATTGCGGTTGATGACCCGGCGATACAGGTCATTGAGGTCGCTGGTGGCAAAGCGTCCGCCGTCCAGCTGTACCATGGGGCGGATATCGGGAGGGATGACGGGCAGCACGTCCAGAATCATCCATTCCGGCTTGTTGCCGCTCTGGCGAAAGGCCTCCACCACATCCAGCCGCTTGAGGAGCTTCGCCTTCTTCTGGCCGGTGGCCTTCTCCAGCTCCTCCTTGATCTCCACCGAAAGCGCCTCGATATCCAGCTGCTGTAAGAGCTTCTTTACCGCCTCGGCGCCCATGCCGGCATCAAATTCATCCTCATAGGCTTCCCGGTATTCGTTATACTCCCGCTCGCTCAAAAGGGCATACTTTTTCAGCTTGGTATTGCCGGGGTCAATGACGATATAAGAGGCAAAATACAGCACCTTTTCCAGCACACGGGGGCTCAAATTGAGCAGCAGGCCCATACGGCTGCTGGTCCCCTTAAAGTACCAGATGTGGGAAACGGGGGCGGCCAGCTCAATGTGGCCCATACGCTCACGGCGCACCTTGGCACGGGTCACCTCCACGCCGCAGCGCTCGCATATTTTACCCTTAAAGCGGATGCGCTTATACTTGCCGCAGTAGCATTCCCAGTCCTTGGTCGGCCCGAAAATGCGCTCGCAGAACAGGCCGTCGCGCTCCGGCTTCAGGGTGCGGTAGTTGATGGTCTCCGGCTTTTTCACTTCGCCGTAGCTCCAGGAACGAATGGCCTCGGGGGAAGCCAGCCCGATTTTTATCGATTCAAAAGATCTGTTATCCAAATTTCTTCCCCTCCATCATTCAAAAATCAAATCCGTCGTCATCCTCTTCTTCGGTGCCGTCAAAGTCGGCGTCATCGTCAAAGAGATCATTGTCGTCATCGGGGTTTTCCATGGTGTAGTTATCCTCTATTTCGGAATCCACGGCAACATCGGTCTCATCGTAGTAGTCGGGGGCTGCGGGCATATTCTCGTCCTCATCGTAGGTCTGCTTGATGTCGATCTCCTCATTGTCCTTATCGAGGATCTTGACATCCAGGCCGAGGGACTGCAGCTCCTTCACCATAACTCTGAATGCCTCGGGGATGCCGGGGGCGGGGATGTTCTGACCCTTCACGATGGACTCGAAGGCCTTCACACGGCCCACCACGTCATCGGATTTCACCGTCAGAATTTCCTGCAGGGTATAGGCGGCGCCGTAGGCCTCCAGTGCCCAAACCTCCATCTCACCGAAGCGCTGGCCGCCGAACTGCGCCTTACCGCCCAAAGGCTGCTGGGTAACAAGGCTGTACGGGCCGACGGAACGGGCATGGATCTTATCATCTACCAGGTGGTGCAGCTTGAGGTAGTACATATAGCCGACGGTAACACGGTTATCGAACTTTTCACCGGTGCGGCCGTCGTAAACCACGCTCTTGCCGTCCTCCGGCAGCCCCGCCATGCGGAAGCACTCCCGAATGTCGTCCTCATGGGCGCCGTCGAATACGGGGGTCATTACATGCCAGCCCAGGCGGCTTGCCGCCATGCCCAAATGCACCTCCAGTACCTGACCGATATTCATTCGGGAAGGAACGCCCAGCGGGTTCAGTACGATATCCAGCGGGGTACCGTCCTCCAGGAAGGGCATATCCTCCGGCGGCAGAATGCGGGAAACTACGCCCTTATTGCCGTGGCGGCCGGCCATCTTATCGCCGACGGAGATCTTTCTCTTCTGCGCGATGTAAACTCTTACCACCTCGTTGACGCCGGGGGAAAGCTCATCGCTGTTTTCGGGGGTGAACACCTTGATATCCACCACGATGCCGTATTCGCCGTGGGGCACCTTCAGGGAGGTATCACGGACTTCTCTGGCCTTTTCGCCGAAGATGGCACGCAGGAGGCGTTCCTCGGCGTTGAGCTCGGTCTCGCCCTTGGGGGTCACCTTACCCACCAGGATATCACCGGAATGGACCTCGGCGCCGATGTGGATAATGCCGCGCTCATCCAAAGCGCCCAGCATATCATCACCGACATTGGGGATCTCACGGGTGATCTCCTCCGGGCCCAGCTTGGTATCACGGGCTTCGGTCTCGTATTCCTCAATGTGGATGGAGGTGAACAGGTCGTCCCGCACCAGCTTTTCGTTGATGAGAACGGCGTCCTCGTAGTTGTAGCCCTCCCAGGTCATAAAGCCGATGAGCATATTCTTGCCGAGGGAGACCTCACCGTTGGCGGTGGCGGGGCCGTCGGCCAGCACATCGCCCGCCTTCACCTGCTCGCCCTTTACCACAATGGGCCGCTGGTTGATGCAGGTGCCCTGGTTGGAGCGCAGCATCTTCACCAGCTCGTATTCATGCTCTATGCCGTCGCCGTCGGTCACAATGATGCGGTCGGCATCAACATAGCTGACATAGCCTTCTTCCTTGGCGACCACCACAACGCCGCAGTCATGGGCGGCGCGGTATTCCATACCGGTGCCGACAAAGGGCGACTCGGTCTTGATCAGCGGCACGGCCTGACGCTGCATGTTGGCGCCCATCAGGGCACGGTTGGCGTCGTCGTTTTCCAGGAACGGGATCATTGCGGTAGCGACCGAAACCACCATCTTGGGGGAAACATCCATGTAGTCCGCCTTTTCACGGGGGACCTCCTGAACGCTGTCACGGTAGCGGACCGAGACCTTTTCATTGATGAAATGGCCGTTTTCGTCCAGCGGCTCGTTGGCCTGCGCCACGATGTATTCATCCTCCACATCGGCGGTCATGTACTGGACGGTATCCAGCACCTTGCCGGTGGCCTTATCCACGGGACGGTAGGGGGCCTCCACAAAGCCGTATTCATTGATGCGGGCAAAGGTGGCCAGATAGGAGATCAGGCCGATGTTGGGGCCTTCGGGGGTCTCGATGGGGCACATACGGCCGTAGTGGCTGTAATGCACGTCACGCACCTCAAATCCGGCACGGTCACGGCTCAGGCCGCCGGGGCCCAGGGCGGACAGACGGCGCTTGTGGGTCAGCTCGGCCAGGGGGTTGGTCTGGTCCATGAACTGGCTCAACGGAGAGGAACCGAAGAATTCCTTGACGGCCGCCATAACGGGGCGGCTGTTGATGATGGCCTGCAGGGTGATGGATTCGATATCCTGCGCCTGGGTGGTCATTCTCTCCCGGATGACTCTCTCCATGCGGGCAAAGCCGATGCGGAACTGGTTCTGCAGCAGCTCGCCCACGCTGCGGATGCGGCGGTTGCCCAGATGGTCGATATCATCGGTGGTGCCGATATCATACCGCAGGCCGCACATGTAGTTGATGGAAGCATAAATATCAAACTTGCGGATATTCTTGGGGACCAGCTCATCGGCACGGCGGGTCAGCTCCTCGGCCGTCTCCTCGCGGGAAAGTCCCATATCCAGTATTTCGCACAGCACCGGGAAGCGTACCTTTTCCCGGATGCCCATGGCCTTCAGCTCCTCGGGGGTATAGTCGGTAAAGTCGGCCATATCCACCATGCCGTTGGAGAAAATTTTAAGCTCCTCCACGCCGTCATCCTCGGCCATCTGCAGGCCGGCGGGGGTCAGCCCGGCGGTGGTGATCCAAACGGTATCCACGCCCTTGGACTCCAGCAGGCGGGCGTCCTCACGGCTCAAAAGCGCACCGGCTTCCAGCAGGATCTCACCGGTTCTGGGGTCGGCAACGGGGCGGGAAAGCACCTTGCCGGTGATGCGGGGAACCAGCGAGAGCTTTTTGTTGTACTTATAGCGGCCCACCCGGGAAAGGTCATACCGCCGGGGGTCGAACAGCAGCTGGGAAAGGTGCTTTACGGCGGATTCGATGGTGGGCGGCTCGCCGGGACGCAGCTTGCGGTAGACCTCCAGCAGGGCTTCATCGCCCAGCATTTCGGCGTCCTTGCTTTCGGCGGTCTTTACCAGGTAAACATACCGGCCGAACACCTCGTAGATCTCTTCATCGGTGCCGCGCAGCCCGGTAAGGGCGTTATTCACGTCGGCGTTGATCTGCTCCACGGTGACATCATCCCGCAGGCGCAGCAGCGACCGGATAAAGGTGGTGATGGGCAGCTTGCGGTTTTTATCGATGCGGACGCTGAACACATCGGCGGAGTCGGTATCATACTCCAGCCAGGCGCCGCGGTTGGGGATCACGGTGGAATCAAACAGTTTTTTGCCGGCGGGGTCATGGTGCATGCCGTAGTACACACCGGGGGAACGCACCAGCTGGGAAACGATGACACGCTCGGCGCCGTTGATGATGAAGGTACCGGCATCGGTCATCAGGGGGAAATCTCCCATGTAGATGTCGGACTCTTTGATCTCGCCGGTGACCTTGTTGATGAGCCGTGCACGCACACGCAGGGGGGCGGCATAGTTGACGTCCCGCTCCTTGCACTCCAGCAGGGGGTACTTGGGTTTGTCATCCAGCGTAAAATCAATGAAATCCAGCTGCAGATTGCCCTGATAGTCTGTGATCGAGGAGATATCCTTGAAAACGGCACGCAGGCCCTCATCAAGGAACCACTGATAGGAATTTTTCTGTACTTCGATGAGGTTCGGCATCTCTGCCACTTCATCGATGTGGGCAAAACTCTGGCGGATATTTTTGCCCAGTTTTACGGGTTTGGTGTTTACCATCCGATGTTCCACTCCATTCCATCATTTTTTCGCCATCACTTGGACATCAATGACTGCATAAATATTTGTTGATTATGCACAGTATCACGAGAGTATTATCGTGACTTATGCACACTTGACAATACCGTTTAGTCATAAAAAGCCATTATGATACAGTATATTATTGTACCCGTAAATGATGGGCTTGTCAAGCGCAAAATGAGAAAAAACGGCGAAAAAATTTTGCGGGTTTTTCCGGCGGAAAACGCCCCGAAAGAGGGCGAAACGCCCCGGACACTGTCCCGAAAAGCGGACAGGCCCGGAGCGTGATGCAAACGGTATTTTTTACTTATAGAAGGCACGCATGGCACGGTAGGTCATGTAGACGTCGGCCTTGGCAACGACCTCGAAGGGGGCGTGCATGGAAAGCACCGGTACACCCAGATCGACGGTATCGATATTGTGCTGGGAAACGTACATGGCCACGGTGCCGCCACCGCCCTGGTCCACCTTGCCCAGCTCGCCGGTCTGCCAGCCCACGTTCTCCTCATCAAGGATGCGGCGGGCAAAGCCCATCATCTCGGCCGTGGCGTCATTGGTGCCGGCCTTGCCGCGGGCGCCGGTGTACTTGGTCACCACCACACCGTAATTGATGTAGCTGGCGTTGCGGCGCTCATGAACCTCACCGTAGGCGGGGTCAAAGGCTGCGTTGACGTCGGCGCTGAAGCAGTGGCTGTTGGCCGCCACATGGCGCACCTTGCAGCCGGCCATATCCGCCAGGTCCTCCATGAAGTCCTTGAGGAAGTAGGAGTTCATGCCGGTAGGGCCGTTGCTGCCGGTCTCCTCTTTATCGGCCAGAATGGTGACGGAGGTATATTCGGGGGATTTCTCATCGATCTCCGCCATGAGGATGGGATAGGCGCAAACGCGGTCATCATGGCCGTAGGCGCCGATCATGGAACGGTCGAGACCGAGATCGCGGGCCTTAAAGGCGGGAACGGCGCACAGCTCGGCGGAAAGGAAGTCCTCCTCCCGGATGCCGTACTTTTCAAACAGCAGGCGGGCAATGGCGATCTTGACCTTTTCGGCGCCGGTATCGTCCCGCAGGGCGGCGCTGCCGATGAGGATATTGAGCTTTTCGCCCTCGATGCCCTCGGCAAGGGATTTCTTCATCTGATCGGCGGCCAGGTGGGGCAGCAGGTCGGTGACGCAGAAAACCGGGTCGCCCTCCTCCTCGCCGATGGCTACGGACAGGCTGGAGCCGTCCTTGCGGATGATGGTGCCGTGCAGGGCCAGCGGGATGGCGGTCCACTGGTACTTCTTGATGCCGCCGTAGTAGTGGGTCTTGAGGAAGCACTGCTCGCCCTCCTCAAACAGGGGCCGGGGCTTGAGGTCCAGACGGGGGCTGTCGATATGAGCCACACCGATGCGGACGCCCTCGGCGACGCTGCGGCGGCCGATGGTGGCGGCGATGAGCGCCTTGCCCCGGTTATTGAGGTAGACCTTATCCCCCGCCTTATACTCCGCTGCGTGGTCAAAGGGCACATAGCCGGCCTTTTCCAGCAGCGCGATGGCGGTGGTAACGGCTTCACGCTCGGTCTTGGCGGCATCCAGGAAGCTCTTGTAGCCCTCGCAGAAATCATAGGCGGTCTTCAGCTCCTCCGCGGTCATGGTTTCGGTGAGGTTTTTGGGATTCATCAGCAGCTCTTCCCGCAGCTGCTCGCCCTTGGTTTTTTCGGACATGGGTATATTCTCCTTTCGGTATTTTGATGGGTTTATAATACCAGAAACCGTCTGCATCGCTCCACCTCATTTTGCAGGTGGACAAGGTCGGACGAGTTTGTGATAACAAAATGGGAACGGGCGGTATAAAAGCCGTCCTCGTGCTGGTTCTTCATGCGGTCTGCGGCGGCCTGCGGGGTAATGCCATCCCGCTGCAAAATGCGGCGCAGGCGCTCCTCCTTCGGGGTCACCACGCTGACGATAACATCGCAAAGGCGGTCGCCGCCCGCCTCAAACAGGGTGGGGGCGTCCAGGACGCAGGCACGGCAGCCGGCACGCTCGGCGGCATCCATGCGGGCTTTACATTCCGCCAGAATGAGGGGAAAGGTGATGCCCACCAGCCGCTGCAGCTGCTCCGGCCGGGCAAAAACAACAGCGGCAAGGGCAGTGCGGTCGATGGTGCCGTCCGGCAGGCGGGTACCGGGGAACGCCCCGGCGATGGCATCGGCTGCGGCGGGACTGTTATTGACCTCGTGGGCGATGGCGTCGGCGTCCAGCACCTCCACCCCGCCCCATTGTCGCATCAGGGCGGTCACGGTGGATTTGCCGCTGCCGGTGGGGCCGGTCAGGCCGATACGGAGCATAAAATCACCTCGGTTTCGGGTTGGGGGCGGTCTGCGGCGGGCAGGGTGCCGGGGGCGGGGGCCCGCAGGGCGCAGAGCCGAACGCCGCCGGTGGCGGATACAGTGAGGCGGAGCGCGCGATGCGGTCAAAAAGAACGAGCAAGCGAGTAGCGCGAAGTTCTTTTTGGGCACCGCGAGCCGAACAGTCGCCCTGCGGGCCCCTCCGACCTTGCACAAGCCTCAAAGCAGCACGCGCTTCCCTGCCTGCCGACCCTGCACAAACTTCAAATCAAAGCCGAACCACCCGGAAGGCGGCGGCACGCAGCAGCCGGTTATAGACGGCAAGACCCATCTCCTCCGGCTCCGGGGCGTGGACGTACACCTCGGTGGCCTGCAATTTATCCAGCTGCCGCAGCACATCAAAGAGGTTCTGCGCCTGCGAGGAGTAATTATAGGCCACGCCGTAGCTGATGGTCGGCGCCTCCAGCAGGGAAACGTCCTCATCAAAGCACATGGCGTAAAAGCCGTCCTCCTCGCCGGACTCCCGCAGCGTTTCGTAGTATTCGTTCACCCGGGCGGCGTAGTCCTCCCGGCTGCCGCACAGCAGCGTCAGGGTGGCCGCCGGGGCGTAATGCTTGTATTTCATGCCGGGGCTGGGGGCGGCGGCATCCTGCGGCAGCATATGCAGTACCGCGTCGGAGACCGAGACCTTCCCGCACAGCCGCCGGATCTCCTCCGGGGTGACGGCGCCGGGACGCAGGATCTGCGGGGTCCCGTCCGGCAGGAAGGAAAGCACGGTGGACTCCACCCCGACGGTGCAGTCGTCGCTTTCCACTATGGCATCCACCAGCCCCCACAGGTCATCGATACAATGGCGGTAGCTGGTGGGACTGGGACTGCCGCTGCGGTTGGCGCTGGGGGCAGCCAGCGGCACCCCCGCCGCCCGGATCACCGCACGGGCAACCGGGTGGCTCGGCATACGGACAGCGACGGTATCCATGCCGCCGGTGGTGGTAAGCGGCACCCGTTCGGAACGGGGCAGCACCATCGTCAGCGGCCCCGGCCAGAAGGCCTCCGCCAGAATTTTTGCATTTTCCGGGATGGCGGCAGCCACCTCCGGCAGGGCGGAAAGGTCGGCGATGTGGACGATCATGGGGTTATCGCCGGGGCGGCCCTTGGCGGCATACACCGCCTTTACCGCCGCCTCGTCATAGGCATTGGCGGCCAGCCCGTACACCGTTTCGGTGGGAATGGCGACCATGCCCCCATGGGAAAGGATATCCCCTGCCCGCAGCACGCCCTCGGCGTCCTCGGCGGGGTCATATATTCGGATGAGTTCGGTTTTCATCATAATTCGGGATGCTCCCTGTTCTGCAGTTTTTCGGCCTGCTCGTGCGCCAGCAGCGGCTCGATGAGCAGGTCAAGGTCGCCGTTCATCACGGCATCCAGTCGGTACAGCGTCAGCTCGATGCGATGGTCGCTGACCCGGTTCTGGGGAAAATTATAGGTGCGGATGCGCCCGCTGCGGTCGCCGGAGCCGACCTGGCGGCGGCGGTCTGCGGCGATGGAGTCATTCTGCTCCTGCTCGGCCTGCTCCAGCAGGCGGCTGCGCAGGATCTTCATGGCGCGGTCTTTATTTTTATACTGGCTTCGCTCGTCCTGGCATTCCACCACCAGCCCGGTGGGCAGGTGGGTGATGCGGATGGCGGACTCGGTTTTATTGATGTGCTGGCCGCCCGCCCCGCTGGAACGGAAGGTATCTATCTTCAGGTCCTTTGGGTCAATACGGATCTCGACCTCATCGGCCTCCGGCAGCACCGCTACGGTCACGGCGGAGGTCTGTATCTTGCCCTGGCTGTCGGTGACGGGCACCCGCTGCACCCGGTGGATACCGCTTTCAAATTTCAGGCGGGAGAAAACCTTTTCCCCCTCCACCGAAAATACGATCTCCCGGTAGCCGCCCAGCTCGGTTTCATTGGCGTTCATCAGCTCCACCTGCCAGCCCCGTGCGGCGGCGTACAGGCTGTACATCCGGTACAGGTCGGCCGCAAAAAGCGCAGCCTCCTCCCCGCCGGTGCCGGCCCGCAGCTCCATAATGACGCTGCGGTCATCCCTCGGGTCGTGGGGCAGCAGCATCAGCCGGGCTTCATCGGTCAGCCGGGCGATCTGCTCCTCGGCCTCGGTTTTCTGCTCCGCCGCCATCGCCGAAAGCTCGGCATCACGGGAATAGAGCAGCTCCTTCGCCTCCGCCAGCGCCGCTTCGGCAGCGGCAAGGGCAAGGTACTGCCGTGAAAGCGGCTCCAGCTCCTTATATTCCTTCATCAGCGCCCGGTAGCGTCCCAGGTCGGCGGCAGCGTCGGGCTGGGAAAGCTGGGCGGAAAGTTCATCATAACGGCGGTGCGCCGCCAAAAGTCCCTCAAGCATCACAAAAACTCCTTACACAAAATTGTTTTGCGTAAGGGCCGCTACTGCTCCTCCGGGTGGGTGATTTTTTTGATATGGCGTTCCGCCTTGGCACGGGGGATCATGACCTCCCGACCGCAGGTACGGCAAACCAGCTTAAAATCCATGCCGCTGCGGGTGACGGTGAATTCCTCCCCGCCGCAGGGGTGCTTTTTCTTCATCAGCAGAATATCGCCGACACGGACATCCATGGGAGGCCTCCTTTGCCTTTTGGTTGAATTTATATTATAGCACGGGCCCCCGCATTTTGCAATCATTCTGCCGCCGCAGGGCCCGCAAAGCGGGCATACGGCCCGCAGGGCAAACAGTCCTGCGGACGGTTTCGGGCGGCCTGCGGCCGCCTGCGAGGGGCTTCGCCCCTCGGCCCTGCGGGCCGTCCCTCCCCCGCCACTTACCAAAAGGCGGCAAGGCATACCGCCCCGCCGCCCTGCTTTCGTATTATTACGCCACCGGGCGGATGATCCCCATCGGGGTCTGCTCGTGGCTCTGCCCCAGGGGGTTATCCCGCAGGATGGCCGCCATCAGTCCACGGTCGACGGAAAGGGGCGCCTCGCCCATGATCACTCCGCCGATGTCGTTGATGTCGGTGATCAGCACCGGCCGGCCCAGCACCGAATAAATCTCCGCCGCCACCCGGTCGGGGTCGGCAGGGCCCAGCACCACATACTCATTGTAGGGGGGCAGGGTGCAGTCGCAGGGGCCGTCAATGGAGCGTGCCTTCTCCCCCGCCACCTTGTAGAACCACCCGCGGATGCCGAACAGCTTGCCCACGGCGGAAACCGCCGCCGCCAGCAGGATGCGGAAGGTCCCGCACTCCCTTATCGCCATCTCCATCGTTTCCGGGATGCCCAGCCCGATGCCGTAGGGTGTTTTCAGTACGAATTTGCACAGGAATTTCGCCAGCGGCCGGGGCTTGATGTCCTTCATGGGGATGGCCCGCTTCTGGGTACAGGCCACCGCCTTTTCGGTGATGAACAGAATATCGCCCTCCTGCATTTCGGGGGCGGCGTACTGCATCACCACGTCGGTTATTTTGTCGGCGTCGGTGATGACATGGGTCTTGATGCACAGGCGGCGGTACTCTTTGCCCTCCACCTCTATGATCTCATTCTTTCCGGGATTTACTACCATTGGTTTTCCTGCTCCTGCCTTTCCGTGGGTTTTTCTGCGCTAAATTATATCACAGCCTGTTTCATCGTGCAATGTGTTTTTCCACTCAATCCGCCGCCATGCGCAGCAGGGTGCCCTCCGGCAGCGGTTCGGGGTAGTCCATCATAAAGGGTGCAGCGGCGTGGGGCACACAGTCCACAGGCTCGCCGTCGGCATTATACAGCTTCTCCGGGGTAAATGCCTTCACGCCCCGCAGCGGCAGCATCAGCTCCAGCGGCTGCCCCGCCGCAAACTTATTCCTCTGCACGCACAAAAGCCGGCGGTGCTCGGCGTCATAGCCGGTCACCACACCTGCCACCTCCCACCGGCGGATATACCCCCCGGTTTCGTAGCACTGGCCGTTTTCCGGCGGGCCGAATAAAAAACCCGTGGTGTAGTCGCGGTGGCTTACCTTGGTCACTTCCTCCCGCAGCCATTCGGGGCAGATATAGTGCGTCGGGTCCTGCCACATCAGGTCGGTGGCGGCACGGTAGGCCCCGGCCGTTACCGCCGTATAGTAGGCGGATTTCGCCCGTCCCTCGATCTTGAAGGAATGGACCCCCGCCTGTGCCAGCTTGTCCAGGTGCTCAATGAGGCACAGATCCTTGGCATTGAGGATATAGCTGTACCCGCCGTCCTCCTCCACCGGGTAGTACTGCCCCGGACGCTTTTCCTCCATCAGGGCATATTTCCAGCGGCAGGGCTGGGTGCAGGCGCCGCGGTTGGCGTCCCGCCCGGTAAGATACTGGGAAAGCAGGCACCGCCCGGAAACGCTCATGCACATCGCCCCGTGGACAAATACCTCTACCTCCAGCTCCTCCGGGATGCCGCGGCAGACCCCCTCGATCTCGGTCAGCGGCAGCTCCCTTGCCAGCACCACCCGTTTGGCGCCCAGACGGAACAGCTCCGTTGCGGTAAGCCGGTTGGTGACGCCTGCCTGCGTGGAGATATGAAGATCCAGCTGCGGTACCGCCCGATGGGCGGCCATCAGCACCCCCACATCGCTCACGATGGCGGCATCCACCCCCATTTCCTGGGCCTCGGCAAGGTAGCGGGGCAGCAGCTCCGCCTCCTCATTGGTCAGCAGGGTGTTGCAGGTCAGGTAAAGGCGCTTGCCATAGCTGTGGGTCAGCGTTACCGCCTCGGCCAGCTCCTCCTGCGTAAAGCTTTTTGTCCCCGCCCGCATATTAAACAGCTTCCCGCCCAGATAGACGGCGTCTGCCCCAAAGCGCAGCGCCGCCTCCAGCCGTTCCCGGTCCCCGGCAGGGACCAGAACCTCGGGTTTTGTTTTTACCATAGTGTTTCCTTCTCCCCGTTACAGCTTCATCTGGATGGAACGACCGACCTCCAGCGCTTTTTCCTCGCCCTGCAAGGCCGCCAGAAGATACAGCGCAAAGGTCAGGGCATTGCCGGCGCCGTTCGCGGTGATGACCATGCCATCCTGCTGCAGGGGAGCCGCCGTATAGGTGCCGTGGTACTTTTCGTCATTTTCAAAGCCGGGATAGCAGGTGTACTTTTTGCCGTGCAGCAGGCCGTTTTCACCCAGCACGCTGGGGGCGGCACAGATGGCCGCGACCCACAGATTTTCCTGCACCGCATAGGCCAGTCCCTCCTGCACCGTCAGCGACTCCCCCAGATGGGTGGTACCGGGCAGGCCGCCGGGCAGCACCATCATATCGATCTCATCGGGGATGACATCCTCCTCGGCGATATCACACACCACCGGGATGCCGTGGCTGCCGGTAACGGTCCTGCCGCCGATGCCCACCGTTTTTACGGTGACGCCGCCCCGCCGCAGAATATCCACCGGGGTCAGCGCCTCCACCTCCTCAAAGCCTTCGGCCAGAAATACATAAGCTGTCATATCGTTGCCCTCCTTTATCAGTCCATTGCCAGCGGCGTATATATCGCCTCCGGCAAATCGATCTCGCCTGTTTTTCGTATCATCATCATGGGGCGGGCCGTCAGGCCCTCCACCGGGCCGGGCTGCGGCAGCGCCAACCCCAGTTCCGGAGCTTGCAGCGTCCGGCACAGCCCCTCCAGTGCTTTTTCGGCATCGGCGGGGCGGCACAGCAGCTCCCGCAAAAGGGGGCTTTCCCCCTCCCGGCTGACTGCCGCACAGCCCCACGGGTCGGTGGGCTGCCCCAGCAGCCACAAATCGCCGCCGTACAGCCGCATCCATTCCTTTTGCAGGAAAAGCCCTTCCCTGCCCCATTGCAGCCCCCACGGGGCAAATTTCCGTCGCAGGCGGTCATATTCCGCCGGATCGGCCGGGGTCAGCTCCGCCGCCGCACCGCCTTTTTGGCGGTAGCAGCCGGTTCCCGCCGTGCTGCAGTCGGCAAAGCCGTTTTTCCGGTAGTAGCTTCGGTTCTTTTCGCTGTCCGGCCGCAAAAGGGCGGCGGCTTCCCCCTGCCCGGTCATCCACCGGCAGCAGGCCGCCAGCAGATTTTCACACAGTCCCTGTCTTCGGGCCTCCGGGTGGGTGGCCACCCCGTAAAAATACCGGGCCTTATATTCCCCCTGCGGCAGCGCAAGGGTCACCGGCATGGCCGCCAGCATGGCCGCCGGGCGGCCCTCCGCTTTGGCGCACCACAGGGCGTCCCCGCACCGGGAAAAAACAAGCTCCATTTCGGCGGCGGCCACTTGCCCGAAGCACAGCAGGAAAATCTCCCGCAGGCGGGGCAGGTCGGCCGGTTCGGCCGGGGTATAGCACACCACGGGAAAGCCCCCTTTCACCCGACCTCGCGGGTCACGTATTTTTGCAGCAGCATCACCGGGGAATAGGATTCCTTGCTGCGGCGCAGCCCCTCGTCCCCGGTGTCCTCCTCACGGTTGATGAGCGTCAGGGCGGGATATTTTTCCCGCATCATTTTTGCCATCTCCCGGCAAACCATCGGGTAGGCGCCCGGCTCCTCACCGTCCGCCTTTTCGATGTTCTCATCCATCAATGTTTCGTTTATCATGCTGGCCACCGCAAAGCCGTAAATTCTGCCCCCGGCCGTCAGCACGCCGCCGGTCATTTCCAGCTCGTCCATTTCCCGCAGGGCGCAGCGCACCACACAGGCCTCCTTATGCAGGCCCTCGCTGCTGCCCTCGTTTTCCTTCCGCCAGCGGCTGTGGAATTCCAGCACCGCCTCCCGGTTTTCCCCGGTGATGGGCTCGAATTTCCAGTCGGGATGGGCGGCCTCGAAGCGGTTGCAGTAGTTGCGCTTGGCGTGCAGCTTTTTCCCGGCGTAGGTCGCCAGCTTCTCCGCCTCGTAGATATATTCGGCGTCATCCCGGTTGGCCTTGTAGGTGAATTCCCCGGGATAGTTTGCCTCCAGCCATGCCTTTTGCTCCTCCAGCAGCCCGAAGAACCACAGCTTTTTGCCGTTCTCTTTCGCATCCTGCCGCAGCAGGGCAATCCCCTCCCGCAGGTCGCCGTCCCCGTAGGGGAAGCCGTAGCCGTCGCTGCTGCCGCTTTTGGTGAACAGCCATTCGTCGGTCATGCAGTAGCGGGTCTTATAAATGCTGCTCCAGAGGTACATGGTGGCGAAGCTCTGGTAACAGGCGCTGTGGTGTTTTTTGCCCAGAAAGGGCAGCAGGTCACGCCGGGACTCCAGCGTAATCGGTTTGAAATTCAACATAATCCTCCTTGGATATTACAGGTGCAGTACGTCCCGTATTTTTTCGGCGATGCGCTCCCGTGGGAGCATTTCGCCCTGCTCGGTGCAGTTCAAGATGATCCAGCCCTGCTTTTTTGCCCCGTAAAGGGCGGCGGTACGGCAGTGCTGCAAATAGGCAAAGTCCGCCTCGTGGATATCCCGCTTGGTTTCATCGCCGTGGTAGCGTTCGGTCAGCAGCCGCCGGGAGACCTCCGGGTCCACATCCAGATACACCACCGCCGTGGGGCGGGGCAGCCCGGCTTTATTATACTCCACATCGCACAGCCACTCCAAAAAGCCGTCCCATTGCTCCTGCGGCAGCCGGGACATCTGGTGCGGGATATTGGAGGTGGAATAGCGGTCGGCCACCATGATCTTGCCTGCTTCCCAGTCGCTGCGCCAGTGGCGGCAGTAGCTGGCATAGCGGTCCACCGTGAAGAAAAGCGACGCCCCGTAGGGGTTGACCTCCTCCAGTGTGCCCATCTCCCCGTGGAGATACATTTTGACCAGCGTGCTGGAGGGATCGTTGTAGTCGGGGAAGGACAGCTTGCGGCAGGGGGTCCCCTTGCCGATGAGGTATTCGGTGAGCAGGGCGGCCTGCGTTGCCTTGCCGCTGCCGTCCAGTCCCTCTATCACCACCAGTTGATGCTCCATGTTGTCCTCCTCATTCCCGTGTTTTTTTGCTGCGGTAGATGAGATAGTACACCACCGCCGCCAGCAGCACCGCCGCCGTCACGATATAAAGCTCTATGCTTTGGGCCGCCATGCCCTGCGCCAGCCGCAAAAGGCTGACCGCCGCCAGCACCAGCGCCGCTATGCACAACAGCAGAACCGGCAGTCTGTTATCCATGGGCTTCTTCCCTCATTTTAGCGTATTTTTCCCGCATTTCCGCAGCCATTCCGCAGGTCATTTTGCCCTCGGGGCAGCCGCCGCGTACACAGCCCGGCCCCGCCTTTTGGAACAGATGGGGCGCGACCCCGAGACACAGCCGCAGCATTTGATCCGCCACCTCGCGGATCTCCCACTGGGCGCGCTGACAGCAGCGCAGCTCGAAGAAATTCATAAGGCTGCGGGCGTTCATGGTCACGATCATCTTGGTATCGCAGGCATTGGGCAGCACAAACCGGGCGTCCTCGATGGCGGTTTTTTCGGCACGGCTTGCCGCCGCCTTGGGGGAAAGCCCCTGCTCCAGCAGCTCACGCTCCCGGCGGGATTTGAGCAGCTCGGCGATTTTTTGATAGTGGGCGATGCTCTCCCTCATGGCCAGCTCAAATTCGGCCTTTGCTTCGGGCACCTCGGCGATCTGCGGCGGCACCACGACCTCGAAGTCATTTTCCCGGACGTAGCGCTGACTCTGGACGCTGAAGGAGGCGATGCGGTGCCGGGTGATCTGTGCCAGCAGCGCCCGGCTCACTCCCTCGATGCCGAAGGTGAAAACGGCGTGCTCGATGGGGCTCTGGTGGCCCAGTCCGGCCAGCATTTCCACAAATTCCCCTGCCTTTTCGGGGGTCAGCTTTTCCTGTACCTCGGCGATGGTGGCGGGGCTGTAGCAAAGCCGTGCCGCTGAAGCAATGGTCATTTCGGGGTCCGGGGTGTGGGTGATGAGAGTGACCTTTGGCATAGTATTTCCTCCTTGCGGGTGATTATTTTTTTTGCAGCCGGGCATAGGTTGCCATCAGCCGTTTGGAACCGACCTTATCGAAGTGGATGGTCAGCAGGTGGTCGTTGCCCATCGGCTCGATTTTGAGGATGCTGCCCTCCCCGAAGGTATTGTGCAGCACCCGGTCGCCGACCTTGAGGGTAAAGGGCTCCTCGGCGGGCCTGGGGCGGGGGGGCGGCCGCGGGACGGGACGTCCGCCGGATTGCGCCGGCCGGGCCGGCTGCCGGACATAGCCGCCATCGGGTCTTTCCCCGGTAAAATAGCTGCCGAAGCGCTCGGTCTCGTCCTCGATTTTCAAAAGCTCCGCCGGTATTTCCGAAATAAAGCGGGAGGGGCGGTTCCTGGTGGTGCGGCCGAACAGCATCCGCTGGGCGGCGCCGGTGAGGTACAGCTCCTTTTTGGCACGGGTGATGCCGACATAGGCCAGCCGCCGTTCCTCCTCCAGCTCGCCCGGCTCAAACAGCGCCTGCTGGCCGGGGAAGATGCCCTCCTCCATGCCGGTGATGAAAACATAGGGGAACTCCAGTCCCTTGGCGGAATGGAGGGTCATGAGCACCACCTTGTCATCGTCCTCCGAAAGGTTATCGAGGTCGGTGTAAAGGGCGATCTCCTCCAAAAAGCCGGAAAGGGTGGGCTGCTCGGTCTCCGCCATGTACTTGAGGACGGTGGTCTTTAATTCGCCGATATTTTCCAGCCGCCCGCGGCTTTCCATATCGTTTTTCGCTTCCAGCGCCTTGACATAACCGCTTTGCTCCAGCACCTCCTCCAGCGTTTCGATGAGGGGGACCTCATCCACCCGTTCGGCGATGCCGTCCAGCATGGCGGTAAAGGCCATCAGGGCCTTGGCCTTGGCGGAAAGAGGGGCGTATTCCTCGGCGGTTTGCAGGGTGCGGTACATCGATTGACCGAGGGTATCCGAAACCTGCTGGGCGGTATTCAGGGTGGCCTCCCCGATGCCCCGCTTGGGCTCATTGATGATGCGGCGCAGCCGCAGGGTGTCCTCGGGATTATTGATGACGGCGAGGTAGGCCAGAACGTCCTTAACCTCCTTGCGGTCGAAGAACTTTAACCCGCCGATGATGCGGTAGGGCAGCCCCTGCCGGATGAACATCTGCTCCAAGGTGCCGGAGAGGGCGTTCATGCGGTAAAGGATGGCGTGGTCGCTGTATCTGGCGCCTTTTTCGCGGTTTTTCCGGATGGTGGCGGCGATGAAATGGGCTTCCCGCTGCTCATCGGCGGCCTTGTGGTACAAAACCTTTTCGCCGCGGCTGTTCTCTGTCCAAAGGGTTTTGCCCTTTCGCTGGCTGTTGCGGCTGATCACGGCATTGGCGGCATCCAGTATGGTGCCGGTGCTGCGGTAGTTCTGCTCCAGCCGGATGACGGTGGTATTGCCGAACTGCTGCTCGAAGGAGAGGATATTTTCGATGGTGGCACCGCGGAATTTATAAATACTCTGGTCGTCATCGCCCACGACACACAAATTACCGTGGCCGCCGGCCAAAAGGCTGACCAGAAGATACTGGGCGTGGTTGGTGTCCTGATATTCATCCACCATGATGTAGCGGTAGCGGCGCTGGTATTTTTGCAGCACCTCCGGATATTCACGGAACAGCCGGACGGTAAGCAGGATGATGTCGTCGAAATCGAGGGCGTTGGCGGCCTTGAGCATCTCCTGATAGCGGCGGTAGACCTTGGCGGTGACCTGCAGGGCGAAATTATCCCCGGCCGAATTTGCCAGCCCCTCGGGGGTCAGCATTTGGTCCTTGGCCCGGCTGATATTGGCAAGCAGCGCCTTGGGCGCAAAGTTTTTATCACTGATGGAAAGCTCCGCCATGGCATCCTTGATGACCCGGACGGAATCATCGGTATCGTAGATGGTGAAGTTGCGGCTGTATCCCAGCACCTCTATTTCCGCCCGCAGGATGCGGGAGCAGGCCGCATGGAAGGTGGCGGCATGGACGTCCTCCCCGCAGCTGCCGAGCATCCCGGCCAGTCTTGCGCGCAGCTCCCCTGCGGCTTTATTGGTGAAGGTGATGGCCAGAATATTCCACGGGGCGGGGACATCGTGGGCGATGAGCCACGAGGCCCGTTCCATATAGCTGCCGTCGGCGGCGCAGAGCTCCAGGGTGTGCCAGTCCTCCTCGGTCAGGGGGGGCATATCATCCTGCCGGGCGGAGGCCAGGCCGAACTGCAAAAGATTGGCGATGCGGTGGATGAGGACGGTGGTTTTTCCGCTGCCGGCCCCGGCCAGAATGAGAACCGGGCCCTCCACGGCCATGACTGCCTGCCGCTGCATGGGGTTGAGATTGGCAAAGCGGCGCTGCAATATGGCGTTTTTGAGCTGCTGGTAGGTTTGGTTATCGTGCTGCGGCATGGGGGTCTCCTTTATCGTTTCGAAATATTCGCAAATGTCCAAGGTATATTGTACCACAAACGGCGGGGAGAGGAAAGTGGGAGGGGAAGATTTTTGGGGCGGGGCGGAAAAAGTCCCTCCACTAATACGGCAAAAACGGGGGGTTTTTGCATCGGGAGGGTTAAAAAGCAACATTTATTTACGGAAGTTTTACAAACGGGGGTCTGATTTGCATAGAAAATGGGAGAAGCTGGGGATTTGTTGCCGGGATAATTTGGGAGAATTTGCGGTGGAGCGGATACTTGGGAGGGGCGGGGCGGTGAGGCGGGGTGGTGAGGCGGGCCGCAGGCCCGGCGGCGGAGCCCCCCCAACCGGGGGGGGCCCGGTGAACGCCCCGGCGGGCGGAGCCCGTTTGCCCGCCCGGAGGGCGGGCGGCCTGCGGCCCGTATGCCTGCGGCTTTTGCAGAGGTGGAGAGGGGGTGCAAAAATTGCCCCCGTTTCCGGGGGCAATCTGCAGGGATATGCGGTTATTCCAGCGTGATGACCTTGACGGGGCACTTTTCGGCGCAGGCGCCGCAGTTGGTGCACTTATCCGGGTCGATGCTCGCAAGGAAATCGGTGACGGTGATGGCGCCGGTCGGGCAGACCTTGGTGCACATCATGCAGCCGATGCAGCCGGCGGAGCAAACCTTGCGGACTACTGCGCCGCTATCGTGGCTGGAGCAGCGAACGGTGACGCTGCTGCTGACCGGGACCATGCCGATGATGAGATGCGGGCAGGCCTTGGCGCAGGCGCCGCAGCCGGTACACAGACTTTCATCCACACGGGCAACGCCATCCACGATGGAGAGGGCGCCGAATTTGCAGACCATGACGCAATCGCCGTAGCCCATGCAGCCGTAGCTGCAGGCTTTTTTGCCGCGGTACAGCGCAGCACAGGCGGCACAGGTGGCGGGGCCGTGGTATTCCTCGGCATCGCCGCACTTTTCGCAGGTGCCGCTGCAGCGGACGACCGCCTTTTGGGGCACGGTGCTTTCGGACTGAACGCCCAGATACTCGCTGATCTGATCCGCGGCGGAAGCGCCGCCGGGGATGCAGAGATTGGGCTTGGCGGAGCCGCCCGCTACGGCCTTGGCGTAGTCATCGCAGCCGGCATAGCCGCAGGCACCGCAGTTGGCGCCGGGCAAAAACGCCCGGATGTCCTCCACACGGGTATCGGCGGGGACGGAAAGGAAGTGGGAAGCGACCACCAGCAGAACGGAACAGACAAGGCCGATGACGCCGACAATAATAACACCAGTCATTGTAATCTCCCCTCCTTACTTCAGCAGACCGTCTACCACGCCACCGAAGCCCATGAAGGACATGGACACGATGAAGGCAGCGATCAAAGTGATGGGCAGGCCCTTGAACGATTCGGGGATATCCATATTTTCCATACGGCCGCGAACGCCTGCAAACAGCACCATCGCCAGCAGGAAGCCGATACCGGCGCCCAGCGCATTGACCATGGACTGACCGAAGCCGTACTTTTCATCGATGTTCAGCACGGCGACGCCCAGCACGGCGCAGTTGGTGGTGATGAGGGGCAGGTAGATGCCGAGGGACTCATACAGCGGGGGAATGAACTTTTTGAGGATCATTTCCACCAGCTGCACCAGCGCGGCGATGACCAGAATGAAAACGATGGTCTGCATATAGCCCAGGTCGTATTGATCCAGCAGGTAGGTCTGGATGGGCCAGGTGGCGGCGGTGGCCAGCACCATGACGAAGGTCACGGCAAAGCTCATGCCGACGGCGGAATCCAGCTTTTTGGAAACGCCCAGGAACGGGCAGATGCCCAGCGATTTGGAGAGGACGAAGTTCTGCGTTAAAATAGCGGAAAGCAGAATGACGATCATTTCTTTCATGCTTCACAGCCTCCTTCCTTCTTTTCGGCCGAGGGGCAGCCGGCGCAGCCGGAGCCGCAGGCGCCGCAGGCGGCACAGTCGATGGGCTTTTTGGGTTTATGCTTGGCGAACTTGTTCATCACGGCGATGAGAACACCGTAGACGAGGAAGCCGCCGGGGGTCAGCTTCATGATCGCAATGGGATCGAACAGGTTGGCAGTCAGGGTGATGCCGCACCAGGTGCCGCTGCCCAGAATCTCACGGATGGTGGCCATGCAGAACAGGGCGAGGGTAAAGCCGAGACCCATGCCGAGACCGTCCAGGGCGGAATCGAGGACATTATTCTTACTGGCAAACATTTCGGCACGGCCGAGGATGATGCAGTTTACCACGATAAGCGGCAGGAAGATGCCGAGGCTTTGATAAAGGCTTTGTGCGTAGGCCTGCAGCAGCAGCTGCACCACCGAAACAAACCCGGCGATAACAACGATGAAGCAGGGGATGCGAACCTTATTGGGGATGATATTGCGCAGGAGAGAAATAACGATATTGGAGCCGAGCAGTACAAAGGTGGCTGCAAGGCCCATGCCCAGAGCATTGAGAACCGAGGTGGAGGTAGCGATGGCCGGGCAGGTGCCCAGCACCAGAACCAGTACGGGGTTCTCTTTGATGATACCGTTGGTAAAGGTTTTCAGCTTATTGCTCATTTGGTTCCTCACGCTCCTTTCACAGTTTCATAGGCGGCAAACGCCAGCTTGACCGCTTCCTTATAGCCATTGGAGGTAAAGGTGGCCTTGGAGACCATCGGCAGGTCGCCCTCGGGAGTCTCGGCCGTTACGCCGATCCACTTCTTGCTGTAAGAGCTCTTGGCGAGCTTGGCACCGTCGATGCCCTCGTACTCATTGGGGGTCTCGGTGTGCTGATACAGCTTGGAGGCGATGATGGCGCCGTTATTATCAATGGCAACGAGGATATGCAGCTCTCCGCTGAAGCCGGAGGCATGAACATTGAAGGCATAGCCCAGCTCGGACTGATAGGCGCTGTCGGCGCCTTCGGGTGCGGTCTCCAGCTCGGTGTAGCCCTCGCCCAGCATTTCGGCGATGAGCTCGGCCTCGGGATAGACCTTTTCCTCGGTGGGAGCTTCGATGGCGATGCCCGCCAGCTCGCCGTAGGCAACAAACGCATTGCCGACTGCGGCATTAAAGCCCTTGGAGGAGAAGGTGGCGCCGGTGAGGAATTCGATGTCTTTTAGCGTGAAGTCCTTGCCGATGTATTGCTGCTGGAAGTTCGGCTCGGTTTCGATGCGGTCGCCGATGCTGGGGGTCTCGCCGTGCTCCATCACCTGTGTACCGGTGACGGTGCCGTCGGCGGAGATGCCGACCATAACCGAGATCATGCCGGCGAAGCCCTTGCCCTGCGCCTGGAATACATAGCCTGCGCCGTTGCCGGCCTTGTAGGCCTTGGTGACGTTTTCGGCCGTGACGGTGACCTCCTCGAAGTCGGTGCCCTCCGGCAGAACGGCTGCGAGGGCCTCATTGGCCTGTGCTGCCTTGGCAGCATCGATCACGGGCTTGGTGAGATTGTAGGTGCCTGCCAGCGCCGCGGAGACGACAAGGCAGATGACGGTGAGGACAACGATGGGTTTCAGATTTTCCCACTTCATTTTTCGGCACCTCCTACTCCAAACGGTTTTTTGTGGCCCAGCTTATCGATGTGCGGGCAGAGGATGTTCATCAGCAGGATGGCGAAGGATACGCCCTCCGGATAGCCGCCGGAGGAATTGCGGATGAGCATGGTGATGACGCCCGCGCCCAGTGCAAAGACGACCTTGCCCCACTCGGTGGAGGGGGAGGTGGCGTAATCGGTGAGCATGAAGATGCCGCCCAGCAATACGCCGCCGGTCAGGATCATGGTGATGGGGTCATAACCGAGGATCAGGCTCATCACAGCGATGGTGGCCACATAGACCACGGGGATGGTGGCGCTGATGACCCGGCGGGCCAGCAGATAGATAAAGCCGATGATGAGCGCGATGGCGCAGGTCTCGCCCAGGCAGCCGCCGCGGATACCGAACAGCAGGTTGCGGACGGAGGGCAGGGCTTCCAGATTGCCCTCCTTGATGAGAGCAAGGGGGGTCGCGCCGGATACGGCATCAATGCCGTTGATGTAGGAATTGGCGGTCGGCCATGTGGTCATCTGCCCCGCAAAGGCGATAAGCAGGAAGATACGGCCGGTAATGGCGGGATTGGCGAAATTGCAGCCGATGCCGCCGAACAGCTGCTTGACGATAACAATGGCGACAAAACAGCCGACAATGGCCATCCAGATGGGGAACCCGGCAGGCAGGTTCATGGCCAGCAGCAGACCGGTCACGGCGGCGCTCAAATCCGAAATGGTATTGGTGCGCTTGGTGATGCGGCGGAACAGGTATTCGAACAGGATAGACGCTGCAACGCAGACGGCCTCCAGCAGGAGGGCACGGGTGCCGAATACCAGAACGGACGCCACCACGGCAGGCAGCAGCGCAATGAGAACATCACGCATGACGGAGGTGGTGGAAACACTGCTGCGGACGTGCGGCCCGACAGCAACGAGCAGTTTACGATCAGTCATTTTATCTCCCCTCCTCCTTACTTTCTGATGAGCTGCTTGCCCAGCTGGTTATAGGCGACCAGATGGCGCTTGGCAGGACAGACATAGGCGCAGCAGCCGCACTCCATGCAGAGATTGACGTGGAGCTCCTTGAGGGCCTCGACGTTTTCGGCATGGTAGGCACGGTCCAGCCCCGCAGGGTTGAGCCCGAACGGGCAGGCGTTCAGGCACTTGCCGCAGCGGATGCAGGCGGTCTCGGCCATGGTGTTCGCTTCCTTGGCGGTGAATACCAGAAGGCCGTTATTGGTCTTGGCAAGGAACGCCTGATCGTCCTTGCAGTCGGTGCCCATCATGGGGCCGCCCAGGATGATCTCGGCAGGCTCGCCCTTGTAGCCGCCGCAGAAATTGATGATGTCCTCCAGCTTGGCGCCGATGGGGACCCACACGTTCTTCGGCTCGGCTACGGCGCCGCCATCCACCGTTACCAGACGGCTGGTAAGCGGCATACCGGTTTGGGCGTACTCCGCCAGCTTGATGAGGGTACCGACATTCATGACCAGTACGCCGACATCACCGGGGAGCTTGCCCTCGGGGATCACACGGCCGGTCGCCTCATAGACGATGACCTTTTCGGCGCCCTGGGGGTAGCGGGATTTGAGCTCCAGCACCTCCAGCTTGCTGCCCTGTTCGGCAGCGGCGGCCTTCAGCTTCTCGATGGCCTTGGGCTTGTTGTTTTCGATGCCGATGACCGCCCGGCCGCCATGCATATGACGCAGAACCAGCTCTGCGCCCGCCAGCAGCAGGTCGGTTTTTTCCAGCATGATGCGGTAATCGCAGGTGAGGTAGGGCTCGCACTCGGCGCCGTTGATGACAAGGGTATCGATGGTGCCGGATTTCAGTGCGGACAGCTTTACGCCGGTGGGGAACCCTGCGCCGCCCAGACCCATCAGGCCGCAGGCGCGGGCAGCCGCCAGAACGTCCTCCAGCTCCCCGCCGATCACAGGGGGGGCAAGGGTCTCATCGACGGTTTGCAGGCCGTCGGTGGTGATGGTGACGGCCTCGCTTTGGGTGCCGCGGGCACTGTAAACCGGCCCGATGGCCTTGACCGTGCCCGAAACGCTGGAATGGACCGGCGCCGAAACCGCTGCATCGCTATTGCCGATAAGCTGGCCGACCTTGACGGTATCGCCGACTTTAACGACAGGCTTGCAGGGGGCGCCGATGTGCTGAGACATGGAAATAGTGACCTCTGCCGGGACCGGCATAACCACACTTTCCAGCTCGGCTGTGTTCTTTTGGTGCTTCACATGGATGCTGGGAAGCGAATGGAACATAGCCACGGTGTATCCCTCCTAATCTTCATTTTATTTGAGCTTTAAGCGGTTCAGGTAGGGCAGGATGACACGCAACGCCAAGCCCGTTACGGCGCCCATGAGCAGCCCTGCCGCCAGAAGAACCGGCAAGTAGTACCAAACGTAGGAATTATTGATGATGAACCGCGCCGCGATCAGCTGGCCGATATTGTGCGACGCCCCGCCGAACACCGAAAGCAGCAGATACTGCTTTTTGATGCCGGGGAGAAGCCCCAACAGCAGCATGACCGTCACCGAAAAAAGCCCGCCGGAGACGCTCATGCAGGCGGCGACCGCCCCCCTGGTGAGCAGGACGAACAGCGACTTTAACACCGCTATGGTGTAGCCGCTGACCGGCCCCAGCACAAAAAGGGCGTACATCGTGACGATATTGGAAAGCCCCAGACGGACGCCCGGCGGCAGCATGGGCAGGGCGGGCAGCAGCGATTCCAAAAAGCTTAACGCCATGGCCAGCGCAAATAAAAGCCCCATCAGGGCAAGGCGTTTTACTTTTCGGTTGCGGTTCTGTGCTGCCATCTACTTCTCCCATGGTGGTATATCGTCTATTTTAGTATATTTTTGAAGAAAATACAAGCAAAAATATAAGTCCTTCGGCCTGAAAGAAAACCGGTGAAGTACAAGGACCTCATACTTCACCGGTTGCTGTATGGTTTATCCCGGAAGATCAGTCCAGATCGCAGCCGGTGCAGCCTTCGCAGTCACCCTCGCAATCCAGATCATCCAAATCGAACTCCAGCTTTTCGCCGCAGTTGGGGCAGTCGATCTCGCCTTCGCACAGCATGCTTTCGTCCACGCAGATGGTATCGCCGCAGGTGGGGCACTTTACCTCGTACAGGGGCTCATCTTCGTCGTCGAACTCATCGTAGTCATCCAGACCGAAATCATCGTCGTCATCGAAGTCGTAGTCCTCGTCCTCGTCCTCGTAAAGGGCGTCCTCTACATCCTGCAGGTCATCATCGATGGCATCCACGACCTCGCCCAGCTCCTCTACCGCATCCTCCAGATCGGTAACGGAGAGCGCCAGATCATCCAGCACCTCGATGACATTCAGCAGCACCTTACCCTCGGCAGAGGTGTCGGTCAGCTTGAGGCCGTCGGCCAGCCCGCGCAGATAAGCAACTTTTTCAATAACAGTCATTTTTGTAACCTCCCTTAATTGGTTCTGGTTTGAAATAATGACAAGCGAAAGGGCAGTTACGCTCTTTCCATGTACTCGCCGGTTCTGGTATCCACGCGGATCATATCGCCCTCATTGATGAACAGAGGAACCTTGATCTCGGCGCCGGTTTCCAGGGTGGCAGGCTTCAGGGTATTGGTGGCAGTATTGCCGGCAAAGCCGGGATCGGTCTTGGTGACCTCCAGCTCCATGAAGAAGGGAGGCTCCACGCCGAATACGCTGCCCTTGTAGGAAAGGATCTTGCAAACGGTATTCTCCTTGACAAACTTGAAGTTATCGCCGAGGATATTCTTGCTGATCGGGACGTTTTCATAGGTTTCCTGATCCATGAAATAGTACAGGTCGCCATCGGAATACAGGTATTCCATGTCTTTTCTCTCGATGTAAGCGGTGGGATACTTATCAGAGGGGTTGAAGGTGCGCTCGGTCACGGCACCGGTGATCACGTTGCGGATCTTGGTGCGGACAAACGCAGCGCCCTTGCCGGGTTTCACGTGCTGGAACTCGATGATCTGATAGACGTTGCCATCCATATCAAAGGTCACGCCGTTTCTAAAATCGCCTGCACTTACCATAATACATAAACCTCCAGGATATTTAATACGGGTTTTAACTACTTGATTTTAACATATATTGACCCCTGATTGCAAGGGTTTTTCACAGGATAATCAGCTCTTTGGAGCTGTTTGTCAGGTCTTTTGTGCCATCGGGGGAAAACCAGACCATATCCTCGATGCGGACGCCGAAGCGGCCCTCCAGATAAATACCGGGCTCCACGGTGATGACCATGCCCTCCCGGGCGGTGACGCCGGGGTCGGTGGAGGGAGAAAAGCCGGGCAGCTCGTGGATCTCGATGCCGACGGAATGACCCAGACTGTGGCCGAAGCAGCCCTCGTACCCCGCCCCGTAGATGAGGTCACGGGCAGCGGCATCCACCGCGCGGCAGGAAACGCCCGCTACGGCCTTCCCGATGCCGGTGAGCTGGGCGGCCAGCACCGTTTCGTACACCTTGCGCATTTCGTCGGTCGGCTCCCCGATGGCCACGGTACGGGTCATATCGGAGCAGTAGCCGCCCCATGCGGCGCCGTAATCCATGGTGAAGAAATCACCCTGCTGCAGGGGACGGTCCCCGGGGACGGCGTGGGGCATGGCGGAATTGGGGCCGCCCGCGGCGATGGTCTCGAAGGCAAGGCCGTCGGCGCCCAGCCGGCGCATACAGTATTCAAGATAGGCGGCGATTTCCTTTTCGGTCTTGCCGGGCTTGATGAAATCGAGGATCTCGAGGAAGGCGGCATCGGTGATGCTTTGCGCCTTGCGGATGGCTGCGATCTCGCTTTCGTCCTTCAGGGAGCGCATCTCCAGGATGGCGTCATTGAGGGTGGCGGCGGTGGAGAATTCGCAATCGGGCAGCTTGGTGCGGTAAAGGTCCAGCTCGCCCACCGTCAGGTAGCCGGTTTCGATGGCGACGGTGCGGGCACCGTGCTTCTTCAGCAGCTCGCCCAGCTGCTCGTACAGCTTGTCCTGCAGGATGACCTCGGCGCCGGTAACGGTGGCCTTGGCGACCTCGATATAGCGGAAATCGATGATAAAATAGGCGGCATCCCGGAATGCCAGCAGCGTGCCGGCGGAGGAGCCCAGCCCGGTGAAGTAGCGGCGGTTCACATCGGAGGTGATAATGGCGGCATCGGCATTTTCGGGCAGGGCTTTCATCAGTTTTTCAATACGGTTCATGCTTGTTTCTTCCTTTCTGCAGCTTGGTTATACAGGTCTCGCATCACGACGGCGTCCTCGGCCTGTGTTCCGGCCGACTCGCAAATGATGGTCGGTTCGCAATCGTATTTCACCAGTACCTCCGCCAGCGGGGCAAAGTAGGGGCCGTAGGTGGTATCGGCAAAGGTGAGGTGGCGTTTTTCTCCGCCGTTTTCGGTGTATTCGATCTGTGAAAAATGGGAATGGAAGCACTTCATGCGCTGCTCCCCTATCTCGTTTTTCATGGTCAGCAATATGCGCTCGTAGTCCTCCGCCCCGCGGATACTGCCCAGCGTGCGGGCATTGAGGTGGCCGAAATCGATGCAGGGCAGCAGGCGGTCATCCAGCCGGCAGAGCGCCAGCACCTCCTCCAGCGTGCCCAGCTGGTTAAACTTCCCCATGACCTCCGGGCAGACGATGATATGCCCCAGATGGGCTTCATCCAGGGCCGCCAGCGCGCGCTTCATGGTGTCCTTTGCAAGGGAAAGTGCTTCCTCCCGGCTGATTTTGGCGCAGGAGCCGGAATGCACGACGATGCGGGTGGCGCCCATCAGGTCGGCGGCCTCGGCGCTTTCCAGGATGTATTTGATGCTGTTGAGGCGCTTTTCCTCCTCCACGCCGGAAAGGGAGATATAATACGGGGCGTGCAGCGAAAGACGGATATCCCGCTGCTCGCAGCCCTCCCGGAGCTTCAATACATTTTCCCGGTTGATGCGCACCCCCCGGCCGCACTGGTATTCGTAGGCGTTCAGCCCCATCCTTTCCAGATATTCGGGGATCTGCGGGGTGGATTTGTACCCCATGGCGGTAAAGCTTTCGGCATTACCGGCGGGACCAATTCTAATCATTCGATCTGCCTCCTTTTGCGGCGATGATAGCGGGCAAGAAGCGGCTTTTCCAGCGGCCGCTTGATGCGGTACAGCCCGTAGTCCTCCTCGGCATAGGGCTCCACCAGAACGGTCATGCAGCCGCACAGGTTCCCGCACAGGATATCGGTGAAAAGCTGGTCGCCGATGAGGGCGGTCTGCTGCGGGCTGACACCGAATTCCTTCATTTTGGCCAGGGCGACCTTTTTCTTCGGCTTGGCGGCATCGGCGATATAGCCCAGCCCCAGCCGCCCGGCAAAGGGCGCTACCCGTGCCTCACGGTTATTGGAGATGACAAAGAGCTGCAGGCCGGCCTGCCGCTGACGCTCCAGCCAGTCCAGCACCTCGGGCTTTATTTCCTGACTGTTATCGCCGGTCAGGGTGTTATCCACATCCAGCAGCAGCGCACGGATGCCGTGCTGCCGGAAGAAATCGTCTGGGATCTCCTCGATGCGGTGAAAATCGTACTGCGGGGTCAAAAGCGGCAAGGGCTCACGCTCCTTTCGATGGGATCAGTCTTTATTATAGCAACAAGTGCGGGGAAAAGAAAGCCCCCGGCGGGCGAAAATGCCGCAAAAAAGGCGGGCGCGCCGAAGCGGCGAGGGCTGCCCGATGGGGCCCCCGGCGGGGCGGCAGCCCCGGTGGGGAAAGGCGGGCACACCGAAGCGGCGAGGGCTGCCCGGAGTGAAATGGAGGGTCGGCACGAGTGAAGCGCAGGGGCGCCCGCCGGGTGGGGCGCGGTGCAAATGGAAAAGGCAGACAGGATAAACCCATCTGCCTTTCTTCCGGTTGCAATAAAGATCAAGATTACTTGAACTTGCGCTTACGAGCAGCCTCGGACTTTTTCTTGCGCTTAACGGAAGGTTTCTCATAATGCTCGCGCTTACGGACTTCCGCCAGAACACCGGATCTGGCGCAGGAACGCTTAAAACGTCTGAGAGCACTATCCAGCGACTCGTTATCTTTTACTCTGATCTCTGCCATTTACTTTCCCTCCCTACGCCTACGGCTGGAGTTATATCCTAATTACAGGATAACATAGTGATTATACTATGCTTTCACGGATTCTGTCAAGAGATTTTTGCAGGAACCTTACACGGGTGCTTTATTTTGCCACGATATTATAGAGCTTACCCTTTACATAGATTTCCTTGATGATGCTCTTGCCCGCCAGAGCCGCCTGCACATTGGCATCGGCCATCACCAGAGCCTTGACCTCCTCCTCGGCGGCGTCGCTGGGGATCATCAGTCTGGCCTTGATCTTGCCGCTGATCTGAACGGCAATCTCCACGGCGGCATCCACGCACTTGGCGGGGTCATATTCCGGCCACTTGGCGTGGACCAGCATCTCCTTCCCGCCGATGGCCTCGTTCATCTCCTCGGTGAGGTGCGGGGCAAAGGGATTGAGCAGGGTGATGAAGGTGCGAAGCTCGCCGCGGGTCACGCTGCCCTTATCGTTGATCTCGTTGAGTACACTCATCATGGCGGCGATGGCAGTATTGCACTTGAGGCCCTCGATGTCATCCGAAACCTTGCGGATGAGCTTATGGAAGCTACCCTCCAGCTCGGGGGAATAGCCCTCCTCGGGGGTCATGATATCGGTGAGGGCGGCCACACGCTCCAAAAAGCGCTTTACGCCCTTGATGGAGGAGGTGTTCCACGGGGCGGTCTTTTCAAAGTCGCCGATGAACATCTCGTACATTCTCAAGGTATCGGCGCCGTACTGGGCAATGACGTCATCGGGATTGACGACGTTGCCGCGGGATTTACTCATCTTCTCGCCGTTTTCGCCCAAAATCATGCCGTGACTGGTGCGCTTGGCATAGGGCTCCTTGCAGGAGACCACGCCGATATCATAGAGGAATTTGTGCCAGAAGCGGGAATACAGAAGATGCAGCGTGGTATGCTCCATGCCGCCGTTGTACCAGTCTACCGGCATCCAGTAGTCCAGCGCCTCCTTGGCGGCCAGCGCATTGGCGTTGTGCGGGTCGCAGTAGCGCAGGAAGTACCACGAGGAACCCGCCCACTGGGGCATGGTATCGGTCTCACGCTCGGCGGGGCCGCCGCAGCAGGGGCAGGTGGTCTTTACCCAGTCGGTCAGCTTGGCCAGCGGGGACTCCCCGTTATCGGTCGGCTCGTAGCTTTCCACCTCGGGCAGACGCAGCGGCAGCTCCTCTTCGGGGATAGCCACCCAGCCGCACTTGGGGCAGTTCACCAGCGGGATGGGCTCGCCCCAGTAGCGCTGGCGGGAAAATACCCAGTCACGCAGCTTGTAGTTTACCTTGGTCTCGCCCTTCTTGTGCTCCTCCAGCCACCGGATGATGGCCTTCTTGGCCTCCTCCACGGGCAGCCCGTCCAAAAAGCCGGAATTGACCATGATGCCGGTGGCGCAGTCGGTAAAGGCTTCCTTTTCCACATCGCCGCCCTTTACCACCTCGATGATGGGCAGGCCGAACTTTTTGGCGAACTCCCAGTCACGGGTATCGTGGCCGGGCACCGCCATGATGGCGCCGGTGCCGTAGCTCATCAGGACGTAATCGGAGATGAAAATGGGGGTCTCCTTGCCGTTGACGGGGTTGATGGCCGCAACACCCTCCAGCCGCACGCCGGTCTTTTCCTTGGCCATTTCGGTGCGCTCGAAGTCGGACTTGCGGGCGGAAGCCTCCCGGTACGCCCGGACGGCATCCATATTGGTGATGCGGTCGGCCCACTTATCGATATAAGGGTGTTCCGGCGACATGACCATGTAGGTCGCGCCGAACAGGGTATCGGGGCGGGTGGTATAGACGATCAGCTTATCGCCGCCGGTGGTATCAAATTCGACCTCGGCGCCGGTGGAACGGCCGATCCAGTTGATCTGGGAGGTCTTGACGCGCTCCAAGTAGTTCACGTCGGAAAGGTCATCGATGAGGCGCTGGGCGTAGGCGGTGATCTTGAGCATCCACTGGCTCTTTACCTTGTGGATGACCTCGCTGCCGCAGCGCTCGCAGACGCCGTTTACCACTTCCTCATTGGCCAGCACGCACTTGCAGCTGGTGCACCAGTTGACGGACATTTCCTTCTTATAGGCCAGCCCGTGCTTGAACAGTTGCAGGAAGATCCACTGCGTCCATCTGTAATAGGCGGGGTCGGTGGTGTTTATCTCCCGTTCCCAGTCGAAGGAAAGGCCCAGGCTTTGCAGCTGTGCCTTAAAGTGCGCCACGTTCTGTGCCGTGACGATCTCCGGGTGGATGTGGTTCTTGATGGCGAAGTTTTCGGTGGGCAGGCCGAAGGCATCCCAGCCCATGGGGTACAGGACGTTATAGCCCTGCATCCGGCGCTTTCTCGCTACGATATCCAGCGCGGTATAGGAACGGGGGTGCCCCACGTGCAGCCCCTGCCCGGAGGGATAGGGGAACTCCACCAGCGCATAGTATTTGGGTTTGGTGTAGTCATTTTCGGCGTGGAACGCACGGGCCTGCTCCCATTTTTTTTGCCATTTCGGTTCGATTTCCTTAAATTCGTGTTTCAACGGTCTTCCTCCCAACCTCATTCGGCGCCGCGGCGCTTGCTTTGTTTATGCAAAAATCAGTTTTCCCCGGTAAAATCCAGCGGCAGGCGGGGCGCATCCGCCCACACCCGGTCGATGCTGTAAAAATCGCGGGTTTCTGCATAGAAAATATGGACGATCACATCCCGGTAGTCCATCAGGATCCACTGGGCGGAGCTGCGTCCCTCGATGCGCTTGGGCTCGATGCCCTGACGCCCCAGATATTCGTCCAGGTCCTCGCACAGCGATTTGACCAGCGTGGTATTGCCGGCGCTGGCCACCACAAAGTAATCGCCGATGGTGGTCAGCTCGCCGATCTGGATGACCTCAAGGGCGGTGGCCTTTTTGCTATCCAAAAAGCGGGCGATGGAAAGAGCAAGTTCTTTCGGGTTCATTCCTTTTCCTCCTTGCAGATTTTAACGTATTCATTGTAGGCCTGCCAGCTGTCCCGGCAGATGGTTCTTCTGCGGCGGGTCAGCTTGCCGATGGTATAGGACAGGGCATACAGCATGGCCTCATCCAGTGAGGTATCCGCCAAACGGCGCATCTCGGCCACATCGGGGTAATGCCGCCCCTCCTCGGTCAGGTCCGCCAGATAGATGATCTTTTCCAGCCGGCTCATGCCGGCCCGGCCGGTGGTGTGGTAGCGCACGGCGTCCTCGATCTCACGATCCCGTACCCCAAAGCGCCCCAGCAGCTCCGCCGCCGCATAGCCGTGGATGAGCTGCGGCTGCTCCCGAAAATCAATATCGGGTATTATAGCACTTTGCCCCACGATTTGCAATGCCTCCGGAAGGGGCATTTCCTTGCAGCAATCGTGCAGTATGCCGGCCACCGCCGCCTTTTCGGGGTCCTCCCCCCAGCGGCGTGCCAGCCGTTCGGCCTCCCGTTCCACTCCCAGGGAATGAAGGTACCGTTCTTCGCTCATCAGCGGCCGGATCGCCGCACGCATTTCCTCCCGGGTCATCGTTTTTCCCCCTTATACAGTCCGTGGGCGGCAATGTACTCCCCTACCCCGTCGGGCAGATCATCGCAGGGCAGGCCGCAGCGCAGCTTTTCCCTTATCTCGGTGGAGGACACCACCCGCACCCGGTTATCCAGAAAGATGGTGAGCACGCCCTCCCGCGCCAGCAGCCTTGCCTGGCGGTACAGCGACTCCTTATCATCCGGTTCCCGGCTGGCCACCGCCAGCGTGCACATTTTGGCCAGCGTGCGCCATTCCCGCCATGCGGTAAAGGTCAGGTAGTTATCGGTTCCCATGATGAGATAAAAATCATCATCGGGGTAGAGCCAGCGCATATGCTGCATCGTTTCGACGGAATAGCTGACGCCGCCCTTGGCAAGCTCGTAGTCATCCGCCACGGCGCCGCGCAGGCCCAGCAGCGCCAGACGGCACATCTCCAACCGGTCCTCCCCCGCCGCCAGCTCCGGAGAGGCCTTATGGGGCGGGATATAGGTGGGGATAACATGAAGACTGTCCAGCCGCAGCTGCTTCATTGCATGACGGCATACCTCCACATGACCCAAATGGATGGGATTGAAGGTGCCGCCGTAAAAGCCGATCCTAGCCACTTCTCTCCCCTCCGTTACTTCAGTTCAATGATGGTTTTTTCGGGGTTTTTGCGGTAGAGAGTCACCTTTCGTCCCACCACCTGCACCACCTCGGCGCCGGTCGCCTCCGCCAGCAGCGCCGCCATCTCCTTCGGGGTCTCCGGGGCGGTCTCCAGCACCGTTAATTTGATCAGCTCGCGGGCGGTCAGGGCGTCATCCACCTGCTTTTGCAGGGCGTCGCCCATGCCGTTTTTGCCCACCTGAAGGATGGCCTCTACGGTATTGGCCATGGCACGCAGCCGGGCTCTCGTTTTGGAATTCATCATTTCATTCTTCCTCTTTTCTGCTTTTCATTTTCTCATACAGCGCCGCCAGCGCCCGTCCCCGGTGGCTGATGGCGTCCTTTTCGGCTCCGTCCAGCTCTGCAAAGCTGCGCTCCCCCACCATAAAAAGCGGGTCATAGCCGAAGCCGTTTTGTCCGTGCAGGCAGCGGGCGATGGTCCCCTCGCAGGCGCCCTCGCACCGCAGGATGTCCCCCTCGCCGAACACAGCGCAGATGGCACAGACAAACCGTGCCGTGCGCTTTTCATCGGGGATGTGTTCCATCTCCCGCAGCAGCTTTTTATTGTTGTCGTCGGAATTATGCCCCTCGCCGGCATAGCGGGCGGAATACACCCCCGGCGCACCGCCGAGAGCATCCACGCAGAGGCCAGAGTCATCCGCTACGGTGGGCAGGCCGGTGGCCCGATAGATGCCCATCGCCTTGAGGAATGCGTTTTCCGCAAAGGTGCTGCCCGTTTCCTCGATCTCCAGATCGGGCGGGCAGACCTCATCCTGCGGGATGACCTGCCAGCCCAGCGGGGATAAAATACGGCAGAATTCCTCTACCTTGTGTTTATTTTTGGTGGCCAGTATCAGCTTCATGCTTCTTCCTCATCCAGCAGCAGCGCACGGGCGAACTCGGCGGCGCAGAAGGGGGTCAGATCCCCGATGCTCTCGCCGGTGCCGACGAACTTGATGGGCAGCCCCAGCTGATCCCGGATGGCGATGGCCACGCCGCCCTTGGCGGTGCCGTCCAGCTTGGTAAGAATGATGCCGGTGACGCCGCAGGCCGCTGCAAATTCCCGTGCCTGATTCAAGCCGTTCTGCCCGGTGGTGGCATCCAGCACCAGCAGCGTTTCCCGGCTGCAGCCCGGCGCCTCCCGTTCCAGTACCCGGTCGATCTTCGCCAGCTCCTCCATCAGGTTTTTCTTGGTGTGCAGGCGGCCGGCCGTATCGCAGATCAATACATCGATATTCCTTGCCTTGGCGGCAGTGATGCTATCGTACACCACCGCAGCGGGATCGGCACCCTCGGCGTGCTTCACCATCTGGCAGCCCACACGGCCGGCCCATATGCCCAGCTGCTCCCCGGCGGCGGCCCGGAAGGTATCCGCAGCGCCCAGCAGCACCTTTTTGCCCTGCCCCTGCAGCCAGTAGGCCAGCTTGCCGATGGAGGTGGTCTTGCCCACGCCGTTGACCCCGACCACCAGCACGACGCTGGGCCGGGTCTCGGTTTGCAGCGGCTCGTCCGGCTCCATCAGCTCGGTGACGATCTCGCAGAGATTCTGCCGCAGCTCGGCGGAGTCGATGCTTTTGTGCTTGATGCGCTCGCCCAGCCTGGAGCAGATCTTCCCGGCGGTGGTCACCCCCACATCGGCCAGAATGAGGATCTCCTCCAGCTCCTCCAGCGTATCGGCGGTGATCTTCCCGGAGAAATTATCCAGCTCCAAGCTCAAATTCTGCTTGGTCTTTTTTACGCTTTTGCGAAAAATATCAAAAAATCCCATGGGTACTCCTTAATTCAGGCTCTTGCCGAATTTCTTTTCCATCTCGGCCACATCCAGCCGCAGCAGCTTACTGATGCCTTCCTCCTCCATGGTGACGCCGTACAGGACGTCGCCCTGCTCCATGGTGCCGCGGCGGTGGGTGATGGAGATGAACTGGGTGTGGTCGGTCATGCGGTGCAGATAGGCGGCAAATTTACCGACATTGACATCGTCCAGTGCGGCCTCGATCTCATCGATGAGGACGAACGGGGCGGGATTGACCCGCAGGATGGCAAAGTAGATGCAGATGGCCACAAAGGCCTGCTCGCCGCCGGAAAGCGCCGACAGGTTTTTGATGATCTTGCCGGGCGGCTGCACGATGATCTCGATGCCCGTTTCCAGAGGGTCGGTGGCATCGGTCAGACGCAGCTCGGCGTGTCCGCCGCCGAACAGCTCCCGGAAGATCTCGCCGAAGTGCCGGTTAATGCCCGCAAAGCGCTCGGTAAAGATGGCGCTCATCTTGGCGGAAAGCTCGGCGATCAGCCGGGTCAATTCCTTCTTGGCGTTCTCGGCGTCGTCTATCTGTTCTTTCATAAAGCGGTAGCGGCCGCTTACCTCCTCATATTCCTCTATGGCGGCCACATTTACGGCGCCCAGCCCCCGGATGCGTCCCCGCAGCTCGGTCAGGCGCTTCTGGGCGGCGGGCACGTCCTCCAGCGGGATGGCGGTCTCGGCGGCCTCGCTGCGGGTCAGCTCGTATTCCTCCCACATCTTGGTGCTGATGCCGTTCTGCTGCTCCTGCATCGCTTCGCTCTTTTCCTGCAGGCGCACAAGCTCGCTGGCGGCGGCCTCCCGCTTGGTGATGGCATCGCCGCTTTCCCTTGTCAGGATGCTGCGGCGGGCCTCCAGCGTGTCCTTCTGCCCGTCGGCCTCCTTGATATCCCGGCGCAGCGTTTCGATCTCGCTGCCGCCTCCTGCCGCCCCGGCGGTGATCTCCTCGATCTCGGCCCGGATGGCTTCGTTTTCCTTTTGCAGCTGCTCCTGCTTCTGTCGCAGCTCGGTCAATGCCGCTTCGCTGCCGCTTTGCTGGTTTTCCAGCTGCGCAATGACGCTTTGTGCGGCCTCGCAGTCCTTGCGGCGGGTGATGGCCTCCATTTGCAGGTCGGTCACCTGCCGTGCCGCCTCCTCAATGGCCTCGGTCAGCGCAGTATGTGCCGCCGTGCTCTCCACGTCCATGCGGTTCAGCCGTGCGACCTCCTCGGTCAGCTTTTTCACCAGCTCTCCGCCGGTGAGCTTCTGCTTTCGCAGCTCCTCCACACGGGCGGTCAGCTCGTCATATTCCCGCAGCGCCTGCTCGTTCAGCTGCTCGGCCTCCTCGGTGCTTGCGGTCAGCCGGGACACCAGCGTCTGTGCGGAGATCAGATCCTCCCGCGCGGTTTTTTCCTCGGCTGCTATGCCCTCCACCGTCGCCCGGATGGTATCCGCCTCCCGGCGCAGCTCGGTCAGCTGGGTCTCCAGCTCCTCCACCTGTGCGGCGTATTTCTTCGCCTCGGCGGTCAGGGCGTCTATCTCTCCCCGGCGGGAAAGAATGGATGCATTTTTATTGACGGAGCCGCCGGTCAGGGAGCCGCCCGCATTGACCACCTGCCCATCCAGCGTGACCACCCGGTAGCGGTAGCCGTAGGCCTTGGCAATGGCGGCCGCAGCGTCGATGTCCTCCGCCACGACGGTACGCCCCAGCAGCGAGTCCATCACCGCCCGGTAGCGTTCCTCACACTGTACCAGCTCGCTGGCCAGTCCCACATAGCCGCCCCGTGCGGCCAGGTCGCTTTCCCGAATCGGGTTCGCCCGGATATTGGTAAGCGGCAGGAAGGTGGCACGTCCCGCGCCCCGTTCCTTCAGCAGGGCGATGGCACGCTTGGCGGCGGTCTCATCCTGCACCACGATATTCTGAATGGCGGCGCCCAGTGCGATCTCCACGGCGGTGGAATAGCGGCTTTCGGTCCGGATCAGGGCGGAGACCGGCCCGATGACGCCCCGCAGGGCTCCGGCGCCCGCCTGCTTCATCACAAACTTGACGCTGTTATTAAAGCTTTCGTAGTTCTTTTCCAGGTCGGTGAGCACCTGCGCGCGCTGCAGCTTTTCTCCGGCCAGCTTTTCGCTGTTTCTCTGCCGGCTTTCCACCTCGGCGATTTTATCGCTGCGGCTTTTCAGCTTATAGAGGTAGCCGTTTTTGCTGTTCTGCAGGCTTTCCAACCGCTCCCGCAGCTCCTCCGCAAAGGCCCGGTGCCCCGCCAGCTCCTCCCGCAGGCGGGTCAGGTTCTCATCCTTATTCTTGGCCTGTCCCCGCAGCGCCTCCAGACGGTCTACCGTCTCCTCGGCCAGCGTGCCGGCGGTCTCGGCGGAAAGCTCCGCCCGGTGGATGTTCTCCTGCAGCTCCTGCTTTTGCAGCGCAAGGGCGCTCTGTTCGGTCGCCAGCCGGCGTTCCTCCTGCCGCTTGGCCTCCAGCGCCTTTTGGCTCTCCTCCCAGCGGCGGGCGGTCTCCTCGGCCTCCTTTTGAAGCACGGCGCAGTCCTCCCGCAGGCCGGTCAGCTTTTCCTCCAGCTCCCCGGCGGAAAGCATGCTGCGCTCCCATTCGTCCTGCAGTTCCCTGATCGTGTCCTCATTGTGGGTGACGGTGTTCTGCTTGACGGCGGCGTTCACCTTGGCCTCGGAAATGGCGGTTTCCCACTCCCGGATACGGTCCCGCTTATGCTCGATGTAAAGGTTCAGTTCCTGTGTTTTCTGCTGGATCTCCTCGGTCTCCCGTTCGATCTCCTCCAGCCGCTTCTGGGCGGTGGTTCTGTCGTTGGCGGCCAGAAGGGTCTTATCCTCCAGCTCGGCCATCTGCCGCCCCAGCTTTGCCAGCTGCTCCAGCCACAGGCTGATCTCCAGCGATTTTTTCTCCTCGGCCAGCACCACGTACTGCTTGGCCTTTTCGCTTTGCGCCTTCAGGGGGCCTACCCGGTCCTCCAGCTCCTGCATGATATCCCGCAGGCGGATGAGGTTATCCTCGGCCTGGGTCAGCTTGCGCTCCGCTTCGGTTTTGCGGTAGCGGAACTTGGAGATGCCGGCGGCTTCCTCGAAGATCTCCCGCCGCTGGGTACTTTTGGCGCTCACGATCTCCGCTATTTTCCCCTGCTCGATGACCGAATAGCCATCCCGTCCCAGGCCGGTATCCATAAAGGTCTCGTTGATATCCTTGAGCCGGACGGGGTTATTGTTGATGCGGTATTCGCTTTCTCCGCTGCGGTATAGGCGCCGGGTGATGACCACCTCATCGGTATCGATATCGATGCTGCGGTCGGTATTATCGATAAAAAGGCTCACCCATGCAAAGCCGGTCGGCTTTCGGGAAGCCGACCCGCCGAAGATCACATCCTCCATCTTGGCGCCGCGCAGGCTCTTCACCGATTGCTCGCCGAATACCCACTTGATGGCGTCGCTGATATTGCTTTTTCCGCTGCCGTTCGGCCCGACGATCACGGTGATCCCGTCATCAAAGGTCAGCTTTGTGCGGTCGGGGAAGGACTTAAATCCCTGCATTTCCACCGCTTTCAGCTTCATGGCATCTCCTCCTGTTTTTCCCGTTTCTATGCAAAATCACATACTGACTCATATTGAATTTTCATTATACTCCTTTTTTGCCCTTTTCACAAGAATTTCTTTTTCCTCCCGTATTTGCGGCGGGGGCGGGCGGGGGCGCAGCCCGTTCCGGCAAAGCCGGAACAAAGCAGGCGGAGCCTG
>ENA-UOIY01000934-UOIY01000934.1-human-gut-metagenome-genome-assembly--contig:-P114-NODE-934-length-38251-cov-10.038381_pt1 | contig 38251 bp, 39 predicted proteins | sample MGYA00242335_ERZ723882 | MGnify/ENA metagenome assembly ERZ723882
TGCCCGCACAGCGGAGCGAACCGGTCTCCGAAACAAGCTGAAACGGACGATCCGCGCCGGAGACGCGCTCGCGGTCGAGGAGATGAAACAGCAGATTGCGGGCGTCTCCGGGGAGATCAGAAAATTACAGGAATCCATGAAAATCTGCGAAAGCGTCCGGCAGCGTGCCGAAGATATTCGGGAGCAGCTGGATGCATTGCAAAACGAGCGAAAGGAGCAGGAAGATGAACTATTCGGGAGAAGCGGCGGAGCAGGTCGTGAGGATGAGCCTCAACGGCGTGGAAGTCGCAGCTAAAATCAGCGGCAAGGCGGCCGAGCGACTGGCCGTTTTGCTGTATGCGGTTCTGCGGGACCAGAAGAAAACCCGCGGCAAGATTCGGCTTACCAACATGCTGAAAAGCGGCAAGGAGCTGAAGGTGTTCGCCGTCCGGGACGGCGAGCTGCGGAAATTCTGCGAGGAGGCCAAGAAGTACGGCGTTCTCTACTGTGTGCTGAAGGATAACAATGCCGCGGACGGTCTTACCGACATCATGGTCCGGGCGGAGGATGCCGGGAAAATCAACCGCATCTTTGAACGCTTCGGCCTGGCCACGGTGGACATGGCCTCGGTGAAAGCGGAGATCCAGCAGTCCCGCGAGGACAAGGCAAAAGGCGGTGATGACATTTCCACGCCAGAGCGGACGCAGACAGCGGATAAAAAGCTGAATCAGTTTCTGGAAGCGGTAACTGCCGAGCAGCCCAACCCCACGGCGGAGCCGACGGAAAACACAAACCCTACCACGGCCCGGACGGCGAAGTCCCATCCGTCCGAGCGTTCCTCCGGGAGCAGAGACTCCCGCGGCGGCGTGGACGGCTCTGACCGAGGCTCCCGCCCCTCCGTGCGGGAAGAACTGCAGGAGATCCGCAGCATGCAGGGGCAGAAACTGCCAGAGGCCGACAGAGAGAATTTGCACATCCCCATTCGTGTTAAGAAGAAGGGCGACAAGGAGGCGGTACTGTGATAGCAGAGAAAACTGTGGTCGTGACGTTGGACAGCTTTGAGCAGCGGCTGCTGGTCAGCGCCCTTACCGATTTCCGCAATGAGCTGCTCCGTGAAGAGAAGCCCACAGAAGATGTAGATAGCCTGCTCCTGAAAGTCATTGACGCAGCGCCGCAGAAGGAACGAAAGAAGGCAGACCGTGCGGCACGATAAATTCTCCAAGCAGAATATAGTCCTGTATATTTTAGGAACTGTTTTGGCAGCATGGTTTGGACTTTTGTCGGCCCCTTGCCTAAAGGACGGTTTGGTTGGCCTGATTCGTGACTTCGGAGTCATTACGCAAAACCCATTCAAGATTCAGCTCTGTGAGGGCAGTCTAAAAACTGTCCTCATTTTTGTTGGAATCTACGGTTTGGGCATTGGTGTTTATCTTTCCTCCTCCCGCAATTATCGGCGGCGGGAGGAGCACGGCTCCGCCCAATGGGGCTCTCCCGTGCAGGTGAACAGGAAGTACGCAGACAAAGTACCAACGCGAAACAAGATCCTCACGCAGAATGTCTCCGTCGGGCTGGACGGACGCAAACATCGGCGCAATTTGAACACCCTGGTCTGCGGCGGCTCCGGCGCGGGCAAGACGAGGTTTTTCGCCAAACCGAACCTGTGTCAGGCCAATTCCAGCTACGTTGTGCTTGACCCGAAGGGCGAGCTTCTGCGGGATACCGGAAATCTGCTTTCGGGCAAAGGGTACGACATCAAGGTGCTGGATCTCATCAACATGGAAAAGAGTCATTGCTATAACCCGTTCGTGTACCTGCGCAGCGATAACGACATCCAGCGTCTGGTGACAAACCTCTTCAAGAACACCACACCGAAGGGCTCACAGAGTCAGGACCCGTTCTGGGATCAGGCGGCGACCATGCTTCTATTGGCGCTCATCTTCTACCTGCACTACGAGGCCCCGCCGGAGGAGCAGAACTTCCCGATGGTCATGGAGATGATCCGCGCCGGGGAAGTCCGGGAGGACGACGAGACATACAAGTCCGCGCTGGATATCCTCTTTGAACGGCTGGAAATGCGGAATCCGGAGCATATCGCCTTGAAGTATTACCGGAGCTACCACTCCGGCAGCGGCAAAACCCTGAAATCCATCCAGATTACCCTGATCTCCCGTCTGGAAAAGTTCAATCTGGAGAGTCTTGCCAGCATCACACAGAACGATGAACTGGAGCTGTGGAGTATCGGCGAGAAGAAAACGGCGGTCTTTGCCATAATCCCGGACAATGACAGCTCCTTCAGTTTTCTCGTGGGGATGCTTTATACCCAGTTATTTCAACAGCTTTACTATCAGGCGGATGTTATCCACGGTGGTCGGCTGCCGGTACATGTCCACTTCTTAATGGACGAGTTCGCAAACGTCGCGCTGCCCGATGAGTTTGACAAGCTGCTCTCCACCATGCGCTCCCGGGAGATTTCGGTATCCATTATCATTCAGAATCTGGCGCAATTAAAGGCGCTGTTTGAAAAGCAATGGGAGTCAATCGTCGGCAACTGCGACGAATTTCTCTATCTCGGCGGCAACGAGCAGTCCACACACGAGTATGTGTCCAAACTGCTCGGGAAAGAGACCATCGATACGAACACATACGGGCAGTCCAAAGGAAGAAACGGCAGCTACTCCACCAACTGGCAGTTGGCGGGGCGTGATATGCCATAATTGTTCGTGAAGAGTTCAGTTGCCTTGAATTTTACATGAACAGGGACACGATCAACTGGATTCTGAAAAATCGAATACAGGAGGTCGGAAATGGAGAAATTACCGAAATATACCCATGCAAATGGCATTGACTACGTGCTTGCCGGGGATTACTATATCCCGATGCTGACGCTGCCGGAGGAAAGACGCCCTATTGGACGCTGGGGGCGGATGCACCAAAACTATTTGAAAGAGTTCCGTCCCGGATATTATAACAGCTTATCGCTGTCCGGTAAACTGTGGACTTACCTTGCCGATCTGAATGAACAGGCACAGGAGCGGCTGGATACGATCACAGCGCAGATGATGGCTGTGGAGGGCGTGACCGAGGGATTAAAGCGCACTTCCCAAGTGGACTGGGTTCGGGCCGTCAATTCTATCCGTAACCGGGCGGAAGAAATCATACTGCATGAAATGATCTATGTATAAGGAGACCGCCATGAGATACCGGGTTGAACGGCAGGCAGGCCAGCGCTGCCTGATTATGGACAACCGGGCGGAGCTTCTGGAATACCTGAAGCATACACCGCCCGAAACCATTACAGACATACGGAAAATTTATAAGAATGGTATTACGGATTCTGTCATGGAAACCTACTTCCCTTATGGCGGATACAGAAGTAGGCGGGAACGGACAGTAGGCCGCCTTGTCAGTGTTCCGCCAAATCCAAAATGATATTTGTTTGTTCAACGAGCCAGTCCGTAAATTCTTTCGGGCTGGCTTTTTCCGTCTTAATCGCCCGTTTCCTTTGCAGGGCTTCCTTTTTGAACGCTTCAAAGGCTGCCTGCATTTCTTCCAGCCGGTCAGAGGGGAAGCCGGGATTTTTCTTTGCTTTATTGATGATATTGCGCCAGTGCTGGCACTCGTTTTTATAAACGAGGTCATATTTGTTATCTCTGGCCCGTTTATCAAAGTCCCGCTTGTTTTCGAGTGCTTGCGCTTTCCGGCACTTCTCGCTGCACAATTCGTAGCGCTGGCTCCTGGCAAGGAAGATTTTCCCGCAGGTTTTGCATTTTCGGATATACAGGCCCCAGTCGGAAAGCCGGTTCAGATAATATATAATCAAAGGATAGAGGGACACATAAGCGGCAACGCATTCAGCCCCTCTTTTATTGTCGGGATACCAAAGGTCGAGCCGGGTATCTTCGGCTGGCACCGATCCCCATATCCGATGAGAGATATTCAGCCGTTGGGGTCTGCCGGTATCCGAGTCAAATTCCAGCGGCGGGGCTTCCATAAATGTGGCCGTAAAGCCGTTCACTTTGCTGATAAAGCGGTCACAGGCGGCCGGTCTGTCCCTTGGTTCCCTGGCACGCAGATACTCGTTCCAGATACGGAACGCCGCATACATTCTCACCGGGTCGCCGGTGAGATATTTTTTTGACAGAAATTCCCCGGCTGCCTGTTCCAATGCAGGTTGCTTCCAGCGGTTCGAGTGCAGGGCTTCCCGCAGCGGGGACAGTCCCCAACGGTTCCATTCCCCGTCCGGGTCATGTTCAAATTCGGAAAGAAATGTCCCCAGAGGCCGGATGGCGTCACAGAGTAAATCCGCATCCATATCCCCTTGCAGGCGGAAACGGATTTGCGCCTCCTCGCCGATCAAAATACGCTCTTTCATTTTTTGCCTGTCCAGTGTCAGGACGAATAAAATCCGGTCATAGACCGGTTCATGCCGATTAAATGCAAATTCCATAGGCTCACCCCTCTCAATGTTTATGGTAATTCTATAATCAAGTTCAATCCGTTACATAAAGAGTACCGCAGAAGTATTGATTTGTCAAGTCTAAGCCGATATGATGATTGACACATGGTAATTTCGTTACATGCAGTACCTTGACAAGTGAATGACCGTCTGACAGGGATATGACCGTGAGGGGAAGCAGCGCCGGGAGCCGGAAAATCGGGAAGATACCGAGCCGGGGAGCGTGCCAATACATGGGATACGCCGCAGGAATGGGGCAGCCGCAGGGATGCGGCCATGAGGATAACGGCTGTCAGGCAGAACGGCGAAAGGAAACAAAACAGAAGATTTTATCAAATTTAATAACAGGAGGAACAACGAAATGAGTGAAAACAAGAGACTGAAAAGCTACGATGATCTCCCGCTGGTGCTGGATGTGGCGGACATCCGGCGTATTATGGGAATTTCCAGAGTGAGCGCCTACGAGCTGGTACACACGCCCGGCTTTCCGGCGTTTAGAAGCGGCAGGCTGATTAAGATCAGTAAAAAAGCGTTCTTTGACTGGATGGCAAAGGGAACTGAAACCGTACCGGGAAGCGACAAATGAGGGAAAGGTATCTTCCCCTGTCTGGAATATTACCGGCCTTTTTCAAGGCGCATACAGAGGGGAAAACGCCCAAAAAAGACACCGAAACATGACAGTAAAACGGAGGGAACAGCAAATGCCGAGAATGAGTAAAAAACGTAAGGAAGAACTGGCTTTCTTCCTGAATGACCGCAACCGTGTCACTTATAACGAACTGTGCCGGAAATGCCGCCATAGCTGCAAGCAGAGCTTCCGGGCGCAGCTGATCGAATGCCCGCAGTATCTTTCAAAGCGGGCGGCGATCCCCGTTATAGAGCCGGATGATCTTCCACCGGCGGCATGACGGGATTTCCAATTTCGGCAGGAAATTGGAAACCGGCAGAATCGGAAATGAGACAGCTTCATGCTGGCAGTTTCCGATTTTGCCGGGCGGGAGTACAGAGGGGCTCTGGACATCCGGTGGATGTCCGCTTAGCGCCGACCGAAGCGGAGCGGAGACCAGTCCTTTGTGCCGGGGTGCAGGGGCGGCAGCGCACTGCTGGGGTCAAGGGGCAACGCCTATTGGCCGGGTACAGGGCGGCAGCGCCTGTGCGGTGTGTAGAGGCGGCGAGCCTTTACTCCGGTGTCCAGAGGTGGAAAACCTCGGCCCAGGGAAAGTTGATGTGTGCGTCAACTTGTACTGGGTATTACCTGACGCAAAACCTTCGCAGGGAATGCGGCTTCGCCGCCTCTCTCCCGCCCATGAAAATCTTTGAAATGGAGGAAAATGCCTATTGAAACTGACAAGGCACAACGGACGCTCCGGCAAAAACGGAACCTATAATCCCCGGCATAATGACCGCCGCTTCAATGTGGAGAACAGCGAACACATTGACGCTGACCGGGCCAGGCAAAATGTGTATTGGGACTGCTACCGGGGCTTTACCACCCATGACTTTCGGGAGAACCCGGAGCAGCCGGATTACAGCTTTGAGGAAATTGAGCGGATGTACTACACCGAGCATTATTCCGGCCATGTGGATGCCCAGAACGCCCGGAACGAGAAAACCCGTCACACCGAACGCAACCGCACGGTAGAGGACTTGCTGAGAAATAACAAGACCTGCCCGGAAGAAACGCTGTACCAGATCGGCACGATGGAACAATCCGTTTCACCGGAAGTGCTGTTTAAGATTGTCACAGAATTTCAGGAGGAATTTGAACGCCGTTTCGGTTCCCATGTCCACATCATCGACTGGGCGCTCCATCTGGATGAGGCCACGCCCCATATCCATGAGCGCCATGTCTTTGACTGCGGAAACCGATACGGGGAGCTGTGTCCCCAGCAGGAAAAGGCGCTGGAGGAACTGGGTATCCCGCTTCCCAATCCGGGCAAACCCAAAAGCAGGAACAATAACCGGAAGCAGACCTTTGACGCCATTTGCCGGACGCTCCTGTTTGACATCGCAAAGCGGCATGGGCTGCATCTGGATCAGGAACCGTCTTATGGCGGGCGTGACTATCTGGAGAAGCAGGACTACATCCTGATGAAGCAGAAAGAACGGCTGGCGGCGCAGGAGCACAAGCTGGAAGAACTGACGTTAAAAATCGAGGATGTGGAGACGCTGCTGGATGATGTTTCGGACGCTGCCTATGACAAGGCTGTGGAGGTCGTGGCCGATGCTGTCCGGCAGGAAACACACAAAGAGGACATCCGTCTGGTGGAGGAAACGAAAAAGTGGGTGCTTTCGCCGGAACGGAAAGCCTCCAAAAAAGAGCGTGAGTATGCCGCCGCCCGGCTGGATGGGGTCATTACCAAAATCAAAAACGCCATGCAGGGCGCTCTGGCAAAAATCCAGAGGACGCTCATGCAGCCGGAGATGAAGCAGACCGGTAAGGAGCAGATCAAGGAAAAAGCCAGGGAATCGATCAAGGACAGGATGGCAAGGGCAAAAGTGCGTGCAGACCGGGACAACCGGGAGCGCTGGGAACGTGAGGGGCGCATTGCCCCGGCAAAAAAGAAGGATATAGAGCTATGAGGCGTCTGATTTTTTATGAAAAACGGATGCCTTTTACTCTGTCTGGAGGTGAGAAAATCGAATGTATTTGAAGCTGTGAAGCAGTCTGTTACCACAAGGCAGGCTGCGGAGCATTACGGAATCCGGGTAAACCGGAATGGGATGTGCGTCTGCCCATTCCACAATGACAAAAATCCCAGCATGAAGGTGGATAAGCGTTTCCATTGCTTCGGCTGTCAGGCGGACGGGGATGTGATTGATTTTACCGCCCGCCTGTTCGGATTGAACAGCAAGGAAGCGGCGCTGAAACTGGCGGAGGATTTCTCTGTCAGTTTTGACGCCAAAGGCCATGACCCGCCACGCAGGAGGCCGGTCAAGCGGAAAATCAGTGAGGAACTGCGTTTCCGGCAGGCGGAGCAGCGTTGCTTTCGGGTATTGTCCGATTATTATCATTTGTTGGGGCAATGGAAAACCGAGTATGCGCCGAAGCGGGAGGATGGACAGTGGCATCCGCTATTCGTGGAGGCCCTGCAAAAGCAGGATTATATCGGTTATCTGCTGGACGTCCTTCTGTCCGGCACGATGGAGGAAAAAGCCGCCATAGTTGCGGAACAGGGAAAGGAAGTGATGCGGATTGAGCAGCGAATTTCAGAGTTTGCCGCCATCCACCCGGCAGGCCGCCATGAGCGCAGCGGACTTGCTCGTACTGGAACAGACTGCCGATGAGGTCAAGGAAAGCCTCGATGTGACGCAGAAGGGCCAGACGGCGAACACGATCCGCAACTGCAAGACGGTATTCCAGCATGACCCGCTGCTAAAAGGTGCTGTCCGCTATAACCTGCTGACGGAGCGCATTGATATTGTCCGGAATCTGGGCTGGCGCAGGAGCACCAGCGTCATTACGGATACCGATATGAAATATCTGCTCCTGTACTTTGAGGAAACCTATGGGATCACCAGTGAAAAAAAGATTGCGGCGGCGCTTGAGATTGCCGCTAATGAGAACTGCTACCACCCGATCAGAGAGCGTCTGGACAGCCTTGTATGGGACGGACAGCCCCGTATCCGCTCCTGCCTGCACCATTTCTTAGGAGCAGAGCGCAGCGATTATATTGAGGAAGTATTCCGGCATTTCCTGTTTGGGGCGATCCGGCGGGTATTCTCCCCCGGCTGCAAATATGAGGAAATGCTCTGCCTGGTGGGAGGACAGGGAGCCGGTAAATCTACCTTTTTCCGGCTGCTGGCAATCGAGGACGAATGGTTCAGCGACGATCTGAAGCGGCTGGATGACGATAAGGTGTTCACGAAGCTGCAAGGCCACTGGATACTGGAAATGCCGGAGATGCTGGCAACCCACAGCGCTAAGAGCATTGAGGAAATCCGCTCCTTTATCAGCAGGCAGAAGGAAACCTACCGGACGCCATACCAGGCACAGCCCAAAGACCGGCTGCGCCAGTGCGTGTTCGGAGGCACTTCCAACACGCTGGACTTCCTGCCCCTTGACCGGGCGGGCAACCGGCGCTTCTTGCCGGTCATGGTCTACCCGGAGGAAGCGGAAGTCCACATTTTGGAGGACGAGGACGCTTCCAGGGCATATCTGCTGCAGGTATGGGCGGAAGCCATGACCATCTACCGGAGCGGCCAGTGTTCCATGAAATTCAGCAAAGAAATACAGCAACAGCTTGTGGCTGTGCAGAAAGACTTCATGCCGGAGGACACCGAGGCTGGGCAGATCATCGGCTTTCTGGAGACGTATACCGGCAGCATGGTCTGTTCCAAACAGCTTTACAGGGAAGCCCTGCACCATGAGTTTGACGACCCGAAGCGCTGGCAGCTCCACAACATCAACGAGATTATGAATACCGCCGTGACCGGCTGGAAGCCTTTTTCCAATCCGAGGATGTTTGCCGGGTACGGCAGGCAGAGGGGCTGGGAACGGGAAGCCGGTTCCGGCAACGAAGTCCCCGGCAACGAAAGCGGATTTGTGGAGCTGACGGAGGAAGAATGCCGCCAGTTGGAGCTTCCCAAAGAATGGATCGCTTAAAATCTGCGGCCTGTTGCCGGGCAGGTTGTTGGTTCGTTGCCGGGTTCGTTGCCGGGAAAATCCCTCATAGGGATGCCGGAAATGCTGTAATATCAAGGTATTTCCTTATCTTCTTCTATTTATTTTTATCTATGACAACGAAAGCAACAAAGAAATCAAAGAAAATCAGGAAAGGAAAAACAGGGAGCCGGATATTCGCTTGCAGGTTTTTCGGGGTTCGTTGCCGGACTTCGTTGCCGCAGGCGCTGTCAGGCTCAAATTCATTTATGGAGGATATTTGCCTATGGTAAAAAACAAGGAAAATCAGCAGCAGAAACAGAAAGACCGGAAAAAGGTGCAGTTTATCGTCACACGGGAGTTCTCCGGCAGCCAGACGATGCGGGAAGCCTTTGAACAGCTCATTGAACGGCATACCTGTGAGCAGTTCGAGGAATGGCTGGGCAAAAAAGCCAGCTAAAACCCGTTGAAAGATCGGCAGGGGCATGGTATTATAATGGTATCGTGTCCCTGTTCATAGATAAGGAGAACGACTATGAACAGGAAAAATCAATCCAGTCAGAAGATAACTGCCCTTTATTGCAGGCTCTCCCTTGAGGACGGGCGTGAAAATGAGAGCATGAGCATCAGCAACCAGAAGCTCATGCTCAAAGACTATGCCGAGAAAAACGGCATGTTCCAGTATGAATACTATGTGGATGACGGTTATACGGGTCGCAATTTCAACCGCCCCTCTTTCCAGCGCATGATCGCTGACATTGAGGCGGGAAAGGTGGGCTGCGTGATTACCAAAGACTTATCCAGGCTGGGACGAAATTATATTGAAGCAGGCAGCTATATCGAAATCTTTTTCCCAAAGCACAATGTAAGGTATATCGCAGTGACGGACGGTGTGGACAGCCTGACCCGTCAGGAAATGGACATTACGCCGTTCAAAAATATCCTGAATGACATGTATAGCCGGGATATTTCCAAAAAGGTTCTGGCGGGGCGCATGACCCGTTCCAGACAGGGGAAATATGGCGGCGGGCCGACACCTCTCGGCCTGATGCGTGACCCGGACGATAACGGGCATCTGATCCTTGACCCGGAGACTGCGCCGGTGATCCGCAAAATCTATGACCTTGCGCTGGATGGCTGGGGTTGTATGCGGATTGCAAAGAAGCTGATGGAGGACAGGGTTCCCATCACGAGGGTAAAGGGCAATACGGAATGTGACATCAACTACTATGCGTGGGGCAGCGCAAGGATCAGCCATATCCTGCGGAACCCGTTTTACAAAGGCGCACATTTGGTCTGCCGGACACACCAGAAAGGCATCCGTTCCAACACCTATGACATCATCCCCCGTGAGGATTGGGAGGTCATAGAGGGCTGCCATGAAGCGATTATCCCGCCGGAGGAATGGGCGCAGGTGCAGGAGATCATTGACCGCAGGCCAACCATCATGGAGGGCAACTCCTGCCCTTTTTACAATCTCTTCCACGGCATTCTCTACTGTGCCACCTGCGGGAAGTCCATGCAGGTACGGTATGAAAAAGTAGGCAGAACCGGAAAGAACCGCTTTACCGGCGAACAGCGGGAGCCGATTGACAAGGCGTATTATATCTGCCAGACTTATAACCGGCTGGGAAAGGACGCCTGCACCAGCCACAAGATCGAGGCAAGGGATTTGTATAACCTTGTCCTAAAGGACATCCAGGAACTGGCGGCAATGGCGCTGAAAGATGCGGATGCATTCTATAAGCGGCTTTCCAGCCGCATGGAGCGCCGGTATATGGCAGACGCCTCCGAAACGCAGAAAGAATGCGGACGGCTGGAAGCGAGAAATCAGGAAATCGACAGCATGTTTCTAAGCCTTTATACCGATAAGGCCAAGGGCATCCTGACGGAACAGCGGTTTATGAAGCTGACATCGGCGCTGGAACAGGAGCAGGAAGCCAACCAAAATCGCCTGCAAGACTTAGCCCTGATGATGCGCCGCACAGACGAGCAGGAAAGCGATGTGCGGACATTTATCCGTGAAATCCGCAAATACGCCGCCATTCAGGAGCTGGACGAAGCGGTGCTGAACCGGCTGATCAGCAAGATTCTGGTGGGCGAGGTTCAGAAGATAGACGGCCAGAAATTCCAGCAGGTCAAGATCATTTATAACTTTGTCGGTGAGATACCGGAGATAACAGAATAAACGTAGCAGCCCTTCTCCCATTTCCGGGAGAAGGGCTTTTTGAAGTGCTTTCCCGTTTGTCAAGCTGGAAGTTGTAAACGCTATAAATCACGAATATCCTTCCGCTGATAAAAAGCAAAGCTGAACAAAGAACCTAATATTCCGGTGCATAAGAACATTACAGCCATACCGCTTCCTGCACCCTCACCAACCAGCTTATGTAAAACCTGTGTAATCGGGTTTTGTGTAAGCATGAACGGCTCAAACACATAATCTGCCAATAAACCGCCAAGCAGAATTCCTAAGGGGATACTGCTGAACTGAACGGCGTTTCTTACTGCAAAAATTCTTCCCTTCATATCTTCTGGAATATTTCGATATAAAATTACCATCTGCCCCGCATTGATAAACGGGATCGGTAAGCTTGCCGCTAAGCCGGCAAGCGACCAGGCAATTCCGTTTCTACCCAATCCCATCATAATGTCTCCCAGCAGAAAGGATAGCATTGCTGAAATGTAAATCATCTTTGCACTGTTCGCTTTTATCTTTCCAGAAGAAACGATGATTCCGCCTATGATTCCTCCGATTCCCATTACCGCGTTTACGATACCGAGCGTAACGCTATCGTTTGCGCTTCTCGAAAGAATCATCGGTGACAAAATATTCTCATAGGTCAATCGGGAAAAGAAGTTCAGCACTGCCATTGTAATAATGACAAGGAAAATCCCATTATGTTGCTTAAGATACTGAAGGCCCTCTTTACACCCAATAAAGACAGATTTCTTTTCAGCCTTCTGCGGGATATCGTCAGGAATTTTCAGCACAAAAAGCAATATCAAAAAAGCAAACAGGAAACTCAACAGGTCAATGATCAAGATCAGTTTTAAACCACCAAACGCAAATAAAGAGGCTGCAAATACCGGGGACAGAACGGCAACAAGATTATCGGAAAAGGAATTCATTCCGCTAATCTGCTCCAGCTTCTCTTTCGGCACCACTTTTCCGAGTGCAACATCCGATGCCGGATCCTGAAAAGCACCCATAAGACCAATGATCATATTTACCAAATAAATATGCCATATCTGCAAGGCATTTCCGATGTTTAAGCAAAGAATTGCCAAAGAACAAATTGCAGCGATACTATCCGATACCAACATGATCTTCTTCTTGCTATGGTTGTCAACGAAAGTTCCAACAAACAAGCTCAAGATAATGTAAGGAAGATAGTTAAAAAATGTCATAAGCGAAACTGTCATTGCAGTTCCTTTTTGTGTATATGCCCACAGAATTAATGCAAAGGTTGTCATAGAGCTGCCAAGCTGTGACAATGCCTGACTAAGCCAAAAAATGATGTATCTCTTAAAATTACTATTCATTGAATTTATCTCCTTATAGATTCGCTTCATAAAAATTCTCTATAAGTGCAAAATCCAATGCGGACGATTATATTCCATTCATCTCTGCGCAAGCATCGTCCAATCACCAGACCTTGCACAGAGAACTACGCTTAAATAAATCTTCATGTGGCACAACATAATATCACCCCCTTGCTCTATACCGCCCCCAAAGTGTGATTATAACACTTTTTCGAGGAATAAATGCCCACTATGCTCTATTGCGTTGCCTACTTTCATAGAAGCTGTTGCTACGATTTGAAAGCCTAATTTTTTATAGAGCGATATAGCAGGAATATTTTGTCCTCCCGTATCAAGCCTTAATGCTTTGCATGAATTGTTTCTTGCTACTTCCATAGCGTACTTCACAAGAGATGATGCAACCCCTTTCCCGGTCATGCTCGGACGCACAATCAGTAAGTGAATAACCATTACTTCATCGCTTTTAAGAGCTTTCTCCCAAGCAATTTCAGCATATTCTCTCGGTTGAACTCTATCTATAATGATACTTCCTGCAATATTGTGATTATCTTCATATACATATAATGTCCCATCATTTACAGCTTTTTCTGCATCTTTCTTGGTTGGATATACGCCTTTTTTGAATACCGTAAACGCTCCGCATTCAAGTTCGTGTGCGAAATGCTCATTATATGTGTCCTCAATTAATTCAATATCATTAAAATTTGCTTTTCTAATCATATATTATCGCCCTACCAAATTACGACTTGTCTCTTTGAAACATTCTCATTTTATCATACGATACTATTTCCATCAACAGAATTTGGATTCATCACTTGACATTGCGGCAGGGAGCTGATGACCCCGGACGAGGTGCGCATGCTGGATAACCGGTATGCGCTTCTTTTTATCCGCGGCGAGCGGCCGGTGGAGGATCTCAAGTTCGATATCCTGAAGCACCCAAACATCGCGCTTACCACGGACGGCGGTGTCGAACCCTACCGACACGGCGAGGACAGCATCAGCATTGCAGCGCTGTCCATTGACGAGAGCCTGCTGAAAACAGCTGGCGCGGAGCCGGTCAGCGAGGACGAGTACCTCTTCTTCTGCGAGGAAGAGCTCGAAGAATTACTGCAAAAGAAAATGGAGGAAAAACAGCATGAACAAGAAAACCAAGAACAGAATTGATACCCAGAACAAAGTCAAGAAATCCTTTCGCGCCTACTGCGCTGCGGTCATCACGATAGCGCTGATTACGGTGCTGTCCGCCGCGGCATTCGCCGCGGATGACCCCATTGCCGTGGTCAACAATCTCTCGGACTTCATCTTCGGCCTGATCCGCGCGGTGGGTCTGATTATTCTGGGCTGGGGCGTTGTGCAGGTCGGTATGTCCTTCCAGAGTCATGATCCAAGCCAGCGTTCCAACGGTTTCCTGACGCTGGCGGGCGGTATTGTAATTACCTTCACCAAGGAGATCCTTGACCTGATCGTCGGCTGACCCGTTATCCGAAAATATGGGGCGGCTTCCCAATAAGAAGCTGCCCCAGAAGGAGGTGCAAGTATGTCGGATAACTGGGTCGTACAAAATCTCGAAAACGCCATGGAGACATGGAACGAAAAACTGGCGGAGATCTGGCAGCTCCTCACGCAGTCGCCGGAGGAATTTAAAGGCGGCGCGATCTGGAATGTGATCGTCGGCATCCACGGTGCGGTGCAGGCCATTGGGCTGGCGCTGCTTGTGTTGTTCTTCGTTGTGGGCGTAATGAAAACCTGCGGCTCCTTTGCGGAGACCCGGCGGCCGGAAACCGCACTGAAACTCTTCATCCGGTTCGCTCTGGCCAAAGGCGCGGTAACCTACGGGCTGGAACTGATGATGGCGCTTTTCCGCATCGTGCAGGGAGCGATCTCCACGATTATGGACTCCGCCGGTCTAGGCGCTGCGCAAGAAACGGTTTTGCCGCCGGAGATCATAACCGCTGTGGAAGACTGCGGCTTCTTTGAGAGTATCCCCCTGTGGGCGGTGACGCTGATCGGCGGGCTGTTCATTACGGTGCTTTCTTTTGTGATGATCATGACGGTATATGGGCGCTTTTGCAAACTGTATCTCTATTCGGCCATTGCGCCCATTCCGCTCTCGTCCTTTGCCGGGGAGCCGAGCCAGAACGTGGGGAGAAGCTTTCTCAAAAGCTACGCCGCCGTGTGTTTGGAAGGCGCAATCATTGTGCTCTCGTGCATCATACCTATGCGGCTCTCGGCCAAGAAAATCTATCCGATTCTCACTATTTAGCTGTGAATCAGGCAAAAGCGTTGTATGGTATTGCGGTAGAATCGGTAAAATAAACTTATTGCACAAATAGGAGATATTAGGGTAATTCAGCTTTGGAGTAGCCCCTTCAATCATTTTGTGGAGAGATTTAACTAAAACTTTTTCGGTTCTTTCTCCATTGTGCTTGACTCCATAGTAAACAAACCCCCAGCGATACAGCAACTCTTCTAAGGCAACAAGTTCACCGCGGTCTGTATACAAAGTCACATAGATTTCGTCGACATTTTGCTGTTGCGCATTATCAAAAATAATCTTGATAAACCGTTCACCTAAACGAAACCCGGTTGATTCAACTTTAAAAGTTCCTACTTTCAGTCTCCGCTTTGGGAGAAAGGGCGGCTCAATATCCGAGTAGTTTTCCGAAACACCCTCTGTTTTTAAATACAAAAAGCCCAGTATTCTGTTGTTGTCTGCGCGGCAGATATATGCTTCTTCGTCACACTTACGAGCGAACCACCGATCAAATCCAACATATGAACTCCGAAAACTGTCAAAAAACTTATCCGTGCTATCAACATTTCCAAAATAGACTTTTTCGACGGCGAGCGCTTTATATTCTATTAAATCTGGATTTTCTGTGGATACTTTGGTGATAAAACCGTTAATTGAAAAGACGCAATTTGAAAGGCCCAGACGGTCCGCCTTGTTCCGTAATTTGCGATCTTCCGTTATAAGAATGTCTACTCTGCCAAGATATACCTCATAAAGCAAGCAGTTATCGATGTGGTCATTTTCATTCTTCTCGGGTTGCCCAATTTTACTTAAAAACGCAGCATCTGGTTGACGAACTGTTTTAATTACATCATAAGACTCTAATTTAACCGAGATGGTTTCCTGTGTTTCGGGGTCTCTGTATTTTTGTATTTCAGATACGGTGTATGGATGGATGACTTTATCGTATTTAAGTTTGTCTATCCAGCGGAAGAGGTGCCCTATACTATAGTTAGAAACTCTTTTGTTCTCACGATGGATTATAATATTTGTATCTAAAAGAATCCTCATGCAGATACTCCTTCTAAAGCTAACATCCTCACACACTTTTGCAGGTCAGAATCATCAAAAGACATCTGGTGGATGTGCAAACAACAACTGCATTGTTTGGCGACCTCTTGAGCCATTTGCCTTTCCGCGCTAAGAAGTAATTGAATATGTTCGAATTGATACTCCTTTTTGTCTCTAATGCTCAAATTTGACAAAATCCGATATGGATCAGCTTCTAATAAGAGTATCTGATCTAATACTAATTTTGTGAACACACTCCAAGGTAATTTGTCAACACCATTCAGGCGATCGAAAATACAAAAATGCCCAGCAAGGAGTATTGTGGGATGCTGGGCCAATTTTTTTCTGACCTCGATAGCAAGGAGATCTTGATTTGCCTCTTTATTCTGAACCGCTTTATTCGCGCCATACTGCTCACCGTTGATGCTGCTGATTAAATCTCCAGCAGAGTAGGCTGGCAGGCCCAAAGCTTTTGAAAGTTTATCGCACAAAGTGCTTTTACCAACCCCGTAAGAACCTGCAACAAAAATCGTTCCCATAATCAGTCTCCTCCCACTTTTTGAGATTGGTATGCTAATTAACCTCTGCGAAAAAGCATTACATCGAAAGAATGTAGTTTCTTGCATAAAGATTTTGGATTCGGCAGCGACAGCTGGCGCAGTCAAGTTATATGTCATTATACACGAAAGGAGCGGGTTAATCTACCCATTTTCGCCATAATAACATCAAGTGCTTGCTTCCATATTTGCGACGGCTAATAAGACAGCCGCCCGAGTGAGAACACAGATGTGCTCTGTCGGGCAGCTGTTCTGTTTAATATCACAAAACGAGGAGCCTCAGCGCTAAACGCCGGAAGACATTGGGGCTTTGCGTCAGGCCTGCCAACGGTGGCTGTGCCCAAGGTCATCTCTATGAATGCGACGTGTGTATCTTAGGATACCGTTTTATTTAAGGAAGCAATATGATTTTTGATGGGTATCCCGTTCCTGAGCTTCCAATTTGCGGCAATGCCATCTGATAACCAACTTTAATCTTAAGCCTATTGATATAATCGGCATTTGCGTCAACCTTATTTGATTGCATAATAACCGTCTAATATGACTCGGGCGTGAACGGCTTCTTCCGCTCCTGTAGGCCGGATACACCTTGCTATTCACTCGAAGGTCAGTTTTTCCTACAATCGACTGGCAAATGCTTTGCTGACCTAGTCGCAAAATGGTCGTAAGTTGGTTTTAAGTTAGTTGCAACTTGAACGCAAAACCTGCTCCGAATCGTTCGCAAGCTACTTGACGATGAACCACTTTGCGGCACTAGTCTTACCTTTGCAAATCACTTTTCCTGCTTCTTTAAGCTCTCTCATCAACACCTGTATTTGATTGCGACTGTGGCTCGGCAAAACTTGCTGCAACTCTTTGAAAGAAGTACCAACCTCGTTATGTTCGCGGATATGCTTTAGCAATAGCTCCTTGTTGGTATTTCGATCCAAGCCAACATGCCTTGTATACACACCGGATTTTCCTGTTGCCGCATAGAGGCTCCTTGCAAGAACATACTTTTTACGACCGATGTGTTCGACAATGCCCATTTCGATCAATCGGTTCAACCGGGACTGCATTTTCTCGCTCAGCGGACGATCATGGTACAGCGCGTTGATCGTAAGAAAGTCTTCGGTGGACATAGATCCCATGGTAGCTTCGTTAATTCGGTTAATTACGGATAGCATCGTCTTGTCGATAATCAGTCCATTCAGCGTGACGCTGACGCAGAAGTCATCTGTTCCGGTGAAGTCGGGAAGCGGTTTGGCTTCCTGTACACTCAGTTCAAACATCAGGTTCATCCCCTGCCCGGAACGCTCCACCATGCCGCACAGAGAGAGGATTTCCGCAATGCGGCGATTGCGCGGGAGTTGGCGATCCAGTATGTTGTCAATCGTAATGCCTAAGGGAAGGCCGCCTGGACTTTCGACAACCAATCTGTCGCGGAACTGACGGACAAATATGCTGCCGCCGAATTGGTAGTTTCTATGGCTCACCGCGTTCAGAATTGTCTCTCGAACAACACGCTCGTTGAAGGTCGCAATGTCAAATACGAAGAAACCTTCCTGATAGTGCTGTTTATCGTTCCGCAGATTGACAAGCTCCCACACGCGATCATAGCACGCAAAAAAGCCGACCTTAAACTCTTCTCTTTGGCTGGCTGGGCCCGACGCTTCAGAAGATCTGTACTCAAAAATGATCTCCGCCTGTGGCAAATACTTGACGATCGCCGCGTTCTTCCCGAACAGGATCAGAGCTGCATATGTTACGCCGTCATCCGTGATCGCTCCGCAGTCATGGAGAAGTTGCTCCTTTGAAAGCGTGTCAAGTTGCTTTTTCACGCTCTTTTCGATCCATTTAGCGCGAAAGCTTTCAATGGCAGTCTCATCCAAATCTTCGATCGTAGCTCCAGCGCAGATCATACCGGAAAAATCACTACCGGTTTCTTCGTAGATACTGCGGCGCATACTCTCTGGCATAGGCTTGAGCGTATCGCCCTCGTAAATCCACGCTACACCATCGTATTGTACCGGCAAGCCGATTGGACGGCTCTTCACATCGAAGACCAGAACTCGACCACCCTCGTTGAATATCTGGAAATCAACATTGATTTTCAGCTTCTCGATCAAGCCCATGCGGGTACGCTCCGGCTGGTCAAAAGCAGCACTTCCGACTACGCTGCGGGGTCTTTTGTCTGTGATACCAAAAACCAGTTTGCCGCCGCCATTGTTTGCCAAAGCACAGCAGCACTTTGCCGCATCCCCAAAGTCAAACCGATTTTTTGCTTCTTTGAATTGAACGTGCTCGCCTTCTTTGGCCTCCAGAAGCTCTCGAACCGTTTCTAAATTTGGCATAGCGTTTCTCCTTTGCTTTGTTCACTCTATTGGGTCATTACAGCAATAGATAGATGGAACAGTCAAACCATATAATATCATTATACACGAACAAAGCGAATTAATCTATCCCTTTTGCACTTTACACAATCAAATACTCATTTCCATATCCGAAATAGCTCATAGAAAAGCCGCTTGGGTGCGAATAGGATGACCCCTATCGAGCAGTATTTTCCACTTGTTAATTAATATGGCTCATCGAAGAAACGCGGCGTCAGGCGTCGGAAGAAGCTCCTGCTCTCTCCTCATATCAATGGTTCACCTTGTATAAAATGTAGCCATTATGTCATTTGGCGCAAGACCACTTGAAATATAAGGAAAAACTCTTTAAAAAGAAATCAAGATGACTTTCCGGAAGTTATCACGAGTACTTGTCAACCACGACGTAATGAAAGGAGAAAAAATGAAAAAAGTGCTTTCCTTCCTGTTGGTAGCTGTAGTGCTGGTAGCCTTGGCAGTTCCTGCGCTTGCTGCTAATACGACAGACACGACCCTGCCTACGGAGTATATCTCCTACTATACTGGAGCAAATACTCCCGTTCGCGCAAAAACGGATTCGTCCCCGATTTTCATTAAGAACGAAACATCTGTAAACATCACTTGCTATGCCAATGGGGTTACCGATGATACTACGCCGACCAATCCCTTGTACAATGCTGGTCATACTGGCTGGAACGGGTACAGTCGCGCTGTGGTTCCTCCTGGTCGTTATCTTGTTCGCTCCATAATCAATGAAGCCGGATATTCGAAGGCGAGTCTGAATCTTTCCTGCTCTGTTAATGGCGAAACGACGTGGCTGAGTGGTTGGTGGAGCCCTGACTCAACGGGGTCTTACCCTGACGCTACTTATGGCTAATAACTAATACCCCGCACAAGACAGGTGGGTTTATACCCACCTGTCTTAAAAATAGATGTTTTCTTTGCGAGGAAATTTCAATGAAAAAAACGATTTACATTTTGATCCTTATTTGCGTACTGACACTCCTGCCGTCCTGCGGGGAAAGCGGTGAGCTGCAGGAAAACAGGCCCGGCTTCAGCGAGAAAGACTCGGAAGCGGAGGCTGCAAATTCTATGGACAAACCGCAATTTGCAGCAGAAGAACCGGATGAAATCGGTGTAAGCGAAATCACGGAGGACACTTTTGCAGCACCGGAATACAACATTCAGGATGGAGCCGTTCGAGCATTTGGTGAAGAAATATCCGCTGCCGGTGTTCTTAAGGGCGATCTCGTGGAAAACGCCATGACGTATATTGTCACCAATGCAGAAATATTCGATTCATCTGTCGCTGCTGGCATTGATTCGTCTAAGATGGAAGAATACATAGATTATCGATTTACGGATGAAAACGGGAACTTGCGTTCGGAAGTTCAGTTCCTGCTTGTGGATATCACAATCCGCAATAATGAAATGCCGCAGGAGCTGAATATATCGAGCCTTGAGCTTACCTATTGCGAGCCGAGCCAGACGGATCTCTCCGTGCGCTCGTTTTATCCATTGGCCTATCCCGCATATTTTTCAAACGCCGGCCCAAGATCGGGAGAGTACTCCAGCGAGTATTATCATTACACATTGCCCGCTGGCGAAAGCCTGTCGGTGAAGGTCGGGTGGTATATCGATCTGACGAAGTATGATAAAAGCTCGTTATTTTTAATTTTCAATTCCCGGATAGAAACGCTAAGGCAGTATTTAGCTTTATTTCCGGCTTAAGGAGATTTGTATGTTTAAAAGGACACTATACCTTGAGTCCAGGAAGGCAATAAGAAACCGACTGTTTGTTATAGCGATCGCGGTTGGCTGTATGGTCACGTTATGCAGTCTGATACCTCAAGTAAAAAGCTACTATCGTGGTATACAAGTTGTAAATGGTTTTTCTGAGGTTTTTCAACATCGAAACCCCCATGCAGCCATGAACACCCTATACAATCATTGGGTGGGCGGGGAAACCTATACTTTAGGGTCATCCGTATATTTTTTTATATTCCCTCTTTTGGTAGCAATACCATATGGTTGGTCTTTTTGTAACGAGCACCGCATCGGTTACACAAGGTGTATGGTACTCAAAACTGGAAAATTTCCATACTATTTCGCCAAATACTGCGCCGTATTCCTTTCCGGCGGTTTGGCAATGGTCATTCCTCTGGCTTTTAACTTTCTGCTGACGGCCATGTTTGTTCCTGCGGTATGCCCGGATCCTTCCTATCTCATCTGGTATGCCGTAAATGGGGCCTCCCTTATGTCGGAACTGTACTACACATATCCGGCGGTTTATGTGCTGCTCTATTTAGCTATTGATTTTCTCTTTTGCGGACTGATTGCATGCCTGTCCTATTCCATTTCAACCATTTATAAGAATCGTGTTGTTGTAGTCTTATTACCGTTTTTCCTGCTTTTGGGATTTAACTTTATCGGTGCCTCGATTGTTTATACGAGCAATCTTATACGGTACACCGAATTTTCTCCCATTTACTTTTTGCATCCTGCCGCAGCACGCTATGACGCCGGATGGAACGTTATCCTTATAGAAGCACTCATTCTTTTCGTGCTTACCTTTGTTCCAACCGTTATAAAAGGAAAAGGAAATGAACTTTACTAAACTTATACATTTCGATGTTAGGAATGGTATTTGCAAAAACGTTGGACTTATACTTGCTCCTTTTATAATAGCGCTTATTTCGTTTGTCGATTTTAACCGGACGTTTTATCCGTTAGCACTTGCTGAATCATCCGCGTCCAATGTGATCCCGACATATGCGGACCATATTATGTACATATACGGTGGTATGGCGCAGTATATTCCCAATCCTGCAGAGCCGTTTCAATTTCCTGCAAGGTGGATGATTTGGCTCATATCCCTGCTGTTTTTCATGTCAAGTTATGCTTACAAAGACATGCAAACATTTGGCATTCAGATTCTGACACGCAGCGGAAGTCGCCGCCTGTGGTGGCTATCAAAAACCTTGTGGTGCTTTTTCGGAACACTCCTTTTTCATACAGTCCTCTGGGTGACAGTGTGCATTGCCTGCCTAGTGACGAAGGCGGATCTTTCTCTTGTCTTACATACCGACATAATTTGCAAGCTTTTTCAGACCTTTTCCACCGGCACGGCAATTGGCGAAATACAAATCTCCCTGCTTGCTTTGCTGTTGCCTGTTGTTGTTTCATTTTCCTTGTGTCTATGCCAGATGACCCTTTCTCTGTTTATTAAACCAACACTTAGTTTTTTAACAATGGCCGTAATAGCAATCCTTTCGGTATATCTATTCTCGCCGGCGCTCTTATGCAATTATGCCATGCCTATCCGAACCGAACTGTTTATGTCAAACGGCGTAAACGTAGATACCGGCTATATTTATGCAGTTTCATTTGACTTTTTCCTGATACTATTGGGCGCAATAATTTTTCGTTCCTATGACTTGATCAATAGAGACTAAAGAGGTGAATATATTGAGCGAAATCGTGGTAAATGAAGTGTCAAAAAGCATTTACGGCGTCCCTATAATAAACAGCGTATCTATGACACTTGTATCAGGGAACGTATATGGTTTTCAGGGAATAAATGGCTCCGGAAAAACCATGCTGATGCGGCTGATCTGCGGACTGATCTATCCGACAAAGGGGGAGATCGTGATCGACGGAAAACGGCTGGGAAAGGAGATCACTTTCCCGCAGAGTGTAGGTCTTCTGTTAGAAAACCCCGCATTTTTAGATAGCTATACCGGATTTGAAAACCTGGAAATGCTTGCTTCTATTAAAAATATAATCACCCGAGAGGAAATACACGAAGCAATTACTTCTGTGGGATTAGATCCGCTGGATAAACGAAAATATAAAAAGTTCTCTTTGGGAATGAAGCAACGACTCGGTATAGCAGCTGCTATCATGGAAAAGCCGGATATTCTCATTCTCGATGAACCCACCAACTCGTTGGATAGCAGCGGGGTCTCTTTGGTGAAAACAATTATTGCAAAAGAAAGAGAGCGTGGCGCAATTATAATTCTTGCCTGCCATGATCTTCCTGTACTTCAAGACGTCTCCGATGAAATCTTTCTTCTGGAGCAAGGGAAAATAACAGAACATTTGTATAAGCCATTTGAGGTATGAAATGAAAAAATTTATATTGCCAGTGGTTATCTCCCTTCTTGTTTTGGGATGGGCAGCGCGAGTGTATTCCATCAACGCAGATCTGGACTTGCCTCAGAAAATCGTCTATCCGCTTGGCGAGATAGTGCCCATTGAAAATGACTACTTTGACTATGAGTTTGAAGATATGGACGGGTACTCTGTGCAAGTGTTGAGTTCGGAATTGGTGACCGCCAAAGAGTTTCTTGATCGGTATAATGCGGGCGATCGTCTGTCCGAACTGGGGCCATATACCGATTATGTGTATGCAGTAGAAATAATCGTAACAAATACCGACAATCCTTATACCAATGAAAAGGGCATAGCTTTATTACTATACAACCTGGTGGGGAAAAACTATATATTAACAATCGATAATATTTGTTTCGCTATTTCCAATCCACATATGCCGGGCCTTTCCTTCTCGCTGCAGCAGAATGCCAGTAAGACGATACTTCTGCCCTTTATCGTGATGGGATGGCAGAACGACTATAATGACCTGCTGGAAAATCCGCCCATGCTTCAAATCACACAATACCCACACCAAAAAATGCTTGAAATTGCTTGAGAACCCAGATTGTTTTACATAGAATGGATTTGGCCTTATTTCATATTAAATTCATTTTGGAGGTGAGCGGAGCGCGATATTGAGAAGATCGCCGCGCTGCAGGAGGGCTGCTTCTCCCACATCTGCGCCGTGCTGGGTCTGACGCCGGATTTCAAGATCGAATACTTCCTCTGCGATTCCCCGGAGGAGGTCGGGCATATCTACGGCAACGCAACTTCCCCTGCAACAGCTTTGCCGACCTGCCGAACCGTATCTGCGCTGTGTATAACGAAAATGTCCAATGCATCGGCTTCCATGAGGACATGCATCTCATCAGCCTGTTCCGCACCGACGAGGCGCTGGAAGCGCGGATGAAAGAGCTGCTGCATCAGGAGGGCGTTGAAGTCTAATCCGAAAAAAGGTGTAGTGAAAATGACTATTTTTATTGTTATGCTTTGTTTGTCTGTTCTAGCTTTGGCGTGCTCGATCTTTTCTTTCTTGCAGCGAGGCCCTGTTTTATCAACAATTTTTTTAGTCTCAAAAAAAAATGAGCAAAAAAAAATGAAAAAAAGAAAGAATTATTATTTCTGCGGATTCATTTTTGCGTTATTTACTATTGGCTTTCTTCTATTAGGCATTAGTGCCTTACTAAGAGTTGCTATGTTAACTTATGTTGCGGCTATATTGTTTGTCCTTATCGCTATAGCAACAATTGCATTTTCAATTTATACTGAATCTAACTGAGAGGTGTCCATCAAGATGTATCTGATGGAGGTATCCATGCGTCAGGTAGAAGGACCTCTCCGAAGCTTCGTGGGGCTCACCCATATTGGCCAACGAGAACGCTTGTGCCAACATCGAAAACTGGTAGCCCGCCCCTACAGGGTGGGAAGTGGAGAAACCGGAGATCACATTTGCATGCACTGCACAACCATCGCTTTGTTTCTACGTTAAAAAGCAGCGAGCTTGAAGTATCAAAACTTCAAGCTCGCTGCTTTAGCTTCCGCAGGGAAGTGGATGATGCAATGGAACGTCTTTTCTGCCGCGTCGTAATACAATGTGGAAAAACCACCGTACTGCTGGATGACCTTATTTACGCTTTTCAGTCCTAAGCCGTGGTGCTCCGTGTCTTTTTTCGTGGTTTTCAAGCTTCCGTTCCGATCCTTCGGCGGCTCGGAATCGCACGAGTTGACGATAGAGAGGGTCACGCCCCCGACCGGGTTTTTCGCTACGGAAAGCTCGATGGATCTTCCGGCAGAAAGGCACGCGGCCTCGAATGCGTTGGATAAAAGATTCCCAAACAGCGCCGTTATACTGTTGGGATCCAAAAACGAAACACAATCGGCGCGTACATCGAAGTGATACGCAATGCCGTTTTGCCGGCATTGATCCGCGTACCAAACGAGGATCGCGTTCAGCACCGAATTATCACACAGACGAATCAGATTGGAAAGCTCGGGCTTCGCTTCAAAGCGGTAAAGGTAATCGATAAGTTCCTCGTTTTTGTTTTCTCTGGCAAGTCCCTCTATGACGCGAAACTGATCCTTAATATCATGGATCAGCACCCGCTGATTATCATACTGCACCTGAAGCATGTGATAGTAATTTACATCGGCTTCCTCTTTTTGAAGCCGCAGCTGCAGCGCCGTGCGATCGTCGTAGATTTTCTGGATCTGATCATTTACCGCCAGAACAACGATATTCACAAACAGAAGGAGGAATGCGCTGACCATCATCAGGGCTTCCGTGCAGCCGGTAAGCGGCACGGTTACCCCCACATACATGATCATGATGGAGATCACCATCGAGGCGGCGGGCAAAAGGCAGATCAGTAAAACGAAATACGGCTCCTCCTTCGCTTTTCTACGAGAGCCATAAATCCTCGAAAATGCCAGAATAACGGAAAAATAGAGTATTTTACTTAAAACACTGGTAACAATCTGCGCTATCAGATTATAGGTAAATGCTCCAAAATCCCCGAATATGGAGGATAATAACACCATAACGATCACTTCGGTTATGATCATCATGAGTGTCATGAATGCGGCGTGGAGAATGGCGGCGGTTTTCCCCGTTGCATAGCACAAAAGGATCAGGACAAGATTTCCGGCAAAGAAGAGCAGGGCGTTTACAAAAAAGTTCCCCAGCTGGAAAGAGAGCCACAACAAAAAATAAACAATAGTTAAAAGCGTTACCCGGACCTTTGCGGTCTTTTTCGGAGCAAAAAGAACCTTGAAATAAAGCCCGGCTGTGATCGCCTCCGCAATATATACAACTGCGGAGCATATTCTCTCCGGGCTCATCTTATGCTCTCCATAAATATTAAGTATCTGTCCTTGAACTCGTTATACTTGCGTTTGGCCAAATAGGCTTCTTTGATTGTATCTCCGCATCTCAACTGAATGGAATCCTTGGAGAAAGACACTACATACTGCATATTAATGATAAAGCTTCTATATGGCATATAAAAACATGGAAGCGTCAATTTTTCCTTCCATTTCTCTATGCTTTCAACGGATTGGATCTTATCCGTTGGTGTGTAGATATATGTTTTTCTCGAATCGGTCTCTACGCATACGAACTGGTCGGCGGGAAGCGCGACAACTCCATCCTTGCTTGTCACAGGGATAACGTGGGTTTCCATATTGTGAAGATAAACAGCATCCTTCAGATTGCGAAACAGCCGGCTTTTGTCTATCGGCTTGGAAAGATAACGAAACACCTGAAAGCGCATGGCTTCATCCAAATAGTCAGGGAACGAAGTTACAATAAATACTTTAATTTTAGGGTTATACTCTTTCAGACGAGCGCCAACATGAATCCCGCTGCGGCCAGGCATTTCAACATCCAGGAAGGCGATATCTGCATAGCGTTCTTTCAGCAGGAGGTCATCCCCACTAGTGTAGGCAGCCATTTCGGGCAAAAGCTTTCCTATGCCTTTAAAAAATTCAGTTACATATTTTTGTAATTGATCCAACATCTCCGGATTGTCATCACAAAAAAGGATTCTCAAACGAAAACCATCCCCTTTCTGTAAAGCAATTATTACTATTACTATACCACAAATCGCAAGACTTTAAAGGCACGTTTTGTCATAAATTGTATTTTCATTATTTTTACGAACATAAATCTGCACGATCTGATAAATCACTTCCAAATCCTCGGCCGCGCACATGTTCAGACTATCGGTTATTTCTTTGGGAATATTATTGGATCTACCACTTCCGAGCAACAAATAATCTGGGGTAACACCCAACTGTGAGCATATCTTTACAAAAATATCAAGACTTGGCATGCTCTTACCACACTCTATACTCGAAAGATGGTTATTCGAAATGCCAATCGCTTCAGCAAAGTTATTTTGCCTTATCTTTAGCTGCTTACGCCTTCTGGCAATTCTTTTTCCCATTTCAGCATTATTGCACTCCATACTTGCATCACCCAGGCAAGCGTATCAATAAACAAATAACATGTTAACAAAATACAACAGAATTATTCTGTCACATATTGAATCGACAAATTTAATTTTTTATTTTTTAAGGAATAGTTCGCTGTCGCTTCGATAATGCTCGCGTTTTCATCACAAATATGCGTTTCTCTCCCGACACATTACGTTTTATGCTTTTAATGTAGAAATTTGCTGGAATCCATATATACTGTTAGCTGTAAGCGATGATTCCAAATCGCAGGTACACAAAAACACTAATCTAAGGAGGAAAAAATGAAAAACGAAATGAGCAAAAAAGCCGCGTCCGCATGCGCCTCCGTTCTTCGCAAAACAATGTTCCTTTGTGCCAACAGCACGTCTTCTTGCGGTGTATATCAGGAGAAAGCACCTAAGTCGCTGTCGAAAATGAGTATTGTCAAAAAGTAATGCGTAACTCGTCCGCATCCCTATAGGAAGCCGTGAAAAAGGGGCTGCTTTTCCAGATAGTGAAGCAGACCCCTTTTGTATTGAGAAGCACCTGGAAAATACCCTCCGCGGTTTTAGTACTATATAACATACCGGAAGGGGACTCGTTATGCTACATAAGCTCTCTACACACATTGCGCAGCAATTGCTAGCCAATGGAGTGATTTCTGACGATGATTTTGAATTATATGAGTTTTCGGCATTCTGCTTTCTTTTTAATTTAATTCCTCTTGGCCTATCTATTGCTATTGGTACAGCACTAAATATGTTTTGGAAAAGTATCCTTTTCATAATCCCATATGTATCAATCCGGACATTTAGCGGCGGTTTTCATTTTAAATCTGCAAAGCTCTGTTTTCTGGTCACAAATATGATTCTGTTTTTCTCGTTAATCATCACGAAAAAAATGATTTGTATTGGCCGATCTACAATCTTTTTGGCGCTGATATTGCTTGCCTCTCTGACAGTTTTTCTTTTAAGTCCAATAGATTCTGACGCCAGAAAGTTGACTTCTTCCGAAACTTCGGCCTTTAGACGGGTTGCTAGATATCTTGTAATTACCTTTTTAGCAATAGACCTCGTTCTTTTTTATTTAAGTATTTTTTCTGCCGCATACCCAATTGGCATGGGGATCGCGCTTACAGCTGCATTGCAGCTCCCGTGTTGTATCCGAGTAAGAAGCTGATTTTTAACTGTCGTAAAACACACAAAAGCAAATCAAAAGGAACTGAGTAGGCGCTCTATTACACGGGGCTGCCTACTCGTTTTTACTAACAGAATTGTATATGCAGAATACGAAGCGCCTGCGCTCGCATCATAGACGAGCAAAAAGCACTCTTTCAGCGAATTTGCTGAAAGGGTGCTTTTTGTTTATCTCGCGCTGGCAATGCTGGATCGCTGCATACCCGTAGCCCCCGATTGTTTTTCCACCAAAAACAATCGGAGGTACATACAATGCACGACAGGAAAAGCCTGTATTCGCGAAACAAGCGGAACAGCCGAGCCATTATCTGCCCGGACGCCTTTGAGCAGGATCATCCGCTCACGCCCGAGCAGTTTTCGTCTGAGGAGGAGTTCCAGTTCTGGAAAACGTGGTCGGACGAGGATTACCACAACTGGGAACAGGCAGATCATATTTACTCAGACCACACATCGCCCCTTACGGAATATTCCGCCGCAGAGCCGTCTCCGGAAGAAACAATTCTTGCCCGCCTTGACAGGCGGGAGAGCGTAATGTTCGCGCAAAGCTCCATGCAGAAAATCCGCGGGATCGTCACGGAAAAGCAGTACCGCCGCATCCGGATGTACTGCGAGGGCATGACGTACCGGGAGATTGCGGAGAAGGAAGGCGTGGCTTTCCAAAATGTTTGCAAGTCCATTATGGCCGGAAAAAAGAAAATTTTGAAATTTTCAAGAAAACAGGGTGACAAATGAGCGAAAAATCCGCGTTGGGTGAGAGGGTGATTTTCCCCTCACCGCACCTTGACAAGTTCATAGCCATTCACCAGATACATTCCCATGTGCCGCGAGAGCGAAGCCCGCCGGGTGACACGCCATGACCCTTTTTGGAGAGCGATACCGTCAGCCCGGAACTGCCGCACAGCCGCCGGCATGGCCATGACCGCGCATGGGGACAATGATACTTCCGCCCAGCCACAGATCACACAATGGGGGCGGCTCGGAGAGATCCTCGGAGGAGTGCAATTCTCATGGAGCAGCCCGGCATGCTGCCGTCTGGTGACTTCCCTGTCCGGGGGTGTCGAGGACAAATACGGGCCTACATAAAAAAGAAAGGAGGGACACACATGTTCCCAATCTGGTTTTTTCACGGAGTACCGCCGGACAGAGCGGCAGGCACACCCCACACTACGGCAAGGAGGAAAATACCCCTTTGAAAATACGATACAAAATCCTGGCTCTCGTCCTTGCGCTTCTTTGCCTTCTGAGTTTCCCCTGTCCCGCGGTTTTAGCGGCGGGGCCGGAGGACGGTGAATTCGCAGAAGATGCAGCATCATCTGTGGAAGAGGCGCAGGAAGAGGAAGGCGCAGAACAGCCGGAGCTAACGGTTCCCTTGGCCAAGGCTCCCATGCTGAAAGCCGCCGCAGCCACGGCGCTCATCACCTTCGACTATGTCTACGACTCTGCCGGGCAGTACGTTTACTACCAGCACCCCTTTTATTATAACGGCGGCCCGACCGGCGGCTACGGAGATATGCGTCTCAACGACTTCGCCAACGGGCAGGAGGCCTACTGTATTGAGCCCGGTATTATGCTTGCGCACGGCGATGTTCTCCGCTCGGACGTCATCGACGTCTGGAACAGCTTTTCGTATGAGCAGCAAAACGCCATCAAGCTGGCGCTCCTCTGCGGCCGTGCCGGCAACAGCACCAATCTCCCCGGCACACCCAGCTGCCAGCAGACCGCCACGCAGATGCTGATCTGGGAATTCGTCACCGGAGCGCGGCAGCCGTCCCCGCCATACGCCAGAGGCAACGACGAAATATATACCTGTCTCGTCTCCAACGGCCAGAATGCGGAGATCGGGCAGATTTATGACACGATCATCTCCTATATGCTGAGTTACATGACGCTGCCGAGCTTCATGACCGCCGTGAGCAGCAGCGCACCGCAGGAAGAGCTGTCGTACGACGGAAGCACATATACTCTCACGCTGGCCGATATGAACAACGTGATCGGGAACTACTCGTTTACTGCGTCGGACACTGCCGTTTCCGCCGAAGTAACCGGAAACCGGCTCATTCTCCGTTCCGCATCGCCGCTATCCGCCCCGGTCACCGTGGTAGCCACCCGAAACTCCGCGTATACAGCGGCCTCCACATTCACACCCTACGGCTCAACGACGCGGCAGGATATCGTCGTCGGCGTGGAAGCGGTTGGCGGCATGACAGGCTATCTCACGTTGAAAGCCAACCGCAAGGAATTCCGCATTACCGTGACCAAAGAGGACAGCATTATCGGAACGGCGCAGGGCGACGGGACACTCGCCGGAGCGGTCTATGGGCTCTATCAAGGAGACACGCTGATTGAGACCTGTCCTACCGACCTCAACGGTCAGTTCACCACCGGCTACTACGAAGCCGGAGGGGGATGGACAATTTGGGAGATCTCCCCCTCGCCCGGATACCTTTTGGATACGACGGTGTACCCTGTCCCTGCTGCGGCGGATCAGCTTCCCTCCATCAAGAACGACTTGACCCTGACCATGAAGGAAACCCCAATCCTTGGGCGGCTTTCGATTTCCAAGCTCGCCGTGAACAGCGCCGCAGGGACGGAAGTGCCCGAAGCCGGGGCGAGCTTTGAAGTGTTCCTTAAATCCGCGGGCAGCTATGAGGCAGCCGCGGAGACGGAACGGGATGTCCTCACCTGCGGAGAGAATGGAATGGCGCAGTCGAAAATGCTCCCTTATGGCGTCTATGTTGTTCGGCAGCTGTCCGGTTGGGAGGGTTATGCCCTTGATGCCACTCTGCACGAAGTGAATATCTCCTCTGATGGGGAAACAGTTTCCATCCAGCTCCGAAACGAGATATTCAAAGGATCGCTGACCATCCGGAAGGTGGACAAGGACACCGAACAAGCTCTTCTCGGCGCACGGTTCCGGCTTCTGGACAATGCTGGAAATCCGTTCGCTGAGGGGACAACGGACGAAAGCGGCGTTCTGACTTTCGATAATCTCCCCTTCGGCGACTACTATCTCGAAGAGCTGGAAGCTCCAAACGGCTACAAAATCGATAGAACGCCCTATGTTTTCTCCGTGACTGCGGACGGACAGAAAATCGAAATCCGGCGGGAAAACACCCGCATTCCCGGTTCTGTGACCGTCGCCAAAACCGACAGCAGCGGAAACCCGATCCCCGGTGCCGCGTTCCGGCTGGAATACTCCGAGGACGGAGAGACATGGACGCCGGTATTCCGTAACGGTACTCCGGCAAAGGAGATCGGCGGCTGTACCTCGGAAGGCCTCAGCGACGGTATGCTCATTACGGGAGATGACGGGATTGCCGTCTTTGGCGGTCTGCGGGCAGGTGATGGTATTTTGTACCGCGTCACGGAGATCGCCACCGTCAACGGCTATGTGCTCCTGACAGAGCCGGTAGAGCTCGGGACGCTGCCCCGCGAAAATGAGGATGGCCTAATCTACGATGTTTCCGTAACCGTCAGCAACTCCCCAACGTATCTTCTCCCCATGACCGGAGGAACCGGTCTTTGGCCTGTACTCTCCGCCGGCTTTGCCGCGGCGTGTATGGGCCTTTTTCTTATCTCCATTTCCAAAAATAAAAGAAGGGACTGCATGCAATGAAGAAAACCGGCAAGAAGTTCTTTTCCGTTATCATGGCAGTGTTGGTCGTGCTGACAACGACCGTATCCGCCTTTGCCCTGACGGTGAATGTATCCACGATCAATACCGACTGGACCGGCTCCTTTGACATCTACAAGTACGACATTACAAATGCGGAAAAAGACGGCGTGTGGGATTCCAGCTACGTCTCCACCGGCGTCCGTGATCCCGGCGTGGAGGATGTCCTCGGCGGCGATACGAGAAAGAGCTCGCTGAACGCGAACGGAGAAGTCAACGGATATGCCATTAAGGGCGTTGAGTTCACCTACCTGAAAGTTGCCGATATCCGTACCTATACCGAGGAAGAGAACAGCGCGTCACATGTGGAAGTTCTCTACGGAATCACGCAGAACGACCCCAACAACACGTTCCTGTCCGACATCGGTGTGAGTGCCGGAGACCGGTATGCACCGGCGGATTCAGATGACGGCACCATGTACTTCTACCGCTCCGATACCCTCGTTAATGGTCTGAAATCCGCGCTGGCAAACAACTCCATCACCGTGAAGAACGCCCTGGAGCGCTTTGTGCGCGAGAATGGCGGCACAGCGATGCCGCTGACCGACAGCTACGGCCACACCTCCGCGAGCGACCTTCCTCTCGGACTGTATCTTATCGTTGAAACGAAAGTGCCCGAAATGGTCACGGAAACCACCGCGCCGTTTTTTCTCTCGCTGCCTATGACATCTGTGGACGGCAGCAATGCCGATGACGGCGGCGAGCGCTGGATATACGATGTCACCGTATACCCCAAGAACCTCACCGGCATCCCGACGCTGGAAAAGACCGTGCGCGAAGCGCTTTCGGACACCGGCAAAAACGGCGGCTCCGACGCCGTTACCGACGGCTTCGCCCATACTGCCATGGCCTCTGCCAATGACACGCTGGAATATCAGATCCTATCGACGCTGCCGAGCATCACCTCCGAAGCCACCTACCTGACGGATTACTCCTTCGTGGACACGCTGGATGCGGGGCTCTCGTACCGCAAGAACGATGTGAAGATCGAATTCTTCCGCAGCAGCGCCTGCGCCGAGGACGACCGGATCACCGTCTGGAACGAAGGCGACGGAAAGTTCTCCGTATCCTATAATGACACGCCCGGCATGAACATCTCCATGACAGCGGCCGGTCTTGCGGAGATCAACGGCAGTTATGCTGTGTATACCAGGTCTGACATGATAAATTCCGGCTATTCCGACTGCACCGTGCGCATCACCTATTCGGCGAAGCTCAACTCCGATAAAAGCCTTGTCTGCGGCGACGATGGGAACAGCAACGACGTCGTGCTGGTATGGAAGCGTACCAACAGCAGCTTCTACGATACGCTCGTAGACGACTGCCATGTGTACAGCTACAGTCTTGACCTCACCAAGGAATTCAGCGACGGGCAGGGTGACTTCTCCAAGGTGGAATTCCTCCTTTATAACGACACCGACGGATACTTCGTCACGGCGGAGCCGAACGAGAGCGAAGGTATCTACTATGTGACCGGTCACATACCCGGAAGAAACGATGCCACCCGGTTCACTCCTACGGCAGACGGCTCCATCCTCGTGAAAGGGCTGGAGGATGACACATACATCGCCACCGAGATTCAGACGGCCAACGGCTACACGCTGCTCCGCGACGATATCCAGATCGTGATAGAGGCAACAGAGAGCGAGAATCTCTGTGATATCTACGTCGCCGATGTGCTGGGCGTTCTGCAGAACGATCTCCGGTATGCCGACGTCCCGAAAGGGCTTTATAAGAACATGCCGCAGAAGCATCTGGAGCACTATCTGCTGACCGCTTCTGCCAAGGTGGACAGCAACGATGTAACGATGGAGACCGACGGCGAATCGGTCAATGCCATCGTGCCGCTGACTGTTGTCAACACCCGCGGCTTCAACCTGCCGCAGACCGGCGGTCATGGTACCTGGATGTACGGCGCGGCCGGCACCGTTCTGATGGTCGCCGCCGCGATCATTCTGGTGAGCGCCCGCAGAAAGAAGAAACTGGGGAAATAACCCCGGCGCATGGGAGAGGCAGAAACCAAAAGTCTCTCCCATACATATGAGTTATTCGTTTTAAAGAAAAAGTTATTCGCTTTAAGGAACCTTAAAGCGAATAACTTGAGGAGATATGAAAAAGGAGCATCCGATGAAATACAAAAGAACGATTTACCTTGTTTCCGGCGCGGCGTGCCTGTTGCTCGCCGCCGGATTGATTCTGTACCCGATTCTGGGAAACGCGCTGGCGGAGAAGAACAAGAGCCTTGTAATGACCGAGTATTCCCGAGCTGTGGAAGAGATGACCGACACTCACGTGGCGGAGCTGTTCGCCGCAGCGGAGACGTACAACGCTGCTCTGTCCCCAATATCCGTTTCCACGGACGGCGCATATTCTCTGACCGGCCTGACCGCGGCGCAGGAGCAATACGCTGAGATTCTCGCCGTCAACGAGAGCGGCATCATGGGACAGTTGGAAATCCCCGAACTGGACATCCGTCTGCCGATTTACCACGGAACAGACGGCAGCACGCTGGAGAAAGGCGTAGGGCATCTGCTCGGATCATCTTTTCCCGTAGGCGGGGAGGGAACGCACGCCGTCCTGACCGGTCATTCCGGCCTCTCCAGAGAAAAGATGCTGACAGACTTGGAAAAGATGGAGGTCGGAGACCGATTCTTCCTGCATGTGCTGGATCGGACGCTGGCTTACGAAGTGCGTGACATTTTCACCGTTCTGCCAGACAACACCTCTCATCTCGGTATCCAGCAGGAAGAAGATATGTGTACACTCATCACCTGCACGCCGTATGGCGTCAATACGCACCGGCTACTTGTACAGGGGTATCGTGTTCCCTACGAGTCGGAAGCCGTTTCAACGAAGATTACAGAAACAGCTGAAGAGAATAGCAGAGTTTCCAGCTGGCAGCAGCAGTACTTCGACGGCATATACTACGGTGTTATTCTGGCGGACACCATAGTCCTTATATGGGTCGTTGTACGGGAGACGCGCCGGGATCACCGGAGAAAGGAGGCGCAGAGCCGTTGAAAGCAAAATCACTTATGGCAGCGGTTGCCCTTTTCCTTTTGGGACTTCTGATTGCCTTGGTGCCGTGTTTCTCCGGACACAGGCTGGAAGCTCAGGTGGAACAGACCACGGAAAGATTTAATGAAATCGTCTTGGAAAACAAGAACGAAGAATCCCCGTCTTTCACGGAATCGAAAGACGGGGATTTGCCATATCCGGAGCTTTTCCGGGCAGCACAAGAATATAACGAGGAACTGTATCGTAACCGGCAGGCGGGCTTTATCAGCATTTCGGCGTATCAGGAGCCATCCCTATGTCTTTCGGATTACGGCATTGATGACGGGGTCTTCGGGACGGTATGCATCCCTATGCTCGGCGTAACGCTGCCTATTTATCTCGGTGCTTCGGAGGAAAACATGGCGAAGGGCGCAGCGCATCTTTCGCAGACAAGCTTGCCCATCGGCGGGACAAATACGAATTGCGTTCTTGCCGGGCATTGCGGGTTTAACGGTGCGGATTATTTCCTCTATCTGTCCACGCTGACCGAGGGAGATGAGGTGATCCTGACGACGCTCTGGGGCGAGGGTCATTACCGCGTGTCGGGCGTTGCCGTCATTGCTCCGGATGATATTGCCTCCGTTATGATACAGCCGGGAAGAGAATTGCTGACGCTTCTCACCTGTCACCCCTATGCGTCCGGGGGAAAGTACCGGTTTTTAGCGATTTGTGAAAAAGAGATTTCGGAGGTTGATTCATGACAAACGAAGGATTCCGCCGGGGCGACGTGTTCATGGCAGAGCTGCGAGCCGAGCCGGGCTCGGTGGAGCATGGCCGCCGTCCGGTCGTCATTCTGCAAAACAACATCGGAAATCTCTACGCGCCCACACTGATCGTCGCGCCGATTACGTCCCGACCGCGGAAGCATGGCTGCCAGGTGACGCAGTATCCGGTGCCGCCAACAACGTTCCTGCGAGATGGGAGCATCGTCCTCTTGGAGCAAATCACGACGATTGACAAGCGCCAATGCCGGCAGTATCTCGGATCGTTTGATGCCTGGCAGATGGATGCCATCCGCCGCTGCATCGAAATCAGCATCGGGCAGGATGTCCCGGAAAGGTCAAACACACACCAGATTTAGCCCTGACGATTCAGGAATAACAAAGATTCGGAAAAAGCAAGTATGCAAAAGGAAGGTGGTGCGCGGATTCGCACCTTTGCGGAGAGCGGCAGAGATGAGTAATATGACAGAACAACAAAGCAACGTATTCGGAGCGCTGAAGCTCATTGAGCAGCTGTATCTGGATGCTCAGATTCCCGGCTATATCTTCCGGAACATTTTGAAAGACTATGGCGATGAAATTGATGCTGCCGGCTTTCGCTGCTATGCCCATGAGGTTCCCGCTTTTGATGAGGGGACAGTATGTACGGAATAAAATCCGATTTTCAAAAAAGGAATGTGGCAATTTATGCCCGCGTTTCCACGGAGCACGAGGCGCAGCTATCTGCGCTGGAAAACCAGATGGACTGGTACAAGCCCATTCTTTCGGCACGGCCGGATTGGATGCTGACCAAGCAGTATGTGGACGAGGGGATTACTGGCACGTCGGCGGAGAAGCGCCCGCGTTTTATGGAGATGATACGGGACGCCAAGGCGCAAAAGTTTGACATGATCATTACCCGTGAGGTCTCCCGTTTTGCCCGCAATACCGTGGACACGCTGCAATACACCCGCCTGCTCCGGGATTACGGTGTTGAGGTGTTCTTCATCAACGACAACATCAAGACCTTTGACGGTGACGGGGAGCTGCGGTTGACGATCATGGCGACGCTGGCGCAGGACGAGAGCCGGAAAACTTCCATCCGCGTCAAGGCCGGACAGCAGACCTCCATGAATAACGGCATCTACTACGGCAACGGCAATATTCTCGGATATGACCGTATTGATAAGAATACCTTCGTCGTCAATCCTGAGCAAGCTAAAACGGTACGGAGGATCTATGACCTGTACCTGAGCGGAATGGGTGTGACGAAGATTCAGTATGAACTGGAAAAAGCCGGGAGGCTGACAGCTACCGGCAAGGAAAAGTGGTTTGCCTCGTACATCTCCCACATGCTCCGGAACTCGTTCTATTGCGGGATCATTACCTATCACAAGGAATACACCCCGGACTATCTGAAACAAAAGAAGATCAAAAACAATGGGGCATTGGAATACACACAGGTCAAGGGAACGCATACGCCGATCGTCACGGAAGAGGAATTTCAAAGGGTTCAGGAAATCATGGCGCAGCGTACTATGAAGTCCGGTAAGGGAAAGCAAACGCGCCAAATCGGACATAAGCCGCATACGACCGTCTGGGGACGGTTGATGATCTGCCAATGCGGGAAACGCTTCAATATTCACTTCCATAAGCAGCGCGGTGAGGCCGGAACCGTTGATTATCAATGCTACACATCCGTGAACCGGGGCAGCCAAAACCAGCGCAAACGCCGGGGACTCTCCACCGCGGACACCTGCGACACACCCTTTTTCCCCGGCTGGAAGCTTGACATGATGGCAAGTCACCTGTTCAAGCGCTATATCTGCAACGCGGAGGAGACCTTACAGCTCGCGTATTCTCTGCTGGAGCAGCACATCGGTGACAAGGAGGAAACGCCGGACAACAGCGACGTGATCTGCCGGAAGGAGTACGAGATCGAGCGATTAGAAAAGAAGCTTGCGAACCTCATCGAGATGCGCGAGGATGGCGACATTGACAAAGACTATTTCCGAGAGCGCAAACGGGAAATCGAGACGAAAATCCGTGCTCTATCTCAGCGCATCAAGGAACTGGAGCCGCTGCCGCCGAAGGATGTGGCCGGAGATTATTCGGGCAGGCTGGCCGAGCTCCGAAAAAAGCTGGCAGAGTACACCGACTTTGATGAGCGGATCATCCCGGAAAGCGTTGTCGAGGCGTTTATCCAAAAAATCTGGGTATCCAAAGACGAAATCCGCTGGTATCTGCGCACAAATTTGAGCAGCGCCGACGAGGACGCTGAGCACATCCAGATCGGTGCCTTCACCCTGACGGCGGAGGATGCAAAGGCATATCTTTACAGCTTCTCAACTAAGAGAAGAGTATATAACTGGAAGGATCTGAACGTGACTGTCTGGATCTAAGCAGGAAGGGAGAAGGCTGTTAGCCTTCTCCCTTTTTTGTATGTATGGTCATGCTTCTGTTTCTAACCATTCTAACCACCACCGTCGGCGATGGTGATTAGAATGATCAGAGTACGAGCAAAACAAAGCCGAAAAAGATTAGAATAGGATTCCCCGCACGTTTGGGATGAAAAAGCCGGGTTTGTCAGGCCGTTTTCGTGCGCTTTGCTAAGCGCGGGACAGGCCGCCATCAAGGAACAGCGCCAATAAGAAGTTGACGCAAACAGCGTAGGCAAAACAACTGATATAAATACGGTCACACAGTCCCTTTGGATTGT
>ENA-UOIY01000938-UOIY01000938.1-human-gut-metagenome-genome-assembly--contig:-P114-NODE-938-length-38160-cov-13.320010_pt1 | contig 38160 bp, 33 predicted proteins | sample MGYA00242335_ERZ723882 | MGnify/ENA metagenome assembly ERZ723882
TCTCGTCGAGAATAACTGCCTTCGTGTAGGTGGAACCTACGTCGCATCCGCCAAAATATTTCATAGTATTACTTCCTCCTGAATGTTTTTTATGTCCGATATACGTTCAAATGATCCGAATTACCAGGTGACCTCGTCATCGATGTCGATGAGCGTCGGGTCGACCGGCTCCGCGTGCATGACGTTGACCATGTAGTTGTTCACACGGCCGCGCATGTCCTTACGGGAAACGGTACGCGGATCCATCAGGTCGTGCTCGACCCAGATCAGGTGGATACCGAGCTCACGAGCCTGATCGTCGAACAGGCCCTGCAGGCCGGCCATCGTCTTGCAGCAGACGTGCTGATACATGATAACAACGTTCGCGTTGAAGTTCTCGCACTGTCTCCACAGCTCGCCCAGAACGTGATCGTGGCCGCCGTTGGTGTGGCGGCGCATGACCATGCGCTCGTACAGACGGCAGAGGTCGTTGATGGCCTCTTCCTTGTCGGTGGTGTTGAGCATCTTGGTCATATTCAGCGCTTCCATCTCGGTCAGCGCGTAGATGCCCCAGCAGTTGGCCAGCCAGTTGGAGAAGTTGGCGTAGAAGTGGGCCGGGCAGCTCCAGATGAGTGCGCGGTACTTCTCATAGCCGCCGACGTATGCGGGCAGCTTCTTCTCGTAGGTCTCCATCATGGTCTTGCAGATCTTGCGCTGCGTCTTCAGACCTTCGGGGAACAGGCCGCCGTCCATCTCGTAGTTCCACTTACGGAACAGCTCGAAGGAGGAACCGACCAGCTGCGGATAATGGGTCTTGTTGATCTCCCACTTCTCCATCTCGAGTCTGGTGCACTCGTTCATCTTCTCCATGGTGGCGAAGTAAGTGTCCCAGTTCCAGGTCTCGCCGGTGAGGCCCTCGACCCAGTGGATGCAGTCCTTCATGTCGGCAGCCGCCATCTCGGTGGTGTCCTCGTCGTCGTAACGGACGGGCATGCACAGCGGGTAGCTCGGCATGAACTTGCTGAAGCGGCGATCCTGGAAGGACGTCGCCATGACGGAACCGTCGCACGGCATGGAGGAGGCGATGAAGCCCTGGCCGCACATCGGGTACTCGTCCTTGACCGCGCAGCCGCACTCAGCCGTCGGCAGCGGGCAGGTATCGGACGGGAGGCCGTAGCTCTCGATGGCGTCGATGTACGGGATGAGGGTCAGCTGGTCCATTTCGGAGACCATGAAGACCGGGATCATCTGGTACGGGATGCCGAGCAGGTTCGGGAAGCCGGCCATCATCTGCGCCATCGTCATTTCGTCGAACATGATGATGCGCTTGTTGATCTTCTGGTTGCCGCCGATCTTCGCGTCCGCCATGATGAGGTTGGCGATCAGATCCTCGGCCCAGTGGGTAATGGCGACCCACATATCAAAGTCAGCCTGCAGCAGCTTGCCGCGGCGGCCGAACACGCTGCGGTCGACCACAGCCGGGGTGGCCAGGTAGGAAGCGAACCAGTGGTACTCGAACACGGCCAGCATAATGGACATGGGGTCCTTCATGACCATGTTGAGCATGCCGCCCCAGATCTTCAGCCAGCCGACAAAGTCGTAGCCGACGCTCTTGAGGCCCTTCCACTCACGGCGGGCAAACGCGATAGCATCTTTCTTATACAGGTAACCGAGGTGACGGTCGCCGTTCATGAGCCAATCGATCTTGGCGCTGGTGTCCATGGCGGCGAATTCCTTGAACTCGGCCGTGATGCGGTCCTTATCGCGCTGGAGGCTCAGCTTGGTCTTGGCGGCGACCTGGGACCAGTCGATATCCTGGATCATGCCCTTCCAGACCTTCAGGTCGGAGGGGACATTTTTCTTCATCCATGCAATGTTACTTTTCAGCATTTATTTGTCCTCCTTCGCAGCCTTATGAATCTGCTTGATCTCAAGGCTCTCGACAAAGGCCTGCAGTCTCGTGCGGAGCTGACCGGAGGAGCGAGCCATGTACGGGCGATCGATGGACAGGACCGGCCAGCCATACTCTTCGTTCATGATATGGCTTGCCAGCGCGCGCTCGAATGCCCAGAAATCGCAGAACTTCATGGATTCGTAGATGATGCCTTCGGCACCGTTCTCGGTGGCGAGACGGTTGATCGTGTCGCGGCGCTCCTGGATCTTCTCCTGGCTCATGTAACGCGGGCACTGAGTGGTCTTCAGGTAGTGGGCGCAGATCTGCGTAAGGACATCGTCCGTGTCGTTGAGCTCGATGACTTCACGGCCCGGCGTGCTGCCGAAGCAGAAACGGTCGGCAACGATCATCGCGCCGGCGTCTTCGACCATGCGGGTCATGTCGAGGTCATCGATCTCGGAACCGATGAGGGCCACACGGCAGCGATACCACGGCTTGGCGTCGACTTTTCTCTTCTTGATCTCTGCCAGCGTCTCCTTCAGGTACGGGAGGATCTTGCTCTTCGGGCAGCAGTAAGTAACCAGGTTGAGGACGTGGAATTCATAACCGGTGATGGGCGGGTTCTCCATCTTGCGCATATCGCCGATCTCGGTGATAATCTTGCAGACCTCGTTGTGCTCCTTGACGGCCTTGCGCAGCGCCTTGTCGGACGTATCCACGCCGTAGGTCTCGGCCAGAACGTTCAGGAAGCGGTTGCGGATCTGCGTGACGTAGTGCTTGAGGGTGTAGTCCTTGACTTTGTACGGGATGTCGCAGTGGGTAACGAACATCTTCTTGTTGGGCATGTCGGGGGCAGCGACCAGCTCGATGTTCTCCATGCAGCGGTTCATCTCCGCGCAGGCGTCCACACCAGCGATGGCGTCGAGGAAGTTATAGCCGCCCTCGATCGCACGCTCCACGAGTGCTCTGCAGTACTCGCAGGTGTAGTTGGACATGTAGTAGGATGCGATGTCGAATGAACCTGTCTTCGGCGCACGAAGTCTGACCGAGAAACAGTTGTCTACGTTGAGGACCACTTCGGGCATGTGATAGCAAGTGTAAGCGATGGGGTGCATACCCTCATCCTTGGCCTGCTGCACGAGCTCGTTGTTGGCGCTGTCAAGAAGGTTCTCAAAGTAGATCAGATGCTTTAAATCCTTCAAATGTTACACCTCTTCTTCCCTTTTTTATGGTTTTCGTTTGATTGGGCTCGCCGGGGGCGTTCCCCCATGGTGGTCACGGACATGGGAAGCAGTCGCTGTTGATCCCGGCCGAAACGTGCGGTTCTCCGAAGCGTACCACCCTTATGTAACACTTCAAAGCATTCCGTCCGAAAACGCAAGGATAGCTTCCGTTATCACGTCAACAGATTAACATATTTGCGCACAATTTACAAGTCTTTTATCACATTCCGGGGCAAAAAATTGTTGATTCTTACAAGAGGATATGATAAACTTTTAATAATCCATTCAGAGCAGGGTGATTTTTCCGCACGGCGGCCCTGCCCCACTTAGAAAGGAGTGTTTCCCATGCACGAACATGAACACGATCACGATCATGCACATCACTGCCACCCGCACAGCCATGAGCACTCCGGCGATAAGCCGATGAGCCCCGAGGAAGTGCTGGCGCTGCTGAACTATATGCTCGACCACAACCGCCATCACGCTGACGAGCTGCACGACATCTGCCACGCGCTGGAGGATGAGGGCAAGACCGAAGCGGCCGCGGCGCTGGCCGAGGCGCTGCATGCATTTGACCACGGCAACGACAAGCTCGAAAAAGCCCTCGAGCTTGCCAAACAGGCATAACGGGTAAAAAAGGAGCGAACGACCATGTGTCTTTCTGATGCATATGAGATCAAGGACGGCAAACAGAACCTTGTCTGCTCGCGCGTGTGCAACGTGTCCGCCGACGGCGAGAACGTCACGCTGACCGACCTGATGGGGATCCGTAAGATCGTCCCCGGCAAACTCAAGAAAGTAGACCTGATGAGCAACGTCATCCTCATCGAACCCTGCTGAAGCGAAGCTGCCAGCCGGCGTCCGGAGCATCCGGACGCCGGTTTTTCTGTATCCCGGGTGCAGGTTTTTCTTGCATTTTCCTGTCCTTCCCTCTATAGTATAGGGAATCTGCGGAAAAAGGGATGTGAAGATATGGGGTTTTGGGAACTGGTCGTGCTGGCGGTCGGCCTGTCGATGGACGCGTTTGCCGTCTCCATCTGCAAGGGGCTGGCGCTGCAGCGCGTATCGTGGAAGGAATACTGCATCGCAGGCGCGTGGTTCGGCGGCTTTCAGGCGCTCATGCCGCTGCTGGGCTATCTGCTCGGCACACAGTTTGAGCAGTTTGTCACCTCCGTCGATCACTGGATCGCGTTCGTACTGCTGGGCATCATCGGCGGCAACATGATCCGCGAGGCGCTGTCCAAAGATGAGGACAAGCTCGACGGCTCGCTTGCGTTCAAGACCATGCTCCTGCTGGCCGTCGCCACGAGCATCGACGCGCTCGCCGTCGGCATCACGTTCGCGTTCCTGCCCGGCACGCACATCATGCCCGCCGTTGCGCTCATCGGCTCGATCACCTTCGTCTTTTCCGCAGCCGGCATCCGGCTCGGCAACGTGTTCGGCCTGCGCTACAAGAGCAAGGCCGAGTTCGCCGGCGGCGTGATCCTCATCCTGCTCGGCACGAAGATCCTGCTTGAGCACCTCGGTGTTTTGTAACAAAAGATCGTTTTTACTCCACGATCCCGCCCGGATTGTGGAGTTTTTTCTCGCTTTGTGCGTTTGGAGACAAGTTTTCACACCCGGGCGAATATGTTGAACCAGCAGCAAGAATCCCCCAATTCAGAGAAGTAGAAAACGGAAAATCTGCACAACAATTCCTTTCACATTTGTTGAAAAAGACAATTTTTTTACGCCGGAAAAAGATTTGACCGGTTTCTCTTGCGATTTTGTGAAATTTAAGATATAGTTTAGGGCAAGCGTTCGGTATTAGACTGAAAAATGCTTAAATGAGTGGAGGAACGACATGAAAAAAGTATTACTCACGATCATCAGCGTCTGCCTGATTGCTGCGAGTATCTTCGGCCTGTTCGCCGGAGTGTCCAGCATCAGCGACATCATGAATGTCAAAGAGTACAAGGAAAAGGACGCGGAAGAGGGTCTGGAGTCCATCGACACGCTCGATGCCGGCCTTGACCAGCTGCAGGAGAACGAGGGCACGTACCTCGCCGGCGTGGACACTTACACCGCCGGCCTGATCTCCTACTCCGAAGGCAAGACTCAGCTCTCCGCAGGCTACGCCGCCTACTACGCCGGCAAGAAGCAGCTCGAGGAAGGCAAAGCTGCCTACGCCGCTGGCAAGAAGCAGATCGAGGACAACACCGCAGCCTACAATGAAGGCAAAGCGACCCTCGCCAAGATCGAGCCGCTCATGCCCTATGTCAATCAGTATGTGGAGTTCCGTGACGGCACCATCGCCAACCTCGCCGGCTTCTCGAGCGCCCAGGCATGGTTCGTCTCCGTCGTGCGTCCGATCGCGGCCAAGCAGGGTCTGGCCATTCCGGACGATGTGACCGACCTGCCGGCTTACATCCAGCAGATGGTCGCGGACGGCAAGGCCCAGCTCAAGCAGTATGAAGACGGTCTGGTCCAGCTGGCCGAGGCCGAGAAGGCCATCGCTGCAGGCGAGGCTCAGCTCAGAGACGCTGAGAAGCAGCTCGCTCAGGGCGAAAACGATCTCGCGGCCGGCGGCAACCAGCTCGCCGACGGCAAGAAGCAGCTCAACACCTTTGAGGACGGCTGCGCGCAGGTCGCCGCCGGCTGCGAGCTCCTGATGAGCCAGCCCGCTTACATGAACGACGAGGGCAACGGCGACAAGAAAATGTGCCCGAGCGTTGCCGACATCCTCAAAGAGCGCTACGGCGACAACTTCTCCATCTGGGAGCTCGATGACAACGGTGAGATCCGCGTCGTTAACGGCTGCCAGTACCTCAACCTCGAAAACTGCCGCGCCGTCGGTCAGGCCGGCCGTGACTACATCTCCGTCTACCAGACCGCTGCTGTCACGAAGGAAGTCATGAGCAGACTCGGCGTCGTCGCCGCGATGCTCCTCGCGTCCGTCCTCGGCCTCATCGCGGGCCTGTTCGGCATCCTGTCCGTGATCCGCATCAGCAAGGGCAAGATCGTGACCGCCTCCGTCTGCGGCATCATCTCTGCCGTCATCGCCGCTGCCGGCAACGTCATCGGTATGCTCACCGGCTACACCGGCTACACGTTCGCCTGCCGCTATGGCGAGGCCGGTGCCTACACCTATGAGTTCACGGGTCACACCCAGTTCGTTGCGATCGTCATTCTGGCCATCGTTGCGATCCTGTTTGCGATCATCGCGTGTGTCGTCTCCGGCGCTTACAAGCGTTCGCAGAAGGCCGTCGCCGCCCAGGCTGCCGCCGCTGCCGCTCCCGTGGCAGTTCCGGTCGATGAGCCGGCCGCCGCTCCTGCTGCCGACGACAAGACCGCTGAGTAAAGCACAACATCAACAAAAAATCTCCGGAGGTAAACTCCGGAGATTTTTTTATGCGCTGCCGCGCCGGGACTCTGGCGCGGCAGCTTCGCCTGAAAGGCTTGAAAATCAAGCCCTTCGGCGGCGGGCGATTTGATTCGAGGCGGGCCTTGCCCCCTCGAGCTCCCCCGCGGCTCTATCCCTTTGCACTTGCGCATAGGTTTTAACTGTCTTGCACGACCGTTTCTATTCTCTGCCGCTCACTGCCAGAGCTCCGCCGTGACGAACTGCCGCCCTTTGCGCGACATGCCGCCCACTTCCGTGACGCTGCCCTTGCCCGCGCCGCGCAGCGACAGCACGTCACCGGGCGCGACCGGGGCGTCCGGCCGCAGGCACTCGGCATAGTTCAGGTGCACCGCGCCCGCGCGGATCTGCGCTGCGGCGCTCGTGCGCGAGAGGCGGAACATCCCGCTCACGACGGCATCCAGCCGCGCCGACTGCACCGTGAACGTCACGGGGCGCGCCTTCCGCTCCGGCACCGGCACGGCAACCAGCTCTGCGGCCGCCGCCTTCACGCCCGTGCGGCCCACCTGCTCCAGCTCCAGCAGCGCCGGGGTCACGCTCGGCAGGCAGAACACATATGCGCCGTGGTCCTGCACGAGAATGTCGCCGACCCACTCGCGCCGGATGCCGAGGCCAAGGATCGCGCCGAGATAGTCCCGGTGGCCGGGCGCGCCGAACGGCGCCGAAAAGTGCACGGCGCGCAGGTGCTCCGCGGGGTCAAAGTCCTCGGCCGTGAGGTAAAACGGCAGGAAAAACGCAGCCCGCCGCTCGCAGCCCTCGCCGCCGCCGTGCAGCACGAGCGTGCAGTCACGGTGACGGGCCCAGTTCGTGAGTGCGTACTGCTCCGCCGGGGTCAGAAACGCCGTGGACGTGACCGTCGCCGTGCGCTCGCAGCGCTCGGCCAGATCGGCCGCGCGGCGCAGAAGATCTTCCTCCATTGCCCTCACCTCCCGTTGATGTCGCGAATGGCGGCCTCGAGCTGCTGCGCCACCTGCGCCAGCTCCTGCCGGAACTCGCGCGCGCTCATGCGCAGTACGCCCGCGCGCAGCGCCGTGAGCTGGATGAGCGCGTCGGACGTGACGACGCGCACGGACTCGTTCTTGCCGATCTCGTCGGCGAGCTTTTCCATGTAGGCGTCCGCCGTCTCGCCCTGGCGCGTGAAGACCACGTGCAGGCCGCTGCGGTCGAACTTCTCCCCCTGCCCGCCGGGCACGCGGTAGCCGTCGAACACAACCACGACCTCGCGGCGCGTGAAGGCGGCGTAGTTACTCAGCGCATCCATGAGCCGCTCGCGCGCAGCGTCGATGTGGCCGCTGTCGGCCAGGGCGCGCAGCTCGTCCCACGCGAAAATGACGTTGTAGCCGTCCACGATCACGCGCTCACGCCGGGGGTGGAACAGCTCAGCGCGCTCGGTCTCGTCCGCACCGGGCGCGGCGTTGCGCACGGGGGCTGCGTACTGCGCGCGGCGGATGGGGCCGAACTCGCGCTGCAGGATCTGCTCCAGCTCCCGGTCGTCGAGATCGAAGCGGCGGCGGAACATGCGCGGCGCGGGCGGAGCCTCGTCCGCCTCCGCCTTGCCGAAACCGGTGTCGAGGTGCATATAATCGCGCACGCGGTCCCACGGAATGACCGTGCCCGCGCCGTGCGCACAGAACACGCTGTCCGGCGTGTTGTCAAGGTCGCGCGTGGGGTCGTAACCGCTCTCAGCAATGACCTCCTGCGCGTTGTGGCAGGTGTCGTAGCCAGCGACGCTGCACGAGATGCGCCCGCGCCCGCGGGTATAGGCCGCTACCTCGGCGGGGTAATCGCGCATCGTGGCCACCGGCGCGCGGCCGGTGAGCACAGCTATGTCGCCGTGCGTCTCAGGCGAGGAAAACGTGCCGGACATGAGCCGCACGTCGCTGATCGCGCGGCCGATCTGCTCAGCCGGGACCTCGATGCGAAAGGCGTAGTACGGCTCGAGCAGGACGCTTTCCGCCTGCATAAGCCCCTGCCGCACGGCGCGCCACGTCGCCTGGCGGAAGTCGCCGCCCTCCGTGTGCTTGACGTGCGCGCGCCCGGCCAGCAATGTGATCTTCACATCCGTCAGCGGTGCGCCGGTGAGCACGCCGCGGTGGCACTTCTCGGCCAGATGCGTGAGGATCAGGCGCTGCCAGTTCCGGTCGAGCACGTCCTCGCTGCAGGCGGTGTCAAACGTCAGGCCCGTGCCGCGCTCGGCAGGCTCGAGCAGGAGATGCACCTCGGCATAGTGGCGCAGGGGCTCAAAATGGCCCACGCCCTCGACCGGCGCCGCGATCGTCTCCTGATAGAGGATGCGGCCGGAATCGACCTGCACGTCCACGTCGAACCGTTCGCGGATGAGGCTTTTGAGCACCTCGATCTGCACCGTGCCCATGAGCTGGACATGGATCTCGCGCAGCGCCTCGTCCCAGACGATGTGCAGCTGCGGGTCCTCCTCCTCAAGCTCGCGCAGGCGCGGCAGAAACGCGCGCGCGTCCACGTCCGGCGGCAGGCCGATGCGGTAGGTCAGCACCGGCTCGAGCGACGGCGGCATGGACGCCGCCGCACTGCCGAGCCCCTGCCCCGGATACGTCTGCGTGAGGCCCTGCACGGCGCACACGCCGCCGGCCGGGACGGTCTCTGCGGACTCGAACTTCTCGCCGGAATAGAGCCGGATGGCGTTCACCTTCTCCTGCACGGGCGTGTCCGCCCCGCGGGGGAAATACGTCAGCGGTGTGCGCACGCGCAGCTGCCCGCCCGTGAGCTTCAGGCACGTGAGGCGGTTGCCCTGCGCGTCGCGCATGATCTTGAACACCCGCGCGCCGAATTCCGCCGGGTACTCCGGCGGCGCCGCGTAACGTTCAAGCGCCGCGAGGAAAGCGTCCACGCCCGTGAGCTTCAGCCCCGAGCCGAACAGGCACGGAAAGAGCTTACGGCTGCGGATGAGCGCGCGCACGGTCTCGTCCGGCAGCGCGCCGGTGTCGAGATACTGCTCGAGCACCGTCTCGTCGCACAGGGCGATCTGCTCTGGATCGGGGTCGGTGAAATCCACGCACGCGCCGCTCAGGTGCGCGCGCAGGTCGGCCATGAGCGCCGCGCGGTCCGCGCCCGGCAGGTCCATCTTCGTCACGAACACGAACACCGGCACCCGGTAGCGCCGCAGCAGCTGCCAGAGCGTTTCCGTGTGCGCCTGCACACCGTCCGTGCCGCTGATGACGAGCACGGCGTAGTCGAGCACCTGCAGCGTGCGCTCCATCTCGGCGGAAAAGTCCACATGTCCCGGCGTGTCGAGCAGCGTGACCGCCGTGTCGCCCAGCGTCAGGCGCGCCTGCCGCGAGAAGATCGTGATGCCGCGCGCACGCTCGAGCGCGTGCGTGTCCAGATGCGCGTTTTTGTGGTCCACGCGCCCGAGGTCGCGGATGGCGCCCGTGCGGTAGAGCAGCGCCTCGGACAGCGTCGTTTTCCCGGCGTCCACGTGCGCCAGAATTCCCAAAACCAGTTGCTTCATAAGCACCTCGTCAAAATGCAAGAATAAAAACAGTATACCAAAAAACACGCCCGCGGGGAAGTCCCCCGCGGGCGTGTCTGCGAGAACCCAGCGAAGCGGTCCTCGTTGGGGCGCGCTCACCAGATGTTGTCCGGGTACTTGCCCGCAGCGCGCAGCGCGCGCAGCGCCGCAACCACATCCGGCAGGTCGTCGTGATACGTCACGCCGTGCCAGGCATCGTCCGTGTGCAGCATGGTGACATCCGCCGTGCCGGCGCGCAGCTGCGCGTCCACGACCGACGGGACAAAATACTCGCACTTGAGCGGGTTGCGCGGCAGATTCTCGTCCAGAAACGCCGGGAACCGGCGCTCGAGCTCGCGCAGGTACAGCGGCGAGAAGCCCCAGAAGTTCATGGACACCGTCGTGTCGCCCGGCAGGTCGATGAAGTGCGCGCCGTCCTCGGTATAGGCGGCGTCCGCGCCGCGCTGCTCGATATGCGTGCGCTCCGTGATGCTCTCGAGCATGCCGTCGCGCTCCGTGCAGACGCCGCGCGACACGCTGCCGTTGGCCGTGACGGTATTGCGCAGGCGGAAGCCCACCATGGCATACGACCGCTCGGGGCGCGGCACGGCGAGAAAATCATACAGCAGGCGGTAGGCCTCGATGCCGTAATAATCATCGGAATTGATGACGGCGAACGGCCCGTCGATCTCGGGCGCGGCGCACAGCACGGCGTGGGCAGTGCCCCACGGCTTCGTGCGGCCGTCGGGCACGGTGTAGCCCGCCGGGAGCGTGTCGAGCTTCTGATAGGCATAGCGCACGTCGAACGCCGCGGCCACGGCCGGGCCGACGCTCTCGCGAAACTCCTCGGCCGTGTCCTCCTTGACGACGAACACGACCTTGCGGAAGCCCGCGCGGTAAGCGTCAAAGAGCGAATAGTGCAGCAGAAAATGGCCGTACTCGTCCACGGGCGTCGTCTGCTTCGGCCCCCCGAAGCGGCTGCCCATGCCGGCGGCCATGATGACCAGACAGGGTTGATTCATAAGTTGATTCCCTCCATATTTCCAAACGGGTCTGTGCCATTATAGGCCGCGGGTCACAATTTGTCAATTTGCCGCGCGGTCATCTTGGCTTCCCGCGCGGAATATGGTATACTGCTTGCTATCTTGGCAGTTTGGACGGGAGGAGATCATCATGCAGCAGAAGATCGGCACGCTGCGCCTGGCGCTGACGTTTGCCGGGTGCTTTCTCGGCGCGGGGTACGTGTCCGGGCAGGAGCTGTGGCAGTATTTCGGCGCATTCGGCGCGCGGGGGCTTTTGGGGCTCGCGCTCGCGGTCGTGCTGCTCGGCGGCACCGGCGTGCTGCTCCTGCGGCTGAGCGCGCGCACCGGCATCGAGACGATGGACGCACTAATCGTGCGCGCGGACATTCCGTGGCTGCGCACGGCCGTCGGCGTGCTGACGGCGGCGCTGCTGTTCGGCGTCGTGTGCATCATGGCAGCCGGCATCGGCGCGCTCGGCAATCAGATGCTCGGCCTGCCGGTGTGGCTGGGCGCGGCCATTGCGTGCGTGCTCATCGCGGCGGCGGCGTATTTCGGCCTCGGCGGCATGGTGTCAGTGTTCACGGTCGCCGTGCCGTGCATGATCGTGGCCGCACTCGTCATCGCGGGCATCCGCCTGCACCGCGCAGGGCTGACCGCCGCGGCCTTCGCCGCCGGGGACACGAACCCCATGCTCGGCAGCTGGGCCACGAGCGCCGTGAACTATGCGGCCTACAATTTCTTCGCCACCGTGGGCATCCTCGCCCCGCTGACGCACCACCTGAAGAAGCCCGGCACCGCCGTCTGGGGCACCGTGCTCGGCTGCGTGCTGCTGCTGGCGGTCGCGCTCGGCGTGCTCGCCGCGCTGGCCACGAGCCCGGAGAGCACGCAGGCCCCGCTGCCCATGCTCGACCTCGCCTGCCGGCTGGGCGCGGCCGGCGTCGTGTACGCCGTGCTGCTGTTTCTCGGCATGTTCGGCACGAGCGTGTCCTCGCTCGTGGCCGTGCTGACCTATGCCGGGCAAAAGTCCGCATGGCTGGCCGGGCACCGCACGGCCCTGCTGCTCGTGCTCACGGCCGCTGCCTTCGCCGGGAGCCTGTTCGGCTTCGGCGACCTGATCGGCACCGTCTACCCGGTGTACGGCTATCTGGGCATGGCCGCCATGCTGCTCGTGGCCGAGCACGCCGTGCACGCGCGGCGCGTAGGAAACAACAGCGCCGCAACTGGAGATTGACCCGGGACGGCAGACCTGATACAATGAGGGCAATGACAAATACCACGTTTTTTGGAATTTTTACAGGAGGAACCGCGATGAAACATCTCAAAAAGGCGTTTTGCCTGCTGCTGGCGGCCGTGATGCTGCTGGCGCTGGGCGTGCCGGCCATGGCAGCGGGCGAGATCCCGGTCGATGCCGAGCACTTCCCGGATCAGGCGCTGCGCACGTACGTGACCGACTACTGCGATACGAACAAGGACAACAAGCTCTCGGCGGCCGAGTGCGAGGCCGTGCAGTGCATCGACCTGTTTGAAATGAAGATCACAAAGGTCGCCGACATGACCGGCATCGAGCACTTCACGAACCTGCACGAACTGATTGCGTGCAACAACCAGATCGCAACGCTCGACCTGAGCGGCATGACCAAGCTCGAAAAGCTCGACGTGTCCGGCTGCGGCAAGCTGCAGAGCCTGAAGCTCGCCGGCTGCAGCGCGCTCATGCAGCTCGACGCCTCGAGCTGCGCGCTCACGGTGCTCGACCTCACGGGCTGCAGCGCGCTGAAAACCGTCGCATGCTCGTATAACGCGCTCACGGCGCTCGACGTGTCCGCCGCAGAGAAGCTGACCACGCTCGAGTGCAGCGCCAACCGCCTGACCGCGCTCGACCTGAGCGGACACAAGGCGCTCAAGGTGCTCACATGCAGCCTCAACAGCCTGACGAAGCTCGACCTCACGGGCTGCACCGCGCTCGAGTCGCTCGACTGCAGCGACAACGCGCTCACCGCGCTCGACCTGAGCGGCTGCACCGCGCTCAACGCCACCGCGCAGGGCGACGGCAAAGCCGAAAACCCGATCCTCAGCCCGCAGTACCTGCCGGAGCAGACCGGCGCCGTCGTGGACAAGGAGCAGTGCACCGTGTATCTCGACGCCATTGTCGGCAAAGATAACCTCGGCAGCGTTGCGCGTGTGCCGGACGCAAACTACGACAAGCAGACCGGTGCCGCCGTGTACGCCAAGACGCCGGACTATTTCGCCTACAGCTACGACACCGGGCGCAAGGGCCTGCCGGCCATGACCGTGTACTTTGAGATGCAGGGCCTGACCAGCGGCGTCGCGCTCGATGAAAAGGCGTTCCCGGACGCGGCCTTCCGCACCCTGCTCGCCGACACGGCCGACGTCAACGGCGACGGCAAGCTCTCGACGCTTGAGCTGCGCCATGTGTCGGAGCTCAACTGCAGCAACCTCGGCATCGCCGACCTGACCGGCATTGAGCACTTCACGGAGCTTGCGGCGCTCAACTGCGAGAACAACCAGCTCACCGCGCTCGACGTGTCGAAAAACACGCACCTGAGCGAGATCTACTGCGGCGGCAACCAGCTCGCCACGCTCGACCTGACCGGCCTGCCCATCAAGGACGCCGAGACCGACACCGGCCACGTGCAGAAGCTCCCCGGCAGCTACGCGCTCACCGGCACGGAAAACGGCGTGGGCCTGTTTGACCTCAGCCAGATCGTCGGCAAGGACAACATCGGCAGCATCACTGAGGTCAAGGGTGCCGCCTACGACAAGAAGACCGGCATCGCGCGCTACAGCGCCGCCGTCGAAAAGCCGAGCTACACCTACGCCACCGGCAGCAATGCCGTGTCGCTCACGGTAGAATTCACGCTCGACATGAGCAAACTGCCCAAATCCGCGTTCACGGATGTGACGGCCGGCGCGTGGTACTATGACGCCGTGCTCTACGCCTACGGCAAGGGACTCATGGTCGGCACGTCCGACACGGCGTTCGGCCCTGACATGCCGATGACGCGCGCTATGCTCGTCGCCGTGCTCCACCGTCTGGCCGGCAGCCCGAACGTGAGCGGCAAGATGCCGTTCACGGATGTCGAGGCGGATACGTGGTACACCGAGGCTGTCCTCTGGGCCTACCAGAACGACATCGTCGCCGGCACGTCCGACACCACGTTTGAGCCGCTGAGCAACATCACGCGCGAGCAGATCGTGGCCATCTTCAGCCGCTACACCGCGAAGTTCGCCCCCGACAAGGCAAAGGCAGCTGCGGAGCTGACCGCCTTTGCCGACAGCGCGAGCGTGTCCGACTGGGCCGTGAACGACATGAAGTGGGCCGTCGCGCAGAAGATCATCAGCGGCAGCGAAAACGCGGGCAAGTTCTACCTGCTGCCGCAGGACAACGCCAGCCGCGCCCAGGTGGCGACCATCCTCATGCAGTACTGCGCGCTGTAAAGCGCCCCGAAATTCAATCGGAGAAGGAGGCTCCACCATGTCCAGAACGAAGTTCATGGGTATTTTCCTCGTCATTCTCGGCGTCATCAGCGTGGTCGTGGGCATCATCCGCGGCGACATGACCAGCAGCGCTGCGATGTTCATCGGCTATCTCGTGCCGGCGCTGCTCGGCGCCGTGATCCTGATCGTCGACCACATCGGCGGCGGCGAAACCAAGACCGAGACCGGCCCGTCCGACGCGGCGCTCGCCGGGCAGAAAAACAAAAAGAAGAAAAAATAAGAAAAAGCCGCTGCCCGGCCGGGCAGCGGCTTTTTGCGTACAAAAAAGTTCCGCCGGACATTCCCGTCCGGCGGAACGCAGAGGGTTAGGATATGGTGCTCAGCAGACCTTCGGCTCCGGGAACTTGGAGTGGAAGCTGTTGGCCTCGACCCAGTCGATGGCGGCTTTGATGCCGTCCCAGGTGGCGGGCTCGCCACGGCCGACGGTCGCCATGGTCAGGCAGGCCTGCTCGGCGGGCGTGAGCGTGGTCTTGGCAGCCTTCGCGTTCAGGCGCTTGGCAATGTCCTTGATCTTCACCTTCATGATCAGGCGGTACGGCAGCGGCAGACGCTTCAGGTCAAAGCGGCCCTGCAGCGGGAACACCGCAACGTCAGCGCCGAGGCCGTTCTTCTTGCGGCAGACTTCCTCTGCGTTGGCAGCCGGAGCACCCATGCCGACCGAAACCACGCCGACCACGTTATAGCGCTCCTTGGCCTTGCCCAGGCCAACGACCTTGCCGGCCAGCAGCCAGCCGATGTAGACCACCTTGCGGCCGGTCGGGCAGATGTGCGACTGCTCCGTAAAGAACGGAACGTGCAGCGCCGCCGACATGCGGTGGGCATACTCCTCACAGGAACCGGAGAGCGAAGAATAAACAATCGCGTCAATCATCGTGAAAAATCCCCTTTCAGTTTGTGGCGGAACCAACTGTGTCCCTTGTTTCCTTGTTTTATCATAGTCAAATCTTAAACAAAAGTCAAGATTCACTTTGCAAAATTGGCATGGATAGCCGGCGTTTGGGTAGAAAAAGGCACATAATTCCGGCATTTTCCCGTCCAGAGAGAAAATGCGGTCATTTTCCCTGCACGCGCCTCTTGCAGATCGACGGCGGATTCAGTATAATGTAGATTGGTTTGATAACAAAATTTTCACCCTGATATGGAAGGCGGTGCAGATCGCACATGGAAGAACGATTCCGCAATCTGGACTATCAAAACTGGAAACCCGTGCGCACGCTCGGCAGCGACTCCTACGGGACGGTGTACGAGATCGCGCGCGACGACGGCTTCGGCATGGTGGATCACGCGGCGCTGAAGGTGCTGTCGATCCCCGCCGCACCGGAGGATTTTGACGCCCTCGTCGCCGAGGGCCGCACGCCGGAGGAAGTGACCGCCCTGCTCCACCGCCAGGTGGAGACGATCGCGCGGCAGCTCATGGCGGTCGATGCCATCAGCGACGAGCCGAACCTGCTGCGGTGCGAGGATCACGTCATCCGCGCGCACGCTGACGGCCGCGGCTGGGACATTTATGTACGCACGGAGCTGCTGCCGTCCCTGCCGGACTATCTGCGCAACCACCCGCACGGCGAGGTGGACATCATCCGGCTCGGCGCCGGACTGTGCAGCGCGCTGGAGACCTGCCATCGCCGCGGCATCGTGCACGGCGACATCAAGCCGCGCAACGTCTTCGTCGGCGGCGGCAACTTCGACGCGCAGGTCACGTATAAGCTCGGCGACTTCGGCATGGCGCAGTTTTCCGCCGTGGACAACACGAACGATTTCATGGCGCCCGAGGTGCTGTGCGGCGCGGAGGTCTCGCCCGCGAGCGACCTCTATTCCGTGGGCATGGTGCTCTACTGGGCGCTCAACGAGCGGCGCATCCCGTTCGTGCCGCTGCCGCCGACGGCGGTGGAGGCATCGGACCTCGCGATCGCGCGCGAGCAGCGCCTGCGCGGCGACCCGCTGCCCGAGCCGCTGCACGGCAGCCAGGCGCTGAAGAACGTCGTCATGCGCGCCTGCGCTGACGATCCGGCCCAGCGCTACGCCTCCGTGGAGGAGTTCCGCGCGGCCCTGCTCGCCGTGGCGCGCCGCGCCGCAGCGGCCCAGCCGCAGCAGCAACAGCAGGCCGTCCGCCGGGAGGCGCCGGCCCCCAAGACTGCTGCCGCGGACACGTTCCCCGGCTCGAAGCCGAAGGCACAGCGCAAGGCTGTGCCGGTCGAGCCCGAGGACGCGGAAAAGCCGCACAACGCGAAGAAAACCATTGCCATCGTCCTCGGCTCGCTCGTCGTCGTGGCGCTCATCGCGCTCATCCTCGTCATGGCGCTGCAGGGCGGCAAGTCCAGTGTCGGCTCGGTCACGCTCGACCATGAAAAGGCCGAGATTGCCCCGCAGGACACCCTCACGCTCAAGGCCACCGTGCTCGACGCCAACGGTCAGGAACTGACGGATGAGACGCTCACCTGGTCGAGCAGCAACGCCGCCGTCGCCACCGTGAAAGACGGCGTCGTCACCGGCGTGACCGAGGGCAAGGCCAAGATCACCGTTAAGGCCGGCAAACGCTCGGCCGACTGCACCGTCACCGTCACGAACGACGCCATCGAGGTCAAGAGCCTCAAGCTCGACAAGGATAAGGCCGAGCTGCAGATCGGCGACTCGCTCACGCTCACGGCAACCATGCAGCCCGCGAACGCCCCGGACGATCTCGTCTCCTGGGCCAGCAGTGACCCGAGCATCGCCACCGTGAAAAAGGGCATCGTCGTGGCGACGAGCGCCGGCTCCGTGACGATCACGGCCTCCGCCGGCAGCTGCACCGCCACGTGCCAGATCACCGTCAAGGCGCCGTCGCGCGTCGACAGTGTCACGGCCGAGACCGGCTCGGCCACGCTCGACCTCGGCGGCACGAAGACCGGCACCATCACGTTCCACATCCACGGGCAGAACCTCGACAGTCTGCAGGACACCGTGAAGGTCTACGCGGCCGACGGCAGCGTCGTCTCGCTCGGCCAGCCGGTGCGCACCGGCAACGGCACGGACGATACCTACTCCGTCACGGCTACGGCCGCCGCTGCCGGCTCCACCAGCGTGATCCTGCAGATCACCGGCGCCGACGGCACGACCCACTCCGCCGCCTGCACCGTCACCGTCAAGGAGACCAAGACCATCCTGGACCTGATCCCCGGCGTGAACGGATAACAAATCGCAAAATGATCCCCCGGATGCGGCGCATCCGGGGGATTTTTTTGCCTGCTATTTCGTTTCGGTCTCGCCGCTGCGCTTTTGCAGGTAGGCAAAGTAGTCGCTGCGGAACGTATCCTGCGAGATATCAATTTGCTCACGCACCTGCTCGCGCATGGCCAGCACGGCCGGATTGGTCGAAGCGTCATTGCCGGTGTCATAGGTCTTGCCGTCATACCACGCGTAGTTGCGGAAGTAGACCACGCCGCCGTCCGGGCCGAACATATCGTTGCCGATATAATAGCGCAGGTCGGCGTCCAGCGAGAACAGGTCCACGATCGTCGGCGCGATGTCCATCGTGCTGACGTATTTTTCGGAGACCTGCGGCGTGATGCCCTCCGTCCAGATCACGAACGGCACGTTCGAGAGCAGGTTGTGATCGCTGGTGCCCTTGATGGCCTCGATGAGCTCCGTGTCGGAGAAATACTTGCAGTAGTGGTCCGTGAACAGCACGAGCACCGTGTCCTTGGCGTGGCCATCAGCCTCCAGCTGCTTGCGCAGGCCGCCGATGAAAGCGTCCGTCTCCATGGCCTGCGCCACGGCGCGGGTGTACTCCTCTTTCTGCGCCTCAGTCGTGTACGGCACGGTGCTGTAGTCGATCGCCGCACGGGCCTGCTCCAGGTGCGGGTCCGAGATGTTCTGCTGCTCCGTGGTGTACGGCCCGTGGCCGGAATACGTGATGATGAAGCTGAAAAACGGCTCGTCCGAGACGATCTGGTCATAACCGCGCAGGAGTTGCGAATCGAGCATGTAGTCGTCCATGCCGAGATCGCCGTAGTCACTATAGGATTCATAGCCGAAGTTCAGATGGATCTGCCCGCGGTTATAAATGTTCGGATTGGCCGCGTGATAGGACCGGGCGCGGTAGCCCGCATCACGAAACAGGTTCGCCAGCGAATACGGAAGCGCATGCTCGGCGTAATACGAGTTGCGCACATGATACTCCGGCGCGATGAGGCCGGTATTCGCCGTAAACTCCGAGTTAAACGTGCCGGCTGAGAGGAACATCGGCGCGTAGTAATTCGGGAAATACAGGCCCTCCTGCTCCATCCGCCAGAGGTTGGGCATATACTCCGGTGTCACGAGCCAGTCGTCCATGGACTCCATCATGATGAAGATCAGGTTCTTGCCCGCAAACGCGCCGGTCATGGGCGTATCGGCCGCCTCCTTCGGGTGGGACGCGTAGTAGTCGTCCAGCTCCGCGATGCGCTGATCCGTCACCGTGTCCTGCGGCCAGAGTGTCACGGCCGCGCCGCGCACCGTGTACTGGTACAGGCCGGTCAGCATCAGGCAGCGGTTGGGATTGCTGAAGTCCGTATAGATGTCGCGGAACGTGTCGTGGCTCTCTGCGTTGTCCCAGGAGAGGTACTCGCTGCGATCCTGATCATCGCCCCGGTACACCAGTACATTGTGGACGACAATGATGCCCGCCGCGCACGCGACCGCCAGCACGGCGGCCACGATCCGGCCGCGGCGGCCGGGGCGCGCCTTCGGCATGAAGATCACGGCGCAGAGCATCATGGCCAGACACACGGCGAGACTGAACCACTCGCCTTTCCTCAGGCGGAAGTAGGACGCGCTGATAAACCGCGCGCCGTCGCCGGCATACGCAAGATCGGCAAAGGAAAAGCACGTGCCCGTCAGCTGATAGAGCACGCAGTTCGTGATAGCCAGCAGCGCAAACGGCACGAACGTGATCAGCAGGAAGATACGCCGCCCCGTCCGCGGCAGCAGCGCAGCGATTGCGGTCATCGTACCCGACCACAGCAGCGTGAACACCAACGGCTGCCACGCCCAGAGCGACACATTGCTCATCGAGCCGTAAAACAGACGCAGGGAAAAATCCAGAAGAAAATACGCCAGAAATGCCAGCAGCAGGCTCAGCCACAGCGGGGCCGGGCGCAGCCGCTGCGCGCGCTTGGCCGGCGCAGAAACGGTTGCCATGAAAACCATCCTTTCGAGGAAAACAAAAAAGCGTTCGCTTAAAATATTACAAAAATATTTATTATTATAGTATCTTCTCGTCCCCGCGTCAATTTAAATATTTAAAAATTCGCTTGGAAAATGCAGGTTTTCCTGCGTGCGGCATAAAAGCGGGGGCGCATCCGGATGGATGCGCCCCCATGCCGGGAACGAAAGTCTGCGCCGTCTGCTCAGGCGAACGCTTCGCAGAAGCGGTGCAGCACTGCAGCCAGCTCGGCGCGCGTGGCCGTGGCCTGCGGCGCGATGGCGCTGCCGCCGACGCCGAAGATCAGCTCCTGCGCGACCGCCCACTGCATCGGGCCGAACGCAAAGTCGCTGACGCTGCCCTGATCGACAAAGCCGGACAGGTCCGCCGCCTTCGTGACGTCATAGCCCTTGTACTTGGCGTACTCATAGAGCATGGTCGCCAGCTGCTCGCGGGTGATCTCGTCATTGGGGCCGAACGCCCCGGCGCACGACGGTCAGGTCGCCCGAGAGCGTGGAGAACGTGATCTGCGTGCGCTCCGGCTCCACAAACGTCATGATCGCGCAGGCGGTGCCGAGCGTGGCATGGCCGCACAGGTCGATCTCGCCGCCGGGCGTGAACCAGCGCAGATGGTATTTCTCGCCCTCGCGCACGGCAAACGCCGTCTCGGAGAGGTTGTTTTCGATCGTGATGGCCATCATCTTCGCCTCATCGAGCCACCGGTCCATCACGCAGACGGCGGCCGGATTGCCGGCAAAGACGTGGTCGGTAAACGCATCAATGACATACTGGCGCATGGAAAAGCCCTCCTTGAAGCAGCTGCCTTGATGATACACGCCGCACGGCGGCCGCGCAAGCTGCCGGCACGCAGATTTTTCTTGCCAAGCACCGGCGCGAACGCCAGAAACGCGCAAACCGGGGCATCCCAGCGGATGCCCCGGTCTTTCTTTGCATTTTTTCAGTTTTCCCAGCGGATCTGCTGCGTGTCCACGAGCGGATACGCCGTGAGCTGCGCGCTGTCGAGGTCGGCTGCGTGGAGCTTCACGCCGGTGATCTGGCGGTTATCATAGGTCGTGTAGTAATAAATGCCCCGGTCCGCGTTGCAGCAGCTGGAATAGAGCGTGATCTCATACTGGCCGTCGTCCAGCTCGCAGCAGCCGCGCTGCTGCTCCACGCTCGTGAGGATGTGGAAAAACTGGCTGACGCTCGCGTCCTCCGTCTGCACCGCGCGGGCGTTGGCGCGCACGAACGCCGCGCGCACGAACCGCGAGGGCGACGACAGGTCGCCCGGCAGGCCGAGCGCGCCCATGCCGCGGCTGTCGAGCGTGACGGGCACGCCGCAGAAATCGGCCGGCGGCTGGCTCGGGCTCAGGCGAGTGTAACTGCGCAGCGCGGCCAGCTGCTGCGGAAACGGCGGGTTATTCGTCAGCACTCCGGCGGGGTCGTCATAGACGTGCAGGCCGTCCGCCGTGGCCTCGACCACGATGCAGCCGCTGCGGTCAGCGACCAGCCAGTGCAGCTGCGCGCACGGCAGCGCGGGCGCAAACGGCGTGTTGTCCACGACCACGCGCGCGAGCGCATTGCGCGCCTCGGCGACCGTGGCGCACGTGCCGAGCAGCCACGGGATGAGCGCGTACTGCGGCACCGAGGCCACGCCCTGCGTGACGGGCGGATAGACCGCGTTGCCCACAAAGTTCAGCCCCGCGATGCACAGGCCCTTCTCGTTGACCGCGTCGTAATAGAGCGGATAGTCGTTTTGGATATGCGCCATGCCGATCATGGCATAATGCCGGTCGAGCGCGCCGCCGTGCAGGCGGATCGGGTAGTTGCGCGGCGTGATGGTCACGTGCTCGCCGTAGGAAAATTCGTAGTCCAGATTGCGGCCGAAATAAAAATTGCCGTTGCAGTATGTTGCTGCGGTACACATGATGCAGGACCTCCCTCATTCGTTCGGTGTCCAGTATATCCGCCGCGCCGGGGCGAATGTTGAAGAATCTGAAAAGTTCCTGTGTCCAGTCTGTGTCTTTTATGTGCCTGACACCGCCGCAAAAAAAGCCGGCAGCATTTCTTTGCTGCCGGCGAATCTTGATAAGGATTTGATTGTGAACTTCACCACAGCACCATTTCATGCGCAAAAATGGCTACTGTAAAGGCCGCTGCCGCTATCCATGATAAAACACACTGCATAACACTAAGCAAGTGCTTAGAATCAGTAATCAGCAATATAAAATACCAGATAACAACGATCTCACCAAACCATGAATAATCAAGGCAAATGCTCATGATTATAAACTCACCCAAGATTATGACCCACGCCGCCATCTGCACTGCCAACAGTACGCGTTGACTGCGCCGCCGGAAAGCATACTTCACATCCGCTATGGTTTGTCTGGCGTCGCTCGCGATCCAATGCAGACATTTCCGAATCGTTTGCTTCATCTTGCGCTTCCCTTTCATTCGTCCGCGTCGTACTTATAAATTCTCAGGATGGACGTGGTATTATCAAAAGCACTTTTTCCGATGTTAAATGCATTGACTATTTTTAACTTTTAGGAGGATTTCAAATGAAAACAAAGAACTTCAAAAAGCCAATTGCATTCCTGAAACCTTTATTCGTTTTTTATGCGATGTAACTCTAAATCGTCACATATATTTCTTTCGCCCCAAGATATTCATCTGCTGCTCTCCACCGAGCTTTTGATGCACATATTGTAGTTCCTGTGTAGCTTTCTATATCCTTTTCTGACAGCCCACCGCAATCACACCAATATATGCGATCCTCTTTTATGATCATAGTTGCATCAAGTATCTCACAGGTGTAGTTTTCGTCATTGGGGAATAGATTTAAGTACTTTAGTCCCGCAAATTGCATTTCAATAGCGGATGGATCTTCAAACTGCCGTTGAATGATCACGCTCAATATTCTTTGGCTATTGACCGGCGACATACTTAATTTTTCATTCACATACGCACCGCTAATGTATTTGATCTCCTTTATGCAACTGTCATGGAAACCATACATAGCATCCATAAAGTTTTTTAAATCATTTTCGTTTGCAATGTCATTCCACATATATGTCTCCTTTAGTCATCCAAAGATCATGATCAGCCCTTCACCTACACCTGCTCCAAGTGGCCCAAAGAGAAAGTCATCCGCAACTCCTACGCCTGTGAGATCATCGGCAGCAACAGCTATTATGCCAACAGTACATATGACAACCAAACCAGCGCCAATTACCGGTTCCTAACTCATTTTGTAAGAAGGATCCGGCGGAAGATGTTCTTTCCCTCTTTCGCCGTTTTTCCACTCTCCTTCTCCAAACGAAACTGAATATCCATCATATGTTGAAGAAGCCAGCATCGTGCAGTTTTCGCCGCGAGGCGGAAACGGAACGGTGCTGGCTTCTTCTAACGCCGTGGTGCCGGTGGCCGGACTCGAACCGGCACGCCTTGCGGCACTTGATTTTGAGTCATTTGCTCCACACGGAACACAGACGAACTCAGCCCCCCTGCGGAGGTCGTTGACGGACACCAAAAAGCCTTACCAATACTACTGTTTTTGAAGCTGATGTGTAAATAGCTCCGATTCGTCTGTCATTTCCGCTATTTTCAATTTGGACGGAAATTTTGGATTTTGGAGGGACATTGGAGGGATGTGACCCACAAACGGAGCACAACAGCACACGCAGTAGATTCATCAATCACAAATACATTATAGCGTATTTCTCTGCCATTGACAACATACTTTCCGAAAAAGAGGTATCGCTATGAGAACGCGCGCACACTATGAAAAACTTTTTGCTGCCTATCCTGATGTTGTCACTCTGCCCGAATTTCAAGCCATGCTGGGCGGTATCGGTGACAGCACAGCCCGAAAAATAATGCGGGCAAATAAGGTCAAACACTTTTATATCAGATGTACATACCTTATACCCAAAGCCTGCGTGATCGATTATGTACTGAGCGAGGATTATGCGGAATACAGTAAGACACTCAAAGCGAGGGTTTGATCTTTAAGCCATTTGCAGAAATGCAGATGGCTTTTTCCATACCCGTACATAGCCGTCTGCTTCGCCGCAGGAGGCTAAATTAAAGGCTGGTTTAATCTTTTTGAAACCCAAAAGTGTGTATTCCTTTGTATGCTCGCAGACAGACTCTACCTACTATGTGTCAAATGTGTTAAACGTGTATTGTGATATTCTATAATTAACCCGGCAGCGTTGCATTGTTAACTGAGACTCGTTTCTGTTCCTCAATTAAGGAGTAGAAAATCGTGTTTGCAGCTTCTTGAAAAGCTCTAATTATTTCATCTTGCAATTCTTTGGGGAATGGCTGTACGTATAACTTGCCATCATCATCAGAAAATGATTTCTCAATATCTACACGTAAATTCTCTCCTTTGGAGTTGATAGCAACCACAAATTCTCCAGCCTCTTGTGTACATACATATCTATATTTCATAGAAGAAATGTAATATCCTTGCTGAATAGAGTTTTGCACAAACTCATTGGAACGCAACCCGCTACCATTAAGTACAGCCTGGCTAATCCCTGCCAATGTACCCGTGGAAGATTCATCATTTTCAGAATCTTCTTCCTCTATATCATCATCTTCTGGTGAAGTAGCTTTTTTGACGGTTATGCCTACTACAGTCTTAAGCCTCCAATTACTAAAACTGTGGGCAGAAAGTCGATCATAAAAACCTACTTTGTTTTTATCAGTCAACAGGTCCAAATTAATATGAGATAAACTAACCTCTGATCCTTCTTGTGAATCAGTCATTGCTTGCAAAAGTTCCAGAGCTTTTTGTGCATCATAAGACGATGGTTGTCGTATGTCTATTGAAACCACAGAATCCGTTTTCTTTCGAGCAGCAATATGTATATATCTAGTCTCTTCTTGAATGAGTTTATTCTTTCCCGGTAGTTTGCGCTTATATGACATATTTACTATGAGTTCTGACCCTGATTTGATTGGCTGCTCGATTATATATCCTCGAAAATTTGAGGATCGATATGCGTTGAATTTGTCAGCAAAGAAATCAAGAATGTCGGTATAGTCCGAGTCATCTCTAAGTTTAGCATTGACTAAAGTTGATTTTTCATAATTTCCCTCGCTAACGATCATCTGAGTAATACTTGTCATTTCTTGGCCGCCAAGAAAAATTGTATACATATCATTTGCGAGTGCTTGTGCATTTGTTGCAGTGAATATAATTCCTTGTTTGCCCAGGTATCGTTTGATTGCTGCTGGTTTGATTTTCTGATCCGTAATTAAACGCATCAGTTCGGCACAGTCGGTATACTCCGTAATCATCACAAAATCCCCCCAGTTTCAATTGGAGACAAGCACCTATTGTCAATAAAATCAATTTCAATTTTTGCGGCTTCACTATCTTTTATCGGAGTTTCTCCAGATTTTAGCGTAGCTATGAAGCGCTCTTTAACGAAGTCGACATCACCAGTTCTTCGAGGGTAAAACAAGAATACATATCTATCCGCTCCTTGAAGCTGATAGTATTTAAACATGCTCCATGCATATCTAAAGTTATTGACTGTTATTTCGTCAAAGAAAAACAACATATTCTGGGTGTGCAGTTCTTGATATGTGCTTCCAGCAATATCCTTCTGAATGCTGTATGTGCTACATCCAAGCAAATACTTAGAATACAATGCGTTGATCGTAAGAGACTTTTGCGATATTTTGTTTGATTCATTTATGCTTGGATATATAAACGAAAACCCGTTGTTGTAGGATGTTTTAACTTTTGCAAACAAGCTTGTCCATTGCGCAATGCGGTCATTAGCTGCAATGAAAATATTGATTGGATTTCTACGATTGGGAAAGGCAATCTTTGAAAGATGATCATAAAATTTTTGCTGATCGAATTTATCATTAGCATGGATTAAAAGGAGGCCTGTATTAAGTGTTGTGTTTCTCAAATCGACGTCTACAAGTTCGGGAGCGGATTGGGCGCATTCGATGTTGTTAATTAATTCCTTTACCCACTCTTCAATAGTTGCTCGCGTGATTGAGCCCATTTGACGATTTTTGCATTCCACAATAATTCCTTGATTTCCAGCTATATAAGGGTTCGTAAATTTACATAGCAGATCAATCCCGTGTGTTTTCTTTTTATGAGAAGAACGAGTGCATTTTATTTCCTTATCTTGAGTAAGTTCGGTCCACCCAAGGTTGGCAAAAAAGTTTTCTCCAAAACCTTCAAGCTTTTTGCCGATTTTGGCTGCTTGCTCTCCCATTATAACTCGCCTCCCACAATAGCATTAATGCGCTCTAAAGCTTCGTCGTCAATATCATCCCGATCTTTCGAAATTACTAATGATCCGCTTGAATACAAGGTAACCGATATAGGACTTACGCCTTTTTCAATCAGTATTGTCAATTGGGATATACAGTTTTTATATTTTTGAACCATATGTCGAGGGTCATCCAACGACGATAGACAAACGCTACAATTTGCCACAATTCCCTCGTCTATCAAAACGTCAGTGATTCGCATCCTAGAAAACCTAATATCTTTCATTGTGAGCAGATTATTTAATATCTGAATATACTCGATTTTACTGCTATCAACCACAAGCTGATTATTAGCCGCTTGTAAGAAAGCAGTAATAAGTATGTCTGCGCTCCTTTTACTCCCCCAAAGAAGCATTTTCCCTAAGTGAATAAAAATATCAAATTTCACTACGTTCTGTTTCTTTACAGTGATTGTTTCAAATTTATCGGCTTTAAAATTGTATATTTTTTGATTTCGAGTTACGGAGATTAAATAATAGCCTCCAATATAATCTTTACTCTGCTCATTAACCACACAATGTAAATCCTCAGAATCCATCTGTAAAACGCCACCAATGATAGAATCCCAAGATGTGTCACCTTGAAGTTTTACTTTGAAAATAGATAATTTGCTCGAAGCCATCACAAATTCCTCCTAAATTGAATTCAACTTTCCATCCATCATATATGCCGCTCAGAATGCTTAATCAGATTCAGTAATATCAGCACGCCTTAATGCAATTTGACCATATAAAATTTCTCTTCTTTGCCGCTAACAGTTGCTTTATTCTTCGTGTCTTGCCAGTTAGCAAAGGACCCCCTGTTGTAATTGACAGGGAGTCCTTGTTTTGTCCGCTATACCTGCCAAACACACAACAGCGCATCGACAGCGTTGTTAATAATTATAGCGTAATATTCCAGAAAAATCAAGAAATTTTCATTATTCGCCCTATTTTTTGCCTTTTACATCAATCTTGTTGCACCTACATAGCCGTCTGCTTCGCCGCAGGCGGCTAAATTTATGCAAAGGAGGAAACCCATATGGCGAATTGCAAAGTGATCGCGGTGACGAACCAAAAGGGCGGCGTGGGCAAAACCACGACTACAGCCAACCTCGGCATCGGGCTTGCCCAGCAGAACAAGCGGGTGCTGCTCATTGACGCAGACGCGCAAGGCTCTTTGACCCTCTCCCTCGGCTACCCGAAGCCGGACGAACTTCCCGTCACACTGGCGGACATCATGCAGAATGTGATCGACGATACCCCTATTCCGGACGGCTGCGGTATTCTGCATCACGGTGAGGGCGTTGACCTGCTCCCGGCGAACATTGAGCTGTCCGGCATGGAAATTCGGCTGATCAACGCCATGAGCCGGGAAAGCGTGCTGCGGACATATATCAATGCGGTCAAGCCCCATTACGACTATATCCTCATTGACTGTATGCCGTCGCTCGGTATGATGCCGATCAACTCACTGGCCGCAGCGGACAGCGTGATCATCCCGTCCCAGCCGTCGTATCTCTCGGCAAAGGGGCTTGACCTGCTGATGCAGTCCATTGCAAAGGTCAAGCGGCAGATTAACCCGAAGCTGAAAATCGACGGCATCCTGTTCACGATGGTGGACAGCCGTACCAACGAGGCCAAGGAGATCATCGCATCTCTGCGTGCCCACTACGGCGAAAAGATCCGGGTATTCGGAACGGAAATTCCCTTTTCCGTCCGAGCCGCAGAAACCAGCGGCCGGGGCAAGAGCATCTTTTCCCACGACAAGAACGGCAAGGTCGCCGCCGCATACCGATCGCTGACGAAGGAGGTGTTGGAGCTTGAGCGCAAAACCGAGAGATTTAGGGATGATGCCGCTCGATGACCTGTTCTCCACCGACGAGAGCCGTGCGGAAGCGCAGCTTGAAAAGGTCGTTACGCTGAACCCCGCCGACATCTCCGACTTTCCCAACCATCCGTTCAAGGTCAAGCAGGACGAGGCTATGGCGGAGATGGTAGACAGCGTAAAGCAGTACGGCGTGCTGGTGCCTGCCCTTGTCCGCCCCAAAGCGGACGGCGGCTATGAGATGGTCGCCGGTCATAGGCGAAAATGTGCGGCAACGCTGGCGGGGATCACCGAAATGCCCTGCATTGTCCGCAATCTCACCAATGATGAAGCGACGATCATCATGGTGGACAGCAACTTGCAGCGAGAAACGATCTTGCCGTCTGAAAAGGCGTTTGCCTACAAGATGAAGCTGGAGGCCATGAAACGGCAAGCAGGCAGACCGAGCAAAGAAAATTCTGTCCCTGTGGGACAGAATTTTGAGGGTAAAACTTCAAGAGAGCTTTTGGCGGATAAATCACCGGATAGCAATACTCAAATTCAGCGCTTTATCCGCCTGACCGAGCTGATCCCGCCGGTGCTTGACATGGTGGACAGCGGAAAAATCGCTTTCCGTCCCGCCGTGGAGCTTTCCTATCTCTCCAAAGAACAGCAGCAGAGCCTATACGACACGATGGAGTGCGAGGACTGCACGCCGTCACTGGCGCAGGCCATCAAAATGAAAGAGTTCAGCCGGGACGGGAAGCTGTCCGCAGAAGTCATCCTCTCCATTATGCAGGAGGAAAAACCGAACCAGCGTGAGCAGTTCAAAATGCCGAAAGAGCGTATCAGCAAGTATTTTGCTCCGGGGACGCCCGCACAGAAGATTGAAGATACCATCATCAAGGCATTGGAACTGTACCGCAGGCGGGAACGCCAGCGGGATATGGAACGATAGTCACTACCAAGGGGCAGCCATACCCATTTTCAATAGATGTACGGCTATGTCGGCGTGTTCCCCCTCTCCACACCTCACCCCTTCAAGACTGCCTGTACTCCCCGAAAAAAAGAGATAAGCCCAAACAATGCTGCACCGAAAAACGGTGCATTTTTTATTTTTAGGAGGATTTAAAATGAAAACGAAAAACTACAAAAGACCAATTGCATTATTTCTCGCAGTGGTGTTGTGTGCCGCTATGCTGTTCAGTCTGGGAACAACAGCATTTGCCGCAGGAGAAACAGAAGATGTGTGCCTTATTGCGTTTCCCCGTGACGGAGATGAAAACTACAGCGGTGAATGGGGTCATGGCAATCTGAACTTCATGAACGGCTGGTCTACCAAAGCATCTGCATTTACGTTGATTCGAGCTATGGGGCAGTATAGCGGGAACATCTGCTACTGTATTGAACCCGGCGTATCGCAGCAGCCCGGCGACAGCCTCACAAAAAAAGGAGAAGATTTTTGGGATAACTACCCCGCTGCTTATAATAAAACCATTTCTCCCGAGGATATAAAGTTGCTCATCGGACGCATTTTTCAGTACGGTTATACAGGTCCGATCTCAGTCTCCTGGCGCTCGCAAAATGACGGAGGCGACAAGCTGGCGCACGCCGTTGCCACGCAGCTTTTGATTTGGGAAACCGTTGTCGGCGAGCGTGATGCCGACTTCAACAAGATTGGAACCAACGGCAAAGATGCCATCGTAGATCAAATCAGTACAAACCACCCGCTGTACGGCCAAATCATGGGCTATTACAGCTCCATTGCTGCAAACGTTCAGTACCATTCCAGCATTCCGAGCTTTCTTTCTAAAACCGCAGCAGGCGCACAGACTGTATCGCTTGAATGGACCGGCGAAACCTATGCGGTTACGCTTACGGACAAGAACGGTGTCCTATCAGCTTATTCGTTTTCCTCGTCTAACCCGGACATCAAATTTTCCGTCAAAGGAAATGAGCTGACGATCTCCACTGCCAAGACGCTGAATGAGCCGGTTGCCATCACTGCCGAGAAAAGCAATTCACGCAGAAGCGGCGTTATTACCTGGACAGACGGTGTTTACGGCCCCAACGGGAAATTGCAGGACACCGTCACTTATGCACAGGCAGTCGCCGATCCCATAAATGGGTATCTGAACATCAAGACAGCTTACAGTGAGATCCACGGGCTGAAAAAGGACGAGGACGGCAGCGGCCTTGCCGGTGCGCTGGTCGGGCTGTTCCGTGCGGACTGCACCGAGTTTACAACCGAAAACGCCGTTCTGACTGCCACCTCTGCTGAGGACGGCAGCTTTTCTTTTGACCGTGTGCCTTATGGCAACTGGATCGTGCGGGAGATCGAAGCCCCGACCGGTTTTGTGCTGTCGGAGAAAACCTACCCCGTGACCGTCGATGCAGACGGTGCGGTGATTGAGGTAGAGATTGAAAATACCCGCATCCGTGGCACGGTGCAGCTCACCAAGACCGACTGGGACTATCCAGACAACAAGCTGACGGGTGCGGAGTTCACCGTTTACCGTGACAGCAACGGCAACAAGGAACTGGATGCCGACGATGAACGGCTCGGCACACTCACCGAAACCGGCATCGGCGTTTATGAAATGGCCGATCTGCTCTACGGCGGATATTTTGTCAAGGAAACGAAAGCGCCGGATAGCTTCTGCTTGGATGAAAACGCCTACTATTTCGAGATCACCGAGGACGGCAAGACCGTGATCGTGGAGAACGAGGCCGGAAAGGGCTTTGTCAATGCGCCACAGGTCGGCTCTTTGAAAATCATCAAGACTTCCTCGGACGGCAAAATTGAGGGCTTCTCGTTCCGTGTCACCGGTCCGAACGGCTATGCCGGTGTATTCACTACCGACAAAAACGGCGAGATCATCATCGAAAATCTCCGCATCGGTGAGTATGTGGTGTCCGAGGTGTCGGACGGCGCATCTTCCGCCTATGTGCTGCCCGTCGACAAAACGGCATCCGTGCTTGAGGGTGCGGTGACGAAAGTGGAGATGCACAACGAGCTTCGTGACACGCCGAAAACCGGCGACGACAGCAACCCCGCCCTGTGGCTTGCCCTGCTCGGCATTTCCGCTGCGGGTGCTGCTGTGTTGGGCGTAGTCGGATTCAGAAAACGCAGAAAGGAGGGCGCAGAGTAATGGAGCTGAAAACCATTCTGGCAATCGGGCTGGTCGTGTTTATCGTCGGCGCTTTGATCTTCCTGAAGATCAGAGCCAAGAAAAAGTAAGCCTTGGGGCAGCGAAATCCGCTGCCCCTTTACATATCCCGAAAACAAAAAAGGAGGCAAAAATCATGGTTCATTTCTTTGATGCGGACATAGCAAAAAAATACGGAGTCAATGCGGCGGTGCTAGCCTGCTTCCTTTGGGACTGTATCGAGCAGAAAAGCACCGAATCGCCGCAGCTCCATGAGGACAAGGTCTGGGTGCGCTGTTCGGTGCAGATGATGACCGGCTTTTTCCCGTTTCTGTCCTACGACGAGATCCGCTATGCCCTGAAACGGCTGGTCAAAGGGCGGGTGCTCACCAAGGGACGGTTCAACGAGAGCCGCTTCGACCGCACGAACTGGTACGCCTTTACCGAGTTCGGACAATTTCTGATGGCGGAAAGCGAGGGACGGACGCAATGAAGGACGGCAGACACATCATTTGGAGCAATGACATCGACTACGACGACTGGCGGGAGGACTTGGAGGAACAATACCCCGACCTCACCGAAGCCGAGCGCATGGAGCTGATGTATGAGCTGAACGGCGACTATCTGGACGACGAGCGCTCCAATCTGGACATTCAGCTCTCCCGTCCCATTCTCGTTGTCGGTGATCTGGGTCTTTGGCACGGCCGCCGCATGGGCTACAAGGAAATTCCGAGCGGCAATATCCGGGACTGCCTTTACAGCGAACTGGACATAGATTACAGCACTTGGTATGTGGATAAAAACGGTGACTTCCGCTGCGATGCCATCCATCACGATGGCACGAACCATTATCTCTACCGTGCCTATAAGGACGGCGTGAGCGACACACAGATCGAGAACCTGAAAGAAAAACTCTACCGCGGCACCGCCACCCGTGCGGATATTACAAGGATCACCCGCAGACTCGGCGACGAGATCGCCCGTGTTTACGGCTTTCTCATCCCCCGCAGACAGGCACCGGTGCAGGAGAGATAACGGAGGCAACTATGATGAATATATCTGATACAAGGGACTGCGCCTTTGAAGCCTTTATTACCAACCTCGGCAAATACAACGAGGGCTTTTTGGTAGGCGAATGGGTGAAGTTTCCCGTGACCAATGAAGAAATGCAGGCGGTTTTCCGGCGCATCGGCATTGGGCGGCGCTATGAGGAATGGTTCATTACCGACTATGACTGCCCGGATGCCGCCATCGGCAAGGTGCTCGGAGAATACGAAAGCCTGAGCGAGCTGAACTATCTTGCCGGGCAGATCATGGAGCTGCGGGAGAGCGACGATTTCTGGCAGGCGGTTTTGGACTTGGGCGAGAACACCGGCAGTGTGCAGGAGCTGATCAACCTGACCGAGAATTTGGACTGCTTTGATTACCTGTCCGGCGTGCGGAACGACTACGACCTCGGCTATTACTGGATCGAGGAAAGCGGCTGCTATGACACAAGCAACCTCGGCGCACTGGCAAACTATATTGATTATGAGGGATTCGGACGGGATATTCGGTATGAAGAAGGCGGCGTGTTCGGGGATAACGGCTATGTGCGTTCAAACGGCGGCCGCTTTGTGGACATCTACGACGGTGACATCGAGAACATCCCCGAAGAATATCGGATCAGTTCGCCCGCCGTCCCTGTCCGCTCCGCAGCCCCACGGCAGACGGAACAGCCCGAACGATAAAATTTGCACCTTTGATATTGCCTTGCGGTTTGGGTATAGTATAATAAAAACGATAAGGAAGTGAGCACCGTGAGCGACAACTATTTTGACCTGCCATCCCGCATCGAGGATGCCTTTGCGGAGATCGACAGTGATATTGTGATGGATCTGCTGAATACCGACGAGGACTACGCCGCGCTTTCCGACCGTATGGACAAGCTGAAAACGCAGTACCCCGTCATCGACAAAATGAACGAGGGCAGCGGCGAGATCCGCATGACCGCAGAGGAACATCGGGCGTATGTGGACTATCTGAACCTTGTCCGCCAAATGGAGGACATGGAACGGCAGCACATCTACTTCCGCGGACATACCGATGCCGTGGCCTACCTCAAAAAAATCAAAGCGATATAAGGTACGACGAAAGCGGTGCAGAGAGATCTGTGCCGCTTTTCTGTTGGCAGAAATGCAAAGCGAGTCGAAAAAGATGCTCCGTATAAAAAGTTTTTCTGGATTTTCAGAAAAAACTGTTGACCAAAACGGCGTTTTTAGCTATACTAATAACAAGGAGGCGATACCATGATCGTTAGGCCCTACTATTTGGATATGCTGAAAACCTATCGGGATGTTCCGCTGGTGAAGATCCTTGCCGGAATCCGCCGCTGTGGAAAATCGACCATTTTGGATATGCTGAAAGACGACCTGCTCGGCAGCGGCATTGCGGCAGACCATGTGATCCAGCTACGCTATACCTCGGAAGAGCTGGATGACAGCATGACCGCCAAGCAGATGTATCGGGATATAAAAGAAAAAATGACCGACAGCGAACGCTACTATCTTCTGCTGGACGAGGTGCAGGAGGTGGACGGCTGGGAAAAGGCAGTCAACAGTCTGCTGGAGGATTCCAATACCGACATTTATGTGACAGGCTCCAATTCCAAGCTGATGTCCAGTGAGATCTCCACCTATCTGACGGGGCGTTATATCTCCATTCCCGTTTTTACCCTGTCCTTTGCCGAATATCTGGAGTTTAAGAAGGACAGCAGCCGCACGCCGAAGGAGCTTTTGAACGAGTATATCCGCATGGGCGGTTTCCCCATCGTTGCGCTTGGGAACTTTGATGAGCGTTCGTCTTACCAAATCGTCGAGGGTATCTACAATTCCGTTATCACCAGCGACATCACCAAACGGCACAATATCACGAACTTCGACCTGTTCAACCGTGTGGTGAAGTATGTTGTGGAGAATGTCGGCAAGACTTTTTCTGCCAACGCCATCGTGAAATTCATGAAAGGCGAAGGGCGCTCCCTCTCGGTGGAAGCAGTCTATAATTATCTGGAATGGCTGGAAAAGGCTTTCGTGATTTACCGATGCCAGCGGTACGATATGCAGGGCAAGACCGTCCTGAAAACGCAGGAGAAGTTCTACCTTGCGGATGCTTCCCTCAAATACTGCATGATGGGCTTTAATCCGAAATCCGTTGCCGCTATGCTGGAGAACATCGTGTACTTTGAGCTTCGGCGGAAGGGCTATGATGTGTATATCGGCAAAAACGCCACCAAGGAGATCGACTTCGTAGCAGTGCGGCGGGACGAGCGGATCTATGTGCAGGTGTGCCGCAATCTGCCGGAGGAATCCGACCGAGAGGTCGCCAACCTACTTGAGATCAAAGATCATTACCCGAAATATGTGGTGACGCTGGACGAACTGGCCGCGGGCAACATCAACGGTATCAAGATCGTGCATCTGGCGGATTTTCTGTTGAGTGAGGATTATTAAAAATATAGAGAGGTATGAAGAATATGGCAGCGCGAAAATACAGGTTTGAGCGATTGACTCCAATCGACAACATGGACTTGAATGTTTATGAAGAAGCGATAGATTATGTTTTTAGTAACTCCGATGTAAAGAATGTCGCTATTTCCGGCGCATATAGCGCCGGTAAAAGCAGTGTTTTAGCTTCATACAAGAAAAAGCATGGTGAATTGCGCTTTTTGCATATCTCTCTTGCGCACTTCAAATCCACAGATCAAGAAAGTGACGCCGAAGTTAAAGAATCCACATTAGAAGGCAAAATTCTCAATCAACTGATACATCAAATTCCGTCAGAAAAAATACCGCAGACAAATTTCAGAGTAAAGAAAACTGTAAGTTCAAAAAGCATAGCTACCTCAACCATTGGTGCTGTTCTATTTCTCATCAGCATTCTTCATCTTCTATTTTTCAGTGTGTGGAAAAACTATATAAGCGTTCTGCCGGTAAGTTTGATTAAATCAATACTGATGCCATCTACACATCCGTACGCTCTGATAGTAGACGGGATTATAATACTAGTTTTGCTCTCACTCTCCGTACACAAGTTGATACGCATACAAAGGGAAAAAAATATTTTCCGCAAGCTAAATATTAAGGGCAATGAAATCGAGATATTTGAAAAAAGCGATGATTCCTATTTTGACAAATATCTCAACGAAGTATTATATTTGTTCGAAAACGCTGATGCAGATGTAATTGTATTTGAAGATATGGATCGCTTTAACACAAATGGTATTTTTGAGCGTCTGCGTGAAGTTAACACACTTGCAAATATTCAATTAAATAAAAAAACGAAAAAGTTCTCCGTTTTTTCTATTTGCTACGTGATGATATTTTTGACTCAAAAGATAGAACTAAGTTTTTTGACTATATTATTCCTGTTGTTCCGGTCGTTGATGGCTCTAACTCATACGACCAGTTTATTTCGCAACTCAAAAGTGCCGGAACATTCGAGAAGTTTGACAAAAGCTTTTTACAAGGTCTATCACTATACATAGATGATATGCGTCTTCTTAAAAACATCTACAACGAATTCGTAATCTATTATAATCGGCTTAATATCACCGAGCTCGATTGTAACAAGATGCTTGCGATTATTGCATATAAAAATTTATTTCCACGAGATTTTGCCGATTTGCAACTCAATCAAGGTTTTGTATACACTCTTTTTAGCAAAAAAGGCAAGTTTGTTGAAAATGAAGTTTCAGAAATCGAAAGAGAAATCGAAGAAATACGCAATAAGATTTCGTCTTATAAAAATGAGCATCTTATGTCTATGAGAGAACTAAATGTAGTGTTTGCAGATAAATATTTAAGTAATTACAATTGGCTGCAGAAAAGCGATAATGATTTATCCGAATTTGTAACGGATCGTTTGTCCGGAAATGCCAAGGATGAATATTTGCATCGCAGGCAAATGCTGAGAGAAAAGTTGGATGGAAATAGCGACAAATTATCTCAAGAAATCCTTCGCTTGGAGCAAAATACAGTTGAGCTCAATGACAAGCATCTTCACCAAATCATCACTCGAGAAAACATTGATAATGTATTTTCTATCTCCAATACAAACGAAATTGGAATAACGACCAATTTCAACGACATAAAAGGCAGTGAGTATTTTGACCTATTAAAATACCTTATACGCGATGGGTATATTGATGAAAGCTATGCCGACTATATGACTTATTTTTACGAGAATAGCCTAAGTCGTGTCGACAAAACTTTTCTGCGCAGCGTAACGGACAAAAAAGCAAAAGAATATACCTACAAGCTGAAAAATCCACAGTTAGTCGTTTCCCGCCTTAGATTGGCCGACTTTGGTCAAGAGGAAACCTTAAATTTCGATCTATTAACCTATTTGCTTAAGTCATCTCGCAAAGACTATATAGAGAGATTTATTGATCAACTAAAACAGACAAATAACTTTGACTTTGTTGGTGCATATTTCGATTTGACAGCTGAATTGCCAAATTACATTAACCATCTTAACATTGGATGGCCGGAAATGTTTTCAACAGCCCTTAGTGAACAGTTATTAACAGAAGCGCAGATACGCAAGTATTCGATTTTTTCCCTTTATTATTCTGATGACGATATAATTAAATTGATCAACAAAGATAACTGTTTGTGTGACTATATCTCCGAGGCATACGACTACCTTACTATAGATAATCCCAACATTGATAGATTAATTCATTGCTTTATGCTTCTTGATGTGAGCTTCAAAGGATTTGATTATGATAAAATACACAAAGAGCTCTTTTATGCTGTATATGAAAAGTCCCTGTATGTTATAACCGATGAAAATCTGAGCCTTATCCAAAAAGAAATCCTGAACGAGAAAAACGAGGATACCCTTCTTCACAAAAATTACTCTCTGCTATGTCTGCATTCCGAATCTGCACTAACTAAATATGTGAATCACAACATAAATGAGTACTTTGATGTTATGCTAAAAATGAGCTGTGGAATTATTTGTGATGACGAAAATGTAGCTGTTGTTGCATTGAACAATTCTGATCTCACCACTGAACATAAACAGGCTTATATTCACTCATTAGAGACGAAAATCACTTCTATAAAAGCAATCAAAGATAGTTCTTTATGGGCAGCGTTATTGGATGCTAATATTGTGCAGTATTCAGAGTACAATATCATGGATTGCTTCAATGCTGTAAAACTTAACAGCAGTGTTGTTTCTTACATAAATCAGTGTGACATCGACTTGGATTTTTCAAAAACCGAATATGACGAAAACACCAAAGGTGCATTATTCAATAGTGTAATTACATGCAGAGACATAGAAAACTCAAAGTATGCACAAATATTGTCGTCGTTGGATTTCGTCTATGATGATTTTAATATTTCAGGAATTTCTGATGATAAGATCTCCATCTTGATTGATACAAAAATCATTAGGATGACAACCGACAACTTAGCGTTTATTCGCAATAATTATCCCGATCAGAAATTTCACTTTATTCGCATCAATGTGAAAGAATATGTTGACACTGTTGGCAAAACTCTATTTTCGCAAAATGAGCTTATAGAAATACTAACTTGGGACATTAATGATGATCTGAAAATCAGTCTACTTAAAATGTCTAAAGAACCAATTTCGATAATCGAAAAAGGCTATTCCACCGCTGTATGTCTACATATTCTAAGCAACAATTTTGCAGAGTCCGATTTACCTAGTTTATTTTCATCCTTTGAACAATGGGACGATTCTATTCAGGAAAAGGTCTTCGATCATGCTGTAAATAATATATCATGCATTATTGATAATCAAAATTCCATTCCCAAAAAGCTGATAAAGTCTCTTCTAAATTCAGAAAGCGTAAGCCGGGATGAGAAGCTTGATCTTTTTGCAGCAATAATGCCAAATCTATCTGAAGCTGATATGCAGAGCATTCTCATATTACTTAACTTGACAGACTACCTAAAAATATTTGATATGCGAAGTAGACCAAAGTTTGAAATCAATAACGAAAGCGAAAAGCTGCTCGCCGCTTTCAAAGAGTGTCATCTGATTGACAGTTATGAAGAAAGCACTACAAAAGCCGGATATTACAAAGTTGCTCGGTCAAAAGCAACAAAAGCTCTTTCAAAAGAACCGTCTACTGTTACATAATACTCGTAATATCTACATAGCCGAGAGGTTTTCATTCTGAAAGCCCCTCGGCTATTTTTATGTCAGAA